>LNAP01000016.1_pt1 | contig 156986 bp, 138 predicted proteins | sample 602601 | NCBI WGS metagenome assembly LNAP01 (sample SAMN02440304, study PRJNA202911) | soil metagenome | biome: Subtropical and temperate rainforests or woodlands; isolation source: soil samples (1 kg each in a 20% v/v slurry with milli Q water) were... ...
GGCATCTGCCGCCGGCTCGCGGACGGATGTCATGGAAAGCGACACGGGATCATGCCTCATCTGATCCGCCCAAGGCATGTCCAGCGGACACGCGGCTGGAGATACGTCGGGCAGTCCCGATCAGCGGGTGAAGCGACGTTCGATATCCATCATCTTCTGGACCTTGGGCGCCGATTTGCCGCCCTGGAACTCGGCCTGCAGGAAGATATCCACCAGCTTCTTCGCAACTTCGCGGCCGGTGACGAGCGCACCCAAAGTCGCGATCTGCGCGTCATTGCTGGCCTTGGCGCGTTCGGCGGTATAGGGATCGGCAATGCAGACCGCGCGGATGCCGGGCACCTTATTGGCGGAGATCGCCATGCCGGCGCCGGTGCCGCAAATGAGGATGCCGCGATCGAATTCGCCGGAGGCCACGCGCTCCGCCGCCGGCCCGCCGATATCGGGATAATCCACCGGCTTGTCGCTATTGGCGCCGAGATCGGTGACCGCATAACCGCCGGCCGTCAGATGCGCCACGATATCCCGCTTCAGCTCGAAACCGAGATTGTCGGCAGCGACGGCGACCCGCAATTTCTGGCTAGCCATGGTTCAACTCCCCGCACTTTCGTGCTGCTAAAGGTTCCAACCGGTCCGGCAAACGTAACATTTAGGATGTTATGTTTCTGTCAGCCTTGTCGGCTTAATTGAGAACATAGTCACTAGTTTCTATATATTCTTGCCAAAATATAACGTCAAGGTGTTTTAATTATCACATTTATCGTGTTATCGTAACATAACTCTGTGACGATATGATACGTTCTTCACAGGAATATTAGTGGAACGGTCCCGATCAAAATGCCCGCGATGCGGTTGCCATTGGTCTAAAACACCATTGGTCTAAAACAAGGGCCGACGGCCCGAGACGCTGGAGACGGGCAGCGGGGATGATGAATGGCACGCAGTTTTCTTCTGGGATTGGATAGCGGCTCCACGGCCACCAAAGCGGTGTTGTTCGATCTGTCCGGCCGTCCCGTCGGCATCGGCAGCCATCGCGTCGCCCAGCAATTGCCGCAGCCGAACTGGGTCGAGCGCGACATGGACGAGGTTTGGCAGGCGGCTTGCCAGGCGATCCGCGATGCCCTGTCCGCCGCCGGCGCTTCTCCCGGTGAGATTGCCGCTATCGGCGTCACCGGTCACGGCGACGGGCTCTATCTGCTGGACCGTCAGGGCGCGCCGCTGGGGCCGGGCATGCTCTCCCTCGACAGCCGTGCTTTTTCCGTGGTCGAAGACTGGCGGCGCCAAGGCGTGATCGACCACGCGCTCGCCCTGACCGGCCAGCACCCCTACCCCTATGCCGCCGTCTCGCTGCTGGCCTGGATCAAACGACATCAGCCGGAACGCTTCGCGGCGATCGGCCATGTGCTCTTCTGCAAGGACTGGCTGCGCTACAAGCTGAGCGGCGTCATCGCTACCGATCCGACCGAAGCCAGCACATCCTTCACCGAGTTGTACCGGCAGACCTATGACCCGGCGGTGCTGGAGCTCTATGGCCTCGGCGAGCTGGCCGCGGCTTTGCCGACAATCGCCGGCTCCTGCGAAACGATTGGCCGCGTCACAGAGGCGGCGGCGCGCGAGACCGGCTTGCAAGCGGGCATTCCCGTTGCCGGCGGCCTGCACGATGTCACCGCCAGCGCGGTCGGGCTCGGCAATCTCTCGGCCGGTGCGCTGTCGATCACCGCCGGCACCTTCAGCATCAACGAGGTGCTGTCGGACCAGCCGAGACTGGATCCGCGCTGGGCCTGCCGCGCCGGGTTGAAACCCGGCCAATGGATGAGCATGGCGATCTCGCCGGCCTCTTCCAGCAATGTCGACTGGTTCCTGCGCGAAACCTTCCCCGAAGAACTGCGTCAGGCGGCGGCGAAAAAGATCCCAGTCTTCGACCTGCTGCATGATGAAATCACCCGCGCCTTCCAGAATGACAGCCGGCTGATCTTCCATCCCTTCCTGTTCGGATCGCCTTACGCCGCGCCGGCCAGCGCCGGCTTTTTCGGGCTGCGCGCCTGGCATCAGCGCGGCCATCTGCTGCGCGCGGTGCTGGAAGGCACCATCTTCAACCATCGGACCCATGTGGATGCCTTGGCCAGCGCCTTTCCGATCCATCATATCGGCCTGACCGGCGGCGGTGCCGGCAATCCGCTGATCGGGCAGCTCTTCGCCGATATCCTCGGGCGGACGGTCGATATCTCCGATGCCCAGGAAGCCGGCGCGCTGGGGGCCGCGCTTTGCGCCGGCGTCGGTGCCGGCCTTTACCGCTCTCTGGAAGATGCCGCCAAACAAGCCTGCCATAACGCCGGACGCTATGAGCCGACTCAGGCGCGCCATGCTATCCTCAGCGAGAGTTTCGCCCGCTTCACCCGATTGGTCGAGGCCATGACGCCGCTCTGGCCGGATCTGATCGACGACAAGAACTGACCGCCTTCCCTTCCCCTCCCGACCATACCGGATTCCCCATGCCAGCGAGCCGCGCCGATCTGATCGACCATTACCGCAACAATCCGAAGCTGCCGGTGCTGATCATCGGCGCCGGCATCAACGGCATCGGCCTGTTCCGCGATCTGGCGCTGCAGGGCGTCGATTGCCTGCTGATCGATAAAGGCGATTTCTGTTCCGGCACCAGTGCCGCGCCTTCGCGGCTGATCCATGGCGGCATCAAATATCTGGAGACCGGCGAGTTCCGGCTGGTGGCGCAATCCGCGCTGGAGCGCAATCTGCTGCTGCAGAATGCGCCGCATTACGTGCGGCCGCTGGAAACCATCATTCCGGTCTATTCCTATTTCGGCGGATTGTGGTCGTCCTTCCTGCGCTTCATCGGTCGCAAGGCCGCTTTCAAGGATCGCGGCGTGCTGGTGCTGGAACTGGGCCTGTCGCTGTATGATTTCTTCGGCCGCCAGCAGCGCACCATGCCGCGCCATAGCCTGACGCTGCGTGGCTGGTCGCTGCGCAAGTTTCCGCATATGACGCGCAAGATCGTCGCCACCAGCACCTATTACGAAGCCATGGTCACCCAGGCGGAACGGCTGGGACTGGAAACCATCGCCGACGGCCAGGCTGCCCATCGCGGTGCCAGGGCGATCAATTATGTGAGCGTGACGGGCACAGCAAACGGCCGGATCGAGCTGCGCGACGAGATCGGCGGCGGCACGATCACGGTTGAACCGCAGCTCGTCGTCAATGCCGCGGGGCCCTGGATCGACCGGGTCAATGCGGTGCTCGGCATCAACAAGCATTATATCGGCGGCACCAAGGGATCGCATCTCGTTATCGACAATCCGACCTTGTTCCGGGAAATCGACGGCAAGATGATCTATTTCGGCTCCTCCGACGGGCGCATCTGCCTGGTCTATCCCTTCATGGGCAAGGCTTTGGTGGGCTCGACCGATATCCGCGCCGACAATCCCGACGACGTCGCCTGCGATGACGACGAGACCAGCTATATGCTGGCCATGCTGCGCGAGGTCTTCCCGACAATCGAGATCGCTCCGACGGAGATCGTTTATACCTATAGCGGCATCCGGCCCTTGCCCAATCAGCAGACCGACGAACCCGGCGAGATCAGCCGCGACCATTCGGTGAAGGTCGATACCCTGCCCGGCGGGCAGGCTTCGGTCCTGTCGCTGATCGGCGGCAAATGGACCACCTTCCGCGGCTTTGCCGAAGAGGTGGCGGACGATGTGTTGAAGGGTCTCAATCTCCGGCGGCAGCGCAGCACGCAGTTCGAGCCGATCGGCGGCGGCCGGAATTTCCCGCGCCGGCGCACCGATCGCATGGCCTGGCTGACACGAATCACGGCAACACACGGTATCGAGCAGGCGGTGGCGGTGCGGCTGCTGGAGCGCTACGGGACCGGCAGCGAGGCGATGCTCGGCGCCGGCATCGGACGGGAGGATCGCCCGCTCAAGAGTCTGCCGAGCTTCAGCGAAAAAGAGATCCGCTATCTGTGCCAGCATGAGCAGGTCGGCCGCCTGGCGGATATTCTGATGCGGCGCACGAATATCGCGCTCAGCGGCACGGTCACGGTGGAGGCGGCACGCGAGATCGCCATCCTTGCCGGCGATGAATTGCACTGGGACCAGGCCCGCATCGAACAGGAAGTGACGGACGCCCTCGATCTGCTGCGGCAGCGCCATGGTCTGGCGCATCGGCTTTAATTGCGCGTTTCGTGAATTCGATCAGCGCCCAGGCGGCATCGAGCGACTGGCCGATTTACAAGCTAAGATGGCAGGTTGTTTCGACCATGGGGCTGATCAAAATCAATGATGGGCCCCAGCGGGACGATCCCGGTCGGATTGATGCTTTCATGACTGCCATAATAATGCTGTTTGATGTGCATGAAATCCACCGTCTCTCGTATACCGGGTTGCTGGAAGAGTTCCCGCGTGTAGCCCCACAGGTTCGGATAGTCCGACAAACGGCGAAGGTTGCATTTGAAATGCCCCACATAGACGGGATCGAAACGCATCAGTGTCGTGAACAACCGCCAATCTGCTTCGGTAATACGGTCACCGCATAGGTATCGCTGGTGACTGAGACTCTCTTCCAACCGATCAAGCGTCGAAAATAAAGGGCGCACCGCTTCTTCATAAGCGGCTTGCGTCGTTGCAAATCCCGCCTTGTAGACGCCGTTATTCACGGAATTGTAGATCTCCGCGTTGATCTCGTCGATCTTCGATCTGAGCGTTTCAGGGTAGTAATCCCCCGCAAGCGCACTGACGCCATCAAACGCCGTATTCATCATGCGGATGATCTCGGCAGACTCATTTGAGACGATGGTGCGGCTTTTCTTGTCCCACAGGACAGGCACGGTCACGCGGCCTGAATAGTCGGCGGAAGCCATCCGGTAAATCTCATAAAGGCGGCTTGCACCGTTGACCGTATCGGGTATGACGCCCGGACCTTCTTTAAAAGTCCAACCCTCTCTGCCCATATGCCAATGCACGACCGACAGCGTGATGGTATCCGAGAGACCTTTCAACGACCGAAAGACGAGCGTGCGGTGCGCCCAGGGGCAGGCGAGCGAGACATACAGGTGATAACGGCCAAGCTCCGCCTTGAAGCCGCCCGCCCCCGTGGGCCCAGGCGCGCCATCCGGCGTTACCCAATTGCGAAACTGGCTTTCAGATCGGATGAACCGGCCTTCCGATTTCTTGGTATCGTACCACTGGTCCGACCAGCGACCATCAATCATCAAACCCATCGTTAACTCCTCTGGCGTGCAGATGATGTCTTCGGCGCATATCCTGAACGATCGGTGTGATCTTCGGTAGGGGTTCCGTCAGCGCAAGCCATATCGGGCATTCTGCATTGATCCCCTTGCATGACCGCTCGCCGCGGAATGGCTGCTGACACTGCAGGCCGGATGCGCTAGTGCTGGCGGGCGCAGCGTAAACCGGGGGCGGGGCATGGCGTCGATCGAGATGATGAATGAGCGGGACCGGTGGCGAAGCCTGTCGGCGGTCATCGGTTCGGCTTTTGCCGTCGGCATCAGTGTCGGCGCGATCATTCCGCTGCTCTCGCTGGTCCTGGAACAGCGCGGCCTGGATGCTTTCTGGATCGGCATCAACACGGCGATGTTTCCCTTGGGCGTGATCGGTTCGGGTTTTCTGGTTCCGCGCGTTATCGCCCGGCTGGGCACCTTCAAGGCGATCGTCATCAGTCTCAGCCTGTGCATGCTCGCCATCCTGCTTTTCCCGATGACGGAAAATTATGTCGCCTGGTGCCTGATCCGCCTGGGGATCGGCGCGGTCGGGGGCGTGCAGTGGGTCGCCAGCGAAGCCTGGATCAATCTGATGGCGACCGACCGCAATCGCAGCCGGGTGATGGCGATCTATGCCACCGTCATGGCCGGCGGCTTCGTCTGCGGGCCGCTGATCCTCGGCCAGACGGGAATCGATGGCTGGCTGCCTTATATCGCGATCGCGGCCTGCAACGGTCTGGCGCTCATTCCGATTCTCGCGGTGCGGCATGTGGTGCCGAATTTCAGCCGGGATCTGGAGTCCAGCATTGCCGGGATTGCCCGGTCAGCGCCGCTGATCATGCTGACCGCCTTCGTTGCCGGCTTCGTCGATGCCGGCTTGTTCGCTTTATTGCCGGTCTATGAGTTGCGCGGCGGGGTCGACCGCGAGACGACCGTGCTGACGCTCAGCGTCTTCATGGCCGGGAACCTGCTGCTGCAATTTCCCATCGGCTGGATCGCCGACCATACCAACCGCCGGCGGGTGCTGTTCGTCTGCGCCCTGCTAATCACCGTCGGCGCCCTCGCTTTTCCGCTGCTGTTGCGCGACGGCGCCAGTTTCTGGATCCTGATGTTCGTTTGGGGTGGCGTCAGCTGGGGCCTCTATACGCTGGGCCTCGCCATGATCAGCGATCAGGTGCCGGTATCGCAGCTGGCCGCCGCCAATGCCGCCTTCGTCATGGCCTATGAGATCGGCAGCATGGGTGGGCCTGTCATTGCCGGGGCGGCGATGGACCATCTCGACCGCTACGGGCTGCCGCTGGCCATGGCCTTGGCGGCGCTGCTGCTGCCGCTTTTCGGTCGGCGCCGTCGGGCACATCACCCGCACCGCGCGAATTAATCTTCTGTTAGCCCTTTTGCCCTAGAGCGCAGTGATCCAATCGTCCTGCGCGAGGCCTTCCGAGATGATGCGTATCGTTCCGTTCGTTTCCGCCCTGTTTCTTCTGGCTGGCAGCGCCGGCATCGCCGACGCCGCCAGCTATCCGAACCTGCAAACTGCCTTGCGGACGCTGATGAGCGGCGATACCAGCACCAATTACCCGGCGGCGACCAGAAATCGCCTGCTCGATTGCGGCGCCCAGTCTTTCGTTGCCGGCATTCCCGCCAATGACAGCGCCGCCATGCTGGCCGTGTTCAACGGCCAGCAACTGACACCGCAGAGCGATGCAGCCTTCAAACGCTGGTTCGGATATTCGCCGACGGCCCCCCAGCAAAGCGCGCCGCCAGCGGTGCTCGCCCGGATTCAGGCGCAGGCCCGCCAGCTTTGTCCCGACCTATTGCAGCAATATCCGGACTTCTTCCAGCACTGAGTTCTTCCAGCACTGGCCGGGAGCGCCAAGCCACCTCGTGCAATTTGGACCTAGTGCAATTTGCCCGTGGTCGCCTTCGGCTTGGGCTTGGTCATTTCCTGGAGCTGCGTCAGCTCGTTTTTCAGCACTTCGATGGCTTCGACCGGGAATGTCACGGGGAAGCGCATGCCACCTTCCAGCTCGAGATCCAGGATCGGCTGCCCGGCCGGACCGACGGCTTTGCGCGACCCGGTGAGCTGCAGCACCTGACCCTGGAAATATTTCGTTCCGTCCGGCGGCGCAAAAGCCCGGCCAAGGCCGAAGAGGCCGACGGCGATGCCCGACACGATGCCGGGATGCAGGCGGACTTCATAGGGCGTGCCGGTTTCGCCTTTCAGCGTGATCACCACCTCCTGTGTGTTCGGATCGAAAGCCAGGGAAATGAGGGCGACGGCTTTTGGGAAGGATAGGGCCATGTCTGAAACTCTCGATTTGACGCCGAGCTTCCCGATTGTCTCAGGAAGACCGGCAAAAAGCGACCTCCGGCGACGGGGGAGATCGGCTGACACGAATTTATTCCAAAGTACAGTCCGCGCCGGTGCTGCCATACCACTAGAATGGCAGTACGACCACAATCCAGCCATCCTCACCTGCTTCGGTACAACCTCGGATGACCAAACATCCTCGTCAGGGAGTAAGCATAGATGCGTCTTTTCATTCTTGCGGCCGCGTTGATCCTGGCCGGCAGCACGGCGGCACAGGCCGCGGATACGCGATTCTGGAATCTGACCTCCCATACCGTGGACGACTTCCAGCTGGCGCCCGCCGGCACCACGACCTTCGGCCCCAATCTCTGCCTCGCCGATAAGGATAAATCGGTCGATTCGGATGAACGCCTCAAACTGGCAGGCGTCCAATCCGGCCATTACGACGTCAAGCTCAAGGATACGACCGGACGCATGTGTACGGTCAAGAATGTCGATGTTGTGGCCGGCAAGGTTTTTTCGATCAGCGAGAAGCAGCTGACCGATTGCACGCAATAACACCAGGCTGCCGGCGGGACCTGCCGCCGGCAGCCTGGTGATCCGGTGTCCCGGACCATCATATCAGGGCGTGTCGACTGTCGGCGGCTTATCCGTCATGGAACTGACCATCACTTGACGCTCGCGGCCTTGCAGGCGATCGAGAGCGGCCAGCGCGTGATCGATGGCGGCACTTTCGTCATCGATATAGCGGTAGAAGCCGGCATAGAAGTCGGGGAATTGCGCCGGCCCCGGTGAGGGTATTTTTCGCTGCGGGTCGAGATACCAGTCGAGCGGCCGGCGTGCGGCCTTAGCCTGGCGATAGACCTCTGCAAAATGGGTCAGGTTGGTTCGCAGGTCCAAGTAACGGGGATCTGCCATGATCGCCTCGAAGCGCCGCTGATAGCGCCCCATCGGATCGTAGAAAATCAATCTGGAACGGGTCTCGTAGAGATCGTTCTCCGGGACGACCGGTGCCGCCTCGGCAAGAGCGCCCGGCGTGAGCGGCAGGCGACCAAGCGTGTCCAGGCTCTGCCGCGCGACATCATCGCCATAGACCGCGAGCGGGTCATCCAGCTTCATGTCGTTCGTTCGGCGCAGCAGGTTGACGAATTCATTCTTCGGCACGGGGAAGTCGAAGGCAGAGACGAAAATCGACTGATCGACACCGATCGGCGTCCAGATGCCGGCGGCGGCAAGGGCGTTATGGGTCATATGCGAGCAGTTATTGCGCAGCACGTCCCACTGAAATTCCTGCTTGCCGTCGCGGTAAGGCGCATTCAGCGCGTTCAGATAGGTGACGACCTTGTGCATCTGGGTACGGCTCATCGGCACGCGCGCGCAATAGCGGTCGCGGCCGAAATTGATCGCGTAATCGGTGGCGATCGACAGCTCGTACATATAATCGCGCCGCGACATGCCGGGCAGGATCTGCTTGAAGAAATGCTGGTGAAATTCGACGCCATCCAGGATGCCCATCTTCTTGGCCTGGATCTGGGTGCGCTCATAGGCCGTGCGGCTCACCCGCTCGCCCGGTTTCAAGCTGCCGTAAAAGAGAAAGTCCCGCCCCTCGGTCGCAACCCAATTGGCATTCTTGAAATGATCGTTGACGCTGAGGCCGACACCGGTCTGTGCGGCGCCCTTGCCGGCGCAAAGGCCGATGGTGGGATAACCGGCATCCTTATCGCGGCAGACCCCGTTCAGATAGAGGACGGAATGGCCGCCGAACCCGCCATTGATATCGGCGCCGAAACCCGGCTTTTTGTTGATTTCGGATACGGCGCAGAATTCCGCATAAAAGGGGTAGAGCTTTGCGTAAGGATCATCGGCCGAAGAGGTCGAAACGCTGATCGCAGAGAAGCCCGAAGAAGCGACATCCGTCGCCGGCATACCGGTCGGCGCAAGGTACGTGTTGTCCGCTGTGCACCCCGTTAACCAAACTGTGGCGCTGAGGGTGACGGCGAGGCAATGGCGTCGAATCATATCCATTAAGTTGAACTCGTGAGAAACCATTCTGCCGGAATACAGCAGAACAAGCAATGAACCACCGGGTGCAGGGGAAGTAACGGCCGACAGGCGGTGCAGTTCCGGAATGTGCTGTCTTCGCGATGCCAGCGAAAGTCAAGATTTGGTGAGAGATTCGGCCTGTCATCCACTGCGCGACTCGTCCCTGCAAGCTGCCTGCTATCAGTCATATAACAGCTTTTGCCCCGATTTATTCCGTAGGAGTTGCATCCTGATTCCGGCCTGGCGCGGCAGCGGTGGATTGCTTGACAGCTGGCTGCCTTGAGAAGACGCTTTCACGTGCAAATCCGTTGCCCCGGCTTGCGGCGCGACGGAAAGGGGGGATCGGGGGAACCAGATGCGACGGCTCTTGCTTGTCTGTGCCTTGGCGTCCGGTTTCGCCGCCGATGCCGTCGCCTGGGATGGCGACCAGCTTTACAAGGCCTGTGAGGGCGGCGGGACCAGTATCGCCTGCCTCGCCTATGTCGCCGGCATCATGGACCGGAATACCAGCGATGCGGCGCAGGCCAGCAATTTTCTGCGCATTTATGCAAAGCGTTTTCCCGGCATTCCCGAAACGCCGCGCAACTATTTCAAGCTCATGGCCTGCCGCGCCCAGATTCCCCCTGGCACCACCTATGGACAGGCAGCCGATATCGTCGCGCGATATTTGCGGGACCATCCCGGCGAAGGTTCGGCCGACGGCAGCGAACTGGTCGACCGCGCCCTCGGTGGCGCCTTTCCCTGCAGCGCCCCATAAGCGGGTTACAGCCGTAACCTCATTTCCGCCGGGCGACATGAAGGCGTAATGCGCGATCCGCAGGATACGTTCCTTCATCGCAATTGTTGGCGCCGTCGAGCTTGCCCTTTCGCAAGAAAAACCTTGTCGCCCACGCCAGAGAAAGGCCGTCTCCATGAACAATCACGCGACGCATAGCTATGTCCTCGTCCATGGCGCCTGGCATGGCAGCTGGGTCTGGCAGGACGTCGCTGCGGGCCTGCGCGCTGCCGGCCATGACGTGACCACGCCGACGCTGACGGGGCTCGGCGAGCGCCGTCATCTCGGCAAGGATGTAGGCCTCGACACACATATCGAGGATGTGCTTGCCCATATCGAGATGGAGGGCCTGACGAACGTCACGCTGGTCGGCTGGAGCTATGGCGGCATGGTCATCACCGGCGTGCTCGCCCGCATCCCGGACAAGGTCAAGGCGATGATCTATCTCGATGCCTTCGTGCCGGCGGATGGCAAGGCCCTGGTCGACTATGTGTCTGCCGACTTTTCCTCTGCCTGGGAACAGCCCAAAGCAGACAACCAGCCCCTCCCGCCACTGCCGCTGGGGGCACTCGGCGTGAGCGAGCCCGCGCATATCCGCCTGGTCACCTCGCGGCTGGTCCATCAACCCTGGCGGACCTTCTACCAACCGGTCAAGGCGCTGAAACATTGGCCGGATATACCGATCGCCTATATCCGTTGTACCGGTTTCGACCCCTCGCCCTTCGGCCACTTCGAGGAAGCGCTGAGAAAAGATCCGAAGGTACGAACGGATGTGATCGATACCGGCCATTCCTGCATGCTGACCGAACCCGATGAGACGATCCGGTTGCTGGACAAGTACGGTTGAGCGTCACCGGCGCGGTCGCCATCTTAAAGACCTAAATTGGACTTGAGGCCGTTACAGCGGTAGCCTGTTTGTCCCCGGGGCCAGGAGATCTCCGTATGCATCCGGTCCGTCGATCCGTTTAGAGTGGGGCGATCGGATATCGGCAAAGGTCGGATGCGGGAATGAACGGCAAGACCGGACGTGTGTGCATTGTGGGCGGCGGACCCGCAGGAATGAGCCTGGCCCGGGCCCTCAAGGCATCGGCCATTCCCTTCGATGCCTATGAGCGCCACAGCGATCTTGGCGGCTTGTGGGACAGCGATAACCCCGGTACGCCGATCTATCGCTCCGCGCATTTCATTTCGTCCAAGACGAAATCGCAATTCCAGGGCTTCCCCATGCCGGCGGATTATCCCGACTTTCCGTCGGCGCGGCAGATCCTGAGCTATCTCCGCGCCTTTGCCAGGGCCCATGACCTCTACCCACATTTCAAACTGGGCACGGAGGTCAGGAGTGCCTGTCTCGTCGAGGGTGCCTGGGAGGTCACGCTGGGGAGCGGAGAGACACACCACTATGCGGCGCTCATCTGTGCGACCGGCACGAACTGGCACCCGTCCTTACCGCATTATCCCGGGACGTTCAGCGGCGAGATGCGCCATTCGGCCAGCTATGACAGCATGGAGGAGTTTGCCGGAAAACGCGTTCTCGTCATCGGCGGCGGCAATTCCGGCTGCGATATCGCCTGCGACGCCGCCCAGGCCGCCGATGCCGCCTTCATCAGCTTGCGGCGCGGCTATCACTTCATCCCCAAGCGGATTTTCGGCATGCCCGCGGATGTCTTCGGCAGTTCCGGGCCGCAACTGCCGATGTGGCTGGAGCAGAAAATTTTCGGCGCGATGTTGCGGCTGCTGACCGGCGACCTGACGAAGCTAGGCTTAGCGAAACCGGATCATCGCCTGTTCGAGAGCCATCCCATTCTCAATGATCAACTGCTTCATCACCTCGCTCATGGCAATATCAAAGCCAAGCCGGATGTCGAGCGGTTTGACGGGCGGATCGTGTTCTTCAAGGACGGCACGCAAGAGGAGATCGACCTGATCCTCTGCGCCACCGGCTATGACTGGAAGATCCCCTATGTCGATGCAGGCCTGTTTCAGTGGAACGGCACGCGGCCGCGTCTCTTCATGAGTATCTTCAATCGACAGACGCCGTCGCTCTATGCCCTGGGTTTCATCGAAACCAATGGCGGTATCTACGGGCTGCTCGACGACATGGCGGATATGATCGCCCGCGCCATCCTGGCACGCTCCGAAGGCGGCCGCGCGGCGCAAGTCCTGGACAGCATGGTTGCCGATCAAACCGTCGACCTTTCCGGCGGCATCAACTTCGTCAAATCCGCCCGGCATGAAGGCTATGTCGATATCCATGCTTATCAAAAAGCATTGAAGACACTTCGCCGCCGCTTGGGCTGGCCGGATTTATCGCAGCATCCGTCGGCAGCGTCGCATAGAGCCTGCACGCCGACAGCCACAGTCGCATCAAAGCCGTGACGGGGCGAGCGCCGGCCCACCGAGGCGCCCCTCCGCCTTCCCCATCGATCCGCCTTCCGCCGACTTTTTCGGAACCTGCCGGCCGGTCGCCCGGTTGTCCGTGGAGACGAATGCTCCACAGACGGGAGACGGCAGGATGCAGGATGAAGGCAACAAGCCAGTTCGTACCAGTCAGGAAGCCAGAGCAGGCCGCATCAGCGGACGCGTCGTAACCATTCTGGCTGTTTCAGTCATTCTCGCCGTGGTTTTGGTGGGTGGCGCGACGTTGTTTTGGACCGTGCCCCATTGATGGTTCCGGTGCAGACGCGCCGACCCGCCCGTCTGCACCGGAGCGCCCACTAAAGAACGCCCATTAAGGCGAGAACCAGCAGGATAATGAGAATGACTCCCAAGCCGCCGCTCGGATAATAGCCCCAGGCGCCGCTATAAGGCCAAGCGGGCAGCGCCCCGATCAGCAAGAGAATGACAATAACTATCAAAACAATCCTAAGCATCAACCATCCCCTCTCTCGCGATGACAACCGCAATCGAAGAGAGAAACTCCCGGTCATTGCATTTGTTCCGATCATGGCGAGACGATCGCCACGCCGATAGCGAGAGTGCCGCCGATCCCCAGCCGGAACAATCGGACAGCCTTCAGGTTCACAAAGGCGGTGATCTGATCATGCGGGCCGCAGGCAGATGCAGGTATGCGATGAAATCCCGAGATGAATGAGCTCCGCCCAAAGCAGCCAGCGGAGCCTGCCGTCGGCAGCGCCGGCGAGACCGAGGCTCCCGCCGTTACGGAGATGCCGCTGCCCTCTGACCCGCGCACGGTTTTTCTCGGTGGCCTCTTCCTGCTGGCCGTGCTCGCCACGTTTTATGTCGCGCGGGCGATTTTGCTGCCCATCGTTCTTGCCGTGGTCCTGAAGTTTCTGCTCCAGCCGCTCATTCGCCTGGCCGATCGGTTGCATATCCCGCGCGTCCTGGCTGCAGCCAGCGCCGTGGCGCTGCTGATCGGTTATCTGGCAGTTGTCGGGGCGGCCTTATCCGGGCCAGCGAGTGCCTGGCTCAACAAGCTGCCAGAAGGTGTGACGCGGCTGGAAGACAAGCTGCAGTTCCTGCGCGAGCCTCTCGACTTTCTGGCTCGGATCAATACCGCCATCAACCATGTCCTGGCGGGTGGAGACGCCTATCAGGCGGCAAATGGCACAACGCAACACGCCTCTTTATCCGATAGCCTGCTGGCCGGAACCGGCGCCCTTATCGATGGGTCCTTCACCACGCTCCTCCTGCTGTTTTTTCTGCTCGCGGCCGGCGATACATTCCTGCGCCGGCTGGTCGAGATATTGCCGCGATTCAGCGATAAACGGCAGGCCGTCGACATCTCGCAGCAGATCGAACGCGACATCAGCTCATATCTACTCACCATCAGCGCCATGAACCTCGCCGTGGGGATTGTCGTCGGCATCGCCATGTATTTCTGCGGGCTGGGAGACCCGATTCTCTGGGGCGTTGTCGCGCTGTTGTTGAACTACGTTCCCATCCTGGGACCTGTCATGGGCGTCTGCCTGTTCGCCTTGCTCGGCCTTCTCACGTTCGATCATCTTGTCTCGGCCATCATCCCGGCGATCCTGTATGCAGCCATCCATATCTGCGAGGGACAAATCATCACCCCGATGCTTCTAGCCAAACGGCTGACCCTCAGCCCCGTCATCGTCGTGGTCTCATTGGTTTTCTGGTATTGGCTCTGGGGCGTTCCTGGCGCTTTTCTGGCAGTGCCGCTCTTAACCATCATCAACATCATTTGCAGCCGGATCCGCCCCTTTATGGCCTTTGGCCATTTCCTTCAGGGCACAACGAAGGATCCGATCAGCTAAATGACACAAATAATAGTGATGAACGACGGACGAACTATCCCCGCGCGGCCTAGTTTTACAGATACCAATAGCCATATCTTTAAACTGCGGTGAGGCAATTCCCGATCTGCCCTCACCAGGGTAAAATGGTCACAGACGTGAAAACGGATCATAAGATTATTTATGGGTTCGGCGGCGACCGGAATCGGCGCGGAAGCGAGCGGTCCGGCCGGACCCAGTCATCCGCGGTGGTCGACGGTTGGTTCGACGCCCAGTTGAGTGAGCTATACGGCGAGGTCGCAGAAGAACCGATACCGCAGGATTTGCTTGAGCTTGTGGATCGGCTGAATAGGCCGAAGTGAAGCTCGGCTCAGGACCATGTGATACTGGATCAGGTGACGGAAAGGTTCATAGCGCGCTGTGACTGATGAAGTCCCATTTGATTTCAGATCGACGCTATTGGAGACCCTTCCTCATCTCCGCGCCTTTGCACGCTCTTTAACCCATAATCGCGACTTCGCCGACGATCTGGTGCATGATGCCGTGGTGCGGGCGCTGACCGCTTCATCGCAATTCACGCCAGGTACCAATTTTCGCGCCTGGATGTTCACCATTCTGCGGAACCTTTTTTACAATGAAGGCAAAAAATGGCGCAGCAGGGCCATGCCGCTGGATGAAGCCACGGTCAGTACCGCATCGATCAGTTCGCCGCAGGAAGCCAATCTGGAATTTGCCGATTTCCGGCGCGCCTTCTGGCAATTGACGGTCGATCAGCGCGAAGTGCTGACGCTGGTGGGGGCCGGCGGCTTGAGCTACGAGCAGGCGGCAACGGTCTGCAATTGCAGGGTCGGCACCATCAAGAGCCGCGTCTCGCGCGCACGCAGCGATCTGAAGCGTATCCTCGACAGCGATGACATCTCGCTGCCCCGCTCCGCCATGAGCGCGGTCGCGCAAGATCGGCTGATCGAGGCCTTGAACGATCCCCTGGCATCCGATTCCGTCACGCCGCGGCTAGGGCAAAAAAGCCGCCGCTAATCCGTTCCGTCGCTCAGTCCGACGCGGCCTGTGCGGCGTGAGACGCACCGGATATCGCCGCCATGTTGTAGATCCGCTGATAGCTGCGGGCCGACCGTTGCCAGCCGAAGGACCTGGACATGGCACGCCGCCGCATCTTGTTCAGCCGCTTCCCTGAGCTGAACGTATCCAGTCCGCGTTTGATCGCCTCGACGAAATTCGCCAGCGACAGATCCGCAAACAGGAAGCCGGTCAAGCCGTCTTCGATCGTGTCAGCCAGGCCGCCGGTTTTATGAGCGATCGGCAGCGAACCGAAACGCTGCGCATACATCTGGCTCAAGCCGCAAGGTTCGAAGCGGGACGGCATCAGTAGAAAGTCGCTGCCGGCAAACATGCGCCGGGCGCCGCCCTGCTCAAAGCCGATCTTGACGCCCACGGAATGGGGGTGGCGGACCGCCAGATCTTCCATGGCTTTCTCGAAATGCTGTTCGCCGCGGCCCATGACGACCAATTGTCCGCCCTGCTCGACAATGGTTTCGGCGGCCTGTATCGCCAGATCCACACCCTTCTGATGCACCAGGCGCGAGACGATGGCGAAAAGCGGTCCGCGCGAGACCGCCAATCTGAATGACTCCCGGACCTGGTCGGCGTTGCGGCTTTTAACCGTCCAATCGCCCGCCTGAAGCGAGCCAGGCAGGGAAGGATCACGCTCCAGGTCCAAGCTTTCATCGATGCCGTTCAGAATACCGGTCAGGCGTCCTTCCTCGGCACGCTGCCGGAGGAGGCCGTCCAGGCCGCAGCCGAATTCCGGCCGGGTGATTTCCGCCGCATAGGTTGAACTGACGGTCGTCAAATGAGAGGCATAGTAGATGCCGGCTTTGAGGAATGACAGGCGTCCATAAAATTCCACGCCATCCATCTGGAACGCCTGGTCGGGAATCCCCAGCGTCGCCAGCCGCTGCCGGTCAAACAATCCCTGATAGGCCAGGTTGTGAATGGTCAGGACGGTAGGCGTCGAAAGACGGCGCCAATGGAGATATCCCGGCGTCAGGGCCGAGGGCCAATCGTTCAGGTGAATGAAATTCGGGCACCATTCCACGCCCGGGATACCGGCAGCCATCTCGGCCGCCGCCAGGCTCAGCCGGGCGAAGCGGATGTCGTTATCCGCCCAGTCCCGTCCTGAGCTGTCCTGATAGGGCGAGCCTTCGCGTTCGTAGAGTTCCGGGCATTTGACGATATAGATCATCAAGCCATCCGCCGTCGTGACGCGGCCGATCGAACAGGCCGGTACCCCCGCTACCGCCGGCAGTTGGGCAATCAATTGCATATCGGCATGTTGCCCGACCACCTGCTGGTAGCCCGGCAGAAGAACGCGGATATCGCATCGGTCACGCAGGGCCCGTGGTAAAGCGGCCGAAACCTCGCCCAGCCCGCCCGCTTTGACATAGTCCTCAATTTCCGAGGTGACATAAAGAATACGTCGGCGATCGGCGATATGGGTGATTATCGAACTTCTATTTGCGGTGGAATCGATTTGCCTCGGCACCCTGCGAGCGGCCTGGGCAGGCTGAAGAGCACGGATGTTTTCCATGGGGCCTGTCACGGTGATTTCCTCCGGGAAGACGCGAAGATGTTCGGTGCCTCAACCGGGACCGTGGGGTCGCTGTTCCGCGGGTGGAGAAAAAATTCTTTGCCGTCTTCATATTATTTCCAGAGGTCCGGAACATTTTGACGCCGGATGACTTATTACGTCGCTTTGGGGCTGATTCTAACGCGGTAGGCAAGGATGTTGTGGCTGGGGCTGCTCACATATTCCATCGGCGTCTTCATTCTGGAATGCCTTCTCTTCATCTTTGGCCTGCACATGACATATGAGACCGGCATGGCGCTGGCTCTCCTCAATGCCGTCATGGGATTCCTGCTGGGCGTAATCGCCTATTGGAAAGGGCGGCCCGCGGAAATATGGGGCCTATACGGTACCGTCGCTTGGCCCATTGCCTTAATCCACATCCTGAGCATTCCGGCCGGTAAGGAAAGAGCTGCGGAGGAAAGAATCGACGCGAAGAAGCCGCAAAAGACGGAACAGAAACCGGAACGGGCGCCAATCACCGTGCCGGTCTCGCTGGCCGATGTCCTGCCGGTCGCGGACATGTCCGCGGCACGGGATTCGGGGGGCGCCCCCATCCGGATTCGGCTGGATATGACGACGCTGCCAGCAGCAGAACGGACCGAGACCGAACTCTCAACCTTGCAGCCAACGAATATGTAGCAGACGCCGTTAACGAGATCGGCACGACCGTCTCGATGGGCAATGGCGTCAAGCCGTAGCGTAACTCGCCTGAAACGCCCCCAGCCGATATTTTCGGTTCGATATCGCCACACTGGTCACAAAGCGACCCAGGGCCGCCGCCTGGGTGGCGTCGGGTTGATATTCGGTGAAGTGCCTCAAATCCGGTCCCAGCATACTGGCATCGGTCCGCTGCTGGATGGGCTGCCGGGCGGCGACAAAATGGACAAAGGTCCAGGTGGCCTCTCCCAGAACCCGGCCCTCCGAACCGGATCGCCGCAGCCACAATTCCGTCGGGACAGTGCCGTTCCATCGCTCCACGGCATCGTCCAGATGATCACAGAATGCGTCGGATCCTCGCCCCTCCAGATCGAAATAAGCTCCATAACCGAGCAGCGATTTGCAGCGCCGCCAAACATCCTGGGGGCCGGGGATCAACTGACCCAGGGAAGCCTGATCAGATACCCATCCAAAGCGATGGCAGATTTTCTTCGTCAGATAGTTCACGGCGGTCGACTCGGGCGCAAATTCTGGATGACAAAATTGTGAGGTAAACTCGTTTACAGACAATGAAAGGCTGTCGGCAACAGGAATTACCGGGGAACAAAGACCGTCGCTTGCCGCTTCTTATAGTTCAACGAATTTCTCAATCGATCAGCGGCCTTGGATGTGTTTTGAAGAACCGGATATCGCGTCCCAATATTTATTACCTGCACCCATTGCTTGCCGGTCCGATTGCCTCCTGGGGAGAGCATCTCGACCGCAGCAGGACACTTGGCTTCGATCATGTACTCCTCGCCCCGTGCTTTGCGCCGGGTGAAGACGGCGACATATTCCTGACCGCCGATTTTGACCGGCTGCATCCTGCCCTGGGCGACCAAGGGGCAGAAGACGGCTTGCGCCAGATCGTCGAGTTGTGCCGGGAACGTGATCTGGTGCCGATGCTGGACCTGGCGCTGGACCGCCTTGCCGCTGACGCCCAGATCGTCGCGCGGCAGCCCCAATGGTTTAGTCTGCCGGGGTTCAGTCTGCCGGGATTCGACCGTCCGGTTGAGTCTACCGCATCAGCCGGGCTTACGCCGTGGGACCCGCGACGGTCGCCTGCGGCATCGACGACAGCGGCATGCCGATTCCAGCCGGAGCCGGACGGCCTAGCCGCATGGTGGCAGCAGCAATTGCTTCATTGGGTCTCTCTTGGGATCGGCGGCTTTCGCTGCCTGCATCCACATGCCGTTCCGGCACCCATTTGGCGGCACCTGATTGCCTCGGTCAAAGCACAAGACAGCGCCTGCTGTTTTGCCGCCTGGGCGATCGGATTATCAGCCGCCGAGATCGCCTCACTCGAAACATGCGGTTTCGATTTCGCCTTTTCGCCGATCGTGCCGGCGTCATCGATCGTACCTGCAGGCAAGGCCGATGGGCTGCAGCGGGAACGGGCATCTGCGAATGGGATCACGCCCATCATCAGTTTCAGCGAGCCCCCGTTCGGTTGCCGGTTGGCGACCCAATATGGCGACATCGATCGGCTTCGGCGCGGCTATCGGCAGGCCATTCTGCAAAGCGCCACAGACGGGGCAGGATGGCTGCTGCCGATGGGTGCGGAGATGGCCCATCCGAAACGCATGTCGCCGTACCGCGCCGATGCGGCGGCATTTGCCGAGTATCTCCGGCACCCAGTTGCGGATCTCACGGAGATCGTTATTGCGGCAAACGATCTCCGCCGCGACCATGTAGGTGATGGGCGGGGTCCGATCTGGCAATCGCTGGCCCCCATGGGCGCGCCGGTCAGGGCCGATCTGGCTGTCCTGGAGACCGGTGATATTGACGGCGCGACGCGACGTCTGCGCCTCATCAACGCCGATCTTGACCACCGGCATCACGTCAGTCCAATCCGAATACTCGCGCGATCGGGCGAGGCTCTGGAAAGCCTGCCCCAGTCATCGACATCGACATCGACATCCGGCCTTGAACTGGACGTGGGCGAGATTCGTTTCCTGGAAGTTCGCCCCAGCACACCGATCAAGCGGAAAGCGGGGCCGATACGCCAACGTGTGATGGCGGCCACCAAATCCGCCCGCCTCTGCATCGAAGCAATCCGCCCCCTGATCGACGAAGGACGCTTCGCGGTGAAGCGCGTTCTCGGCGAGGAGATTCAGGTGGAGGCGGATATTTTCAGCGACGGCCACGACCAGATCGGCGCCGCATTGCTGTGGCGTGCCGCCGATGACGTCGACTGGACCGAGATACCGATGCAACCGCAGGACAACGACCGGTGGCAGGCATCATTCCAGCCGGCCCGCATCGGTCGATATCTTTTTACAATCGAGGCCTGGCGCGATGATTTCGCCACGTTCCAGTCGGACCTCGCCAAGAAGCAGGCGGCCGGCCGAGATCTAACGCTCGAATTCGAGGAGGCAAACATTTTCCTGGCGCCGACGGCCGAGGAAGAGTCCAGCCTCACCCCGCCGCTGACGACATTGCGGTTGAATTTCGCCGCCGCGGATGACGCGACGAAGCTTTCCCTGTTGCTGTCACCCGATACAAAAGCCCTTCTCGACGGCGGCCGGCATCGAAAATTCGTCACCCGATATGCCTCCCCCATAGCGGTCGATGTCGATCGGCGCGCGGCGGGATTTTCCAGCTGGTACGAGCTTTTCCCGCGCTCGCAAAGCAACAACCCGGACCGCCACGGCCGGTTCGACGATGTCATCGCACGGCTGCCGGCAATCAGCGCCATGGGATTCGACACGTTATATTTTCCGCCCATTCACCCGATCGGACGGATCAACCGAAAGGGCCGCAACAATGCCTTATCGGCAAATGACGGCGATCCCGGTAGTCCCTATGCGATCGGGTCGGATGAAGGCGGCCATGATGCCATCCATCCGGAGCTGGGGACATTGGAGGATTTTCGCCGCTTCATTCAGGCGGCCCAGCAACACGGCCTGGAACTGGCCCTCGACTTCGCGATTCAATGCGCCCCGGACCATCCCTGGCTGAAGCAGCATCCTGACTGGTTTTCGTGGCGGCCGGATGGCTCGCTCAAATATGCGGAAAATCCGCCGAAGAAATATGAAGACATCGTCAATGTCGATTTCTACGCACCGGCGGCAATTCCCGATCTCTGGCTGGCCTGGCGTGACGTCGTTCTCTTCTGGCGGCGGGAGGGCATCAAGGCCTTTCGCGTCGACAACCCGCATACCAAACCCTTCCCTTTCTGGGAATGGCTGATCGGCGATATCCGCTCCACCTATCCGGATACGATTTTCCTCTCGGAAGCCTTTACCCGGCCGAAAGTCATGTATCGCTTGGCGAAACTGGGTTTCACCCAATCCTACACTTATTTCACCTGGCGCAATGCCAAATGGGAGCTGCAGAGTTATCTGACCGAATTGACGGCGGGACCGCCGAAGGATTTCTTTCGCCCGCATTTCTTCGTCAATACACCGGATATCAATCCGATCTTCCTGCAGACATCGGGTCGGCCGGGCTTCCTCATCAGAGCCGCTCTCGCCACCACTTTGTCAGGCCTCTGGGGCATGTATAGCGGCTTCGAGCTCTGCGAGTTCGCGGCGATCCCCGGCAGGGAGGAATATCTCGATTCTGAAAAATACCAACTGCGCGTCCGGGATTGGACACAGCCCGGCAATATCATCCAGGAGATCACCCAGCTCAATTTCCTGCGGCGCCGGCACCCGGCCCTGCAAACGCATCTCGGCCTGAATTTCCACAACGCCTTCAACGACAACATTATCTATTTCAGCAAGGCGACGCCGGAACGGGATGATGTGATCCTGGTCGCCATCAACCTCGATCCGTTCCATCCCCAGGGCGCCGATATCGAAGTGCCCCTCTGGGATTGGGGGATGAGTGATGCCGGCGCGGTCGACGTGACCGACCTGATAACCGGCCACAAATTCACCTGGCACGGCAAGAACCAGCATCTCCACCTCGATCCCAATCAGCTGCCCTATGCCATCTGGCATCTGCAGCCCGCCGGAGGCCGCGCATGAAGTGGCGTCAGAGAGCCGGATATGCACTTGATCCACTTTGGTACAAAGATGCGATCATCTATCAATTGCACATCAAGTCGTTCTACGACGCCAATGACGATGGCATCGGCGATATTCGCGGCCTGATCGCCAAGCTGGATTACATTGTCGAGCTGGGCGCCGACACCATCTGGCTGCTGCCCTTCTACCCCTCGCCGCGCCGCGACGACGGTTACGATATCAGCGATTATCGCGGCATCCATCAGGATTACGGCACGATTGCCGATTTGCAGCGCTTCATCCGCGCCGCCCATGAACGCAATCTGCGGGTCATCACCGAACTCGTCATCAATCACACCTCGGATCAGCATGCCTGGTTCCAACGTGCCAGGACGGCGAAGAAGAATTCCGTCTACCGCAATTACTATGTCTGGTCCGATACCGACCAGGCCTATGCCGGCACACGCATCATTTTCATCGATACGGAGAAATCCAACTGGACATGGGATCCGGTCGCGGGTGCCTATTTCTGGCATCGTTTCTATTCGCATCAGCCTGACCTCAATTTCGACAATCCGCGCGTGCTGAAAGATGTCCTGAGCGTGATGCGGTTCTGGCTGGATCTCGGTGTCGATGGGTTGCGACTGGATGCCGTGCCCTATCTGGTGGAGCGCGAGGGGACCAATAACGAGAACCTGCCGGAGACCCATGCCGTCCTGAAACGCATCCGTGCCGAGCTGGATAGCCGCTATCCGGCGCGCATGCTGCTGGCCGAAGCCAATCAATGGCCGGAAGACGCGCAGCAATATTTCGGCGAGGGCGATGAATGCCATATGGCATTCCATTTCCCGTTGATGCCGCGCATCTATATGGCGATCGCGCAGGAAGACCGTTTTCCGATCTCCGATATCCTGCGTCAGACGCCGCAGATTCCCGATAACTGCCAATGGGCGGTGTTCCTGCGCAATCACGATGAACTGACCCTGGAGATGGTCACCGATCAGGAGCGCGATTACCTCTGGGACACTTATGCGGCGGATCGCCGGGCGCGTCTCAATCTCGGCATCCGTCGCCGCCTCGGGCCGCTGGTCGAACATGACCGCCGGCGCGTCGAGCTGATGAATGGCCTTCTGCTCTCCATGCCGGGTACGCCGGTGATTTATTACGGCGATGAAATCGGCATGGGCGACAATATCCATTTGGGTGACCGGGATGGGGTCCGGACGCCCATGCAATGGTCGCCGGATCGCAATGGCGGCTTTTCCCGCGCCAATCCCGCGCAACTGGTGCTGCCGCCGATCATGGATCCGGTCTATGGCTTCCAGGCCGTCAATGTCGAAGCCCAAAGCAGCGATCCGCATTCCCTGTTGAACTGGACGCGCCGGATGCTGGCGGTGCGACGCCAGCAGCGCGCCTTCGGCCGGGGCGACTTCCAGCTGCTGGCACCGGGCAACCGAAAGGTGCTGGCCTATCTGCGCTGTTTCGAGGGGACAACGATCCTTTGCGTCAACAATCTCTCGCGAACAGCGCAGGCTGTCGAGCTCGACCTTTCGCAATCTGTCGAACGCATTCCCGTCGATATTGTCGGCGGCGCGTCTTTCCCGCCGATCGGTCAGCTTCCCTATCTGCTGACATTGCCGCCATATGGCTTCTACTGGTTTTCGCTTGCCGTGGAAGCGGATTTACCGAGGTGGCATAGACCGGCACCGGAACCACTACCGGATTTCGTGACGGTCGTTCTGCGCCAAACAATGAGCGAAATGCTGGCGGCACCTTTGCGCGGAACCCTGGAGCGGGAGCTTTTACCCACATATCTGAACAAGCGTCGATGGTTCGGCGAAAAGAGCCAGGGAAAACCGACCACGACGCTCGATTACGGCACCCTGATCGCGGATAAGCAGCACCCCTTGATGCTGGCCGAGGTCAAAGTGCATCTCAATGATCATTTCGAGAGCTATCAACTTCCCCTCGGCATCCTTTGGGAAGACGAAATTCAAACGGCGCTGCCGCAGCAATTGGCACTGGCGCGCGTCCGCAAGGGCCGACGCCTCGGCATCCTCACGGATGCCATGTCGATCGATGCCTTTCCCATCTCTCTCATTTCGCATCTGCAGACGGAAACACGCATCCCCTGCGACGACGGCGAGATCGTGTTCAGTAAGACGCCGCTGCTTGACGCCGTTGAATTCACCGCCGCGCCGACCATCCGGCATATATCGGCCGAGCAGTCCAATAGCGCAATTATTGTCGACGATGCCGTCTTGATCAAACTGCTGCGCCGGATCAATCCCGGCATTCATCCCGAGGCGGAGTTCAGCCGGCATCTCGCGGAACGCGGTTTTCACAACACGTCACCCTTCCTGGGCGAAATAGCGCGCATCTCGGGCGATGGCACATCACATACCCTGGCGGTCATCCAGGGCTTCATCCGGAATCAGGGCGACGGCTGGAGCTGGACATCGGACTTCCTCGCGCGGTGGCTTGAAGATGCGGCAGTCGCCGAATCGCCCGGCGAGGAAGGTATGGCCGATGAATTGCTGGCGCCTTACAACATATTGGCCGCAGCGATCGGGAGGCGGCTGGGTGAGCTGCATGCCTGTCTGGCCGAGGCTTCATCGAATCCGGATTTCTCGCCCGAACCGGTACGGCCGGAGGATATGCAAACCTGGCGAGACCAGGCCGCCGATATGGTCCGACGTGCCTTCGCCACACTCGATACGATATCATCTACCGATCCGCTGCTCGCGGCGCAGATAGACCGGTTGCTGCATCGCCGTCGGGAAATCGATGGTTTCATCCGCAATGTTACTGATCCCGGCGGTGCCGGCCTGAAGACGCGCATCCACGGCGATTTTCATCTCGGTCAAGTCCTGGTCGTCCAGAATGATGCCTTTATCATCGATTTCGAGGGAGAGCCGGCCCAGCCGTTGCAACGACGCCGTGCCAAGGCCAATCCGTTGCGCGATGTTGCGGGGTTGCTGCGGTCGCTCGATTATGCCGCTTCTGTTGCCAGTGCCGGCGGACCACCGACCACGTCCCATATCGACGACCGGCGACACACTTTGTTGGGCCTGTTCCGCACGCGCGCCGTAGACGCTTTTCTGCAGGCTTACCAAGAGGCACTGAGCGCCGCATCGGCGCAATGGTCGGAAGGATCCGTGACGGACCCACTGCTCACGATGTTTTTAATTGAGAAAGCTGCCTATGAAATCTTTTATGAAGCAACCAATCGCCCGACCTGGCTGGCCATCCCGGTGGGCGGCCTCGGGAGCATCCTCGACAGCATTTCAATGACGTCGCCGGAGCACCAGAATGCCTGATAGCATAGCCAGCGCTGATCTGATCGATATGGCGGTACACGGTACGCTCGTCGATCCCTTTGCCTTCTTCGGGCCGCATCGAACCGATGACGGAACCGTCATTCGCAGTTTCCAGCCGGGAGCGCTCGCGGTCGACATTCGCTCGCGTCAGACACAGAAGAAGCTGGGTGACCTTTCGCGCATCCATCCCGATGGCCTCTTCAGCGGTCAGGTGGAAGCGCTTGAGCCCTATCTGCTGCATATTTCCTGGCCCAATGCCGAACAGGAAACCGAAGATCCATATTCCTTCGGCAAGCTTCTGGGCGATGTCGACATGTATCTGATGTCCGAGGGATCCCATCGCAATATCGGCGATGTGCTGGGCGCCCAAATCGTCACCGTCGACGGTATCCGTGGCGTGCGATTTGCCGTCTGGGCACCCAATGCACGGCGCGTCTCCGTGGTCGGCGATTTCAACAGCTGGGATGGCCGGCGGCATCCGATGCGGTTGCGGCACAGTGCCGGCATCTGGGAGATATTCCTGCCGCGGCTGCTGCCCGGCATCCGGTACAAATACGAATTGATCGGCCCCCATGGGCATCTCCTGCCATTGAAGGCCGATCCCGTCGCCCTCTATGCGGAAGTGCCGCCGGCCACGGCCTCCGTCGTTGCCGATATCAGCGGCTTCGAGTGGCATGACGATGAATGGCTCGGGTCACGCGCCGAACGGCAGGGGGGACATGCGCCGCTCAGCATCTATGAGCTCCATACGGGATCCTGGTTGCGACCGGAGGGAGAAGTGCCGATGTGGCGTGATCTCGCCGACCGGCTGATACCCTATGTCACCGGATTGGGTTTCACCCATATCGAATTACTGCCGGTCATGGAGCATCCCTTCTCCGGTTCCTGGGGCTATCAGCCTTTGGGTCTTTTCGCCCCGACCTCGCGGCACGGCGCACCGGAAGATTTCGCCGAATTCATTGACCGCTGCCACGAGGCGGAACTCGGCGTCATCCTGGATTGGGTGCCGGGCCATTTTCCCAATGATACCCACGGCCTGGCTTCCTTCGACGGCACGCATCTCTACGAGCATCAGGATCCGCGCGAGGGGTTCCATCAGGATTGGGATACGCTGATTTACAATTACGGCCGCCGCGAAGTGCGTGCCTTCCTGATTGCCAGTGCGCTGCATTGGCTGCGCCGCTATCACGTCGATGGTTTACGCGTCGATGCCGTGGCCTCGATGCTCTATCGCGATTACAGCCGCGAACATGGCCAATGGATTCCGAATATCTATGGCGGGCGGGAGAATCTAGAGGCGATCCAGTTCCTGCAGGAGCTGAGCCGGGCACTTCACGACTCCTTCCCGGCAACATTGCTTGTCGCCGAAGAATCGACGGCCTGGCCGGGCGTGACGAAGGACGTGGCGGAAGGCGGGCTTGGTTTTACCCATAAATGGAATATGGGCTGGATGAACGACACGCTGCGCTATGTGTCGCATGAGCCCATCCATCGATCCTATCACCATGACGATATGACCTTCGGGCTGATCTATAGTTTTTCGGAACGGTTCATTCTGCCCTTGTCCCATGATGAAGTGGTGCATGGCAAAAGATCGATTCTGGGGCGCATCCCGGGCGACGACTGGCAGAAAATGGCGACACTCCGCGCCTATCTCTCCTTCATGTGGACACATCCGGGCAAGAAGCTGATTTTCATGGGTACAGAATTCGGCCAGGAAAGCGAATGGAACCACGACTGGCAGTTGGAGTGGCATTTGCTGGACCAGCCGTTGCACCGGCAGTTGCAAAGCCTGGTGCATGACCTCAATCGCCTTTATCGCCGGCAACCGGCCTTGCACCGCCAGGATGACAATCCCGCCAGCTTTCAATGGCTGGTGGGCGACGATCGCAAGCAAAGCATTTTTGCCTATCTGCGTCACGGTGACCGGGCGACGGATGCATCGATGCTCGTCCTTTGCAATTTTACGCCGATACCGCGGCATGAATACCGCGTGGGCGTACCCACCGCCGGTACCTGGCATGAAGTACTCAATACGGATAGTGAGCTTTATGCCGGCACCAATATCGGCAATGGCGGCGCATGCGCCGCCGAACAGATACCCAGCCATGGGCAGGAATGGTCACTCAGACTGACTGTGCCACCGCTCGCAACCCTTATCCTGCAGCAGGCGGCATAGCTGATGGAAGAATTCGCAGATCGTCTTTTACCCGGCTATCCGGATCCGCTGGGCGCGACCTGGGACGGGCTCGGCGTCAATTTCGCCGTCTTCTCCGCCAATGCCGAGCGGATCGACCTTTGCCTCTTCGATCCTTCCGGACGCAAGGAGATCGCTCGCCATCCCTTGCCGGAATGTACCGACGAGGTCTGGCACGGCTATTTGCCCGATGCCAAGCCGGGCCTGGTTTACGGCTATCGGGCCTATGGCCCTTATGAGCCGCGGCACGGGCATCGTTTCAATCCCAACAAGCTGTTGCTGGATCCCTATGCCAAGCAGCTGGCGGGGACGATCAAATGGACGGATGCCCTGTTTGGATACCGGGTCGGCAGCCCAAGGTTGGACCTCTCCTTCGATCGCCGGGACAGTGCCGCCGCCATGCCCAAGGCGGTTGTCTGCGACAATGCCTTCAATTGGGGAGATGACCGGGCGCCGGCGACCCATTGGTCAAAGACGGTTATCTATGAAAGCCATCTTCGCGGCCTGACGTTGCAGCAGAACGATCTGCCCCATCGCGAACGCGGAACTTTTGCCGCCTTGGCCGACTGGCGGATCATCGAACATCTGGCCAATTTAGGGGTCACGGCCATCGAGCTGATGCCGATCCATGTCTTTCTGCAGGATCACTTCCTGGCGAAACGCGGGTTGAAGAATTATTGGGGATACAGCACGCTCGGTTTCTTCGCGCCGGAGCCCTCCTATCTGTCGGATGGCACGCTGCGGGATATCCAGGTGGCCGTGCGGCGGCTGCACGCCGCCGGAATCGAAGTCATCCTGGATGTCGTCTACAATCATACCTGCGAGGGAAACGAGCTGGGGCCGACCCTATCCTATCGCGGGCTGGACCATGCCAGTTACTATCGCCTGATCCCGGGCGACGAACGTCATCTCATCAACGATACGGGTTGCGGCAATACGGTGAACATGTCGCATCCGCGCGTCTTGCAGATGGTGATGGATTCGCTGCGGTATTGGGCGACGAATTTTCATATCGACGGCTTCCGCTTCGATCTGGGCGCCAATCTCGGCCGCGAGGGAACCGGTTTCGATCCGGGTTCCGGCTGGTTCGACGCGGTGCGGCAGGATCCCGTCCTCTCCAAATTGAAACTGATCTCGGAGCCCTGGGATATCGGGCCCGGCGGCTATCAGCTGGGCCAGCACCCGCCCGGCTTTGCCGAATGGAACGACAGATATCGCGATTGCATCCGCCGCTTCTGGCGCGGCGATGAAGGGCAATGCCCGGAACTGGCGGCGCGCCTGACCGGTTCGGGTGACCTCTTTGACCATCACCGGCGCCGGCCCTGGGCCTCGGTCAATTACGTGGCGTCCCATGACGGATTCACGCTGCAGGACCTCGTCAGTTATGAAACCAAGCACAACGAAGCAAACAAGGAAGGCAATAACGACGGTCATGGCGAAAATTTCACCGCCAACTGGGGCGAAGAGGGTCCGACAACGGATCCGGAGATCCTGAAGACCCGGGAAGCCGTCAAACGATCCATACTTGCGACGCTCTTCTTTTCCATGGGTACGCCGATGCTGCTGGCAGGCGACGAGTTCGGACGCACGCAGCTTGGCAACAACAATGCCTATTGCCAGGACAATGAGATCTCGTGGGTCGATTGGAGCCTGCTTGGGGAAGAGCGGAACTGGGAATTGATGGCATTCGTCGCCGAGCTGTCCCGGCTGCGGCATGCTCACCCATCTTTACGAGTCGACAAATTCATGCACGGGCAGGTGGAAATTACGCCGGACATTCATGACATCGACTGGTTCAGCGAGGACGGCTCGGCGATGGACCCCGCCAGTTGGCAGGATCCGCAACGCCAGACACTGGCGTTACGTCGAGCGGCGATCGGCCTGCATGGACGCGGCGAGGTGTCGCTGCTCCTGATGAATGCTTCCAGCGAGGAGAGAACATTCACGTTTCCGAAGCCGGATTCACCGTGGAAGCTCGCCCTCCATAGCAGCAGCAATGATACCGACCTGTTGGAAGGTGGTCAGCAGGTGGTCGTGGGCGCCCATAGTGTGGTGCTCTTGCTCGCGCAGGATGGAGAGGCTAGGTGATGCCCAAGCATCATGCGTTCCCGCTGTCCGGCGGCGCCATGCCCGTGGCACCGGACCGGACTCTTTTTCAGTTCTGGGCGCCCGACCGATCCTCGGTCGATCTTGAGATCGCGGGCATGCAGCCGCTTGCGATGCGGCCGGAGGCGGAAGGCTGGTTCCGTTTGGAGGTACCCTGCGGGGCGGGGACGCGATATCGCTATCGCCTGTCGCCCGATCTGCTGGTGCCCGATCCGTTTTCCAGAGCCCAGGCAAGCGATGTCCATGACGACAGCATCGTCGTCGATCCGGCCGCCTATTCCTGGCGCAACCAGGCATGGCGCGGGCGGCCCTGGCAGGAAACCGTCATCTATGAGTGCCATGCGGGCCTGTTGGGTGGATATCGCGGGCTGATGGACCGCCTGCGGGCACTCTGCGGGCTCGGCGTCACGGCGCTTGAACTCATGCCCGTGGCCGATTTCCCAGGCGCGCGAAATTGGGGTTATGACGGCGTGCTGCCCTTTGCGCCCGATCATGCCTATGGCGCTCCGGACGAGCTGAAAGCCCTGGTCGACCGGGCGCATGACCTGAAGATGATGGTCTTTCTGGACGTGGTCTATAACCACTTCGGGCCGGACGGCAATTATCTCGGCCAATATGCCTCGAGCTTTTTCCGCCAGGATCAGCATACGCCCTGGGGCGCCACGATCAATTTCAGCCACCCGGTCATCCGGCGCTTCTTCATCGAGAATGCGCTCTACTGGCTGGAGGAATATCAGATCGATGGCCTGCGGCTGGATGCGGTGCATGCGATCCCGGAGCGGGACTGGCTGCCGGAATTGGCGGAGGCCGTCCGGCATCAATTCGGTGAGCGCCATGTCCATCTGATGCTGGAGAACGACCATAACGATGCAGCTTTGCTCGAGCGGGACTTTACGGCGCAATGGAACGACGATGCACATCATGCGCTCCATGTCCTGCTGAGCGGCGAGACCTCGGGCTATTACGCCGATTATGCGGAACGGCCGGCGGACATGCTGCGGCGCTGTCTACAAGAGGGATTTGCCTTTCAGGGCGAACCTTCCCCCTATCGCGACGGCGAGAAGCGGGGCTCCGACAGCCGCCATCTGCCGCCGGACCGCTTCATCCTGTTTCTCCAGAATCATGACCAGATCGGCAATCGGGCCTTCGGGGATCGCCTCATCAACCTGACCAGTCCGGGGAAACTGCGCGCCGCCACGGCGCTGATGCTGCTTTCGCCGCAAATACCGATGCTGTTCATGGGCGAGGAAATCGGCTGCCGCCAGCCCTTTCTGTTTTTCACCAGCTATACCGGTGACCTCGCGGAGGCCGTCCGCACGGGCCGGCGACGTGAATTCGCCCGTTTCCGGGAATTTGCCGACGAGACGGCACAGCAGCGCATACCGGATCCCAATCATCCCGATACGTTCACGGCCAGCATGCCGGCGGAGAGCCCGGATAGCGATAGCTGGCGGGCGTTTTACCGGGAGCTGCTGGATCTTCGCCATCGGCAGATCGTCCCGCGCCTCGCCGGTGCGATGGCGGAGAAAGCGAGAACGCTGTCGCCCGCCGCCCTGGAAGCCAGCTGGCGGATGGGTGACGGCCGATTGATGACCCTCGCCGTCAATTTCGGCGAGCAGGCGGTTCCCTATGCGACACCGCAGGGCGAGGTGCTCTATCAGCTCAATTCCGCGCCTTCCTCGGAGGGCCTGCCGCCCGCATCCTTCCTGGCCATGCTGCAAGGGACGCATTGATGTCCGATCAGGCGCTCCGGGAGCTTGCCGGCGCGGCCGGTATCGCGCCGGATTGGCAGGATACGGAGGGCCGGCAGCAGATCGTATCGGCGGACTCCCTCCGGGCCATCCTGGCGACCCAAGGCATCGAGGCGAAGACGGCGCGGCAGATCGGCGCGGCGCTGACCGAGATCAAACACCGGCAGGGAGAACAAGCCCTCCCTGTCCTGGTGACGGCGGTCAGCCGAAAGACGGTGACACTGCCGGCGCGGCGCAACGGACCGTCCCATGCCTTCGTCACCCTGGAGGGCGAAGACCGGGAGCGCCCGATCGGTCTTTCATATGCGGGTGGCGTGACGTCTTTGCGCGCGCCGAAGACCTTGGGATATCACAAGCTGCGGCTCGGCCGGCAGGAAACGATCCTGGCCGTGGCGCCGCCCCGGGGAACCAGCTGCCTGGACCGCAGCGGCGGCAGACGCGCCTGGGGGCTGGCGGCACAATTCTATTCGCTCTATCGGCGCGGCGATGACGGCGTCGGCGATTTCTCGACACTCGCCAGTTTCGCTCGCTCCTGTGCCAAGGCGGGCGGCTCGGCGGTGGCCATCAGCCCGCTGCATGCACAATTCAGCGCCGATAGCCGTCGCTTCAGCCCCTATTCCCCTTCGAACAGATTGTGGTTGAACGTGCTGCATATCGATGTCGCAGCAGCGGCCCGGATGCTGGACCTGCCCGATCCATCCCCGGTGTCGCCCCGGCACCCGCCAAGACAAAGCGACTTCATCGATTGGCCTGGCGTGTCGCAGCGAAAGTTGCGCGCCTTGCGGGCCCTCTTCGACAAGGCATCGACGGCGGGCATCATCGCAAGCGGCGGGAGACATGGCGCAAGCTTCGAAGTCTTCCAACGAGAGGGCGGCACTGCGCTTGGCGATCATGCCTTGTTCGAAGCACTGCAGGCGCATTTCCTGACGAGATCGGATCGGCTCTGGCATTGGCGAAGCTGGCCGGCGGCCTATCGCGATCCGCGGAGCGATGCCGCCCACCGCTTCGCGCGCGATCATCAGCCGGAAATTAGCTTCCATATCTTCCTGCAATGGCTGGCTGAATGCCAGTTGCGGCAGGTGCGTGAGGCCTGCGAGTCCGCCGGCATGACGATCGGCCTGATCGGCGATATCGCGGTCGGGGCCGATACCGGCGGCAGCCAGGCCTGGGCGCATCAGGACGAGATGCTGTCAGACCTGTCGATCGGGGCACCACCCGATGCGTTCAATGCCTTGGGACAAAGCTGGGGTGTGACGACGTTCTCGCCGCTGGGCCTGAAACGCCATGGCTTCCGCTCCTTCATCGAGCTGCTGCGTCGATCGATGCGGCATGCGGGCGGCATCCGCATGGATCATATTCTCGGCCTGTCGCGCCTCTGGGTCGTCCCGAACGGTGCTTCCTCAAAAGACGGTGCTTATCTCCATTATCCGCTGACCGATCTGCTGCGTCTCGTGGCCCTGGAATCGCATCGCAGCCGTTCCTTCGTGCTGGGCGAGGATCTCGGCACGGTGCCGCCCGGCTTCCGGGAGCTCCTGGCCGACTATGGGATCATGGGCATGCAGGTTCTATGGTTTGAACGCGACAGCGCGCATTTCCTGCCGCCCGGCAAATGGTCGGCCGGTGCCGCCGGCATGACCACGACGCATGACCTGCCGACCGTCGCCGGGTGGTGGAGCGGAACGGATTTGCGCTGGCGGGAGAAAGTGGCGGCCACCAAGGATCGCCGCGTCTTGCAACAGAATCGCCAGGAGCGAGAGCGCGACCGCGCGGCCCTGTGGCAGGCCTTTACCACGTCGCGGGCTGCGTCGGCGCCACAACCGGCGAAAAACGATACGGCGTCCGTTGTCGACAGTGCCGTTCGCTATCTCGCCAAGACCCCCTGCGATCTCGTTCTATTGCCGTTGGAAGATGCGTTGGGCCTGCAGGAACAACCCAATCTGCCGGGCACTATCGATGAACATCCGAATTGGCGCCGGCGCATTCGCCGCGACGCCGAAACCCTCTGCCAGGAATCCGTGATCAAACAGCGGCTGAGAATTCTCACCCGGCGGCGGAACGAAAAATGACGATGCGTGCGACCATCCGACTGCAATTCAACAGCAGCTTCACCCTGGACGATGCCGCCGGCATCGTTCCCTATCTGTCGGCCCTGGGGATCAGCCATATCTATGCCTCGCCCCTTTTCGTCGCGCGCCGGGGATCGACCCATGGTTATGACGTGGTCGATCCGACCGCCATCAATCCGGAACTCGGCGGCAGCGACGCTTTGGCACGGCTGTCGGCTGCGCTCAAATCGCGCGACATGGGCCTTATCCTCGATATCGTCCCCAATCATATGGCCGCCAGCGCGGAGAATCCTTGGTGGATGGAGGTGCTGGAGGCCGGCAGGGCAAGCCGTTATGCAAATTTCTTCGACATCAACTGGCGGTCGAACGACCCGCTCCTGCGCAACAAAGTATTGCTGCCCATTCTCGGTGCCGATCTTGCGAGCTGTCTTGAGCGGGGCGAGATCAAGCTGGATTTTGATCCTGAGAGACAGCGCTTCATTTGCCGTTACTTCGAGCAGGTCATCCCGCTTTCCGTTCAATCTTATGCCGATATCCTCTCTCGCCTCGGCGCGGCGTTCCAGGATCTGGCTGACGAGTTCGACCGGATCACGGCGAGCACCGACCGCAAGATGCGACTGGGCGATGAGATCGATCGGTTGCGCGGCAGGCTGACGGAACAGATCCGGCAGGATGAAAGGGATTTCACCCCGCTGGGCGATCCCGACTTCCTGCATCTTCTGTTGGAGCGACAGCATTATCTCCTGGCACCCTGGCAGGAAGCCGCATCCCGGCTGAATTGGCGGCGCTTCTTCGACATCAATGAGCTGGTCGCCTTGCAGATGGATCGGCCCGAGGTCTTCGACGCGACCCATCAACTGGTATTCGCACTTTACCGAGACGATATCATTGACGGCATCAGGCTCGATCATGTGGATGGTCTGGCCGATCCGCGTGGTTACTGCCGCAAGCTGCGTCGCGACTTGAAACGCGCCGGGCGCCACCGCGCCTCGCCTGGACGTGCGCCCTATATCATTGTCGAGAAGATCCTTGAGCCGCATGAAAAGCTGCCCAAGGATTGGCAGGTCGATGGCACCACCGGCTATGATTTCATGTCCGAGGTCGCGGCCGTCCTGCATGACGGGAAGAGCGGCGATTCCCTCTCCGCCTTCTGGTCCGAGGCGACGGGGCAGCAACGCGAATTTGCGGTTCTGGTCCGTGCAGCGCGCCATGAGATCCTGGAGCAGTTTTTTGCCCAGCAGCTCGACAATCTGGTTCAGCTCTTCATCGCCAATGAGCGCGGCCGACAGAAAGCCGTTTCCGCGGCCTCGATCAGGCGGGCGCTGGCCGAATTGTTGTCCAGGTTTACGCGTTATCGTCTCTACGGCGATAATACCGGATTCGCTGCAGAGGACGATCGCGTCCTGGCCGCGGCCCAATTGCAGGCCGCCAATGCACTGGCCGAACCGGACCGGGAAACCCTGAACTGGATCTGCGGGGAATTGCGGCGTGCGGGTCGCGAGACCACAGAAGGTCGGATCCGGTTCCAGCAGCTTTCCGCCACGCTGACCGCCAAGGCCGTCGAAGATACCGCCTTTTACCGCTATGGCCGTTTGCTGTCCCGCAATGAAGTCGGTGCGGATCCTGGCATGCTGGCCATCACCGCCGAGCAATTCCATGTGACCTGCCAACAGCGTCTGCGCCGGTTTCCACGCAGCCTGCTGGCAACGGCGACACATGATCACAAGCGCGGCGAAGATGTCCGCATGCGCCTCGCCGTTCTCAGCGAACGGCCGGCCGACTGGCGACGCCATGCCGCCCGCTGGCTCGAGCTTCACCGGCCGATGCATCAAATCGTCCCGGCTTCCGTCAAGCTGATGACCTATCAAATGCTGATCGGGGCATGGCCGTTCGAGATGGGTCCGGACGATCGAGACCAGCTTGAAAATTTCAGACAACGTCTCAGTGGCTGGCTGATGAAATCGATCCGCGAAGCCAAACAGGAAACCTCCTGGACGCGGCCTGATGCCGCCTATGAGGAAGCGTGCCAGCAATTCCTGGCGGCCATCCTGGATCCCGACCAATCCGGGGAATTTTTGCATGAGCTTGCAAAATTCGCGGGCGATCTCGCCGTGCCCGGCGCGTTGAACGCCTTATCGCAAGTCACCCTGCGGCTGACCTGCCCCGGTATTCCGGACCTCTATCAGGGGACGGAATGGTGGGACCTCAGCCTGGTCGATCCCGATAACCGGCGGCCGGTCGATTTCAAGCAGCGCGAAGATGCCTTGTCCGAGAGTCTGTCTCAGCGCGATCCGTGGCCTGAGCTGCTGATAAATTGGCATGACGGGCGGCTGAAGCAATACCTCATCGGCAATCTCCTGCGTCTTCGCCAGCATCATCCTGCGCTCTTCGAGGAGGGGGGTTATTTACCGCTGGCGGTTTCAGGTCCCGCAGCCGAACATCTCCTCGCTTTCGTTCGCCATAGCGCCCAGGGCGGCCTCATCGTTGTAGTGCCGCGGCTTTGCAGCGAGTTGCTCCGGGACGGCCGTGAACCCTTCGTCGACAGTACAAGATGGACAGGCACGTTCATTCATTTGCCCGCGCATATCACGGCGACTGAGTTCCATCATGAACTAAACGGCCGGCAGCAAGAAACGGAGCGCGGCACCCTCTCAGTGGCGACCGCGCTCCGCATTACCCCTGTTTGTGTCCTGCGTTATGCACGTAGCAGCCTGCCTCATGCATCAGCTTGAGGCAGGACCGCGGCAGGTTCTACACCAAGGCTTATGGTCCGCCGCCGCCCCCCCCGCCGCCGCCCGAGCCACCACCCGAACCGCCGCCGCTTGAGCCACCGCCGCCTGAACCACTGCCGCCTGAACCGCTGCCAGAGCCGCTACCGGCACCACCGGAACCCGAGCTAGAGCCGGACGAGCCATTACCGCTTCCCCCTGCTCCCGAACCGTTACCATTACCGCCGGTGCTCGGTCCGCCGTGAGTCGAACTGGTTCCCGGCATGCCGTTTTTCTGATCAATGGTGCCATTGCCGCAGCTACCTGAAGTCCCGCTGGTGGATGAGGAACATCCCGCACCACCCGGTTCTGTCGAATTCATCTGCGCGCTTGCAGTGCCGGCGCTTGCGGTGAGCAGGACGGCGGCAAGAAGATATCCGTATTTTTTCATCTCAGTCTCCAAGAAGTTTGCTTGACGGCAGGTCGCGCTGACCGCTGTCTTCAGGAAACCAACAGATCGACCTAGTCGTTGTTCCAACGAATCGGAATCGTTTCTTATACGGAAGCCGCATCAAGCGATGAGTGCGTCGATCGTCGCGACCAGTGTGTCCTGGTCGAAAGGCTTCATCAGAATGCGATGAGATTGACGTCGGGGAAGTGCCAATGACGGCGAGAAACCTGTGGTCAGCACGCATTTGACATCTGGAAATGCGATTTCAACCTGGCTGACAAGTTCGAGTCCGTTGATGCCGCCCGGCATGACGATATCGCTCAACATGATATCGACCTGATGCGTTCGAAGAATTTCGAGGGCTCTATGGGCGTTATGCGCCCGGACCACTTGATAACCCGCATCCGTCAGAATTTCCGTGCTCAGATCCCCCAGCGTGACATCGTCCTCAACGACCAGGACGACAGCCTTCTTGTCGGGTAAAGCCGCAATCGTTTCCTGTGGTCGGCTTGCCGGCAGATATATCGTCATGATCGTGCCCTGCCCCTCCACGCTGCTGAAGCTCATCGATCCACCGGACTGCTTGGCAAATCCATAAGCCTGGCTGAGGCCGAGGCCGGTGCCCCTCCCGACCGACTTTGTCGTAAAAAAGGGATCGAATATGCGATCGCGGATATTTGCCGGAATCCCGGTCCCCGTATCGGCCACGGAAATCGCAACATATTCGCCGGGATTGAGATCATATTGCTTTTGCGGAAGCAACTGGTTCCAGCCCCTGATGACGATCTCACCGCCGGCCGGCATGGCGTCACGCGCATTCAAGGCGATGTTCAGCAGCGCAAGATGGAGCTGATGTAGATCAACCTCCGCCTTCCAGAGCCCCGGATCCATATCCTTGCGGATCGTGATATCCCCGCTGAGCGATGTCAGCAGACTATCGGCAACATCATTCAGGCATTCCTTCAAATCGATGAGTTCCGGTTGAAGGGGCTGCTTCCGCGAGAATGCCAGGAGATGCTTGGTCAAATTCTCGCCGTGCCGGGCAGCCTGCTTCATGTTTTCCAGCAGGCGTTTCAGCCGTTCCGGCTTGTCGAGGCTACGGGAGGCCAGATCCGCACCGGATATGATGATCGTCAGAAGATTATTGAAGTCATGCGCCATGCCGCCCGTGAGCTGTCCGATGGCCTCCATTTTTTGGGAATGGAATAACTGCTCGCGGGCCTGTTCCAATGTTTGCTGCGCTTCACGTCGTTCCGTGATGTCCCGTGTTACTTTTGCAAAGCCAATCAGCTGGGCATTGTCATCGAAAATCGCATCGAGAATGACATTCGCCCAGAAGCGGCTGCCATCCTTCCTGACCCTCCAACCCTCAGCCTCGTATTTTCCGTTCTCCCGGGCATGGCCAAGCGTCATCTCGGGTACCTTCTTCGCGCGGTCCTCCTCTGTGAAAAAGATCGAGAAGTGTTTTCCCAATATCTCTTGTGCAGAATAGCCCTTGATGCGTTGCGCGCCATTGTTCCAGTTCGTGATATTGCCGTTAGGATCCAACATATAAATGGCGTAATCGAGGACGCCGTCAACCAACAGGCGGAACCGATGTTCCTGAGCGGCGATCTCCGCCTGATGCAGACGGCGTTCCGTCATGTCGCGGCTAAACATGACAATCCCCGTGGGATGCTCGCCCTCGTCTTTCACCGTACCCATGACGATGGTGGCCCAAAACTGCGTGCCATCCCTTTTTCCCAGCCATCCCTCGCGTTCCACTTTGCCCATATCCAAGGCGGTCTTGAGAAGAGCCTCCGGAATGCCGGCGGCACGGTCTTCGCCGGAGAAAAAGATGGAAAAATGCTGGCCGATGATCTCAGCGGAAGCATAACCGCTGATATCTTCGGTACCGGAAGTCGAGCCGACCAATCTGCCGGTCAGATCAAGCGTATAGATGGCATAATTCTCCATCGCCCCAGAGAGAAACCCGTGACCTTCCGTCGGCGATTGCAGACTGAGCGCGCTACGAACAGCCTCTGCTCTTCGCAATGCCTCAACTACATTTTCACTGTCTCGTACGATTTCTTTATCTGGCACGCAGCCCCTCACCGGGAAGCCATCCATTATAATTCCAGCTGGGCGATCATATGGGATCGGCCTCTATCCCCTCGATCGCAGTTTCAACCTTCTGAGGCTTTGGGTCAAATTTCGATGATCGAAGCCGCCGTCAGTATGTGTAGACAGCCGGCCTCTTCGCCGACAAAGCATGTCAAGCAACCACGAACGGCAGCCGCAGTTCCGCCCGGCCCGGTCTCGCCGAGAGAAGTATAAAAATTGGAGAGGGCAGCGGATCATCCTCAATCTCTTGTGAGAAGCGGAGCATTTTCCCAGCTCGGAAAACCAACTGGCCTTTTCCTTTTTTTGCAGCGCCTTAGCAAATCTCTCCGCGGTCACCGAGGAGTGGTTAAGAGCATCACAACTGTCTGATTTGCCAAAATGAAAACCGTGCTCATCTCGGTTGCCATGTCCCTTTGCAGAAGAGCATCGGCGGCTCAACCGGAGAGGAATGAGCAATGGCTTTCTATATCGCTTTGCTGAATAAGGCCGGAGAAGGCGGTTATTCCATCAAATTTCCCGATTTCCCGGGCATGTCGCCCGCAGGCGCAACGATCGAGGAAACAGTCAAACAAGCCGAGAACATGCTCGCAAGTTTTGCCTTACAGTTACGGGCCAATGGCAAGGCAATCAAACCCCCCAGCAATCTTGAAACAGCCCTCGGCCCGCAAGAGCAACAACAACAGCTGCGTGACGGTATAGTCCTGATGATCCCATTGGCATCGACACGATAGCCAAACTTGATCCCTATCCCATATGTTCAGCAGACGGGCTGGCCCGATCGAGGAGAAATGCCAATGTCGTTGTCGTGCCGGCCTGTCCCGCAATAGCAAGCTGCCCGTCCAGCTGCTTCGCGAAAGCGGCAATGAGAGATCGCCCGAGGCCACCGGCAGGCTTTTCGGATGGCGATTCCAGCAGGCCGATTCCCTGGTCGGAAATCGTCAGCATGGCCGATCCTTTTTCAATTGCCTTCATTTCTATGCGGATGTTGCCGGCTTGTGGCTCGGGATAAGCATGCTCTAAAGAATTCGCCAATACTTCGGTCACGAACAGCGCAAGCGGTATGGCCTTCTCGGCAGTGATTTTCACATCGGCTATATCGACAATGAAGGGAACGCGGCTCGCCGTTACGCCTGTCTTGGCACGCAGCAAATTGCAGATACCCTCGATCAGCGGCGCAACGCCGATATGCTCGCGGTATTCATCCGCGTAGAGTTGCCGCTGCGCAAGGGCAAGAACTCCCAGGCGGACCTGCAGATCCGCGATCTCAGATCTGACCGGCTCGTTCCTGGGCAACCGCACATAGAGATTCAACAGGCTGATGACGATTTGTAGATTATTTTTGACGCGATGCTGAAGCTCCCTGAACATGAGCTTTCTTTGGCGCAGCGATTCTTCCATGCCGGCTTTTCCGGCGGCCAAGCGAGCCGTCATGTCCTGCAAGGTCACGTTGAGATCCCTGAACTCGACGGGGGCACCGGTGAGATCACCGATGGAGGCCGGATCGCCGACGCCTATCAAATGCACCGACCGAGAAAGGGAACGGCTCCATTTCAAAATCAACACATGCGACAGCAGCAAGGCCGCGGCGAAGGCGGCGGCCAGGATAAGCAATAAAGTCAGGACTTCTGATTTCAGGTTTCTCAGCGGCTCCGCCAGCAACTGGGCGCGGTCCCCCGCCAAAACGACATGCAGCCCATAATTTCCGAGCGGACTGATGCCATAGAGGCGCGCCATGCCATCCTTGCCGACAGTATCAAGCACGCCTTGAGGCCGGCTGAGAGCTGCGTTGAGATCGTCGCTAAGGGGTAGGGCATCCGATACGCCCTGCGCGTTTTCATTTGCCGCGACGACGGGGGTGCCGTTCTCATCAACGAGGTTGCCGATGAGTTTCGTCGGACTACCTTGCGGTCCATCCCGAATCTGGAGCCAATCAGCTTTCAGGGCAAGACCAAGGACGGCTTGGAGGCGACCTTGACCATCGAGAATTGGCGCGCCAAGCGCGAGGACCGGGGCTTGCAAGCCGTCAACCGGGAGTTGGCCACCGACGGCTATACGATGTTGCTCGATCACTTGCCGGAACCAGGGGCGATCGGCGACATCGGCATCCGTTCCTGCCTTGCCGATGATACAAAGCGGGCGCCCCTGCAAGCTGAAGACGACGGCCCCCACATAAGCGGGATATGACCGTGTTGCTTCGGCAAGAGAGGCGTTGCAACGCGAGTCATCATCCGCCGAGGAACTGCTTCCCTGCTGAACATCCTTGGCCACCGCTGCGGCCAGATCGATCCGGTCGCCGTCGAGGCTATGCGCGAGTTGTTCCGCCTGCAGGAGAGCGAAAGTTCCGTTATCGGCGATTAAGGCAGCCTGACGCGCGATGGCGCGCTGCACTTCCTTCACGCCATCCAGATAATGATCCACAGATAGATAAATCGAAAATGCGCCAGGGATCAGAAGAACAATGGCCGACAACAGAACCAGGCGGTGCCGAAGTGAAGCCGGGAATGATATGCGGCTCTTCCGATTAAGAAGTTCGGCATTCAATACGCGCATGCTCCCTATGATGCACTCACGCTGCCGCCTTCGTTCTTTGGCGAAACGCTAAGCAGCGGAATCCGACGTATTCCCTCGCCGGTAAGACAAAGCCTGCGAAATCGTCACCCGTAACGTGTCCGGATCGAAAGGCTTCGTGACAAGATAGGTGGGCTCTGGCCGCTCCCCGGTCAGCAAACGCTCCGGATAGGCGGTGATGAAAATGACCGGCATATCCAAGGATTGGAGAATCTCCTGGATCGCCACCAATCCGGAGCCACCCGCTCCGAGATCTATATCGGCAAGAACCAGGCCGGGTTGCCGCTCTTTGGCCAACTTCACCGCTTCCTTCTCGTCCGCGGCGATGCCGACAACCGTGTGTCCCATTTCGCTGGCCAGTCCGGAAATATCCAACGCGATGACAGGCTCGTCTTCAATGATCAGTACCGATGTCGCGACCTGGGCCTTCACGAGACCCCAGGCGTCTTCCAGTAATCGGGCAACTTCGCCGACACTCAAACTCAGGATCGTGGCGACATCTTTGACGGCAAAGCCTTCAAGCGCCGTCAGCAACAGCACTTCTCGCGCCGGCGCCGGAATCGCTCCCAGCCTGGACCCGACGGACAGGTCAGCCGCATGGACGCGCCGCGTTGCGTCAGTCGTGTCGCCGACACCGATACGATGATAGACCTCGTGAAACAGCTTGAACAACTTGAGCTTGAGATTGTCATCATCGGCAATGAGGTCACGCTGCTGGAGCAATGTCTCCAGGCACATCCTCACATACATATCACCCGATTGCTGCGATCCGAGAAGAGCGCGCGCATATCTTCTGAGATATTTCAGATTTTCTACGATTTTTTCAGAAAGATCGCCCGACATAACGTTCCTTAATTGCCGTAATTGTCTATGATGCCCATCATTACATGTGCCAACTCTATCCCTAAGGAGAACTGCACCGGGACAAATATTAGTGATCGGGAGGGGGCGTTCGTTGCCGCCCTACAACCGACGCCCCAATTAAGCCGGGATTGCTTGTGCAGTTTGGTGCATTCGGAATATCCTGTACAGGTTAACGTCGCCATTTCGGAAGCAAGAGTGAACCCAGACCATAAAGATGGTGAGCCTGATCCCACAAAGGCTACCCCACAGGAAACAGCAGAGCCAAATTCATCTCCGCAGACCGAGGCGACGACAAAGGTCGACATCTGGTTTGATGCGCAGCTGACGCAGCTTTACGGCGAAGTGTTAAACGAGCCGATTCCTGAAGACCTTCTGCACCTCATTCGAAAAATGCGCCCCTCCCCTTAGTCGGAAACGATGCCGGCAAGATTGGGCAAGGCGTGCTGACCTAGGCGGCATCGACCTGCAAGGGAGATCTCGTTCCCGGTGCTGCATGCGCCAGCACCATCGGCTCTTCGACCTGGGCAACGGCGACATTTGCCTGCAAGAGCCCCTGGAAGGTCCCGCAATCGAATCGCTGACCGTCATAATGCACGGCAGTCACCGACACATGTCCGCAAGTTCCTGCAATAGAATCGGTCAATTGGATCTCTCCGCCGAAAGAGGGCACGGCATCCTGCAATTTATCGATCACGCGGGGATCCAATACATACCTACCGATGATCGCGAGTTGCGAAGGTGCCTTTTCCGGTTGCGGCTTTTCCACCAGCGCCTTGACATCCAACCCGTAGCCGTCTGCCGTCGCCACATCGACAATGCCGTAGCGGCGGACATCCGCCAGCGGGACCTTTTGCACGGCAAGAACACTGCCCGGCTTTTCTTCATAATAATCGATCAACTGACGCAAACAATTTTCACCCAGCAAGAATTCGTCAGGCAACAAGACGGCCACGGCTTCGGAACGAGGCGCCGCCAAGCGGATGGCATCGCCCAGTCCGCGCGCCGTCTCTTGAATGACGAACTCGATCTGCGGTCCGGAACGGCCCTGAAGAGCACCTACTTCCGCCTGCCAAGCTGTCGCGAAATGCCGCTCCAAGCTATCCTTCCCCGGTGAGGTGACGATCACGATTCGCTCGATACCGGCCTCCGCCGCTTCATCGACGGCATATTGCAGAACCGGCTTTTTCCATATCGGCAGCAGTTCCTTCGGCACGGCCCGCGTCAGCGGCATCAACCGAGTACCAAGCCCGCCAGCAGGGATGATGGCAGTGCGGACATTCGAGCGCATTTCTTGATCTCCTCTCGCTTCAAGACGGTGAAGCCCAGCGAATTTTTTAAAGCACGGCAGTGCTCAAACAAAATTCAGATGGATTGGTTCCAGAATCGGAAGAAATTTCCGGCACGTTTCTCTGCTCCTCAAGCACTCGGCAAGCGAGGAATAGCTGCACCGTGTTCGACCGGATCGGTGACCGCAGCGTGAAAAGCAGTTTAGATCTATCGATGCCAATGCGCCAGGGCAGAACTCGTTGGGAACCGATTCCACCTCTGCGAAGTTTAACGACCGCAGCGGTGAGGAGAAAGCAACTCACCGGTCCCGATTCTGACCTAGGAGCATTCACATGGGCGAGGTACTTGCAGGAAAGAAGGTCGCCATTTTGGCGACGGATGGTTTTGAGATGTCAGAATTGACGGTGCCGCTCCGCGAACTAAAGAAAGTCGGCGCCGATGTCCGGGTGATTTCGCCCCGGTCCGGCCACATTCAGGGTTACACGCGGCATGAGAAGGCGGAGACGATTCCCGTAGATCACGTCCTGAGCAAGGTTCGGCCTGACGATTATGACGCTTTGGTGTTGCCTGGCGGCGTGATGAATCCTGACGCCCTCCGCATCGAGCCGCTGGCCGTGGATTTCGTGCGAGGCTTTGTTGACGCCGGAAAGCCGATCGCAGCCATCTGTCATGGACCCTGGACTCTTATCAATGCCGATGGGGTCAACGGACACCGCATGACCTCGTGGCCCTCCCTGAGGGAGGATCTCCGAAATGCTGGCGCCGAGTGGGTCGATGAGACGGTGGTGGTCGATCGCGGGCTTGTGACGTCGCGTAAGCCGGACGATCTGCCAGCTTTCTGTCAAAAGATGGTTGAGGCCTTCATCAACGGAGCCAGACAAGACATGTAGCCGCGCAGGCCGCTTCCTTGTCAGCGCGTCTTCTGTTTCGGACGTCCCTTGGCTTCTTTTGCATGCAATTTCTGAGCATAGTCCGAGGTTTCACCCTCCAACTCCTTCGCTTTCTTCTGCGCGGCGTCGGTCTGCTCCCGGGTTACGCCGTGATATTCCTTCAATGCCCGACCATATTGGTCGGGCGTCTTGATCTTGGGCATCTGCGTTCTCCCTTCTAGCTGCCGGCCCTCTGTCGCATCGGCCGCATAAAGATCCGCCGAAGATGCGGCAGATGAGCCTTTAGGTGCCGGTTGAGGGCTTCCACCGTTTCTTCAACTTCCGCCGCGGATAGCTGATCTTCGAAATCAAGGCTGACCGCGACAAGAATATCGTTCGGCCCTAAATGCATTGTCAGGACCTCATCCACAGCCCGCACACGCTTATCAGCGGCGATGATCTCTCGCACCTGACGGACGACAGGCCCGGCCGCACTTTCGCCGATCAACAGGCTGCGCGTTTCGGCCGCCAAGATGACGGCAGCGCCAACGAGGATACCACCGATGGCAATGGAGGCTGCAGCGTCGTATAAAGAGGTATGAAGCAGCAATGTCAAAGTGAGTCCCAGGGCTGCAATCAGCAGGCCGATCAAAGCCGCTGAATCTTCCACGAGCACGGCGAAGATACCGGGATCTTTGCTGCGGATAAGCGCCGTCCAGATATTTCCACCCTTGTGGCTGTGCCGAAACTCCCGCCAGGCGACGGCGAAGGACGAGCCTTCGAAGACAAAAGCTGCGCCGAGAACAAGATAATTTAGCCAGGGATCAACGATCTGCGTCGGTAGATTGAGGCGCTGGATACCTTCATAAATCGTCACGGCACCACCCAGGGCAAAAATCAGCAAGGCGACGATGAATGCCCAGAAATAGTATTCCATCCCGTATCCGAAAGGATGCATCTTGTCGGGCGGCCGCCTCGATCGCCAGCCGCCATATAACAACAGAGCCTGATTGCCGGTATCCACGGCGGAATGAATGGCCTCACCCAACATCGCACCGCTGCCGCTCCAGAAAGCCGCACCAGCCTTCGTCATTGCAATGGCTAGGTTTCCGGCAAAGGCAGCATAGATGGCGGCCGAAGGCGTCGACTTTCTCTTCAACGCCGTCGATTCCGCCATCTATTCACACATCTTGTAGCGATCACGACCAATAGGGCGGAACACCGAAATGCTGGTGGATCCGGGCGCCCCATTCCGGGTCCGCATAGGCACCTTCTCCGATATCGGGTATATCTTTCAACGTCTCATCCGCCGCTCCAACCACATAGCCGTCGCGCCGCGGTTCATATTTCAACACCGACCATGGCAAGGCCCGCCGTTGTTCGCCCATTCCCAGGAAGCCGCCGAAGGCGATGACCGCATAGGCAACCTTGCCGCTGAGCTTGTCGATCATGATGTCCTCGACCTCGCCCAGCTGATTTCCCTGCGTATTGTAGACATCCGTTCCGCTGACCTTATCCGCAGAAATCAGGGAATAGGTCTCATCCTTTTTCAAGACATTCTGGTCACTTGGTATCGTCGCCATTTTACACTCCATTCATGAATCCGGTCTGAGGAAGCAACTGGTGTGTTGCTGTCAGGTTCCGCACTCCGTCGCGATTAAGGGCGCTTTATGCCAGATGGACCCCATTCCGGTTCGGGGGCAGGCGGCGTATGTGATGGAACTTCCCCTTTGATGGAACTTCCCGGGATGCAGTTGATTGTGTTGCAACCATTCCGGATGGGGAAGACGGATGCGTCAGGCCAAGGGCGACGCCCTATCGACATTGCAGCATCAGGCAAGCGACTGCCGGAGATGCGACATCTGGAAGTGTGGCGGGCGGGTCGTTTTCGGAGAAGGCTCCCCTGCCGCGAAAATCATGATCGTGGGCGAACAGCCCGGAGATCAGGAGGAACGTCTCGGCCGGCCTTTCGTCGGTCCCGCGGGACGCGTGCTCGACGCTGCGCTGGCCGAGGCGTCCCTTGTCAGAAAAAAACTTTATATCAGCAACGCCGTCAAGCACTTCAAATTCACCCCGCGCGGCAAGCGGCGATTGCATCAGCGCCCGACAGCCGGCGAGATCGACATCTGCAAATGGTGGCTCTGGCAGGAGATCGAAATCGTCAAACCAAAACTGGTCATTGCCCTGGGTGGGTCAGCCATTCGCGGCTTATTGGGAAAAGCGATACCGATAGAGCGCAATCGGGGGCGCCTGATCGAGCTGAGACCGCAGCTGTCGCTGCTTGTGTCGTTTCATCCATCTTTCATCTTGCGGCAGCGAGATACCGCGGCGCGCGAGAGCCTGCAGACAAAACTGGTTGAGGATCTGAAAGCAGCCCGCCGGTTTCTATCTTAAGCCGCAATATTGCAGCGAAGCGTTATCGCTAACATCTCTGCGCTCACACGATGATGTGGCCGCATACGAAGCCGTTACCAGGTGTTGAACATGCCGCACCAAGCCTACATGTGTTCAAACAGGCATTGAGGTCAAACTGTCCCATTTTTATCGAGCGGTCATTTGCAATGGTTATGGGGAGAATTTTAAATGCCACGGCAAGAGATATATCAGCTGATTGAAAATGAAATTCCCCGCCTTAAGCGCTATGCACTTTTCCTGACCCGCAATCAGGAGCACAGCGAGGATCTCATCCAGGATTGCCTGGTCCGTGCCATGGCCAATGCGGAAAGCTGGACGCCAGGTACAAACCTGCGATCCTGGCTCATGACGATTTTGCATAATACCTTCATCAACCAGGTCAAGAAGCGCAATCCGGTCCTCACCCCTGACGGCAATGTCGACACCTCGCTTGCCAGCGCCGGAAATCAGGAAGCGCAACATGAGGTCCGCGACCTGCGTCGCGCCTATCGGCGGCTCAGCTCGGATCATCAGCAGATCGTTCGCCTGATCTGTCTTGAGCAGCGCGAATACCGCGAAGTGGCCGGTATTCTGCAAATCCCTGTCGGAACCGTTCGATCGCGCCTGTGTCGCGCACGGGAGCATCTGAAAGAGCTGATGGATATCGGGGCGGGCGGCGCGCACCGCTTTCCGGCTCCCCAACATCCGGAGAGATGAGCTTCTGAGGCGAGCACTCCCGCTCGTGTTTTTCCCAAAGACCGGTTGAACCAACTCGCCTGTCAGATGCGGACGAGGTGAGGCACTGCCCGAATGCAGCGATAGAGTTCCAGCAAATACAGAATCAGATTGAACGCCATCGCCACCAGCAGAGGTCCGAGATACAGGGGTGAAAAGAAACCCTGTCTGAAGGTCAAGCTCCAGTCCGGAGGCTGGTCACCGAGACCAAAGATCGCCAGGAAAGACGGCCAATGGATCACCACCACGAAACTCAAGGCGAGCAGCGGGATGACGCCGAGATAATCATGTACCCATTGCTCAACCGGCTTGATGACGCGATGCGCCGAGGCATAAGTGATGTCCCCGAAAGCAGTCACCTCATGCACGGCCCAGGCAATCAACATGATAAGAAGGACGAGACTGGTTATATTGAAGAAAAGCCCTGCCGCAATGGCCGTGCCGGCCTCGCCGAGCATCAGCAGGTGAATAAGCGATTCCCGTGGGCCAGCCGTCAGCTCGATCCGCGCGGCGCGGTGGCAGGCCCAATCAGCAATCCCGGCGAGGATCCAAAGCGGCAGGATAAAATAGAGGAGATATGCTTTTGCGATATCGGCCGTATCCATGCTGCCCGTCTCCATGCTGTCCGTCTTTCTTAATGCGGTTGGCGCCCCGTCGTCGAACCGACGTCCATGGAACAATTGTTTCGCTCAGCTGTTCCCCCGCCCGGCCAATGACCGCGGCTTGCCTTCGCGCGGCGCGCCAAATCAGGAACAAACGTCGCATTCTGCGGTTTCGCCAGGGATTAAAGACAGCGATTCAGCAGACGCGGAGCGGCATTATGGCGAAACGCCAGTCGCAAACCTGGCATGATCTTCTCAAGGAACATCATCCACTTCTCCTGCCGGTGGCGCATGATGCGTTGACGGCGCTGCTGATCGAACGGGCCGGCTTCAATGCCTATCAGATCGGCGGCTTTGCCGTTATCGGGGCAAGGTATGGATTGCCGGATATCGACCTGACCCATTTCGCCGAGAAGACGAGCTTGGTCGAGAGCATTTGCAGCGCCAGCTCCCTGCCCGTCCTGGTGGATTGCGATGACGGATATGGCGATGTGAAGAACGTCGCCCATACGGTCGAGACCTTCGCGGAACGAGGCATCTCGGCAATCTTTATCGAGGATCAGCAGGCGCCCAAGAAATGCGGCCACATGTCCGGCAAGAAAGTGATCCCCATCCGCGCCATGGAGCAGAAAATTCGCGCGGCCGTCGCCGCCAAACAGGATAGCCCGCTTTTCCTTCTGGCGCGGACGGATGCGGCCGAGCCCAATGGGCTTGATGATGCGATCGACCGGGCCAAAAGATATCGCGACGCGGCGGCGGACGGGGTCTATATCGAAGGCATAGAAAGCGAAGAGGATCTGCAGAAAGTCGGCCGGGCTTTTCCCGATACGCCGCTGGCGACAACCATTCTCGAGCGCGGCGGCAAGACGCCTTGGCTGGCACCGCAGGCGATGGCAGAGCTGGGCTTCGACATGGTGCTCTATCCGACCACCGTCATCTTTCGCGCGGTCTCGGCGATTAGCTCGGCCCTGGCGGATCTGCGTGATGGCATTCCGCTGGATCCCCATCAGAGCATCGATATGGAGACATTCGAAAACATCGTCGACCTTCCTCGCTGGGCAAGCATCGAAACAGCTTATCCCATGGACGAGACCTGATATGGCGGGACGGATTCGATGATGCCGAATTTGGGTGAGCAGCGCAAAAAAGCGGCGGCCGTCGATCAAAAGAAATTTCAGCTCCATTACGTCTATGACACGGTGCCCGGTATTTCACGCAAGTTGATGCGGCAGAAATTTGTCTATTTCCATCCGACCGGGAAGCCGGTCCGGGAAAAATCCATCCTGGCACATATTCGCTTCCTGGCGATTCCGCCTGCCTGGACGGATGTCTGGATCTGTCCCTCCGCGAACGGCCATCTCCAGGTAACCGGGCGCGACGCGAAGGGCCGAAAGCAATATATCTATCACGCTGCCTTCCGCGAAATGCAGGATGCGACCAAATATGAACGGCTGCTGGCATTCGCCAAAATTCTTCCGCGCTTGCGACAGCAGGTGGAGCAGGACATGGCGCTGCCAGGCTTGCCGAAGCGGCGGGTCGTCGCCGCCATTGTCTATCTGCTGGAAAAGACGCTGATCCGCATTGGCAACACAGATTATGCAAAGCAGAACAACAGTTACGGCATCACGACTTTGCGCTCGCCCCATGTCCAGTTGAACGGTTCGGATATCCGCTTCAAATTCACCGGGAAGACCGGAAAAATCTGGAAGGTTCAATTGAAGGACCGGCGCGTCGCCAAGGTCATCAGGGCCTGTGAGGGGCTTCCGGGCCAGCAGCTCTTTCAATATGAGGACGAACAAGGCCAAGCGCAAAACGTCAATTCCACTGACGTCAACGAATATCTGAGAGACATCACCGGCCGAGACATTACCGCCAAGGATTTTCGCACCTGGGCGGGGACCGTCCTGGCAGCGGTCAAGCTGAACGATCTGCATCCTGTCATCGGCGAGGCGGAAGCGAAGCGAAACATCCGGGCGGTCATCAACGAGGTCGCCGCCCGGCTGGGCAATACGCCGGCGATTTGCCGCAGCTGCTATATCCATCCGGCCATCTTGCAGCTTTATACCGACGGCACGCTGCGTCTGACCATTAGAAACCGAAGCGAGGATAACAGCCTGGAGGCGGAGGAGCGGGCCGTCCAAGCGCTGCTGCACAAAGTCGCGCGGCGACAGCCCGCCGAAAAGACGAGCCCGGCTCAGTCATCCCTGGCTTTGGCAGCCTCCCTCCGGGCGTCTATTCCGCTGGGCAAATCCTCGACGCGAGAATCATCCGTCTGATCGGCGGAAGAGCTATCCTCCGACCGGCGATTAGTCCCCGGACGTCTCTTGAGCGGTGCAAGGGAGGCAGGCCGATCGGTGCGCCTGTCCTCGTCTTCCGGTCTGACGATGCGGCGAGGCTCGTTACCTTGTTTGGACTCATATCGCTTGTTGCTCATATCTCAATCTCCAGGAAGGCCTTTCCCCTGGCCGGCAGAGGCAACAGCGCCTGCCCTTCCTTGCCGGTCATCATTGCTGGAAACCGGTGCCTGCCTGAGCCGTTCCAATAAATATCGGCGTTATAGACCACGCGGCGACAAGGGGCGGCGGGCTGGACCGTGGATGACGTGGCCGTCTTTATCGAAGATCGAGCCGTGACAGGGGCAATCCCAGGTACCATCGGCGTTATTCCAGGTAACGGTACAGCCTTTATGCGTACAGGCAGCCGAGAGGATCGTCAGCTCGCCATCCTCCTTCCGATACAGGGCAATCGCCTCGTCCCCCTGCTTTAGAACGCCGCCCTGGCCAATCGCGAGTTCCGATGGCTTCCCGATCAGCGATTGCGTGTCGCCGCTTTGGTGAAAGTCCTGCGGAACCGGTCGTAGCGGATCATAGAGATCGCCCCAGAGGCGCTTTCCTGCCGAGATTTCAGCGGCCATGGCGAGCCCCGCCGCCGTGCCGTTGGTAATGCCCCAGCCATTGAAGCCCGTTGCGACGTAGAATCCCGGCGCCTTCTTCGCATCCGGCTGGCCGACATAGGGCCTGCGGTCGACGGTATCATAATCTTCGTTGCACCAGCGCCAAATCGACTCTCCGACCGGCAAATGGCTTCGCGCCCAGGATTCCAGATCAAGGAAGCGTCGCATGACATCCGCATCCTGTCCGGTGTTGAAACGCGGTCCGAGAACGAGCAACAGGGGACCGCCTGCATCACGCCCGACACGGATGGAATGAGTGGGCTCCTCAATGCCGATGAACATGCCGTCGATGGCAACGCTCTCGGCCGGTCGAAAGGCCATCGCCACATGCATGCGCGGTTGGGTGCGACTGCTATAGCCGAGCGGGCTTTTGACCGGCATGTTTGTCGCCATGATGACATGGTCGGCCCGGACGGCGCCGCGCGGCGTCGAAACGCGCCATCTGCCGTCATGATCAAAGGAGATGGCCGGGCTCTCTTCGCGGATTTTTCCACCGCGCGCCACAATGGCTGCGGCCAGGCCTTCCAGATAAAGCGTGGGATTGAATTGTCCTTGATCGGGAAAGCACACCGCACCGGCCGTTTGAAACGGCAGGGGTGCGCGATCCAACATCGTCGCCGTCAACCCGACCTGCCGCGCTGCATCGGCTTCGTCTTGGAGATCGGGTTTTCGCTGCGGGTCGATGATATAGCAATACGCATCTTTCTTCTCATAATCGCACCCAATATAGAACGCATCGATCCAGGTTCGGATGCGGTCCATCGCAAAGGTGTTCGCCCGGGCATAGAGCTCTGCTATATCCGGCCCCGCATGATCGGTCAGGTAGCGATAGATCAATCCGTGCTGTGCCGTCACCTTGGCCGTCGATCGCCCCGTCACCTGCGTGCCGATACGACGGGATTCGAGAACAATCGTCTGCCGCCCGGCATCACAGAGCGAGAGCGCTGCCGTCAAGCCGACGATGCCGCCACCGACCACGACGGTATCGCAGACCAAGGTGCCGTCCAACGGTGGAAAGGTGGGGTTCAGGTCCTGATCCGCCCAACAACATCCCGCTCGGGCGGAGGAGCGCGCAGCGGCCGCGGAAAATACCATGCCGGTATCCTTACATTAGGTTGGAGTCATTATCGGATTGAAAACCGGCCGCGGCGGCGGTTGTTCCAGCGGGTACCCGGCCAGCCGCTCTCTACCGAGTGATCGAGCGACGTTGCTCGTCTAAGATAGGGGCTGGCCCTCGGCGCCGCTTTGCAGGGACGCCACAACCGATGTCAGCTGCATCGTGTCATATGGCTTCCCCAGATAAGCGATGAAGGGATCGCTGGCGAAGCGTGTCGCCAGTGAGCTCTCGCTGTAACCTGTGGCCAAAGCAATCGGCAGCTTGTCGTACATGGCGCGGAGATCAGCCGCCAACTCATCGCCGTTCCGGTCAGGCAAGCCGACATCGATGATCGCAATATCGATGCCGCCGGCGGCGAGAGTCGCTTTCCCCAGGGCTTCGGCGGCGGAGGCGGCTTCCTCGACATGAAACCCCATATCGCCGAGAGCCTCGGCCGTGACCATGCGCACCAAAATGTCATCCTCAACCAGCAAGGCGATCGGCTGTCGCATTTTAATCTCCCATCATCACCTATCGGTCAGCGATCCGGCTGCAGCCCATCTTTCCCCATCTCGATGATATTCCAAGTTGTCCCGCAAGCAAGGTGCCGGATGACATTTGAACAAAATAGGCGGTCGAGCGCTCTCCCGGCAGTCTCTGGGAATTGGCATCGGATCTTTTGGAACCTTTCTAAGTTGGGCTGGTTGGCATCGGTGATCTCCCGAATCTGTGCGTGCCGCGGCTTATCCTCACGGCGATGATGAGAAAGGATTGCTTTGATGGCAAAGAGGACTTCCAACCCGACTGTGACATCGCCGGCAGATAAGTCATCCGGCAAGAGCGTCAAACCCGGTGCTACCCGCGGACAAGGCGGTGAGACGCACCAAACCGCCGACAGCCCGGATCATCGCCTGACCACGAATCAGGGGACGGTCATTGCCGATAATCAAAATTCGCTGAAACTGGGTGTTCGCGGCCCGACATTGCTCGAAGATTTCATCCTGCGCGAGAAGATCACGCATTTCGATCACGAGCGGATCCCGGAGCGAATTGTCCATGCCCGCGGGTCGGGTGCTCATGGATATTTTCAGGCCTACAAGCCCCTCGCCTCCCTGACGAAAGCCGCCTTCCTGCAAAACCCCCAGGAAAAGACGCGCATCTTCGTGCGTTTCTCCACGGTTGCGGGTGGCGCGGGCTCCATCGACACGGCCCGGGATGTTCGCGGTTTTGCTGTAAAATTCTACACTTCCGAGGGAAATTTCGATCTCGTCGGCAATAACATTCCTGTCTTCTTCATCCAGGATGCGATCAAGTTTCCCGACCTCATCCACTCGGTCAAGATGGAACCCGATCGCGGCTTTCCGCAAGCGGCATCCGCCCATGACACGTTCTGGGATTTTGCCTCGCTGATGCCCGAAAGCATGCATATGTTGATGTGGGTGATGTCGGACAGGGCGATCCCGAGATCCTATCGGATGATGGAGGGTTTCGGCGTTCATACGTTTCGTCTGATCAACGCCGAAGGAGAGGCGCATTTCGTCAAATTCCACTGGCGTCCCGTGATCGGCGCCGCCTCGCTTGTCTGGGATGAAGCGGTAAAATTGGGTGGCGCCGATTTCGATTTCCATCGTCGCGATTTGTGGGACGCCATCGAGGGCGGCAATTACCCGGAATTCGAATTGGGCGTACAGGTCTTCGATGAGAAATTTGCCGACTCGTTTGACTTTGACGTTCTCGATGCCACCAAGCTCATTCCGGAAGAAATCTTGCCGATCCAAATGATCGGCAAGATGGTGCTCGACCGCAATCCGGACAATTTCTTTGCCGAAACCGAGCAAGTGGCGTTCCATCCGGGCCATATCGTGCCCGGTATCGATTTCAGCAATGACCCTCTTCTCCAGGGTCGCATCTTCTCCTATCTCGACACGCAGCTGAGCCGGCTCGGCAGCGCGAATTTCCATGAGATCCCCATCAACCAGCCGGTCTGTCCCTGGCGCAATCTCCAGCGCGATGGCCATATGCAGATGGCCGTGCCCAAAGGCCAAGTGGCTTATGAACCGAACAGCATCGATCCGGCTTCACCCCGTGAATGCCCGAAGACCGGATTCAGCAGTTTCCCGCAAAACTATCCGGCGACAGAGGCCGACCAGCGCTTGCGTGTCAGGCCGGAGAGCTTTGCCGATCATTACAGCCAGGCACGGTTGTTCTGGATATCGATGACGCCGCCGGAGCAGCAGCATATTGTCGGCGCCTTTTCCTTCGAACTTGGCAAGGTTGCCCGTGCCGCGATCCGGCAACGCATGCTGGGTCACCTCATGAATATCCATGAAGCACTGGGGCGTGGCGTTGCCGCGGCACTCGGCATGGAGGGACAGGCAGACAGCATCGAACCGGTTGTCGCACCGAAAAACGTCAAGCCCTCGCCGGCCCTCAGCATCATCGCCAAGGCACCGGAAACATTGCAAGGACGCAAGATCGGCATCCTCGTCACCGAAGGCAGCGACGCGAAGCTCCTGACCCAGCTGCAAGAGGCCGCCAAGACAAATGGCGCCGTCCTGGCCGTGATCGCGCCGAAAATCGGCAATATCCATGCCGATGACGGCAGCGAAATCAACGTCGATCACGCGCTCTATGCGGGACCTTCCGTCTTGTTCGATGCCGTGGTCGTCGCACCGTCGCAGGAAGGTGTCGTCTCCCTCGCTCGGGAGGCCGCGGCCGTCGATTGGCTGCGCGATGCCTTCGGCCATCTTAAAGCCATCGCTTATGTGCCCAGCGCGGAATTGCTGTTCGAAAAGGCGCAAATCGATCTTGCCGCCGATGAAGGCATTGTACCGCTGGCCACGAAGGGCGGCGGCATCCGAGCCTTCCTGGATGTCGCCAAACAGCATCGCATTTGGACGCGCGAGCCGATGGTGAGGACGCCGACCGATTGAAGCGAAACGCGGCAAGCAGAGATGATTGCGCGCTAGCCGCTTGTCGTAGAGAGGCGCTTGACTGCTGCCGCGAGGGAGTTCCCAGTCTCTCCATAATCGTGCCAGGCGCGGCTCTTTGCCAGCAGCCGAGGACCGCTTCGCAAGGTGAAGCGCTGGGGATCGAGATCGCCCCGCAATTGGGCCCAGGTCAATGGCATGGAAACCGTGGCGCCTTTGCGCGCGCGAGGCGAGAGCGGCGCAACAGCCGTCGCCATCCGATCATTGCGGAGATAGTCGAGAAAGATGCGCCCGCGGCGCTGCTTCTTCGCCATGTTGACGACGTAGAGGCCAGGACTGTCCTCGGCCATCTGCGTGCAGATCGTCCGAGTAAACGTCTTGGCTTCTTCCCAACTTGGCGCTGATCCGGCCCGTTTGCCGCCACGCGCCGATAAGGGCACCACCACATGCAAGCCCTTGCCGCCGGTGGTTTTGCAAAAAGCCGTCAGCCCGAGCGCGGCCAATCTCTCTTTGACCTCTCTGGCGCCGGTGACCAGGGCAGCAAACTCCACACCCGGTCCGGGATCCAGATCGAAGACAAGGCGGCCCGGAATTTCAGGCTGATCAGGCTGGCAATTCCAGGGATGAAATTCCAAAGCCGCGATCTGGGCCAGCGCGATCAGACCTTCGATGCGATCGATCTGCAAATAGGGTTTAGGATCGCCGGCAATCTTCGTCAGCTTCACCCGGTCGCCGAGTCCAGCCGCGCCATGCCGTTGGAAGAATTTTTCGGCGGTATAGCCATCGGGGGCGCGAATGATCGAGCAGGGCCGCCCCTTTAGATGGGGCATCATCCAGGTGCCGACCTCCTCATAATATTGAGCCAGCTCCAATTTCGATATGGGTGTTTTGTCACCACTGGCATCGCCATCGGGCCACATTGCCTTGTCGGGGTGAGAAATGGCGATGCCCATGACCAGAGTTTCAGTCGTGGAGACATGTTTCTTCTCCGGATCCTTCGCCCTCTTCGGTTTTGCAGCCTGCCTGGCATTTGCCGGCTTGCTGTTTGCCAGCTTCGCGCGCGCAGCCGTTCCAGACTTTGGGTCCTTGTCTTCCTTGGCAGATGTCCAGACGGCGTCCGCCTTGCCCGGATTTCCTTTCGCCAGCATAAAGGGTTTGGGTGCCCGCCCTTTTCCCCCGGCAATGTCCTGCATCTTGCGACCGGAGGCGACGGAGGAATCCTGTGCAAGGATGGCGTCGCCGTTCTTATCCACCGCCGCTTCGTCACGATGCTTGATAAGAAGCCAGTTATGACGTTTGCCGGACTTGCCCCGCCGCGCTTCGCGGTCCCATTTCATCCTGACCAGCACCCAGCTGCCATGCAGACGCTGTCCGTCCAAGGTGAATTTGAGATCCCCCGCCCTCAGGGCTTCCTCCGGCGAGACATTGCCTTCCGGTTGCCAATAGCCGCGATCCCAGAGCTGCACCGTCCCGCCGCCATATTGGCCTTCGGGTATCGTGCCCTCAAAGTCACCGTAATCCAGCGGGTGATCCTCGACCTCGACGGCCAAGCGCTTATCATGGGGATCAAGAGAAGGACCACGCGTGACGGCCCAGGATTTGAAGACACCGTCAAGCTCCAGCCGCAGGTCATAATGCAGACGCGTTGCATCGTGCTTCTGAATCACATAGCGCAGCTTTTTGGACGGCTTTACCCGCCCCTGCCCGCGCGGTTCCGCCGTCTTGGTGAAATCGCGCTTTTCCTCATAGGTAGAAAGCTTGGACCCGGCCATGCCTAACCCTTATGCGGTTACCTTGGTTATTACAGCGCCTTCTTCGCCACATTGATGCCCTATATCCGCTGCACCAACGCCACAAGCATAAACCGTCCCCTTCTCACCGGGTTCCACCCCTACGGTGTCTGGAGTGGCATCGCATCTCAAGGGAACCATTCCACCAGTATACGGTTTTTCAGGACAGATACTTGTCCACATCACGGAGGTGTTCGAGATGAACAACGATCGCATCGAAGGAAACTGGAAACAGTTCAAGGGGAAGGTGAAGGAACAATGGGGCAAGCTGACGGATGATGATATGACCGTTCTTGAGGGGAACCGTGATCAGTTGGTCGGCCGCATCCAGGAGCGTTACGGCATCGCCAAAGATGAGGCCGAGCAGCAAGTGAAGAAGTTCCGCAGCACCCATGAAGATCTGTGGGGCAGGCCGTAAAGTAGCAGTAGATTCCCAAACGATTTGAGGGCTTGCTCCGGCAATCTTGAAGCCCTTTTCTCACAAGAGCCTTTGGGCATTTTCCAAGGGCTCTTGTCATGCCCGCAATCATCTATCGCGATTTCGGCGCGTCACGGTTCTACGCGTGATGGGCGTAGCGCGTGGACTCCCCTCTTAGGATTTTATGATATGGGCAGTTTCGCCACAGTGGTTCAAATTTATGAAAGTATTTTAGATAAATACTTATCTATTGCGAGGAAGTAAGGCATACTGCGGCTGCTCAAAATCATTCAGTGATCAGCGTTGCTTACGCATGATCACGGCAAAAAGTCATCGGTGGCGACGGGGAGAACAGCGGTCGTAAAATGTTGTTCAATTCGTTGACTTTCATCCTATGGTTCCTGCCGATCGTCCTGGCAGGCTACTTTATTATCTCGGGACTTGGTTATATCGGCTGGGCCAGAGCCTGGTTGATAGCGGCATCCCTATTCTTTTACGGGTGGTGGAATCCCGTCTACGTGCCGTTGCTCTGCGCCAGCATGGTGGCAAATTATGTCATCGGAAAATCGCTCGTGGAGCGCCCCACCAAGTCCCTTCTGGTATTCGGCGTACTCGCCAATCTCGCCGTCCTGGGATATTTCAAATATACGCATTTCTTCCTGACGGTGCTCGACCAGACGCTGGACCAGCATTGGCTGATTCCAGATATCGTTCTGCCATTGGCGATCTCGTTCTTCACATTTCAGCAGATTGCCTATCTATGCGATGCCTATGACGGTGCCGCGGTGGAGCATAATTTCATCAATTACTGCCTGTTCATCACTTTCTTTCCCCATCTCATCGCAGGTCCGATTACGCATCACCGGGAGATTCTGCCGCAATTCCGGGATCCCGAGAATTTTCGGCCGCGCGCCGGCTATCTTGCCGCCGGTATGACATTGTTTCTGATCGGGCTGTTTAAGAAAGTGATGATCGCGGATCAAGTCAGCGAATATGTGGGCTCGGTCTTCACCGCAGCGATGAAGGGGGATCCCCTGACATTGGTCGATGCCTGGGGCGGTGCAATCGTTCACGCCTTACAGCTTTATTTTGATTTCTCGGGCTATTCGGATATGGCGATCGGCCTTGGCCTGATGTTCGGCATCAGGTTGCCCATCAATTTCAACAGTCCTTATAAAGCGCGAAGCATTATCGATTTCTGGTCGCATTGGCATATGACGCTGACGCGATTCCTGACGGCCTATATCTATAACCCGATCGTCGTGAGAATAACCCGCGCACGGGCACGGAAGCGCCTTCCGCTGCCCAAACGGGGGCACACCACGTTTGGCGCCTTTGCGATCGTCGTCGCCTTTCCGACCATTCTGACGATGTTCGCTGCCGGGCTATGGCATGGGGCCGGATGGCAATACATCATCTTTGGTTTGATGCATGGCGGCTATCTGGTGGTCAATCACGGCTGGCGCGAATTCAAGGCTCGGTTCAATTTGCCGGCTGACAGCGAAAACCCGGTGATGATCGCCGGCGCCGTCCTGTTGACTTTTTTTTGCGTCATCGTCGCTCTTGTATTTTTCCGCGCCCATGATGTGGACGCTGCCTTGAACATGTTGTCCAGCATGGCGGGCATGCGCGGCATTACCCTGCCAGACGCTGTCGTCGACATGCCGGGTGTCGCCACGCTTGCGACCCATCTGGGAATCACCGGCGGTGAAACGCCCTATTTCCATGTCAAGCAGGCGATCGGAATCATCGGCATGCTCATCATCGTCTGGACGCTGCCGAATTCGCAACAATGGCTGCAGGCTTCGCGCATCGAACTGCAGCCGCCGTCGCGCCCGACCTGGTTGCAGAATGTGATAGCCTGGCGTCCCTCCATGGCCTTTGGATTGCTGGTCGGCTGGTTCGGTACCTTCGTCATCTTGCGTGCTATCTCAAGCGCGCCCACCGAGTTCATCTATTTCCGTTTCTAAGGAGGCGAACGGATGAGCCAGCTCGCATGGTTACCGACTCACGCTAACCTCAATAGTGCAATAAGAACCCTGCGAAACGATGTCGATCCTCAGCGGCGGTTGCGAGGCGCCATCGAGCTTGCAGGATACGACCGGGACTTCGTCGCGACCGAGCAGATCGATCGCCTGATGGGGCGAAGTCGGGACGAACTTGCCGAAGACGCTCAGGTATCGCAGCAGCACAATCTCAATCCGACACGACTCTCCATTCTCTCCTCCCATACGGTTGACCACCTTCTTCCCGCAATTCGCATTGCCGGCGTAACGCGGCGGCTGGAGATCTCCGTCCAAGTCGCACCCTATGGCCTCTATCGCCAAGTGCTGCTCGGCGACGATGCCGAGCTCGCGTCTTTTGCGCCGCAATTCATCCTGTTGGCGCTGGATTCGCACGAGACGGCTTTGGGATTGCCCCTGGATGCGTCCGAGAACGCTGTTGCAGAAGCCATCGATCAGCGTGTCGAAGAGTTGCGGCATCTGTGGCGCCGCGCCAAGGAGCGGTTTACGGCGCAAGTCATCCAGCAAACATTGATCCCGGCCGCCGGATCCGTGTTCGGCTCCTATGACGGAATGGTTCCCGCCTCGCCGGCAGCCATCAGCGATCAGTTCAATGCCCGTCTTCGATCTGCCGCAAAGGAAGAGGGCGTCCTCCTGCTGGATCTCGCCTGGCAGCTGCGCCATCAGACCGATTTCGCCGCCATCGCCGATCCGGTTCGCTGGTATCAGGCGAAACAGCTCATCAGCCCGCATTTCGCGCCGCTTTATGGCGATTTGCTGGCGCGGGTGATTGCCGCGGCCAAAGGATTGTCGCGAAAATGCCTGGTGCTGGATCTCGACAACACGCTGTGGGGCGGTGTGATTGGAGATGATGGGATCGACGGCATCCGGCTTGGCCAGGGTGATCCAGAAGGCGAGGCGTTCCAGGCTTTCCAGCATTATATCGCCTTGCTGGCAAAGCGCGGTGTCGTTCTGGCCGTGTGCAGCAAAAACGATTCTGCAATTGCAGAGGCGGCTTTCGCCGACCATCCCGCCATGATCCTTCGCCGTGCCGATATCGGCGTCTTCACCGCGAATTGGGAGGACAAGGCCAGCAATCTCCGGCAGATCGCGCAGCAGCTTGATCTGGGCGCCGACAGTTTTGTCTTTGTCGACGACAATCCGGCGGAACGAGACATCATTCGACGCGAATTGCCGGAAGTCGCGGTGCCGGAACTGCCGGATGATATTGCCGGTTACCCGATGCGGCTGAGCGCTGCCGGATATTTCGAAAGCGCGTCCTTCACCAGTGACGATGCGAATAGAAGCCGCAGTTACGCTTTGCAATCGGAACGGCGGGCGGCCCTGGCGCAAGCGACGGATCTGGAGGGCTATCTCAAAGGCCTGACCATGGTCCTAACCGCAAAGAGGATCGGTCCATCCGAGCTGCCACGCTCAGCCCAATTGGTGAATAAGAGCAATCAGTTCAATCTCACCACCCGGCGCTATACGGAAGCGGAACTGGAACGTCTCCTAAAGACAGATGGAACGATCGGCCTGTGTTTCCGGCTGAAAGACAGATTCGGCGATAACGGCCTCATCAGCGTCATCATAGCCCGCCCCGATACCAGCTGGGGACAAGATCACCTGCTGATTGATACCTGGCTGATGAGCTGCAGGGTCCTGGGTCGCCAAGTGGAAGCTGCTGCCCTGGAAGCTTTGGGGAACGAAATGGCCGCTCACGGGGTTAGCTCGTTGATCGGCGAGTATCGACCGACCCCGCGGAATAAACTGGTGGAAAATCATTATCTGAAGCTGGGCTTTGTTCCTATCCCGGCACCGCCCGATGCGATTGCAGGGGCAACTTTCTGGCGGTTCGATCTGACGGCGATGAGCAAGCCAATGCATTCCATCAAGTTCGAAGATGGCGCGTTGGCAGACGGCAAATTGGGAGAGGGCTTGTGACGGAAGCAGATATCTATGCGGCACTCACCGAGATCATGCGCGATGTCTTCGGAGATGACAGCATCTCCATCAATGCCGGGACGACAGCGCCCGACATTGCCGGCTGGGATAGCCAGGCGCATGTCAGCTTGATCGTTGCGACGGAATTGCATTTCGGCGTCCGTTTCAAGACCTCGGAATTTGAAGGCCTGCGCAATGTCGGCGATTTTGTGCGGCTGATCGGCCAGAAACTTGCCGCCGCTCCATCGACCAGAAATGCTTAGAAAGGCCATTCAGCTAATCGGCCGACACCATCCGGATATCCGAAAGGTGAGTCACGGCATGCCCGCGGCGATGACCATGAAACTCAGCTTCGCACTGGCACTTGCTATCAGCAGCGCATCATGGACTGCGTTGGGAGGAAAAGCGTGGTGATGCCATCCGGCGATATTGCCCAATCCGGTAAAGAGGGTCTATCGGCTCCGGCGCGTTCCAAACGAGGATTGAACGCCGCCGGCACGATGAGACGGTATCTCTTTGCCGCGACCTTCGGCGCGGCTCTTGCGCTTCTTTCATTCTCGGGCCTGCTGGTCGCTTTGCAATTCAAAGGCGTGTTGCCGCCGCCAGCCATCTCCAACAGCGAATGCGTCGATGGGAAGCTGGCCTTTCTTCGCAAGAATAATCCGGGCAATCCGAACCTGCTCATTATCGGCTCCTCTGTCGCCTGGCGGCATTTTGATAGCAGCGTTGCAACGACGATGGCGCCGGGAACCGCTCCACTGAATGGGGGCTTTTGCGGTCTGCGCGCCAATCAGATTGCCTTTACCGCCCGTTGGCTGCTCGAACGAATACCGTCGGTAAAACAGGTGATCATGATCACCGCACCGCAGGACTTCGAGACATGCGATGCTCCTTCGGAGGTTTTCAGTGCCGACAGCGCGGATGCCTTCGTTTTCCGGCACGCGTCGAAATGGCCGTTTTACTTCCATTACTTTGATCCTATCTCCTTGGTCCGGAATGCCCAGGCTGTCGCAGATGAGCGCGCCAATAAACCGACGCCCAATCCCATGGTCTTCACCAAATATGGTGACGGCCCGCTCTATGTGGGGCATGCGAACGGCCTGGTATATGGCAAGCTGATGGGTTTGGATCCCGCTTGCTTCGCGGCATTTCGGACGATGGCGCAGGAATTCAAGGCTCAGCATCGAACCTTCATGGTTGTCATGACGCCGATCAACCCGGCCTGGCAAACGCTGTATGATTCAGATCGCAGATGGATGAAGGCTTTCGCGACAAACCTGAGCAAGGCCTTGAATGGCACGAATGCTCAATTGTGGAATGCCAATAGCGACGCAGGATTGCAGGAAGCCTCTTTTACGGATGCAATTCACCTTCGCTGGTCTGCCGTCGGCCCGCTATCGCAGATGATCATGCAAAAACTGCAGCCCCGCAAAGGAGGGGCCGGAATCACGCCTTGAGAGAAAGAGCAAAGCGCAGGTCAGGGTGATTGGCGGCTGCCGTCCCCCCTCTCACTCGACAATTCGCGGTTCCGGCACGGGCAGGACAAAGCGCCCGCCAAGATCGGTGTAATCGCGACTTTGCGCCATGATTTCCGAACCGAAATTCCAGGCCAGTATCAGAACGTAGTCGGGCCGATCCGACGTCAAGGTTTCGACCGGACGGATCTGCAATTGGACGCCGGGCATATATTTGCCGACTTTGTGCGTGTTCTTGTCCACGACATATTCGATCAGGCCGGGCTTCAAGCCGGTATAGTTCAACAATGTCGCACCCTTTGCCGCCGCACCATAGGCGGCAATGCGGAACCCCTTCGCGCGCTCCTGCTCCAGAAGTTGGATGAGCTTCACGCGCAGCTGTGACACCCGTTCGGAGAACTGCTGGTAATAACCGATCGTATTCATGCCGAGCGACGCCTCTTCCTGCAGAATCGTCAGCAGGCGCGGGCTCTTTCCGGGTTTTTTGCTGACGGTAATACGCAGCGAACCGCCATGAATCTTCAACCGCTCCACGTCATTGAGATAGAGGCCGTGGCGGCGAAACAGCGGTTCGAGCGCCGTTGCCGAATGATAGAACAAATGCTCATGATAGACGGTGTCGAACTCGCATTTCTCGATCAGGTCCCGCAGATAGGCAAATTCCATCCGCGCCAGGCCGTCATCCTTCAGCAGGGTGGCGAAGCCCTCGATGAAGTCGTTGATCGAATCGACATGGGCCGCCACGTTATTGGCGATCATGACATCGGCCCGCTTGCCCTCGGAAGCCAGTTTGCGCGCGAGATCTGCACCGAAGAAGGCCTGCATGGTCGGAATGCCGCGCTCACGCGCCGCGCGCACCGGCCCTTCCGCGGGATCGATGCCGAGAACCGGCACACCTGCTGCAACGAAATTCTGCAGCAGATAGCCGTCATTGCTGGCAATCTCTACAACGAGGCTGTTGGGACCGAGTTCCCGCTCCTCCAGCAAGGACTGGACATGCTCGCGGCTATGCTCGAGCAAGGCCGCCGAGAAGGAAGAAAAATACGGATAATCCCGCCCGAACAGGACCTCCGCCGGAATCGTTTCCGTAACCTGTACGAGCGCGCAATCCTCACAGAACGCGAGTTGCAGCGGAAACCTCGGTTCCGGCTGGGCGAGATCGCCGCGATCCAGCAACGCATTCGCGATCGGCTGGACGCCGAGATCCAGGAAGGTGGTCAAGCGCTCGCTTGAACATGACCGGCACTTAGTCAGCTTTGACATTGCGATGGTCTCCGAAGTTCCGTCAGCCCGCCGGCTGCCTGGGTGGTTGCAAAGGTCGTATGGTCAACTCCGTCACCTCCGCTGTCCGCGGCAGGCGCAAGGCTGCCGCGACCATGGCGGCGACATCCGCCGGCTGTAGAAATTCCTCCGGACGATAGGCACGTCCGGCCTTTTCATGAAGGCTTGCCTGCATCGGCGTAGCCGTCGATCCGGCGAAGACGGTGAGAACCCGAATGCCAGACGGGTTTAATTCCGCCCGCAAGCTATCGGCAAAAGCGCGGAGGGCAAATTTGCTGGCTGCGTAGGCGCCCGTGTTCCGTCCTGCCTGAAGGCCCTGCGTCGAGTTGATGAAGACAATCTGCCCTTCATTTGGCGCGAGGAACGGCAGCAAGCGCGTCGTCAATCGCACCGGCCCATGATAGTTCACGGCCATAAGATCGTGTTCATCGATTTCGGCCCACGGGCCACTGTCGTAGCGGCCTGCAGCATGCACCAGGATGTCAAGCCGGCCGAAACGGTCACGGATAAACTGGACAAGTCTGTCAATTTGGTCGGGATCCGCCATATCGGTGGGGAGTGTCACAATGTGCTTGGTGTCCCGCTCCAGTTGAGCCGCCGCGGTCTTGAGCTTTTCTTCCGAGCGAGCAGCCAGAACGATCGTATCTTTAAAATCGAGAAGCACCTTCGCAATGGCGAGGCCAATCCCCTGACTGCTCCCTGTTATAAGCGCCACTGTCATCAATCAACCGATTGCCGAATCAAATTTGCATCAAGCGCCAAGTCGGCCGCAGCCGCGATCTGCGCAAAAGCCAGACCTGAACGCTCCGCGATGTCGAGAAGAGAATGCCGACCATCCGCCATGTTCAGAACCCAGAGAAGCGCCATCTGGGTCGCGGCATGATCCTTCTGCCCGCTGATGGCGCGGTAGAGGCCGCGGCGCCCGAGCTGCGGTTCGCCCCGTCCGTCGATCCGCGTGTAAACCACGTCTTGCTCGAGCAGTTGCAAAATATCGCGGAGAACATCGAGGCTTTCCTCCAGCGCATCGGCGGTGATGAAATCCAGATTATCAGCGGAGGTATGGTATTCGGGGAATGTGCCATTCGGCGAGCGCATGAAACAACCGACCGGCAGGTCATAGGCCGGGGAACAATATTGCCGCTCGTCATAGCCGAAAGGCGAGAAGGGCATGATCTCGTGCGACTTGCCACGTCTCTCCAGCACGTATCTGACGGCGCGATCGATAGCGGCCTCGCCACGCCGGCTGGATTTATAATGGAATCCGCCGCGATCGCCGATGCAGGACAGAACGAGACCGTGCTTGATGCGGGGAATGACGGCATCGTTCCTTTGCAGCCAGACCAGGGAGCCGATCGTCGCCGGAATGAACAGGAAGCGGTAGCTCAGCCGGTTGGCGCGGCCGAGGACGTGACGGGCGATCTCGGTCGCGACGACAATTCCCGAGAGATTGTCGTTCGCCAGGCTGGGATGACAGCAATGGACCGAAATCAGAACCTCGTCCTGCACCTCGCCCCCGACCAGCAATTCACCATAGCTGAGCGAACCCGGCGCCAGCGTGCTGTCGATCTGAACCCGATACTGGTCGGCATCCATGGATTCCCAGAGCCGGTGCGGCAGGCAGAAGCCCCAGTCATTGGCATAATAGCCCGTCCGATAGGGAATCAGGTCCGGCTGGTCGGGAAGGGTGTGGATGTGGCTTGCCAATTCTTCCCGCGAGATCACGCGGTCGACCGGCGTGCTGTAATTGACCACATGAAGATTGCTGCGCGAAAAATCGATAACGGTTTCGCCGTCCAGGGTTTCGATACGCGCAGCCCGAATATTCCATTCCTGCGGCACTTCCCAGTCCAGCGCCGGCGATCCGGTCGGGACGTCGTGGAGTTCCAACGGTATATGCGTCTGAATCTCTCTCAAGGTTTGACGCAGGCCGTCGCCGGTGATGCTGCGGCAAAACGGATAAAGCCGTTGCGCCATCTCATGCATGCTTTCGCCGATGGCCTCAGGCACCGCTTTCATGCATCCACCGGCAATCGGCCGTCATCGCTCGCGGAGATATCGGCAGTCGGCCAGTCCTGCCGCTCGGCCAGCAACGGCCAGCCGCGATCTTTTTCCGAGATGCAGGAGATTGCGAGGGGCCACGTGATATTGATGGCTGGATCGTCGTAGCGACAGCCATCGGCCAATGCCGGCGCAAAGCGCTCGTCCATCAGGTAGTCGACCGTCACATCATCCGTCAGCGTCTGATAGCCATGCGCGAATCCCGCCGGCACCAGAAGAGAGAGCGCCCCATCACCGGAGAGCTCGACGCCAAAGGCCATGTTTCGATGCGGCGAGCCGGGCCTGAGATCGATGACGACATCCCATATCCGCCCCCGGCTGCAGCGGACGATCTTGGCCTCTGTCCCGGGCGGCCGTTGAAAATGCATGCCCCGGACCGTGCCCCGCAGACGCGTGGACGACATATTGGCCTGGACCGGATTGAAGGCTAACCCGGCCTGGGCGAATTCGTCGATACACCAGGTCCGCGTGAAATCGCCCCGGTCATCGGCATGGCGCTGCAACTGGATGAGATAGGCATCCGAACCGTCGAGACGCTGAAAGTCCATCACGCTTCGGCAGCCTCGCGCATCGTGGTCTTTCTTGCATCGGCCTGAAGGTTCGTCCAATAAAACTCGTCGTCGATCAGGCCCGTCTTTATCAGCAGGCTCAGCTGCTTCAACCGGGTAAAGGGCGGTGCCGCGAAAATTTCCGGCGTCATGGCGATCCGATCGAACAACCGCGCAAGCTGATCCGCGCCTCTCTCCGCGGACCACTGGCATTTGAAATCCGGCAGATGTTTCTGGATCTTGCCAAAGGAAACCTTGTAGCTGCGATTATCGGCATCCGGCGCACCGAAGGAAGTTGTGCAGCCGGTAAATTTCGACGCCACGACCTCGGCGATTTCCCGGACCTGATAGTTCTGGGAATCGTCCCCGACATTGAACACTTCGCCCCGGACGGCATCTTCCGGCGCCTTCAGGACAAGCGCGACGGCCTGAGAAATGTCGAGGATGTGTACCAGGGGCCGCCAGGGCGTGCCATCGCTGGTCATCGCGATCTTTTTGATGGTCCAGGCGAGTCCGGCCAGATTGTTCAGGACGATATCGAAACGCATCCGCGGCGAGGCGCCGAAGGCGGTGGCGTTCCGCAGATACGTGGTCACGAAATTCTTGTCGCATAATTCGCCGAGACGCTGCTCGCAGCGGATTTTACATTCCGCATAGGCCGTCTGCGGATTGACCGCCGAGGTCTCCGTCTTGATGTCTTCGCCGCCGACGCCGTAAACGCTGCAGGAGGACGCATAAACGAAGCGCTTTACGCCGGCCGCTTTCGCCGTCTCGGCCAGCTTCATCGAACCGCGGTAATTGATATCATAGGTGATCTGCGGACGATGCGCCCCCAGGGGATCATTGGACAGTTCCGCCAGATGAACGACGGCATCGAATCCCACGAGATCCGTCTCATCGATCAACCGGATATCCTTGTTCAAGATGGCCGGCCGGTTCGCGCCATCTTCAAATAAAAGGCCTGATCGGTAATAGCCGGTGTCCAGACCGGTGATGTCATATCCTGCTTTTGAGAGATAGGGACCAAGCACAGATCCGATATAACCATCGATACCGGTGACCAAGACCTTCACAATTTCCTCCAAGCCCGTTGACGGTACGCTCATTCCGCGCAGATCAGATCGCAGCCACCGGCCATGCTCTCCGCTGCTAACCTCGACGCCGGGACGGCAGCGTATTGAGCTCGACCTCGTCGTCCCAGACTTTCCAGGGCGCCGCGCCGGTCGCCCATAAGTCGCTCAGCACCATCTTGTCGCGCAGCGTATCCATGGCGTGCCAAAAGCCGCTATGCCGATAGGCCACCAGCTGGCCTTCATTCGCCAACCGGCTCATCGGCGTATGTTCCCATATGGTGCTGTCGCCGTCGATGTAATCCAGAACCTTGGGTTCCAGGACGAAGAAGCCGCCATTGATCCACGATCCGTCATCCTTGGGTTTTTCGTGGAAACTATGGACCACCGGATCCTGCTCGCTGAGCGAGAAGACGCCGAAGCGTCCGGGAGGCTGCACCGCTGTCACCGTGGCGAGCTTGCCATGGGCGCGGTGATAAGCGAGAAGCGACGAGATCTTCACATTGCTCACACCATCGCCATAGGTCATGAAAAAGGTTTCATGCCCGATATAATCGCGCGCCCTCTTCAGGCGCCCACCGGTCATGGAATCCTTGCCCGTATCCACCAACGTGACACGCCACGGCTCGATATAGCCATCGTCATAGACCGCCGATCCGCTCCGCAGATCGAAGGTCATGCTGGCCGACCGGAATGCATAGTCGCGGAACCATTCCTTGATGATATAGCCCTTATATCCGCAGCAAATGACGAAGTCGTTCACGCCAAACGTGCTGAATATCTTCATCACATGCCAAAGGATCGGATGGTCACCGATCTCCACCATCGGCTTGGGCCGAATGGATGTCTCTTCCGCGATGCGCGTTCCTAGACCGCCCGCCAGAATCACAGCTTTCACTGGCTCACCCCTTTAATATGATTGCGCTCTGCGTCTGGCATAAGGAGAAGATTACGCAAAAGTTGCAAAAACTCTTCACCGCATGCGGACGCCACACACTCAGATTCCCTCGAATCTACAATCGGGACGGTTCAGCCGTGACCTGAGCCATCGAAGTTCAACAAGAACTGCAATCCCCAACTATGAATTTTTTTGAGTTAAATGCTGTTGATTTGACTCTAAGGCCGGCCGTGGAAAAATCAACGCTGTTTCGCGATTTGCGTGCGTTTTGTGCGGATTGTCACCGCATTGGCAAATTCATCCTATACCGGCACCTGAGCTCATCCATATCGTGCAGAGCGGATGCATGTCGCGCCGCACGCCTACATGCTTAGTCTCACCCAAGTGATACTTCTTGAAATAATGCCGCATTGAGCGACACGCTCCCCGCACCGCTTGAGATGCAGTTGTTCGAGTGGATGAATCCCGCGCTTAAAGGCTCAAGCGTTTCATCGACGGGCGCCCGTCTGGCAGTCGGGATGAGAGGGCGCGGGATGAGAGGGCGCGGGATGAGAAGCCTTTCCTGAGTGTCAGCTTGTTGTAAGTATTGTTGCTAATGCCATCATATTTGAGTTATTAGCTTCAGGTATGGTGAGCGCAACCATAGGAACGGCCGCCCCGATTTCCTTGTCGACAACTCGAGGCGGAATCGACATTCGGTCGTTTGAAATGGCGCTAACCAATTTCGTCGCGGAAGCGACGCTGTACCGACCGAGCGCCCCAACTTTCAGGGCCGCGATTTATCAGCACTGCCATCGCGAAATTCCTATCGGGCGGCAGGCATAGAGTTGAACTCCAATCTTGCATCACAACTGAAATGCTTCAGCTGACCATGGGGAGGGGAGATCAAGTGACAAAAGATCCAACTGCCGACATTTCTCGAACTGAGCATGCCGCCTGGCACGGCAAGCGTGTTCTTGTGACTGGCGCAAGCGGATTCCTGGGGCGTCATGTCCTCGCACTTCTTGTCGAGCGAGGCGCACGCGTGACAGCGCAATCCCGAGGGACGCATGCAAGTACACCCTCCGTCGCATGGCGCATGGTCGACCTCCGCGACCGGAAGACGGTGGATGAGCTGCTGCGCGATACCCAGCCCGAGATCATCTTTCATATGAGTTCGCTCGCCGATGGCGCGCGCAACATGGACCTCGTGGCGCCCATCTTCGAAGCCGAGGTCGTCGTGGCGATCAACGTCATGATGGCAGCAACCGCACATTCCATCGAGCGCCTGATCATGTGCGGATCGCTGGAGGAGCCTGACAAGGGCAGTCCTCCAAGCTCGCCCTATGCGGCGGCTAAAGCGGCGTCGCGCTTATACGCAGAGATGTTTCATTTGCTCAACAAGACGCCCATCGTCAGCACGCGCATTTTCATGTCTTACGGGCCTGGCCAGCCGCTGTGGAAATTTATCCCCTATGCCATGGGCAGCCTGGCGCGAAATGAGCCGCTGCGCGTGGCGAGTCCTGACCGCATGGTCGATTGGATCTATGCCGCCGATGTTGCCGAAGGGCTGTTGGCAACGGCGATTGCGCCCGGCCTCGAGGGTCGCTCGGTCGACATCGGATCGGGTCGCCTCGTCGCAATCCGAGAGGTCGTTGAGCATCTCCGCTCCATCATTGCATCGAAAGCAAGCCTCGAGGTCGACCTCGCCTCGCCTCGCCCCTTCGAGGAAATCAAGGTGTCGGATGCGGCCAAAACCAAAAGCCTGACGGGTTGGGAGGCACACACCTCTCTGGAAGAGGGACTCATGCGAACATATGCCGCCTTCCCTTGGGTAGCGTCCCCGGCGAGTTCCAGGGTCACGGAGCAAATCAGAGACCAAATCAGATCTGTCAGTTGATGACAGCGGCGCAGGAAACGGGCCGGTCTCGATGACATGCCATATTCGGCAAGTGCCGCTACCGAGTGCGACTGTCGTGCGCCCAGACCGGCTGTGCGGATCGATGCGTCCCGCGGCATGACCTGTCGTGACGGAAGCGCCTATGGAACGATACCGATCCTGAGACGAAAGTAGCGTGTGATCGACTTGTCGCCCTCCCACTGACGCCAATTTTTCAGAACAACGTCTCCTTCGCCGACATGGATTCCTCTCAGCGTGAATGAGACGTTGCCGCCCGAGCCAACGGCCTCGCTTTTGTAATCTGGTTGGGCATTCAGTAGTTCAAGAAGGGTTTCGTCGAGCCGGTCAATGACCCAGCAATATCCGGACGTCGCGTTTTCCGGCAAGCGGATTGTCACGTTTTCTCCAACGTGCACGCTGATCGAGCGACCATCATCATTCAAGCTAACCGAGACCATCGCAGCTGCCTGCCCTCTTCATGCCGGAATGCCACACGTAAGAGCCCTAGCGACCTCGGCCGGATTGGATTTGCCGGACCTGCGAAGCTTGCCCAGCGACGAGGCAGCCAGGAAATCGTCACAGGGTCACACCGTAACTCTCGTCGAAGAATGCAGCGTTGATATACGCTTCGCTGGCATAGGCAAATCCCTTATCGCCCCAGGCAGTGCCCCAGCTGTTTCGCACGATAAACCGCCCGTCGGTCCGGTACCCGACGATCGCGACGGCATGACCACCTCGCACCGTACTGGCTTGGAAATCATCAAGCTTACCCTGCGTCGCCGTCGCATTATCCCAGGTGGCGTCGATGTTCAGACCGACCAATAGCGGACCATGTCCCGCAAGCCAGGTACGCCAGTTCGGCAAGTTCTTCAGCAAATTAAAATATGACGCAATACGACGCGTGGCCGCCGTGGCGTAGAACGTGTTCTCGTCTCCCAGATACAGATTGGTCTTGATATGGAAGGGGAGCAAGGATTCAGGTACGGCACCGTATTTGCGCAAGATGTCGACAGCTGCCTTGAGGGTCGTTCCGGAGCCTTCGATGAATGTTTCCGGCCGCGCGACAAACGTATCGGTTTCCTTTGACGCCATCCAGGTAAACCGGGGAGATACCATATCCTTCTGAGCGAGTTTGCCGGCTTTGACAAAGTGATAACGGGCAACGCTATCCGTCGATGCCCAGCCAACACAAGATCCCGTATTCTCCTGATCTCCGATCTTCCACCAGGCCGCGCGAAGATCCACGTTTGCCGGCAGGGCGGCCGGTGCACCAAGGGCCTGCGAGGCCACGGCATCTTCAAAATGCCAATCCTTCTGTGTGTCGTGCGACGGTTCGAGATTGCAGATGCGATCCAGTTCTTTTCTGGTTTTCGCTGCTTTTGGTGCTTTCGGTGCTTTCGCCATTTGTCTTGTCCTCCAAAGGCTGCTTCGTCTGCTCGCAAACGAGAAGAACGTCAAAGGAATCGCCGTAATGGAGGGAGCGTGCTTGGACCATTATTATCATTATTTCGGATACGTTCAGCGTCAGTCGGCTACGCTGTTACGACGCCCCTCGGCCACGCGCTCTGATATCTCCGATATCTCTCGTCCGCACCACTCGACCGCGATACGAATATATCATGCACTACTATAATATGCATAGGCGATATCGAATGCGCCATGGCGGGGGCTGGGCTCATGCACCCGGCCTAGCGCAGGCTTTCTTCAGTCATCGGATCGAGCGGCGGTTTCCAGCAAGTTTCTTCGCACAGCAATAATTTTCTCCTTGAGCTGCCGGAGCATCTCCGTATTGAGGCCTGTGGCCGCATCGACGCAGGGAGGAAAATCGCGCGCTTTCGCCCGCATCGCAGCACCGGCCTTGGTCAACTGGACACGAACCTGGCGTTCATCGGCCGGGTCGCGGCTGCGCACGACATACCCCATCGCTTCAAGCCGTTTGAGGAGAGGCGTTATTGTGCTGGATTCCAGAAACAACTTGCCGCAGAGACCGCCCACCGTCTGATCATCATTGGCCCAAAGGGCGACCATGACGATGTATTGCGGATATGTGAGGTCAAGGCTCTTCAGTAAGGGCTTATAGACGCGGCTGAACGCGTGTTCCGCTGAATAGATCGCAAAGCAGATGAAATCATCCGGCTCAAGCATCGTCTCACCCTTGCGGCGGTCATTCGGCATGAGTTTCTCCGGTTTGCGCATTTAGGCCTTCATGTTCGTTAACATATATATCACGCGATAAGATCGCAAGATCTTGACATCGGAACGCAGGGCCCCATATTATATATCACACGATATAATATCACGATACTTAACGTGCTAGAAAGGATCTCGGCGTCCGTGGTGCAGAGGAGATGGCCGCCACCGCCCTCTCGCCCGGCCGGTTCTACCGAGGAATCAACTATGGAAATGCGCCCCCACGGCCCTCAGAAGTACCCGAGTTCGATCTTGATTTTGTCTTCCGCCAGCCGCGGCTGGTCCGAAATCGCGGCCGAGCTTCGCTCCCATCCGATCAGCGAAATGCCCGGACTTGTTCCACAGCAGATGGAAGTCACCATCGCAATCTGTGGGCGGTATGATGGGTGGGTGATGCGGACCGGCGCAGGCGAGCGCCAGAAAACCCGCCCGGTGCAGGGGACGATCTGGCTGTCGCCGATCGGTATCGCTGACAGCGATATCAAGGTGACGGAGCCGCTCCATCAGATGTTACATCTGTATCTGCCGGCCCGCCGTTTCAGCCTTTTGGCAGAAGAGTACGACTTGTCGCCGGCATCGGCGCATTCCATCCGCTATCTTGCCGGCCTACGGGATGAGATGATCCGACAGATCGGCCTGACGGTGCTCGCGGAACTGCGTTGCGAGACGTCATCGGGGCGTATGCTTGTGGAGACATGCTCGCTGATGCTGGCCGCCCGCCTCGCCCATAATTATGGCGACGGCTGGTCCATCAAAAGTCGGGAAATTGCCAGACGCAAGCTGGATGACGTTCGACTGCGGCGCGTCCGTGACTATATAGCCGAGCATATCGAGGAAGATATCACGGTTGCCGATCTCGCCGATCTGGCAAATCTTAGCGCCTTTCATTTTACCAGACTGTTCACGGCTGCGGTCGGCATGGCGCCGCATCGCTATGTCAGCCAGCAGCGACTGGAAAGAGCGATGACGCTGTTGGCGGCCGCCAAGGTGCCCTTGACCGATATCGCCCTCAGCTGCCGCTTCTCATCGCAGACAAGCTTCAACCGCGCCTTCCGTCGCATGACCGGCATGACACCCGGACAATACCGCCGGCTTTTCCGCTAGATCCCGACAAAGGCCACGCCTCCTAACCGAGCAAGGCCGGTAAAAACTGCAGCAGGCGCGGGAAAGACGCTCAGTTCCTGCTGGTACAGAATGCCATCGCCGAACGTAACTGCGTTGCGCTTCCGGCAGACGGTCTCGAGGACGTCGAGACTTGTTCAAGACCAGACGATACCCCTTCGAGCCGTCCCCACCAAGCCGCTGTTCCAGCCAAACAAAATGAACCGAGCAACGAAAATGAATCGAATAACCGTACTTGCAGCCTGCATGATAGGAGTAAACATTATGGCCCAATCTGCCAACGCGGCGCCCAACGTGGCGAACGACCCGCATCTCGATCCCCAGGTCCGCTCGTTCCTGGTCCAGATCGACAAGGATAGCAGTCCGTTCTGGAAACTGCCCCAACCGAAGCCGCAGGAAATTCTCACCGGGCTGCAATCGCAAACATCCGTCGACATGTCCGGCGTGACCACGACCGAGCAGACCATCACCCAGGACGGGTATCACGTGAAGATCTATATCATGAAGCCGGAGCATGTGACGGGCAAACCCGGTGTGCTGCTCTTCCTCCATGGCGGCGTCTGGATCGTTGGTAACTTCCAGAATCATCAGCGTCTGCTGCGCGATCTTGTCGTCGGCTCGGGCCAGATCGGGGTGTTCGTGGAATATACCTCGCTTCCGGGCGCCAAATATCCGACGCAGCCGGAGGAATGCTATGCCGCGCTGAAATGGATCGCCGCGCATGCCGATGAGTTCGGCGCCGATGGCAGTCGCATCGCGGTCGCCGGAAACTCGGTCGGCGGCAATCTGACCGCGGCGCTGACGCTGATGTCGAAGGACCGGAAAGGCCCGAAGATCAGCTATCAGGTCCTGCTTATCCCGGCGACCGATGCAAGCGTCGACACCGACTCCTATCATGCCTATGGCACGGACCGCTTCCTGGCGCGCGACTTTATGAAATATGGTTGGGATCTCTATGCGCCGGATGCGAAGACGCGCGACAATCCCTATGTCTCGCCGCTTCGGGCGAGCAGCGAAGAGCTCAAGGGATTGCCCCCTGCCCTCGTCATCACGGCCGAGAACGACCCGCTGCGAGATGAGGGCGAGGCCTATGCCCGCAAGCTGAAAGAGGCAGGGGTGAGCGTGGCCGCCGTGCGGTATAATGGCACGATCCATGACTTCGTGCTGCTGAATGCCCTGCGGCACGTGCCCTCTACCGAAGCCGCGCTGCAGCAAGCGAGCGATGGCATTCGCGCGCATCTCAATCCTTAATGAATGCGGCCCTTAATGAATGCGGTGACGCGGTGTGGGCAATCGGGTCCGCACCGCATCGCCATACCACCCACAACCGCAGCCGGGTGACGATTCACGTCCTCGGCCGGCCTTGCCTCAGGGGACAACTTACTGACAGCAAGTCGGCGTATCGCTTCAAAGCGCGTCCCTCGCAGAAGACCTCGTCTGCACCGCCAGCTGCGTTATGTTCCTATCATTGCGGCAGGTTGATTTCGAGACAGACCCGTCCAATCATGCTTCCGACTGTTTTGCTGAGCATCGACCCTAGGTTTTAACTCTCCATGGAACGTTCTGTTCCTAAAGTTGTTAACTCACGGCTAGGCGACAGGCTTAGATCGATGACAGGACTGCCTGATGCATACCGATAATCCCCGCTCGACGGCAAAGATCGCAAAGCATCCCATCCATCCGATGCTGGTGCCCTTTCCGATTGTCTGCTTCATCGGCACCTTGCTGACGGATCTCGCCTATTGGAGAACGGCGGAGATGATGTGGGCGGACTTTTCCGCCTGGCTGCTGACCGTCGGCCTGATCATGGGTGGACTGGCCGCCATCGCAGGCTTGATCGATTTCCTGGGCGACCGACTTGTGCGCGGGCAGAAGACAGCGTGGTTCCATATGCTCGGCAATGCGCTGGCCTGGATCTTGTCCCTGTTCAACGCCTTCGTTCACAGTCGCGATGCCTGGACCTCGGTCGTTCCCACCGGCCTGATCCTCTCGGCGGTGGTGGTCGTCATCCTTCTCTTCACCGGCTGGATGGGCTGGTCGCTGGTTTACCGCCATCGGGTAGGAGTGGCCGAGTGATGCGTCTCTCTCTTTCGATGAAGTCAGGATTACAAACGGCAGCGCTGGCGCTGCTTTGTACGATAGCACTGGCCGGGTGCCGTGATGATGATGGCGCCGATCCTCATACCCAGATCGGCCCGCACCCTGACCTGCCGGAACTACAGCAATATCTGTTCCCGCCCATGCACCTGGCCGCTGTCGTAGGATGGAAAAAGGACGAGACACCGACGGTGCCGCAGGGTCTGCAGATCAAGGCGCTCGCAACGGGATTGGCGCATCCGCGCTCGCTCTACGTGCTGCCCAATGGCGATGTGCTGGTTGTCGAATCGAAGAAACCAAGTGGAGAGCCGATCAAGCGGCCCAAGGACTTTATCATGGGCTGGATTGAAACGCTCGTCACCTCGGGCGGCGACGATACCGGCCCAAGCAACCGCATCACCCTTCTGCGCGACACCAATGGCGACGGGGTGCCGGACGTTCAGAGCGTCTTCCTCGACCATCTGAACTCGCCCTTCGGCGTCGCTTTGGTCGGCAACGATTTATACGTCGCCGATACCGATGCGATTGTCCGCTATCCCTACACCCCCGGCGAGACCAAGATCACGGCCCCCGGCACGGTGCTGACGCAACTGCCGGGTGGCCCGATCGACCACCATTGGACCAAGAGCCTCCTGGCAAGCCCCGATGGGTCGCTGCTCTATGTCGGCGTCGGGTCGAACAGCAACATCACCGAGAACGGCATCGAGGCGGAGAAGAATCGCGCCGCCATCTGGGAAGTGGACCGGGCCAGCGGCCGCGCGCGGATCTTCGCCAGCGGGCTGCGCAATCCCAATGGTCTCTGCTGGGAACCGCAGACGGGGGCGCTTTGGGCGGTCGTCAATGAACGCGACGAACTCGGCCCCAATCTGGTGCCGGATTATATGACCTCGGTGAAAGATGGCGCCTTCTACGGCTGGCCCTATAGCTATTACGGCCAGCATGTCGATCCCCGGGTCATGCCGCAGCGTCCGGATCTGGTGGCGAAGGCGATCCCGCCGGATTATGCCCTCAGTTCCCATGTGGCACCCCTGGGCATGGTCTTCTATACGGGTACCAATCTGCCGGAGAATTATCGCGGTGGCGCTTTCGTCGGCGAGCATGGCAGCTGGGATCGCCCGCAGCTCAACGGCTACAAGGTCGTCTTCGTACCCTTCAGCGATGGCCGGCCGAACGGCATGGCTCAGGATGTCGTCACCGGTTTCCTGAACCCGGATAACGCGGCCCGCGGACGACCCGTCGGATTGGCCGTCGACAAGACTGGCGCCCTGCTGATCGCCGATGATGTCGGCAACACCGTCTGGCGCGTGACGGCCGCCGGACGATAAACGCAACGTTGATTTCCACCTTGTCGTGACGTCTTTTAAAGCCAGATGCGGAGGTGTCACACGAGGGCAGATGCGAATATGCTTGCCACACCTATTCGGGGAATGAACCGCACCGGATATCCACCGGGGATGACTTGACTATGTGAGGCATGCGTAGTTTCCTGATGCCCCTAATCCTCAGCTGGTGAGGGAGGCGCGACTCATGCCGTCGGTAAATCCACCGCTTGCAAAGTCCAAGGCTGGAAACAGGCGTCAAGTAGCGTTGCGGGGGAGAGCGTCATTTGACGAATGCGCCAAGGGCGACATTCGGCAGCTCTTGGCCGCATTACGCGAAATCGGTGATCGCCCCGACATTGCGCATCTTGTGCAGAAATATGCCGTGAGCGAGCAGAGACTGAAGAAATTTATAGAAAGCGCGGAAACGGATGCATTATTGGCCGAGAGCTTCGTTTCGACGGAGTAGCGTCCAAAGCTGAAACGTTGATCCCGGACGCGTTCGATATCGATAATGCATCATGTGGTTCGTGTTATAACGCCGGCGAAGATAGACGGGCGGTCACTGGCGGCGTCTTTGCGGATCCGAGATAGATGTCTTTGACATCTTCCCGCTGCGCGAGATCAGGCGCCGCGCCCTCGGCCACGACGCGCCCGTTTTCGAGCACATAGCCATAATCGGCATATTTGAGAGTCAGCGCCGCGTTCTGTTCGGCAAGCAGGAAGCTGACGCCCTGATCGCGGTTGAGGCCGCGGACGATATCGAAGATTTCCTGGACGATCATCGGCGCCAATCCCATCGAGGGTTCATCCAGCAGGACGAGCTGCGGTTTCGTCATCAACGCCCGGCCGATCGCCACCATCTGTTGCTCACCACCCGAGGTCAGGCCGGCCAGGCTGGTCCGCCGTGTCTTGAGGCGCGGAAACCAGGTGTAGATCTGGTCGAGATCGTGATTGAGCGCACGGCGCGATGCCCGGCGGACGAAACCGCCGCTCAGCAGGTTTTCCTCCACCGTCAGATGAGCAAAACAGTGCCTGCCTTCCAAGACCTGCGCGATCCCCTTGCGGACGAGGTCGGCCGGGTCCTGCCTGGCAATCGCCTCGCCCTTGAAGGTGATCGAGCCGCGGCTGACGGCGCCGCGTTCCGCGCGCAGCAGATTGGAGACGGCCTTGAGCGTCGTGGTCTTGCCGGCGCCATTGGCACCCAGCAAGGCCACGATCGCGCCCTCGGCTACCGTCAGCGAGACCCCGCGCAGGGCCAGGATCGCCTGATCATAGATCGCCTCGACGTCCTGGACCCGTAGCAGGGTGCTCGCCAATACGGTCATCGCTTTCTCCGATCCCAACCCCATCGCCGCTCAGCTTTCGGCCGGGCAGGCGCGCGGCGTGATGCCCTTTTCCTTGGCATAATCCGCCGCTTTCTTATCGATCAGCGGACGCAGGAGCTTGCGGTCTGCCTGCACCCAATCGCTGATCGGCGTCCATTTCGCGCCATCCCATTGCTGGATACGGAGGGCGCCGCCGCCCTCATGATCGGCGCAGGTGATCTTCAGCGGCTGCATCAGACCGAAAACGCCCAGTTCCTCCAGCCGCTTGTCGTCGATATTGAGATGCTCCAGACCCCAAGCCCCCTCCTCGCCGTTCAGCGGCCGATTGCCGAACTTCGCCTGGGCGGTGCGGATCGCTTCCACGAAGATGATGCCGTCGATCAGACCCGAATTGTAATAGACGCTGCCGAAGCTCTTCGGGTCCTTGAGGTCGCTCTTGCCCTTATCGATGATGTATTCCTTGAGCTTCTTATGCAGCGGGAAATCGGTACCTGCCGGATAGGTCGTGACGGCGGTATAGCCCTTTGCCGCGGCGCCGGCGGGGATGACATCTTCCTCGGAGCTGCTCCAGATATCGCCGATGATATGGTCCGCCGGGAAGCCGATCTTGGCCGCCGTCTTGATGGCAACCGGCGTCATCACGCCCCAGCCGCGCAGGAAGACGTAATCGGGTTTAACCTGCCGGATCTTTGCCCATTGTGCCGATTGATCATTGCCGGGATGGGGGACCGGGATCTGAATGTTTTCGAAGCCGTATTTCTTGGACAGCAGGTCAAGCGGCTCCAGCGTCTCCCGGCCATAGGGCGAGTCATGATAGACGGTGGCGATCTTCAGGGTCTTGAGATGATCCGTGCCGCCGGCTTTCTGTGCGATATAGTTGATGATGGCGGAAGCCTCGCTGTAGAAGCTCAGCATCACCGGGAAATTATAGGGGAAGACGGAGCCGTCGGTCGCTTCGGTGCGGCCGTAATTCAGCGTCACCAAAGGCAGCTTATCGGCCACGGCCTTGTCCGTCAGCGCATAGGCAATCGGCGCCGAATTGGGAAACACGATGGCGACGGGCGCGCCATTGCGGCCGCCCTTGACGCGTTCATAGCATTCCACGCCCTTTTCAGCGAGCCAGCCGGTCTCGCATTCATCGAAGGCGATCTTGACGCCATTGATGCCGCCCTCGACTTCGTTGACATAGTTGAGATAGTCGATATAGCCGGCCCAGACGGGAATACCGCTCGACGCATAGGGACCGACGCGATAGGTCAGCAAAGGCAGATATTGTTCACCGGCGGCCTGGGCCGTGCCGGCGAAAGCGGCTATCCCGATCGACGCGGCGAGAGCCAGGCCGAGCATTTTCTTCAGTTTGACAGACATCAAAGACTCCCTCATCCATATTTTGAAATAGATCGACATCGTGCTCAGTGTCGCAGCGGCCATACCGCCAGGCGCTCGCGGGCGATTTGCACGAGCCGCGCCAGGCCGTCGGGTTCCTTGATCAGGAAATAGATGATCAGCGAGCCGAACAGGACCTTCTGAAGATTTTCGAGCTGCCCCGGATCGACTGACTCGCCGAAGGAAATGCGCGCGAGATAATTGATCAGAATGGGCAGCAGCCCGATAAAGGCGGCCCCATAGAAATTCCCGACCAGGCTGCCCATGCCGCCGATGATGATCACAAAGAGAATCTGGAAGGACCGATCGAGATCGAAACCATAGGCATCGACCGTGCCGAGATAGGCGAAGGCCCAAAGGGCGCCGGCCACGCCGCAATAAAACGAGCTGACGGCAAAGGCCGAGAGTTTCGTCCGGGCGATCGGGATGCCGATGACGGCGGCGGCCGTATCCATATCGCGGATCGCCATCCAATCGCGGCCGATCCGACTGCGGATGAGATTGCCGGCGATCCAAGTGAGGATGGTGACGGTCGACAATGTCAGCAGATAGCGGCCGACGGGACCTGAGAGGTCGTAGCCCAGGAAGGCCAGATTCGGCGCCGAGATCGATCCGGACGAACTATAATTCGAGAACCAGCCGAACTGCGTCAAAAGCCAGTTGAGGAAAAAATGCGCCGCCAGGGTCGATGCCAGAAGATAGAACCCTTTGATGCGCAGGCTGGGCAACCCGAAGAAGACGCCAACGATGGCGGCCGTCAAACCGCCCAAAGCGATGCTGACGGGCAGCGGCAGCAGCGGCAGGCGCAGCATGAAATTATAGGTCGCGAAGGCACCGACGGCCATGAAGGCGGCCGTCCCCAGAGAGGCTTGGCCGGCATAGCCCGTGAGCAGGTTGAGGCCCAGCCCGGCCAATGACCAGATCAGGAACGGGATCAGGATCGCATTCAGCCAATAATCATTGCCGAAGACCGGGACGCCGATGAAGGCGATGGCGAGAACGGCCCACAGAACCCAGCGCGGCCGGATCTGCCGCAAGACCTGTGGCACGTCCTGTGGCGCGGACAGAACCGCCGAGGTGATATCAGTCGTCGACACGGTTCATACCCTCTCGATCGCCTTCTCGCCGAACAAGCCCGCCGGTCGCGCCAGGAGAAACAGCAGAGCCAGGACATAGGCGAACCAGTTCGAGATGCCGCCGCCGATAAGGGGACCGAGATAGATCTCGGCCAGGCTCTCACCGGCCCCGATGATGAGGCCACCGACGATGGCACCACCGATCGAGGTGAAGCCGCCGATGATCAGCACCGGCAAGGCCTTCAGCACGACGAGCGTCAGCGAGAACTGCACGCCTTGACGCGCGCCCCAGAGCAGGCCCGCGACCAAGGCGACGAAGCCGGCGACGCCCCAGACGATGCGCCAGATGTAATTGAGGCGGATGCCGATGGATTGTGCCGCCAAGGGATCGTCGGCGACGGCGCGCAGCGAAATGCCGATCCGCGTCTTGTTGAAAAGCAATGAGAGGACGACCACCAGCAGGCCCGCCGTCGCGGCGGCGAAGAGATCGAACTGGCTGACCTGGATGCCGCTGAGTTCAAGCGGGACATCGGGAATGCCCAGATCAAGTTCGTGAACGCTGGCGCCCATCACCATCTGCGCCAGGCCCTCGATCACATAGCTCAAGCCCAAGGTCGCCATGAAAAGCGTGATCTGCGACCGGTTGACCAGCGGCCGCAGCACCAGCCGCTCGATAACGACGGCGGAGAGAATCATCACCGCCAAGGTCGCCAATCCGGCGAGCGCAAAGTCGATACCGGCTTCCCGCAACGTGACGAAGGTCAGGGCGGCCAGCAGGACGAGCGAACCCTGGGCGAAATTGAAAACGCCGGAGGCCTTGTAGATCAGCACGAAACCGATCGCCACCATCGAATACATGACGCCGGCCAGCAGGCCGCCGGTCAGCGTCTCAATGAAGAATCCCATGATCAGCCGCCCCTCACCGCACTGTCTCTCACTGCACTGTGCCGAGATAAGCCGCGATCACATCGGGATTTTGCCGCACCTCATCCGGCGTTCCGTCGCCGACCTTGCGGCCGTAATCGAGCACGACGACATGATCGGACAATCCCATCACCACGCCGATATCGTGTTCGATCAGCACGATGGTGGTGCCGATCTCCCGATTGACGTCATAGACGAAGCGGGACATGTCCTGCTTTTCATCCTGATTCATGCCTGCCATGGGTTCATCGAGCAGCAGGAGGCGCGGCTGGGCGACCAACGCCCTGCCCAGCTCCACCCGCTTCTGCAGGCCATAGGGCAATTTGCCGACGATGACGTCGCGATAGGGCTGAATTTCGAGAAATTCGAGCACGTGTTCGGCACGACGCCGGAACTCACGCGCTTCGGAACGCGCGCGCGGCGCCCTGAACGCCTGTTCAAGCAACGTCACCTTGCTGTACCGCGTCAGGCCGGTCAGCAGGTTGTCAATGACGCTCATGCGCTTGAAGAGGGCATTGTTCTGGAAGGTCCGCCCGATCCCGCGGCGCGCAGCCTGCAGCGGCCTGATGCTCGCAAATGTCTCGCCTTGATACGTCAATGTCCCGGCATCGGCCTGATAGACACCGTTGATGACGTTCAGCAGCGAACTCTTGCCGGCGCCATTGGGGCCGATCAACGCGCAGATCTCGCTTTCATGAACATCGAAACTCAACCCCGAGAGAGCCTTCACACCCTTGAAGGATAGCGAGATATCCCGCAGCTGAAGAACGGGCTGCGCCATGGTTCAACTATTGACCAGAACCGGTGCGGGATTGGACCGGGCTGACGGAAGGCGATAGGCAGGCTGGAGCTCGACCTGGCTCGGCAATGACGGACCGCTTTGCGGCGCCAGAAAAACAGCGAGTCCCGCGAAGAGTTGCCGAACCGATGTCGGCAGCGTCGTCGAAACCGGCCCCCCTGCGCCGGTGAAGACGGCGATCTCACGCAACCGCCGCAAGCCGAGAGGGCGCCGGATCAATTGCACGATCAGCCTGCTGGTCCACCAACCGCGAAAGGCGCCACCCGATCTGACCGCCCAATCGGCCAGGCGACGCTGCCAGCTTCCTCTGGCCGGAAAACGGCCAATGATGTCGTCATGCAGGGCGACGAGACGTGCAGCGGAAAGCAGCATGCGCCGGGGTGCGACTTCCCGCCGGTCGCGCTCGGATGCCGCCAGACTTTCCGGGAAGGCCAGCGTCAAGGCTCCCAGGAGCCACTGATGCAGCACGATATCCAGCCCGTCTTGCCACTGCGTGTTTTCTTCCACCCAGACGAGGTCCGTCACGGTCCCGGCATTGCGGCGGCCGATGCGTGCGCTGGCCACTGAGGCATTGCCCGAGGCGCGCAATGCCTCGAAGGTAATGGCATGGCTGTCGGAGATTTTTCCGTCCGAGGTCGCATGATCGAAGACGACGCGCAGATCGATGTCGTTCTGCCGGGCGGTCTGCAGCCACAAGGCGAGGTTTTGGCGTCCCTGGGTGAAGGCATGCCGGATATCGTGCCTATCGAGCAAGCCGGCGATCTCGACAGCATCCGCATTGGGAGCCACCGCGACCACCGTCCCGCCATTGCGGCGGGCAGCAAGCGCAATCAGCAGGACATGCGGTCCGAAATCGCCGCTGACGGCCAAACTGTCGCCGGAAGTGAAGCCGATCAGTTGCAGGCCACTCGCCAATCTTTGTACCTCGTCGGCGATATCCCGCCAGCGCCAGACATGCCATTGGCCACGATGCTTGTGGCGGAGTGCTACGGCATTGGGCCGCGTATCTGCCAGTTCCCGCAGCTTGTTCAAGTCTTCCTGGAAATTCGGAACGAGGTGAGGCTGTTTCAGCATGACGGTCATGCGGCTGTCTCCTCTGTTACGTCGTAGCTGGCCGCATCGGCATCCCGGAGGTTGCGATAGCCGGCGCCGGGATGGGTGTTTTCGAGGCGCGGGCCGCGATTGAACAGCTTTTCGCGCAAGGTGCCCTTGGCATAATCGCGTTTATAGGCACCCCGCCGCTGCAGTTCCGGAACAAGGAGATCGGTGATATCGCTGAACGTCTCGTGGGTAACGGCATAGGCGAAGTTGAAGCCGTCGACATCGGTCTCCTCCACCCATTCCTGCAGAATGTCGGCAACCGTCGTCGGCGATCCCACCACGACCGGTCCCAGGCCACCGATGCCACCCCATTCGGCCAGTTCCCGGACGGTCCATTTGCGATCGGGATCACCGCTGCTGAAAGCTTCGACGGCGGATTGGATGGCGTTGCTATGGATATGCTTCAATTCATGATCTGGGCTGAACTGTCCCAGATCGATCCCCATCCAGCCGGACATGAAGGTCAGTGCGCCGTCATAGCTGAGATATTGCTTATAATCGTCGAATTTCGCCTTGGCGGCCTGGTCCGTTTCGCCGAGGATCACCGTGAAAAGGTTGAAGACGAGAATATCGCCGGGAGCGCGCCCTTGTTCCTGCGCCCGGCAGCGAATCTCGGAAACGTAGTTCTTCAGAATTTTCTTGGTCGGTGCCGCTACGAAGACGCATTCCGCATGGCCGGCGGCAAATTGCTTTCCGCGGGCAGAGGCGCCCGCCTGGTAGAGAACCGGCGTGCGCTGCGGCGACGGCTCGCAGAGATGGATGCCGGGAACGGTATAGTATTTTCCCTTGTGCCGGATCTCGTGAACCTTTCCGGGGTCGGTAAACAGGCGGCGTTCAACGTCGCGGATGACGGCACCGTCTTCCCAGCTTCCTTCCCATAGCTTGTAGCAGACCTCGAGATATTCATCGGCGAGATCGTAGCGGTCGTCGTGATTGGCCTGCGACACATGGCCGATATTGCGCGCGCCGCTATCGAGATAGGAGGTGACGATGTTCCACCCCACCCGTCCCTTGGTCAGATGATCGAGGGTCGAGAGGCGGCGGGCGAACGGATATGGGTGTTCAAAAGAAAGAGACGCCGTCAAGCCGAAACCGAGATTCTCCGTCACAAGCGCCATTGCCGGGACCAGTTGAATCGGATCGTTGACAGGGACCTGCGCGGCTTGCCGGATCGCATGCTCGTTCGAACCATGATAGACGTCATAGGTGCCGAGGACATCGGCGATGAAGAGGCCGTCGAACTTCCCTCTCTCCAGGATCTTCGCGAGATCAACCCAGTATTCCAGATCCTTGTATTGGTGTGACCGATCCTGCGGATGAGCCCAAAGGCCCGGCGATTGATGGGCGACGCAATTCATGTCGAAAGCGTTGAAGCGGATCTCCCGGGTCATGATATCCCTCTGATGAGCTGTCGTAACTTGTCGCTGGATCAGATCCAGGAATGACGCTGCGGATTTACTTGATTGAGGTAATAATTACCCACCGCGTGATATTTCCACCGCACCGGATCGTGCAGCGTATGCGTGCGGGCATTGCGCCAATGGCGATCCAGATTGTATTCGCCCAGGGTCGATCTCGTCCCGGCAAGTTCGAACAGCTTGTTGGTGGCGAGAATGGCGATCTCCGTGGTCAGCGCCTTGGCTTCCGCAACGGCAATCGATGCCGCGGCCACGTTTGCGTCGGTCGGTGCCGGCACTGCCTGGTCGATGGCGCGGCCGGAGCGTTCCAACAAAGCTTCGGCAGCATGCAGACGGATCTTCAGATCCCCAATGGCCGCGATCGTGTAAGGATCATCCGATGCCTGATCGAGTTTGCTGTCCACCCAGGGACGCGACCGGGTCTTGACGAAGGCAATCGTTTCATCGATGGCTGCGCGCGCGATACCGGCATCGACGGCCGCCTGGATGATCTGCGCTAGCGGACCGGCGGTCGTCGGACGGTCATATGATTGATGGCTGTAGATGACTTGGAAGGGTTTGATCCGCACATTCTCGGCAATAACGGTGCCGCTGGCCGTCGTGCGCTGGCCGAAGCCGGACCAGTCATCGATAATCGTCAGACCGGCCGCGTCCCGCTCGACAAAAGCCAGCAAGCCTTTGCCTTCTTCATCCAGTGCCCAGACAGGAACCCATTGCGCGAAGAGAGCGCCGGTCGAATAGAATTTCTTGCCGTTCAGCAGAAAGCTGTCGCCATCGCGCCGAAGACGGGTCTGGATATCCAGCACATGCTTTCCGCCGGATTCCGAGAATGCATTCCCGAAGCGCTTGCCGCTGAGCACCTGATCAAAGAAGAAGCGCTTTTGCTCTTCCGACCCTTCCAGGCGGATGGCATCGACGAGGCAATAATGATTCTGCGGAATCTGGCCGATGGACGGATCTGCCGCAGAAATGATTTTCACCACTTCCGCCAAGGTCACGTGGGAAGCACCGGCACCGCCATATTCCTTCGGCACCGTGATGCCCCAGAGGCCGCTCCTGGAATAGAGATCCAGTTCCGCATGGGGAAGCCTGCGAAGCCGGTCCCGCTCCGATGCGCCGACCGCGAGCTGCGATGCCACGCGATGCGCGACCTCGATTGCTTCTCCGTCGCTATGAATAAAGTCGGCGGGGACAGCCGGCACCGCTGACAACTGCAAGGCGACAGTCGTGCCGGTATCGGCCTTCTCGATTGTAAGCGTCATGACACGGTCCAGATCTCCGATTGGCGTGTCCCATGTATCCCCATTAATCAAATAGGGTAAATCGAGTTATTCTTTTCGCATTGCGAAGGAAAACTTGCCCGGTCGCCGGCGGCGATTACCTGACAGAGGGCAGGATGGTCAGGAAATCGGCCTGGAACTTCCGGTACCGTCCGGCTATATCACCGGCCGCGTACTTTGCCACCACGAGGCACGGGTCAGCGCCACTGGCCGGAACCAAGCGCATTCTGAACGGCTAATAGGCGTTCGCTTGCGGAAACCCACTGCCTGCAGCATCAAGGACGGGAGCACAGCTCTCCCCCACGACGAGCGTCGGCTGAAAGACGACATTGCGGGGCGAAGGCGGCGCATTGCTGTTGATGCGGCCGACCAGCATGCGGAACGCCTCGTTGATCATATCGTTGATGGGATGCTCGGTGCGTGTGAACCGCGGACGCAATCCGCTGATCCCCGGTATGGTGTCGGTCGAGGCAATTGAAATGTCATCAGGACACTTCAGGCCGAGATCAGCCATCGCCCGCATCACGCCCAGCGCCATGACGCCATTGGCGACATAGAGGGCGCTCGGCCGGTCGGGTCGTTCCAGCATTTCGCGTGCAGCGGCATAGGCCGTTCCTTCCCGGAACTCGCCGGGGCGGATGTGATGCGGCAGCGGCACGACACCGCGTGCATTCAGCGCCTGCATCATGCCGTCATATCGGCCGCGGCCGGTGGTGAGATGAAGCGGGCCGATGATCGAGCCGATCCGCCGATGGCCAAGGTCGAGCAGGTAGTTCGTCGCCTGCCGTCCGGCGGATTCATTGTCGATCGTCACCGTATCCGACCGCGGATCATCGACCACGCGGCCGAACAGCACCGTCGGGATCGTCCGCGAAATGAGATCGCGCTGCAGATGTTGCGTGGTCTCGCCCACAGGCACCAGCACGATGCCGTCGCAAGAGAGCATGCGGATGCGGGAGAGGATGCGCTTCTCGGCTTCCGTCTTCTCATCGCTGTTGAAGATCACCAGCGAATATCCCCAGGCAGCGACCGCGGCCTCGGCCAGGCAGACGATATGGCTGTAGAACGGATTGGTGAGATCGGTCACCACCAAGGCGATGAGCTGGCTTTTCCCCCGTTTCAGATTGCGGGCCACCACCGAAGGCGCGTAGTTCAATTGGGTGATGGCAGCCTGCACCCGCGCCCGCAATTCCGGGCTCACATAAGCCGAGTCATTGACCACGGCTGAAACGGTCGCCGTAGAAACGCCAGCAGCTTTCGCGACATCCCGAATCGTTGTCATCCGTCTTCCAGCTAATCGTTTAGCCAAATGTACTCACTCATTTATCCTTGTCTATGGCGATTTAGTCGAAATTTTACTTGCTTGGGGGCGGTCGATCGGCAATTCTAGCGAAACGGTTAACAACTGTTCGCCAACTTTCAAGGCGAACGATCGCCGTTCACGGGAGGCAGGAAATGACCAAAATCATCGCTCTCTATGTGCTTGCCGCGAGCCTAGCGCTGGGCGCTACCGGGGCCCAGGCAGCCGACAAGCCGCTGATCGGCGTCGTGTCGATCGCGGCCACCGAGGCCAACAACGTGCGCTATATCACCGGTGCTCAGGCGGCGGCCAAGGAACTCGGCTGGGATGTCTCCGTCATCGACGCGGCGGGCAATGCCGATCAGGCGAATGCCGGCATCCAGAACTTCGTGCAGCGCGGCGCCTATGCCATCGTCGACATGGTCTTCCCCTTTTCCTCGATCGGCGCCGGGCTCGACGCGGCCAAAAGCGCCGACATCCCGGTGGTGACCTGGGGCGGCGGATTGGGCAGCACCGTCGCCGCCACCAACGGTTCCGGCGGACCGATGGCCACACAGATCGTCGAGATGATGGCAAAGGACATGCAGGGCAAAGGCAGCGTTCTCGCCCTCACCTACCGGACCGGCGAAGTCTGCCGCAACCGGGAAGTCGTGATGGACCAGATCCTGGCGAAATATCCCGGCATCACGGTCACCAAGAACGAGGTGCGCATTCCAGGCTATTTCGAGGATGGCGCGCAATATGCGAATGCCTGGCTGACCTCGCATCCGGCCGGCGCCGAGCCGCTGGCGATCTGGGGATGCTGGGACGATCCCGCCATCGGCGCCATCGGCTCCTTGCGCTCCCAGGGCCGCGACGACGTCAAGGTTTACGGCATCAACGGCAATGCCCAGGCGCTGGAGAACATCCGCAACGGCCATATGACCGCGACCGCCTGGCAGGACAGCTACACCGAAGGCTACAAGATGGTGAAGATGCTGGATGAGATCAAGAAAGCCGGCAATGGCTGGCAGCCCAAGGCGGCGGAAGTGCCCGCGGTGGTCGTGACCTCGGCGACGGTAGATCAGTTCGTCAAAGACCATCCGGATGCGATAAAATAGAGATTGGCAGACGTGCCTGACTCCGCAATGCAGGGGACGCGGGACCGCGCTGACTCGGAGACGTCCCCGTTTCTCATCGCCGATGGAATTCGAAAGTCGTTCGGCGGCGTGCAGGCCCTGAAGGGCGTGTCGCTGGAGTTGCGCCGCGGAGAGGTGCACGGCCTGGTGGGGGCCAACGGCGCCGGCAAGTCGACCCTGATCCGGACGCTGGCGGGATTGGTCCAGCCGGATGGCGGCGACATCCGCCTCGACGGCAAGACGGTCACGATCGACAGCCCGCACCGGGCGACCGAGCTCGGCATGAATTTCATCCATCAGGACCTGGCTTTGGTGCCGACCATGACGGTGTTGCAGAACATCGTCCTGGGGCGCCGGAAGCGGATGCGCTTTGGCCTCGTCGATTGGCGTGCCATCGCCGCAGAAGTAGCACCACTCGCCGCCCGTGTCGGCATTCGCGCCGCCCTCGATACGCGCGTCCGCGAGCTGTCGACGGCGGAGAGCTGGCTGGTCAGCATCTGCCGCGCGCTCGTCCATCAGGCGCGCCTGATCGTCATGGACGAGCCCACCGCCTCGCTGTCGGTGGAGGAAAGCGAGCGCCTCTTCACAATCGTCGCCGATCTCGCCGCCTCGGGCGTCGCCGTCCTCTATGTCTCGCATCGGCTGGATGAAATCCTGCATCTCTGCGACCGTGTCAGCGTCTTCCGCGACGGCGCTTCCGTCGCCTGCCTGGAAGGTACGCAGCTCAGCCGTCCCGCCTTGGTCGAGGCCATCGTCGGCCATCGCGAGACGCTGGCGGCACCCATTCTGCGCCAGCCAACCAAAGGCGGTCCGGTCCTGACGGTCACGGATCTGGCGCGGCGGCCGCGGGTCAATGGCGTCAGCTTCTCGCTCCATCGCGGCGAAGTCCTTGGCATCGGCGGCCTGGTCGGGGCGGGCCGCAGCGAGCTTGTCCGCCTCATCTATGGCGCCGACCGCATCGATGCCGGCCGGATGGTCGTGGAAGGCCGTCCCTTCGCGCCTCGCAATTCGACCGAGGCCTATCGCGCCGGCATCGGATTGGTGCCGGAGGAACGGCGGACCGAAGGTCTGCTCCTGACCAAGAGCATCGCCTTCAATCTGTCGCTGGCCAATCTCCAGCGCCTGACATTGTCGCCACTTCTCCCGCTGATCAGCAGCCGCAAGCGCAATGAACTGTCGCGCCAGACCGTCCGGGAGCTTGCCATCAAGACCGACAATATCCATGCGCCGGTCGGACGGCTGAGCGGCGGCAACCAGCAGAAGGTCGTAATCGGCCGCTGGCTGAGGCGGCATCCCCGCATTCTCATTCTCGACGAACCGACGCGAGGCGTCGATATCGGTGCCCGTGCCGAAATTCATCGGCTGATCCGCAAGCTTGCCGCCGATGGCATGGCGGTGCTGGTGATTTCATCCGAGCCCGATGAGTTGCCCGATCTCTGCGACCGCGTCCTGGTCATGGCCGATGGCCGGATCATCCGCGAACTGGCGGGTGATGATATCTCCCGCGCCGAAATCATCGCCGCAAGCTATGCCCACAAACCGGCATGAAGGACGTTGAACCATGACCGACATCGTCTTGAGCAACCGCCGTCTGTCGCCTTCCGCCAAGCGGGTGCTCGGCATCTTCGCGCGCTATGCAACCATCATCGGCCTGATAGCGATGATCCTCGCTTTTTCCATCCTGTCGCCGAAAGCCTTTCCGACGGTCGGCAACTTCACCAATGTGATCAACCAGGCCTCGCTGGCGATGATCATCGCGGGCGGGCTGACCATGGCGGTCAATGTCGGCGAGCTCGATCTGTCGATCGGCTTTGCCGCCAGCCTGCATGGCGTGCTGGTGACCGGGCTCATCGTCCATAACGGCCTGCCCATCGCAGCGGCGATCGCGCTCATTCTGCTGGCCGGTGCGCTGATCGGCCTCGTCAACGGTGTGATCGTCACGAAAATCAAGGTCAATTCGGTGATCGCGACCCTGGGCGTCGGGACCATTCTGACCGGCCTTTCCTTCGCCTATTCCGCCGGCGTGCCCATCGTTGCCGGTGTGCCCGAGGCCTTTCTGCAGCTCTCGCTCGGCCGCTGGCTGTTCGGCATCCCCAATAACATCATCATCATGCTGGCGGTGCTCGGCGCGCTCTGGCTGTTGGTGGAAAAAAGCGCCATCGGCCAGGCGATCCAGGCGGTCGGCGGCAATCCCGCCGCCGCGCGGCTGGCCGGCATCAATGTCGATCGCATCAAGATCCTGGGCTTCGTGCTCTCCGGCGTCTGCGCGGCACTGACCGGCACATTGCTTGCCTCGCGCCTCGGCAGCGGCACCACCAGCGCCGCCGACAGCTATCTGCTGACCGCTTTCGCCGCGGTCTTTCTCGGCTCCGCCACCTTGCGCGATGGCGAGTTCCATATCATCGGCACCTTCGTGGGCGCGCTGATCATCGCCTTCGGCTTCAACGGTCTGAATATTTTCGGCGCGCCGACCTTCTCGCAATATATCTTCCAGGGTGCCATCCTGGTCATCGCGGTCGGCCTGTCGAGCCTCGGCCGGCAAATGGCGGAAAACTGAAGGGTGAAAGCCATGTCCGAACTTGCCCATTGGGAGGTCTATGTCATCGAATTCGCGCGGTCGAAGGACCAGCCGGTCGACGGGCTGATCAACGGCGCCCATGACGATGGCGTCGTCGATCTCCCCTTCTCCTTCGTCATGGCCCGGCGCGGCGACCGTGTGGCCCTGATCGATACCGGCTTCATGCGCGAAGGCAGCGGCGCCGAAATGAGCGTGCGCTTCGGCATTCCCGATTGGATCTCGCCCCTGCGCATGCTGGCCGAACTCGGCGTCGCACCGGAAGCGGTGACGGATATCGTCATTTCCCATGCGCATTTCGACCATATGGGATCGATCGGTAAGTTTCCCAAAGCGCAGATCTGGATCCAGAAGCGCGAGATCCTGTCCTGGATCGAAGCCATGGCCCTGCCGCCGCAATTCGGGTTCCTGACGGCGATCATCAATCCGGATGATCTGCGCGATGCCTTCGACGCCTCGGTCGAGCACCGCCTGACGCTGCTCGAGGGCGATCGCGACAACATCGTGCCCGGCATCCATGTGCGCTTCGGCGAGGGCCACACGCTGGGCCAGCAATTCGTCATCCTGGAAACTGTCCGCGGCCGCCTGGTCATCTCCGGCGACTGCGTCTATGACGCCCGCAATATCAAGGGCCATAACAAGGACGGCGTCTATGTGCCGCTGGCCAATGGCGTGGGCAGCATCTGGGAACAGCTGAAGACGATGGACCGCATCAACAGCGAGATCGCCGGCGATCTCGACCGTCTCATCATCCTGCATGACAGCACCCGCTGGCCGAAGCTGCCCTTGATCAGAGAAATAGAAGGCTTCCGAATTCTGAAGGCATCGTGATCCTGGAACATCACTGGAGCCACGCGAACGAGTAGGACGCTTGTCGTAGGGTGCGCATCCCATTGTTGCAAACGGTGGCTATCTCATGAGCCACCGTTTGCTCTTACATTGCTGTTCTCGCCAGACCGTCAGCTTTTAATCTGGGTATACTGGCCGTCCTTCCAGACATAGAAGACGAATTCCGGATTGACGATATCGCCTTTTTTGTCGAATTTGAGGGAGCCGATCACGGTCTGGAAGGCCATGCCGCTTTGCAGCACCTTGGTCAGATCGTCAAGCTGGGTCGACTTCGCCTTTTCCGCCGCAATGGCGAAGACCTGGACCGCAGCATAGGTGTAGAGGGTATAACCCTCCGGGTCATAACCGTCCGCCTTGAAGGAATCGACAACGGCTTTCGCTGCGGGAACTTGGCGCGGATCAGGCGAGAACGTCATCAACGACCCGTCACCCGCAGGACCGGAGACGTCGTAGAATTGCTTGGTCATCAGGGCGTCCCCGCCGATCAGCGTGGCCTGCAGATTCTGCTCACGGGCCTGCCGAACAATCAGGCCGCCCTCCACTTCATACCCCCCGAAATAGATCGCATCGACATGGGCCTGTTTCAGCTTGCTGATCAGCGCACTGAAATCCTTATCGCCGGCTGTGATCTCTTCATTGATCACCTCTTTCAGTCCGGCGGCATTCATCGCCTTGCGGGTCTCATCCGCGATTCCCTTACCATAGGCCGACTTGTCGTCGATGATGGCGACGGCTTTGCCCTTATAGGCTTTTGCCAGAAAATTACCGGCAACAAGGCCCTGGGCATCATCCCGGCCGCACACGCGATAGACATTCGTCCATCCTTTCGCCGCGGCGTCATCGGTCAGTTTGGGATTGGTCGAGCCGGGGGTAATTTGCAGGATACCCGTTTCATTATAGACCGCCGAGGCTGGTATGGATGAGCCGGAACAATAATGGCCCGCCACAAAGACCACATGTTCCGAGGCCAATTGGTTGGCAACGGCGACAGCCTGCTTCGGATCGCAAGCATCGTCGCCTATATGCAGCACCAGCTTTTTGCCGAGCAAGCCGCCCCTGGCGTTGATATCGGCGACCGCCTTCTCGGCACCGCGCTTGAATTGGTCACCGATTGCAGCACTTGGTCCGGTCATCGGCGCGGCAACCGCAATCTGGATGTCTTCGGCCGATGCGGCCGAGGCCGTCAGGGTCAAGGCGAGAGCTGCTGCCGTCGCCATCAGTATCGGTGCTCTCATTTTCTCACTCCTCTCGTGGGTTAACCGAAAATGCGGGTAATCATTTCCTGCTGCACATGCCGCAAGACCAAGAACACCGCTGTTTTAAGGAAGACCGCTGCGGCAATTTCCGCCCGGCTTCCTGCCGCTGTCATTTACAGTCGCATCACTCGAACAGGCGGATGGATCCATCGTGCAGATGTGCATCACCCTTCCGGCCTCTGTTCGCACCGTAGCCCGTTATCGGACTCAATTCGTCCCTGATCCGATTGGACAGCTCAGTGATAAATCCCCTTCCTCCGCCAGTACCCCTCAATGCAAGTCGCGCGTCTTTTCCTCTTGCCGCACGATCATGGCGCGGCTTCCTCCGCGATCTTCCCCGGCAGCTCGGCCGTGCCTCGATGCAGCCTGATCGATGGTATGCGATGTCGCAGTAATCCACCGGGACGCCAGAGCATGATTCCGATCATCGCGGCGCCGAACAGCAGCATGCGATATTCGGCAAAACTGCGTCCCAGCTCGGGCAGCACCACCATGACCAAAGCGGCGAGAACGACGCCCATCTGGCTGCCCATGCCACCGAGGACGACGATGGCGAGGATCGTCGCGCTTTCAGTAAAATTGAAACTCTCCGGGCTGATGAAGCCTTGCCTTGCGGCAAAGAAGGATCCGGCGATGCCGGCGAACATCGCCCCAATGGCGAAGGCCGACAATTTGATGCTGGTCGGATTGATCCCGACGGCGCGACAGGCAACCTCGTCTTCGCGCAAGGCTTCCCAGGCGCGGCCGATCGGCAGCTTGCGCAGACGCGAGATGAACAGATTGGTTATCAGCGCCAAAGCGAGGATCAGGTAGTACTGGAAAACGATGCGGTGTTCGGGTGAGTAATCGAGGTGGAAGAATTGGGCAAAGGTCATCTGTCCCGGCGGCGCTGTTCGGGCGAAGGGCAGCCCAAAGAAGGACGGCCGTGGAATGCCGCCGATACCGTTCGGGCCACCGGTCACCGACGCCCAGTTCAGCAGCACGATGCGGATGATTTCACCGAATCCCAGCGTCACGATCGCGAGGTAATCGCCCCGAAGCCGCAGGACAGGAAATCCAAGCACGATCCCGAATGTGGCCGCGAACAGCCCGGCCAAGGGAACGCAGGTCCAGAAACTAAATCCGAAATTTGTCGCAAGAAGTCCCACCGTATAGGCGCCGACTCCGTAAAACGCGACATAGCCAAGATCCAGCAGGCCGGCAAGACCGACCACCACGTTCAAACCCCAACCCAGCATGATATAGATTAGAACGGTGGTGCCGAGATCGACGTAATAGTTATTCGAAAAGGGCAGCAGGATCGCAAGGCATATCCCGGCGATGCCGATTGGCTTCGCATGGGTGCTGATAATCGTGCCGAGGCGGGTCATCCAGCCGGCAGGGTCATCTGTGCGGATCCGTCGTTGCTGGCGCAGCCGGATGAAGCTTCCGAGCGCCAGACGCCCCAGGAAGACGGCAACCGTGCCATAAGCCACTCTATCGAAATGGGTAACGTAGCTAATGCCGCCACCCACATCGATGATTTGAATGCCGATCAGTGGAACGGCGAGGGCCAACACCACCGCTGCGGTGAAGATCGCTTCCCTAGCAAGCGCCGGGATGCTGATGCGATCGGTCCGGATTTCGCTGGCCATCAGACTTTCTCCAGCTCCTTTCGGCCGAGCAGCCCCGTCGGTCGGAAAATCAGGACGATCACCAGGATTCCGAAGACGGCCACATCCTTGTATTGAATGTTGAAATAGGCCGACCAGAACGCCTCGATCAGGCCGATGAGCACGCCGCCCAACATGGCGCCCGGCAACGAACCGATGCCGCCCAAGACCGCCGCGGTAAAGGCCTTCATGCCAGCCAGGAATCCAATGAAGAAATCGACGACGCCGTAATACATCGTCACCATCACGCCTGCCACGGCGGCCAGCGCCGCTCCCATGACAAAGGTCATCGAAATCGTCCGGTCCACATTCACGCCGAGCAGTGCGGCCATATCGCGGTCCTGCTCGCAGGCCCGTTGAGCGCGCCCCAGCGGCGTGGCGGCAATGATGGCCGAGAACACTGCCATCAGCACGGCGGTCAGGACGATGATGATGATCTGCAGCCAGCTGATCTGTACGGCGAAACCATTATGCTCAAACAACGTGATGCCGCCCCGCAGCACGGCTTGCATCGGCCTTACGCGGGCCCCCTGGGTGATTTGCACGAAGTTCTGCAGAAAGATCGACATGCCGATCGCCGAAATGAGTGGCGCAAGCTTGGTTGAGCCGCGGAGGGGCCGATAGGCAATGCGCTCGACGGACCAGCCATAAACCGACGTGAACGCGACCACCAGCACCAGGACTGCGGCAAGCTGCAGCGGAAGCGCCAACACGCCGATGCTGGTCAGCACCATGTACGAGATAATGGAGATGAAGGCGGCAACCATGTAGATTTCGCCGTGCGCGAAATTGATCATGCGGACGATGCCATAGACCATCGTGTAGCCAATTGCGATCAGGCCATAAATCGCCCCAAGCGTAATGCCATTGATCAATTGCTGAAGAAAATATGCCATCCAGCCTGTCTATCAACAATTCCACGGGCAATGATTTCAGGAAGTTTAAGAGGCAACGAAAGACGGCAGCGCGGGTCACAGTGCCGAGGCTGCGACATAGGTCGCCGCTCCCCGCCAACAGTCACCGTATCGGCGCGCATTCAAGGCCGGTTAGATCACTCAAGAGAAATTATCGTCTGCGATAATGCTGGCTGCTAAGGCTCATCCATTCGTCAGATCCGTCATGTTTCCGTCAGAAAATAAATCAGCCATGACGCGGGATGATGACAAAAATGACGGAATCGAGTTACCGTTGTAAAGATTGATACGATGACCAGATCGGGCGGAGATCGGTCCGCTACGACTTCTTTCTCGCGCCACGGCAAGCAGTGACAGCTTGGGCTGATTCTTGAATGTCTCGATATGACGCCCATGCTGAGGCCATTTGTGCTTGCCGTCCGATAAGCCGCATGGATCAAGGCCGAGCGAATAGCGGCGCAACACGCAGCGGAATCAGGAAGAATTGAGACAGGCATTAAGCCCAAATTCAGTCTTGGAAGGCTCGCCCGCGGTGACGGATTTCGTCGCAGCCATGCGCACCAATGTGACCCCGGTCAACCTGGTGACGACGGACGGTCCGGCCGGCTTTTGCGGTGTGACGATCAGTGCTGTCAGTTCGGTTTCGGCAGAGACGCCACTGATTCTGAGTCATCAGCCGGGCGCTATCGCCTCTCCTTTACTGGGACCGGCATAGGACAGGCCGCGCCCACTCTGAGCGGGCGGCTTACGCCGCCATCACAGGTGGAGCCCAGGCTGATTAAGTGCGCTGCCTGCCGACATTTGACGGCTCAATGGCTCCCCTACCCCGCCCCATTACGCCGTGATCATGAGGTTTCCACATCGGCCGTTGCGTTAAATCGCCGTCGAATGCGCCGAAATTGCATGCGCTTGAGTTCCGTTACCACCTCTTCGGCTTCCACTTCCGGTACAATATGGATTGAAGGCGACCGTAGCTCCGTGACATTTCCTCCCATGACGATGGCATTGCGGCTGATCCGCCCCATCGTATCGAGTATCCGAACCTGGAATGATGCATCGGTTAGGCGATCCGCAATCTGATCGGCACGAAAATCCAAGTCGTGTTCCGCTAGAGCATTGAAGAAAATGCACCCGCCTGCAGAAAGGCGTTGGCGTACCAACTGGAAGAACTCGACCGAACATAGGTGGTCTGGTGTCATCTCACCCATGAAAGCATCAACGACGATGGCATCAAATCGCTGCGGGCTGTGCTCCAGGAACGTGAAACCATCCATCCCATAGCAGATGACTTCCTCCGGCAGCGAAAAATACTGCTGCGCAAGTGAGATGGATTCTGGATCGATGTCGACGATTGTCACCACCCATCCGGTCTTAGCCAGCATCGTGCCGAGTGTTCCGCCGCCGCACCCGATCATCAGCACCTCGCGGCCTGGGGTCTGAGACAACAAACCATAGATCGCATGGATGTAGGGCGCCAAGCTCACGCCGTTGCCGTCGGCCTCGCTCTGGTAAGCATTGCCGTGGCAGTAACTATATGAACCATTGCTGCGGCTCCGGAGAATTTTGATTTCACCGAACTCGGTGCATCTCTTGGCAACTGTGATCATCGATGGACCTGCAATCTACGTTGCCCTTACCCAAGATACCCGATTGAGCATCGACAGTTCTTCAAGGCTGTGCTGATACTTCTCCCAAAGTTTGCTCGCTTGCATCTTGTCTCCTTCTTCACATCCGGCGGCCCAGGATTGAATGCGACGCTCGCCCCTTGACGCTTACACCCATCCGTCCGGTCTGTCCGGACCAAGTGCACCTCGGCAATGATATATTAAACATCTATAATGATACTTGAACGCCTACTATATTAAGGATATATAAAACATTGCATGTCTAGAAGATTGAAATCAATGAGGAACTCATGATTACGGCCGCACAGTTGCGCGCAGCCCGCGCCCTTCTTGGCATCGATCAGCGGGAGCTGGCGGAGATGTCGGATCTCTCGGTACCGACAATCCAGCGGATGGAGGCCAGCGAAGATGTCATTCGCGGCAATGTTGATTCGCTGATGAAACTGATTGGCGCCCTCGATGCCGCCGGTATCGAGTTGATCGGTGAAGGAGCCGTCAGCCAAGACGGGGGACGCGGCGTCAGATTGAAGGCCTCGGCCGCAAGCGGGAAGACCTTCCGGGGAAGGAATTCGAAGACCACGACTACTCGGGCAGCGTAGAGGTAAGCGCGATGTTGGCCGCCATCGGATTGTGGTGCGTAGCCGTTCTATTGGCCATTGCCGTTCTGGCCGTCATTGTCGGACGGTCTGCTGCGGCCTCACGGCCTATCTACAGCGCCTGCCTGGCGACCTCTCTTGTTGCCACTTTTTGCGCCTTCTCCCAGTTAACGGCCGAGCCCTGGACGATAACGCTGCCATTGGGGCTGCCATGGCTCGGGGCGCATCTGCGTATGGACGCGCTTTCGGCCTTTTTTCTTGTCGTCATCAATCTCGGCGGTGCTGCCGCAAGTTTATACGCATTGGGCTATGGCCAGCATGAATCTGCGCCGCATCGGGTCCTGCCTTTTTTCCCGGCGTTTCTCGCCGGCATGAATCTCGTGGCCCTGGCTGATGATGCCTTTACCTTTCTCCTCGCTTGGGAGTTCATGTCGCTCGCCTCCTGGGCCCTCGTCATGACCCATCATCGCGATCAAGAGAATAGACGCGCCGGATATATCTATCTGGTCATGGCAAGTTTCGGCACCTTGTGCTTGCTGCTGGCCTTCGGCCTGCTGGCCGGGCCAGAGGGCGGTTACGCCTTTGCAACGATGCGCGCCAACCATCCGTCGGCACTTTTTGCGGCCCTCATTCTTATCTTGGCTCTCATCGGTGCTGGCTCCAAGGCAGGACTCGTACCGCTCCATGTGTGGCTACCCCTCGCCCATCCGGCGGCACCGAGTCATGTTTCGGCGCTGATGAGCGGTGTCATGACCAAGGTTGCAATCTACGGATTCCTGCGCATCGTCTTCGACCTTCTTGGCGCCCCTGCCTGGTGGTGGAGCATTCTGGTGCTCGCCCTTGGCGGCATCACCGCTGTCCTGGGCGTTCTTTATGCGCTGATGCAGCAGGATTTGAAGCGGCTCCTGGCCTATAGCACCGTCGAGAATGTCGGCATTATCTTCATCGGCCTTGGACTCGCTCTCGCTTTCCGGGCGAATGATATGGGCTGGGCCGCGGCACTCGCCTTGACGGCTGCACTGCTTCACGTCCTCAATCACATGCTCTTCAAGAGCCTGCTTTTCTTCGGCGCCGGCGCAGTTCTGTCATCGACAGGTTTGCGGGACATCGAACAGCTCGGTGGCCTCATTCACCGAATGCCGGTCACCAGCTTCGTTTTCCTCGTCGGTGCGGCGGCGATCTCGGCCCTGCCGCCGCTCAACGGCTTCGTGTCGGAGTGGTTGACATTCCAGGCAATTCTCCTCAGTCCGCAGATCCCGCAATGGGGCCTGAAACTGATCATACCAGCCGTTGGTGCCCTTCTCGCACTGGCAGCTGCCCTCGCCGGTAGCTGTTTCGTTCGTGCTTTCGGCATTGCCTTCCTTGGCCGGCCGCGATCGCCAGCCGCGGAAGCAGCCAAGGAAGTGGATGCCTTCTCGCTGGCCGGCATGGTGATCCTGGCACTGCTATGTCTGATTACGGGTATCCTCCCCGGCTTCGTGATCGATCATGCCGGTCCTGCCGTCAGGCTGCTTCTGGGCAGCGAGATGCCGCGGCAGCTTTCCGTTGCCTGGCTTTCCATTGTGCCGATCGCGGAAAGCCGAAGCTCCTATAACGGCTTACTCGTGTTCCTGTTCATTGCCGTATCCGCCTCGATCGCAGTTTTCGGAATCCATCGCTTTGCATCACATGCCCTTCGCCGTTCGGCAGCTTGGGATTGCGGCTTTCCCAACGCAAGTCCACGAACCCAATACACCGCCAGCAGCTTCGCACAGCCGATAAGGCGAGTATTCGGAACGACCATCTTTCGTGCCCGGGAGACTGTCGATATGCCACCGCCGGGAGATACGCGTCCGGCCCGGCTGCAGGTGCATATTCATGACCTCATTTGGGAGATCATTTATGTGCCGATAGCTGGCGGCGTCAATTACCTCGCCGACAGGCTGAATCATCTGCAGTTCCTGACGATTCGACGCTATCTAAGCCTCGTTTTCATCGCTCTCGTCTCCTTATTGCTGGTGCTTGCATTATGGTCGCGATGACCGATATCGCCGTGCAAGGGGTGCAAATGGGGTTTGTCCTCTTGATTGCGCCATTGCTCACCGGCTTCTTGCGCAAATTCAAGGCTCGCCTGTTAAATCGGCAGGGACCGTCGATCTTCCAGCCATATCGGGATTTGCTGCGCCTCCTGCGCAAGGAAGTCGTGCTGGCCGATAATGCTTCCTGGCTCTTTCGCGCCGCCCCCTATCTGATTTTCGCTGCCACCTGGGTCGCAGCGGCTCTTGTGCCGACCTTTGCGACGGGACTGATCTTCAGTTGGTCTGCCGATCTTATTGCCATCATCGCCTTGCTTGGCAGCGCGCGCTTCTTTCTGGCCCTTGCCGGCCTGGATATCGGCACAAGCTTCGGCGGAATCGGCTCAAGCCGGGAGATGCTGATCGCCTCTCTCGCGGAACCGGCGATGATCATGATCATCTTTTCTCTCGCCCTCATCGCCGGATCGACCCAGTTGTCGACGATGGCGAGCTTCATGTCGTCACCGGCCGTCGGATTGCGCGTCTCCCTCGGCCTGGCCTTGATTGCCCTTATCATGGTCGCGATCGCGGAGAATGCCCGTATCCCCGTCGATAATCCGGCAACCCATCTCGAACTCACCATGGTACATGAGGCGATGGTGCTGGAATATTCCGGACGGCACCTCGCCATGATCGAGCTTGCCGCGGCACTCAAACTGCAACTTTATATCTCGCTCATCGGCTGCCTTTTCGTGCCCTGGGGATTGGCCCGCGATGGCGGCGGGCTGGCTTCCTACGCGATTGGCGCCATCGCGTTCATTCTCAAGCTCGCCATCGGCAGCTTTCTTCTCGCCCTGTTCGAGACGACAATTGCCAAAATGCGGGTCTTCCGCGTTCCCACATTCCTCGGCGCGGCGCTCATGCTGGGTCTCCTCGGCACCCTGCTTCTGTTTGTTTCCCGGAGCCTCTAGATGGACCGCCTATCCTTCGACCTTGCGCATTTGCTTGCCGGTGGCCTTGTTCTGGTGAGCTTCATGATGCTTTACCAGGATCGGCTCTACGCGCTCCTGAACGTGTTTGCCCTTCATGCGGTGGTGCTCGCCCTCTCGGTTGCCTGGCAGGCCTATGTCCAGGACGCACCGCACCTTTATATTACGGCCGCTATCGCGCTTCTGTTCAAAGCCATCATCATTCCCGTCGCTTTGCATCGCATGGTGGTGCGTCTCGGTATCCACCGCGAGATCGAGACGGTCGTCAGCATCGGCCCCACGATGCTTGTCGGGATAGGGCTCGTGGCGTTGTCAATGGTGGTGATGCTACGGGTCACGTCCGGCGCCGATCCCCTGGCCCGCGAAGATCTCGCCTTTGCGCTGTCCGTCCTGCTGCTGGGCCTCCTGGTCATGGTGACACGGCGCAATGCGGTCAGTCAGGTGGTCGGCTTCATGTCGCTTGAGAACGGGCTTATCCTTGCAGCGACAGGCGCCAAAGGCATGCCGCTGGTGGTCGAAATCAGCGTCGCCTTCTCAGTTCTCATCGCCTTCATCGTGATCGGCATCTTCCTGTTCCGTATCCGTGAGCGATTCGACACGGTAGATATCAGTGCGCTCGACCAGTTCCGGGGGGAACGGCGATGATCCCGTTCGCGCCCGATGCCATGGCAGCCATTCTTCTGATTCCTATCGTTGCAGTGGGGATCCTGGCGCTGCTCCCGGGCTACCGGCTTTCGGCCCGCCTCAACGTCCTGGCAAGCCTGCTGACTTTCCTGGCTGCCTTGCTGCTTTTTGAGAATCGCCCAGCACCCGGTCAATTTCTGTTTATCGACGATCTCAATATCGTCTTTATCGTCCTGAATACCTTCGTCGGTTTCACAACCAGCGTTTTCAGCGCGAGCTATATCGCTCACGAACTGGAAACCGGCCGTCTGACGCCAGTCTATCTGCGTTTCTATCACGCCATGTACCAGGTCATGATGTTCGGCATGAATCTGGCCCTGGTATCGAATAATCTCGGCCTCATGTGGGTTGCGGTGGAACTTGCGACTCTCAGCACGGTCCTGATGGTCGGCATCTATCGCACCCATGAGGCGCTCGAGGCGGCCTGGAAATATTTCATCCTGGGCAGTGTCGGCATTGCCCTGGCGCTATTCGGCACCATCCTGGTCTATATGGCGGCACGCCCCGTCATCGGCGAAGGCCTCGAAGCCATGGCGTGGACCGTGGTGATCCAGCATGCCGCCGCTTTCGACCCGGCCCTGCTCAACGTCGCCTTCGTTTTTCTCCTGCTCGGCTACGGCACGAAGGTCGGCCTCGCCCCGCTTCATGCCTGGCTGCCGGATGCGCATGCCGAAGGTCCGACACCGATTTCCGCTGTGCTCTCGGGCCTTCTCTTGAATGTCGCACTCTATGCCGTCCTGCGCTTCAAGATATTGCTCGCCGCCAGCCCGGAAGCCATCGCTCCGGGACCGTTGATGATCACGATGGGATTGACATCGCTGATCTTCGCCGGCTTCATGCTGTATCGTCGGCGCGATATCAAACGCCTGTTCGCCTATTCTTCGATCGAACATATGGGCATCATCGCCTTTGCCTTCGGCATGGGTGGCCCGCTGGCCAATTTCGCCGGTCTGCTTCATATGACAATGCATAGCCTGACAAAATCTGCGATCTTCTTCGCCGTGGGTCACATTGCCCAGGTCAAGGGCACACAAAAGATCGCCGATATCCGAGGGCTCACCGAGAGCCATCCGGTTCTGGGTTGGGGTTTGGTGCTTGGCGTTGTCGCGATTGCCGGCATGCCGCCCCTCGGTATTTTCATGAGCGAATTTCTCGTCGTGAGCTCGACTTTTGCCCGCCATCCCCTGCTGGCGATTCCGCTGGTGATCGGCCTGCTGGTTGCCTTCGGTGCTCTATTGCTGCGGCTGAGCGGACTAGCCTTCGGCGAGCCTCGCGGCAGCCTGGCCCCTGTCGAGGCATCCTATGTGCCCATGTTTGCGCATCTTGCCTTGGTTTTTACCGCCGGTATCTATCTGCCGGCGCCACTGGTCGTTTGGTTCCAGCACGTTGCCCACCTTCTCGGGTGAGGGAGGAAACAGTCATGCCAACACTCGTCGATGTGATCCTGGCAGGCCGGATGGTGCAGAACCACCAGCCCTGGCGACGTGCTGTCATCGACAAAGAGGTTTGGCAGTTTGTTATCGGCCAGCTTGCCGAGGGGCACTGGACGCTGCTCGGCCTTTGGGGGGAACCGACCACCGTTCACATGACATTGCTGGATGAGACCCGCAATGAGGTCGGCATCGTCAGCCTGGAATGCCCGACCGGGCGATTCCCGTCCGTCGCCGCAAAGCATCCCCCTGCCGGGCGGCTGGAGCGGACCATCCACGACCTTTTTGGGTTACATCCCGACGCTGCACCGGATCAGCGCCCCTGGCTCGATCATGGCCGTTGGGGTACCCAACATCCCTTGGGCGATCACGCCGTGCCCACGTCGACGACTATCGACTATGCGTTCCTCGCGGCCGAGGGTGAGGGATTGCACCAGATCGCGGTTGGACCGGTTCATGCCGGCATCATCGAGCCGGGACATTTCCGCTTCACGGCGAATGGCGAGACGGTCGTCCGCCTCGAAGAACGCCTAGGCTACGTCCATAAGGGCATCGAGGGGCTCATGATCGGGGCCGATCTGGAGCGCGCAATACGCCTTGCGGGACGCGTATCCGGCGATAGCACGGTTGCCTATGCTCTCGCCTTTGCGCGGGCTGCCGAAGCGGCGCTCGAGGTTGAGGCGCCTCCCCGTGCCGTCTGGTTGCGGGCACTCATGGCCGAGATGGAGCGCCTCGCCAATCATTTCGGTGACATCGGCGCCATCTGCAATGATGCCGCCTTCGCCCTGATGCACGCTCATTGCGGGGTTCTGCGCGAACGCGTGCTCAGGGCGGCGGATATCTGTTTCGGTCATCGTCTGATGCGGGATTGCATTACGGCAGGCGGCGTAAAAGTCGATCTCCACCCGGAGGGCATCAGCGCCTTGCGCCACCTTGTCAGCGAGGCCCGGCAGCGCTTCCCGGCTCTCGTCAGGCTCTATGACAACACGGCGTCCTTGCAGGATCGGACCGTCGGCACCGGCACGCTTTCAGTCGGACTCGCGCGCCAGTTCGGCTGCGGCGGCTATATCGGGCGCGCATCCAACAGGGCGTTCGATACGCGCCGCATGCTCCCTTACCCGCCTTATGAGAAACTTCAGTTTGAGGTACGGACGGCCGCCGAAGGCGATGTGAATGCCCGTGTCTGGATTCGGATCTGGGAAGTCGAACAAAGCCTCTCGCTGATCGACCAGATCCTGGAACGATTGCCGGATGGACCGATCGCTCTCGATCTCGATATCCGCGAGGCCACCGTCCGAGAAGGACTCGCTCTCGTCGAAGGCTTTCGCGGCGACATTCTGGTCTGGCTGCGGCTGGATGGAGAGGGGCGCGTTGCACGCTGTCACCTTCGCGACCCGTCCTGGTTTCAATGGCCGCTTCTCGAGGCCGCGATCGAGGGCAACATCGTTGCTGATTTCCCGCTCTGCAACAAATCCTTCAACTGCTCCTATTCCGGCCACGATCTCTAGGGACGCTTCGCATGCGACATCTTCTGCTCGAAAGCCTGCTCAAAGGCCCCCTGACCGAAGGAGCACCCGATCCCGACGACGCGGCGCTCGCGGAGATCGTCGCCGCCCTTGATCGCACGGCGCGCCGTCGGCTTGGCCGCAGCCTGTCCATCCGCGCCATCGATGCCGGCTCCTGCAATGGCTGCGAGCTGGAGCTTCATGCCCTCAACAATGCCTTTTATGATCTAGAACGGTTCGGCATCCGGTTCGTCGCATCTCCGCGACATGCCGATGTGCTCCTCGTTACTGGTCCGGTGACCAAGAACATGCGCGAGGCGCTCGAGCGCACATACCAGGCAACGCCTGATCCCAAATGGGTGGTCGCGGTCGGCGATTGTGCATTAGATGGCGGCCTCTTTGCCGGCAGCTATGCCTGCGTTGGCGGAGTCTCGACCGTCATTCCGGTCGATCTTCATATCCGAGGTTGCCCACCCAATCCGGTGCAGCTTCTTGAGGGCTTCCTCGCCCTTCTCGAGGGAAGTAACAGGAAGCCCTAAAACCCTCTCGTGCTCGCAGAAAATCCGTCGCAGGGAGGAATGGACTAAGAAGGGGTTGAGATCTAGCATATTTGTCAGTGTCATATTCTAGCTGATCGTCCTGATGCTAGGAGCGAGAAATCTTAGTCCGCATGAGACTGCATTTGATCAGAACCGTTTTCTCCCAGGTATAAGTGCCCTGTTCAACTTGCGGCGACTGAAATTCGCGGTTTTTCTTCTGATCGCGGCAGCAGGTGTTTGCAGGCGAGATGGAAAATCAAACCACCTTACCAACCGTCGTTACTAATCCTTATAGTCCGGCGCTTCTACTTCCAGTTCGCGGAGCAAAGCCGGCCATTCGTAGTAACCTGGGGCAAAGTCAGTCAGATACTGGTCACGCACCTTGCGGCACATCTCATCGGAGGGAAGACAATATGAAGCGCCGGAGGACAGAACATCCATCTGCAGGCTACAAGCCATTTCGAGATAGAACATGCGCCAGAACGCCTCGGCGACGGTTTTACCGACGGTGATCAGACCGTGGTTCCGAAGGACCATCTGGTTCTTGCACCCAAGATCATTCGCCAATCTGTCGCGTTCAGAGACGTCGTCCGAAATCCCCTCGTAATCGTGATACGCGAGATCCTCATGGAACATCATCGCTTCCTGGGAAAGCGGCAGCAGGCCGTCTTTGAGGCAGGATACGGCCTGACCACCCCGGCTATGGCTGTGCATCACGCACATGACATCGGGACGATGCCGGTAGATGCCACCATGAATGACGTAGGCAGCTTGGTTGACGCTATCTGCCCGCCCGTCCAGGGCATGACCGGCAATGTTGATTTTCAAAAGATTGGATGCGGTCACTTCGTCATATCGACAGCCAAGCCGAAATACCAACAACTCATCGGCGGTATTCGGCACGCGGGCGGTAATATGATTCCAGATAATCTTGCCCATCTTATATCTGTCGGCCAGCCGGTAGCAGGCAGCAAGATCCGCGCGCTGTTGTCTTTCCGTCTGCGGGATCTGCAATACCGGGACGTCGGCCGCCGGATCAAATTTGCCCGCTCGCGAAGGCATTCGTAGCTGATTCATCTCCCGGTCCCTTGAGAAAAGGGTGTGCGTCCCAGAACGCGGCCGATCATCGGCGCAAATGCGCTAATCTCCAAGGTATCGTAATTCGGATCAAAGGAGTTCTGATCCCATCTTCTGCAGAACTCAGCACAGGCCTCGAAGTCGGGGTGGCCGCGGTATTTGTCCCGCGCATTGCGATCTCTGCCGATATGTTCCCAATAATAGTAACCCTGGAAGATATTATGGTGGGCAAGCACCCAGTGCGTGCGCTCTGTAATGAAAGGACGCAGTATTTCTGCACCCACCGCGGCGTGGTTATTCGGGGCGATGACGTCAGCGACATCGTGAAACAAGGCGGCGACAACCAGCTCGTCGCCGGCATTGTCCCTGAGCGCGCGCGTCGCAGCCTGCAAACTATGGGACATGGTCGAGATCGGATAGCCGGTTTCCCGTACCGTCCCTTCCAAAAGGTGTAGAAGGCTGCTGGCCGCGTCGTGATCGAGTGACCGCTCAAGATGTTCGAGATACTGGAACTCCGCCTTCGTTCCGTCCTCAAGGCTGGTGAAATTAATCTGCATGGGTGACTCCGATTTGCTGTCTTGCTGGTTCTCTGATGCTGCCAATCCCATTCTCCTGAAGCGCTGCCAGGGCCGCAGGCGTATGATGGCACAGATAGCGGCGGCCGTTTACCTGCTGCCAGCCGGGGGCGACTTCGCGACACAGACCGTCTATCACGCGCGGACAGCGCGAGGCGAAAACGCAGCCGTCAATTTCCTTGTCGGCTTCAGTTGCCTGTCTTTCCAGCCTGATGCGTTGGTCGCCGACACCGCCAAGTGTCGGGACGGCCGACAGAAGGGCCTCCGTATAGGGATGGAGCGGCAGGTGCTCAAAACTCTCGGTCGTGCCCTCGTCCACAATGCGTCCTAGATACATGACGACGATGCTGTCCGCGATATAGCGCACGACGGACAGGTCGTGAGAAACCAAAATATAGGTTGCCTTCGTCTCCGCCTGCAGATCGAGCAGCAGCTGGACAATTGACGATTGAATGGAGACGTCCAGCGCCGAAAGCGGTTCATCGCAGAGGATGATCGACGGTTCCGCGGCGAAGGCACGCGCAATTGCCACGCGTTGCTTTTCACCGCCGCTCAATTCCGCAGGATAGCGGTCGAAATAGCTTTTGTTCAGGCGCACTTTCAGAATAGCGGAAATGGCCGCCGCCTTGGCGGTTGCCAAGTCGCACCGGCGCAACGCGCATATATGCCTGACCAGGTTTTCCCCCACCGTCACAGCAGGGTTGAGCGTGGATTCCGGATCCTGGAAAACCATTTGGATCGACTTCAATTGATCGGCATTGCGCCGGCCGACCTTTTCGGCGAGGCGCTTTCCTTCGATGACGTATTTTCCACTGTCGAAATCCGTCAGACCGGCAATGCCGCGCAGCATTGTCGTTTTTCCGGATCCGCTTTCGCCGACCAGACCGACGATTTCAGCCCGCCTGGCCTGAAGGGAAGCATCTTTCACAGCGATATTCCTGGCGCGACCTGCCTTTGACCCGCCGAAGGTCTTCGACAAATCGACGACGTCCAGAACGACCTCATCACCAGGCAACTGAAGCGTGGCTGGGCCGGCGGCAAGCGTTTCGTCTCGTCCCTGGCGCAGATCGTTGAAGCACCGCACAGCGCCGGAAGCACTCGTCTCCCTCCATGCGGGGCTTGCGTCGCAGATCTGCGTTCGCCGCTCGCATCGGCTGCGGAAGACACAGCCGTTACCCACATCCCTGAGAGATGGAAAGTCGCCGGGAATCGCGTTAATACGGCTTTCTCGCTTCTTCGCCCCATTTCCCGGCACGCAATCGATCAAGGCCCGGGTATAGGGGTGCGACGGGGCGCTAAAAAGCGTCCGGGTCTCGCCCATTTCGACGATTTCGCCGGCATACATGACAGCGACGCGATCCGCGACCTGGCCAACGACAGCCAGATTATGGCTGATATAGATCATCGCGGCCTTTGTCGATTCCTTAAGCTCACGCAGCAGATCCAGGATAACGGCTTCAGTCGTGACATCGAGAGCGGTGGTCGGTTCGTCAAGGATCAACAGATCCGGACGCATGCTGAGCGCGATGGCGATGGAGACTCGCTGCCGCTGTCCGCCGCTCAGCTGATGCGGATACCGGCCATACAGCCTTTCCGGACTGGGGATGTTCACAGAAGCAAGAGCTGCCAGTGCCGCCTTGCGGGCTTCTGCCCAGGAGATGCGTCGGTGATGCTTGATCGTTTCAGCGATCTGGTCGCCGATCGTCATGGTCGGTGTCAGTGTCGCCAGGGCATTCTGGTGGACCATCGCGATTCTGCGTCCCCAGACCGATCTCAACTCCGATTTCGACAGCTCCAATAAGGAGATGCCTCGAAAGCTGACAGAGCCCGTGACGACAGAACCGGTCGGGCAGTAACCCATGGCAATTTGGACAAGGGTACTCTTGCCGGAGCCTGATTCGCCGACAATGCCCAGCACTTCTCCCGACCTGACCCGGATCGACGCGCCGCGCACGGCGGCTAGAGGTCCGGCACCCGTCCGATAGGTCACCGATATGTCGTCGACTTTGAGAATATCCTCGGCGATGCCAGCGCCAGTTACCTCGACCACAGGCGTGCCGGCCTGATCATCAGCCCTAACGTTTACCACGATGACGGCCACCCTTCGCGAGAGAATCGGCGAGAACGCTGACGACGACGACGATAATGCCGATCGCCAAAGCCGGGAAAGCGACCACCCATGGGGCGACCGTGATGAAATTGCGGGATTCACTGATCATCAGGCCCCAATCGGGCGTCGGCGGTTGAACACCAAAGCCCAGGAATCCCAGCGAGGAGATCAACAGCAGGGCATAGGCAAAGCGCAGGCAGAACTCGACCAGCAGTTCCTGACGCACATTCGGCAGCAATTCCCGGAAGACAATATTGACCCAGCCGCTGCCACGCATTCGCGCCGCATCGACGAAACCAAGATTTCGCAGAGGCAAAGCCGCGCTGCGGGCAATCCGGGCTGACTTCGGCACAAAAACGACAGCGATGCTGATCACGATGTTCACCGGTGACGAACCGAGAGAGGTCATGATCAGCAAAGCCAACAATAAGCCAGGCAAAGCAAGGAGGATATCGACGAGCCGCATCAGGGCTTCATCAAGGAGGCCGCCCAAATAGGCCGCGGAAAGCCCGATGGCGCAGCCGACCGATACGCCGGCCAAGGTCGATGCCGTGCCGAGGGACAAAATCGTTCGTGCGCCGGTCAGAACGCGGCTGAACACATCCCGCCCATATCCGTCCGTCCCGAAGAGATGGCTCCAGGAAGGCGGCTTCAACAATTGCGCCATATTGAAATCGGTTGCCGAATAGGGCGCCAATGCCCCACCGAAAAACGCCAGGAAGATGTATAGAACGACGACGCCCAGGCAGACCTGGCCAACCCAGCCAATCCCCCTCAATCGGGCGAAAGCCCCGCGAAGATGGAGCGCCGTCTTCGGAAATCTTGCCGCGGCACTCTGCATTGCGTTGGCGCTCGTCATACCGCCACCCGTGGATCCAAGAGGCGTTGTCCGAGATCGGCCAAGAGGTTGGCGATGGCGTAGGTGGCCGCGACAATCAGCGCGATGGCCTGCAGCAGCGGAATATCGCGATTCTGGATGGCGAAAACCAGCAGACGGCCTATGCCGGAGATGCCAAAAAGACTTTCCACGACGACAAGCCCGCTTGCCATCCAGCCGACCGACAAGGCAATCACCTGCAGAGTCGGGCCCAGCGAAATCGGCAATAGATGATGGATGAGCAGACGCCGGCGCGAAATACCCTTCAACATCGCTGCCTTGATATAATCGCTTTCGAGGGTATCGGCCACGCTGGCCCGGGTCATGCGCAGGATGTAGGCGATGATGACCAGCGACAGTGACAAAACCGGCATGACGAGGCTCGCAATCTCCTGGCCGATGGAATGATTTTCCGAAGCACTGGCGAAGGCCGGTAGCCATCCGAGCCAACTACTGAAAATGACGATGAAAAAGCCGCCCGTCACGAATTCCGGCATCGCCGCGGCAAAGACGCAGATTGACGAGACGATCTTGTCGAAAAAGCTGTCCTTCCGCAGGCCGCTGAGCAAGCCGAGGCCGACGCCAATTGGGATCGCGAAGGCTGTGCCGGCCAGGCAAAGGATCACCGACTTTTCCAGAGGCTCTTTCAGAACCTCGATGATGGGACGCTGGAATCGCAGGGACATGCCCAAGTCGCCATGGAACATGCCCGTCAGCCAATGAGTAAACTGCCAGAGAGCTGGTTGATTGAGGCCTAGTTGCTGGCGAAGGGTCTCCAGGTCCTCTTTCGTGGCACTCATACCGAGCATCATGGTTGCGACATCGCCAGGCAGCAGCCTGGTAATCGAGAAGATAAGAATCGCGACGGCAAAGAGAGTCCCGAGCAGAAGAACCAGCCGTCGCGCGAGAAAAGAGAATGTGTCCTGCACAGCTAGCATCCTCGTCTTATTCGGAGAGCTCGATTCTTCACTCGAGACCCTACACTTTGCATATCAGGCCAGCCAGGTCGTGCGGAAGTCCAGCCACCCTGTCGGATGAGCGACAAACCCTTGGATGTGTTTCCGATAGGCCATCACCGACGGCCGATGATAGGCGACAATCGTGGGTCCGTGATCGATGAACATGGTCTGGATATCGGCAAAGACCTTTTTCCGCTTCTCTTCATCCTGTTCGCGCCGAACCCCCTCGATCAGCGCATCCATCTCCGGCGACTTCCAGGCGCTCTCGTTCCATTTCGCGTTGGAAAGGTAAGCCAGCGCCAGCATTTCATAAAGCGTGCTTCGGCCGTTCCAGTTCGTCACGACGAAATTGTGCTTGAGCCAGTATTTGCTGAGGAAGATATCCGACGGCACGGTATTGACGCGAATCCGGACATTGGCCTGCTTTGCCATGTCCTGAAATGCCAAAGCGGATTGCACAAGGCCACCGCGACCCGTCCAGGACATCATTTCGATATCCAGCCCGTCCTTGTACCCGGCATCAGCCAGCAGCTGCTTCGCCGTTTCGATGTTCTGCTCCATCGGCGTTTGCTGCATATACATCGCGCTGAAGGGCGGAATGGGATGATCATTGCTTACCGGCACATCGAGATTACCCAGGACCACCTGCTTGAGTTTCTGGCGGTCACACAGCAATCGGAAAGCCTTCCGCACTTCCGGCTTATCGAAAGGCGGCTGATCCACGCGCATGACGATCGGCTGATAGCCATAGCTCTGCGCCGTCGAGATGCGGACATCCGGATTGGACTGATAGACGGGCAGCATCTCTGCGGAAGGCCACCAGGACATATCGAGATCCCCGGACATAATGCCGGCGAGCTGCGTTGCCTCTTCAGGCAGGAACAGTACCTGTACCTCGTCCAGCCACGGCTCTCCATTGCGCCAATAGCCATCGTAACGCGTCAGTGTCACATGGTCGCCGGGCACGAATTCCGTCAACTTGAAAGGACCGGTCCCGCAAGGTGTCTTATTCAGATCCGGCACATCGCGCGGCGCGATCTTCGCCTGGAAGCTGCCGCCGCATAGCAGCGGAAACTCGGCAAAGGGCGAGGAAAGCTTGAAGCGCACCGTGTATTTATCCAGCTTCTCGACGGACTGAACCATGCTGAAGGCGGAGCGTGCCGGCGAAGCGGTCTGCGGGTTGAGGATTCGTTGATAGCTGTAAACAACATCATCGGCGTCGAACTCGCGCCCGTGATGGAATTTGACTCCTTTCCGGAGGAAGAATGTCCACTCATCCGAGGCGGCTGTCGCTTCCCAGCGTTCGGCAAGTTCCGGTTGGGGCGACAGTTTCTCGTCGGCGAAGACCAGACTATCGTAGACCGAACGCAGCAGTGCCCATTCCTCCGCCCCCGCGGCGACATGGGGATCGAGCTTGACCGGTGAGCCGACGAAGGCGACCTTGACCTTGCCGCCCCGCTTGGGCGTATCGGCAAGCGCAGATCTTCCATAGATGAGAAGACCGGCCGCAGCCGAGGTTCTCATCAGACCGAGATTGAGCTGCCGCCGCGTCAGGAGCGTGGATGAGATTCCAGTCTTATTCTGCGTCATTCGTCTCTCCCAGAGTTTTTTTGTTTCGTTATCAGATTTCACGACCCATCAGACGTTCGTCGAATGGATAGGTTGTCAGCGGCACGGGCCCGGTTGGCGTGACACGAACCAGTTGTTCAAGCTTCACGCCCTCGCCGCCCCGCTCGCTGCCGATGAAGCTTTCGACGCAGAGCAGCATGTCGGCTTCGATCAGACCGTCATAGCCCTTGACCGCAAAGTCCTGCTTGTAAGGAATGTAAGGATATTCACCGCCCAGTCCGGCACCGTGGACCAAGGACATATATCTGTGCGGCAGATATTGATCCGGCATCTCCCAGCTCTTTTCGGCTATCTCTCGGAAGCTGACGCCGGGCCGCAGCAGTTCCATATTGTGATGGATTTGCTCCATGGCCATCTTGTAAAGCGTCCGCTGTTCACCTGTTGCCCTCCCATCGCCACACAGGAAACTGCGCGACATGTCGGCAAAATAGCCATAAGGACCGATCAGATCGGTATCCAGCGCAACCATCTCGCCGGCTTCGATGGTCTTGAGATTGGTCTCCTGGAACCAGGGATTGGTGCGCAGGCCGGATGTCAATAACCGAGTCTCGGAATATTCGCCACCCAGTGCGATATTGGTTGCCTGCAGAACGGACCATAACTCGCTTTCCGTTATGCCAGGCAGCAGCGCCTCTTCCAAATCACGCAAGCCCGCCTCGCAGGCTGCGATCGATGCGATGACACACTGAATCTCATCTTCCGACTTTCGGCATCGGGCGAGTTCGGCAATCTCCTGTCCGTCCACGACCTGGACGCCCGCCGCCTGAAGGGCAACGAACCCACCCGGTAGCAAGCGGTCGACGGCCAGCCTGCGGTTGCCGTTCCCGTGCTTGAAGACAAGATCGGCGATTTCGGCCGCCCAGCGATTTGCCTTATCCTGCATGCGGGGGCCGGACGTGAAGTAGAACCAGCTGGTCGCCGTCCGGATTTCATCGATGCAGTCCAGACCGTCCAGGAGATGGTCGCAGCCGGAAAATTCAAACATGATCATCGGGCCTTCGGTCGCCACGAAGACGTAGCGGGCCGGATTGCGAAGCGTCCAAACCTGCATGTTCCGGCTGTCCGTACAGTAGCGGACATTGATGGGATCGAAGAACACCGCGCCCGCATAATCCGCCGCCTTCAGCTGCTTGCGGATTTGCTCCAGGCGATACCGGCGCAGGCGCGGAAGATTCGGTGCCCCTGAAGCACCGGCATCGATGATATGCCGCGTTCGCGGGGAATTGGCGGCGGCCAGAACAGCGTTCACGGCCTGATCGCGGCTTTGGTCATTCACATCTATCTCCCAGAGGTCGTTCTTTTTGTAAAGAAGATATACTGATGATATGGTCGGTCAAATCAGTTTAATTTATTTATCAGAAGGTGATCTTATGAACCCCGATCGCGGCATTACCGTTCACGAATTACGAGCCTTCGGCCTGGTCGCTAAGTTGCAGAGCTTCACCCGTGCGGCCGAGGTTTTAAATCTCACACAACCCGGGCTGTCGATGGCCGTTCGACAGTTCGAAGCCAAAATCGGTGCTACCCTGTTTGATCGCGGTCGGAAGGCAGTGGTCCTCTCACCCGTTGGCGCGGCCCTTCTGCCTTCAGCCGAAAAACTGATCGAAAGCTTCGACCGCACGATCGCCGGCATGGTCGAGGTAAGTGAGGGCAAGACCGGGCGGATTGCGATCGCCTGCCCCGAAGGCGTCGCGGCTCAACTGATCGCGCCCGCCCTGAAGCACTATGTCGAGGAAAATCCCAGGGTCATCGTCAGCCTGTTTGATGGCGATGCATCGACAGTCGAACATATGATGCATTCCCGCATTGCCGATTTCGGATTGACCGGGTTCTGGGTACCGCATCCCGATTTTGCCTTTGAGCCAATCGGCACCGACAGATGCTGCATCGTCTGTCCGCCCGATCACCCATTCGCACGGAAGAAATCCATCAAGATCAGCGACCTTGAGGGCGAAGCCATTATCTCGCTAAACCGGGATGCCGGGATTCGCCGGCTGATCGAACGAGAAGCAATAGCAAGCTGCGTTCGCCTGAATATCCGCTTCGAGGTCGCTCGTGTCAGCACGCTTGTCGAGATGGTCGGCTCAACCGGATGCCCGGCTGTCCTGACGCAATTGTCCAGTCCGCATCATACGATGACGAAGATGAAGATCGTCCCGCTGTCGGGCAACCAGTTTTCCTACGCTGTCGGCATCGTAACACCGGCGCGCCGCATGCTGACCGCGGCATCGGAAGCATTCATCGAAATATTGCGGAAGCGGGTTGCAGCCTAATAACCCCATCAGCACCGGGTTTCGATCACTGATCGCACGCGCCACGCCGCACGACTTGATGCGGAGCGTGTGGCTGGAGGCGATCCATGGCATCCCCATGGGCGTTCTTCCGCATCCCGAGACCAGCCTGCCAGTCAGCTATGCTCGATGAGATGACGCGACACCTTCAAGCTTCTAAACAGGCCGTTGCATCATGCCACGGCCCGGATGCTCAACCGACTCTATCTTACGCTTCCGAACCCTCACAAGAACCGGCCGACTGATTGCCGGCTGGGACGAGGCCGGCGCCGATGGCAAGCCATACCAGATGGGCATCGGTGCGGGCGCCGAGCTTGGCTTTGATCTGGTAATGATAGTTGCGGACTGTCTTGAGGCTGAGATGCAACGAGGCTGAAATCTCCTCGGCCGACCAGCTTGAGGCGATGAGACGGAGGATTTCGGTTTCACGCGGGCTGAGTTCGTCCAACGGGGAGCTTGGATGGGCGAGGCGTTCGACAGCGATCTCGCGGGCCACATCGTTGCTCAAGGCCCGGCCGCCCTTGGCGACGATCGCGACCGAATTGACGAGCTCCGCGGCGTCGCTTCCTTTGGTGACATAGCCAGCGGCACCCGCCTCAAAAGCCTTCAATGCAAAGCTGGCGCCGCTATGCATGGTGAAGATGAGGATGCGTGCATCGCGGTCCCATTGCCGGATATGCCGCAACGCCTCGATCCCGCCGATGCCGGGGAGCGAGAGGTCCATGACCACGACATCCGGTTTCGACTTCTGATAGGCTTGATAGGCGGAAGCGGCGTCATCGGCCTCCGCCACCACCCGGTAGCCCGGCGTCCGTTCCAGCAGCCGCCGGAAGCCCTCGCGCACGACGGGATGATCGTCGACCAGCAGAATGGTGAGTTCGGTCATGCCGGCACCGGCATTGCGACAGAGGGTGTGCGTGACGGCATCAGGGGAATGAGCGCGGCGACGCGCACGCCCCGCGGTGCCTGGCCGATCGACAGGCTGCCACCCAGCGCCCCGACCCGCTCGCGGATGCCGAGGATGCCATATCCAGATGCCGAACTCAGCTTGGCCGGGCTACCGCCGCCGTCATCCTCCACGCTGAGGGCGACGGCGTCGCTTCCCGCCGCGTCAACGCGTTCCACATGCAGGCGGACATCGTGCGGCTTGCCGTGCCTGGCCGCATTGGTCAGGCATTCCTGGGCGATACGGTAAATGTTCAGGGCCGTCGCCTCGGGCAGCTCGGCAAGATCGCCGACAATGTCGAGATGGAAGATCGCCTGCTGTTCAGTCTGCACGTTCCACCCCGCGACGAGCTGGGCGAGGCTGGCTTCCAGGCCGAGTTCCTCGACCTCCTGCGACCGCAGGCGGGCGAGAGCCCCGCGAAGTGTCGTCGTCATCCGCTTGGAGATATCAATGATCGAACGCGCGTCCTTCGCGATATCCGGCTGCTTCGTCGCTGCCTCCATCTCGATAAGGGTCGCCAAGGCGCCGACCGCGGCAAGGCATTGGCCGAACTCGTCATGGAGATCCCGCGCCAGCGCCCGACGCTCTTCCTCCTGCACCTGGAACAGGCGATTGGTCAGCGCCACGCGCTGCGCCGTCGTCTCCGCCAAGCGGGTGGTCAGATCGTTCACCGCGCGGGAAATCTGGTTGAACTCCGCCGTCGGATAGCTGGGCAGGCGATAGCTGTAATCGGCGCGTTCCAGGCGCCGCAGGCCGGCGACGATGGTCCGGGCCGGCATCAGCGATTGCCCGATCAACAAAGCGGCAAGAACGCCGATTCCGGCAGCCAGCAGCGCCGCGACGCTGAGCACGACATCGGTCTGATGCCAGGCCTGACGTATTGCGGCGGCACGGTCCGGTTCGGCGGCGACCAAGCCCGCCATCGGCTGCCGCGCCGTCAGGGGCCGCTCGACCCGTGCATAGCTGCCGAAGATCTGGTCATAGAAAGCTTCGAACCAGGCCGGCGCCGGGTCGCTGATCGTCTCCAGCTGGCTGCACAGGCGCCGCGGCTCTTCGTTGCCAGGCGCGAAGGTGATGCAGACGCCCGGCGAGATGACCTTCATGGTCGCCATCGTCTCCCAATCCGGGATGGGTATCAGATGCTCCCGGCTGAGCCCGCCGCGCCAGAGCAGTTCGCGCCAATAGAGTGTCTCGAGCGCACCGGCAACCCTGTCCGCGGAGGCCTTCGCCTCTTTTTCGATAGTGCGGTGCGCATCGATCAGCACCCAGCCGACGGCACAGACCAGGCAGACCAGAACGACACCGGCGAGACGCAAGACGAGGTGAACGAATAGATTCATTTTCCCCTCTCGTCCGAATAGGACCCACCAATACTGGCCGTCCGGACCCTGGTTGGCAAGCACAGAGGCTATGACAGCCTGCCCCGGGAACGGATCGGGCATATTGCCCAATTCAACGCAGGATCGCTGCCCAGGCCTTTTATCTTATCGACCGATAGGCTGCTAGACGCCGTCTATGAGCCGTCAGGAGAGCCATTTCCGCATGAGCGAACGCACATTCGACCTGCCCGGGCGCGATCCGTTGCTTCCCTGGCTCATTTTCACCGGCGTCAGCCTCTTCGCTTTCGTCCTCCTTTGGTATTACGGCCTGATCGAACGAATGGTCGCCAGTGACCACTCCTATATATCGTCGGTCATCGGGGTGCTCTATATCGCGAGCAGCCTGCATTGCCTGTGGCGTATCCTCATCATCTCGCGGGAAGGCGACGCCGCCCTCAAGACGGCCCAAGCCGTCATCCGGAACGGCGGCGGATTCCTGAACGGCGCGCCCATCGAGGGCAAGGACAGCCTGCCGTCCGGCCTCGTCGCGGTCCATATTCGCGATCTCGTCACCAAGGCCGCGCTGCAGGGTGCCGAGCGCCTCGATCAGACGCTGCTTTTGCGTGTCCTGGCCGACCGGTTGCGCGGTTCGAACCAGTTCGGTGCCTTCGCCGCCGATACGCTGATGAAGCTGGGCCTGCTGGGCACGATCATCGGCTTCATCATGATGCTCGCCCCCATCGCCGGGCTGGATACCGAAAATCGGGAGGCGGTCCGGTCATCGATGTCGCTGATGAGCGACGGCATGGCGGTTGCCATGTATACGACGCTGGTCGGCCTGGTCACCTCGATCCTCGTCAAGGTCCAATACACCCTGTTGGACAGCGCCACGGCAAAGATCTTTGCCTTTGCGGTCGATCTCACCGAGGTCCATGTCGTCTCGACGCTCGAAAGCCGGGCGGCTGCGGAATGATCGATCAATTCGATCTTATGCCACCCGACGACGGGTTCGACCCGTTCAGCGTCGTGCTGTTCAAGGCGCTTCAGGTTCTCGCCTTTCTGTTTTTCATCGCGTTGCTCATCGTCGCGCCGGAAGCGAAGGAAGGCAAAGTCGACAGCAAGGCCGAAGTCCTCATCAGCGTCGATTGGCCGGACAATCATCCCGACGACATCGATACGTTCGTCCAAGACCCGCTTGGCAATATCGTCTGGTTTCGTCGGCGCGAGGCCGGCTTCATGGTGCTGGACCGCGACGATCGCGGCGGCCTCAACGACTTTGCCCTGGTCAACGGCAAAAAGGTCCTGACGGCGACCCGGGAAGAACTGGTCAGCCTTCGCGGCATCGTCGCCGGTGAGTATACGGTGAATGTCTATCACTTCACCGCGCTGACCGGACAGCCTGTACCGGTGACGGTGACCGTCCAGAAGCTCAATCCGATCGTCAAGATCATTGCAAAGGAAACGGTCGAGCTCGACCAAGGCGGGATGGAAAAGACCGCAGTGCGCTTCACCTTGGATGCGAGCGGTGCGGTCACGGCGACCAGCCATATCCAGAGATCGATCCTGCAGACCTTTTACAACGCGTCGCGAAACGGCGGCCAGCTATGATGGCGTTGCAGACCAACGTCCTGTGCCTGTCCCTGGCCTATGTGCTGCTGAGCGTGCTGCTGCTGGTGGTAGCGGCGCAACTGGCAGTCCCGCGACTGGTCAAGATCGCCATGATTCTTGCTGCGAGCATCTTCTACGTCGTGGTCTTCTTCGCGACGCAGGGATTGCTCGGCTGGTCGGCACCTGTGGCCGTGCCGGCCCGCTTCCAGGTGCTATGGACACGCGTTATCGAGCCGAACCCGGTCCACAACGAGCCAGGCGCCGTCCATCTTTGGCTGGAGGAGCTGGACGACGCCAACCTGCCGAGCGGCGTGCCGAGGGCTTATCTTCTGCCCTATTCGCGGGACCTGGCGCAGCGGGTATCCGCCGCGCAGGGGGAGATCGAGAAGGGTCATCCACAAGGCGGACGGGCACAATTTTTCGGCAACCCATCGCATGAGGCGGTCATCGGCCCCGTGACGACGGGTGCGCCCCCGGGGGGAGATCCGTCAGGCGGGGGATTGCTCGACCCGGCCTTTTTCGGTGGCCAGTCCAAGTCGGTCAATCTTGCCCCGTTGCCGAAACCGGTGTTGCCGCGCAAGGACCTTCCCTGACGCCATCCCCGACATGCAATGGAAAAAGAAGCGTGAAGGCGAGCGCTTCCCGTCAGCACGGTCACATGAGTTGAGGGATGCGGCAGCCACTGGCCTGGCGGTCAGCGACACGGCGCCATCCTGCCATCTTAGCTTTGCGGAGGCTGACACGTCTGAATTTTACGTCGTGCGACCGGGCAAGCATCTAAAGACTCGGCATCGGCAGTTCATCGGCTGGCGGCAAGCGGCGAAGCAGTTCGCTGCCGCCAGCCAGGGTAATGAGAATCGAGCAGCCTGAGGAGTGCCGGCCACATACGATGGCCAGCGGCAGGTGGATTGAAGGCGCTTGTATATTGGCCAGTCGTGGCAGCAAGCACCTCGGCCGGTGGCTCGACGATGGCCCGGCCGGTGGCCAGCACATCCATCTGCACCCGCGCCGCCTGTTCGAGGTAATACATGAAATAGAAGGCTGCCGGTATATTCGCGCCGACCGTGAGCAGGCCGTGGTTACGCAATACCAAAGCGACATTACCCGCCATATCGCGATGCAGGCGGGCCCCTTCGTCGAGATTGAAGGCAATCCCTTCATAGTCGTGATAGCCGATGCGATTATGGAACTCAATGGCGAACTGGTTGATCGGCAGCAACCCGTCGGCAAGACAGGAGAGCGAGACGCCGGCCCGGGTGTGCGTGTGGATGACGCAGCCGATTTCCGGGAGGTCCTTCAAAATGGCGCTGTGAATGACATAGCCCGCGGCATTGGCCGGATGCGGATTGCGATCGACGACCTGTCCGGAATAGTCGATCTTGACCAGGCTGTCCGGCGTGAGTTCGCTGAACAACAGACCGAATGGATTGATGAGGAAGGCATCCTCACCCGGCACGCGCGCCGAAGCATGGGTGAAAATAAGATCATCCATGCCGAAATGCGCTAAAAGGCGATAGACGGCGCAAAGATGCAGCCGCACATCATCCTCGGATTCCATCGCGATAAATTTAGATGGGCGATCTTTGACAAGCATCCCGTCGGCTCCTATACAAAAACGATTGTCCAATCAGAGAGTAGCGATGACGTTCACATTGGTTGCTCGTTGCCAGCAGACTGGCCATTTGGGTGTCGCGACGGCCAGCGCAAGTCTGGCTGTGGGCGCTCGCTGCCCATATGTGCGGGCGGGGATCGCCGCGGTCACCACGCAGAACCGCACCGATCCGACGCTCGGTCCGCGTTTACTCGACGCCCTCGCAACGAATACGGATCCCGACGCTGCACTGGCCAGCCTCATGGCAAACGCGGCCTTCCCGGAATGGCGACAGGTCGCAGTGGTTGATAAGCATGGGCGCGTGGCGGCATTCCACGGCGAACGCTGCTCCGGCACCCATAGCGAGGCGCGCGGTGACGGCGCCATCAGCCTCGGCAACCTGTTGGCATCGCCCGAGGTACCGGCGGCGATGATGGCGGCCTTTGTCGCCACCGGCGGCTCGCTGGGGACCCGCCTGCTCGCTGCCTTGGATGGCGGTCTCGCGGCTGGAGGAGAAATCAAGCCACTGCGTTCCGCCGCCCTCAAGATCGCGACCAGTGACCCATTCCCCTATACCGATCTCCGAGTGGACGGTGCCGAGAACCCGCTGGCGCTGTTGCGCGGTCTCTGGCACGACTGGGAACCAGAAGCTGAAAAGTGCCGCGCCTGGGCGATCGACCCCTACGGCGTTTAGGCCGAGAGAGCGACTCTCTGCACCCCCGGCAAAGGGCATCACGACGCTGCTTTCGGCTTGCGGCCGCGCTTGGGCGCCGTGCTGGCAGCCTCGCTTGCGACCGGTGAACGTCCTACCTCCTGGTTCTTGAGGCCCAAAGCATAGGCCCGGCGCAAATGGTTGCGCATGGCGGATTCGGCAGCGTCGCCATCACCCGCCTCGATCGCCGAGGCAATGCGCGCATGGTCGTCGACCGCCTTGCGGGTTTCGGTCGAACTGTAGAGCTTCAAGATATGCGGGCTTGCGAACAGATCACGGTAATCACTGACCAGACGTTCGACGCGTGGTGCATGGCCCGCCTCGGCGATCTTCAGGTGGAACTCCTTGTTGATCCGGGCACGCGCCTCGACATTGGCCGGGTCCGTCTTCGCGCTGGCTTTGGCCAGGGCGACAATGGCCGCGGCTTCGTCCGGCGTGGCTCGCATCGCCGCCAGACGAGCGGCACAGCCCTCGATCATCTCCCGGATATAATAGATATCGAGGAATTCCTGGCGGGGATCGACGATCTCAATTCCCGCTCCCTTGCTGTTGCGCACCAGGCCGTCCTTGATCAGGCGCGCGAAGACCTCACGCACGGGCGTACGGCTGACCCCGAAGAGCGCCGCCACGCCAACTTCCGTCAGGCGCTCGCCCGGCTGGAACTCACCATCGATGATGGCCCGACGCAATCGCTCATAGGCCTGGGCAGACGCGGTTTTTGCAGTTTCGATACGCCAAAGATTGCCAGCCATTATGCTGCCTCGCCATCAGACGCCAGGGCGACAGGCTGCGGCTCGAGGCCAGCCATTACCCGGGCACGGAAAATCGACCGTTCTTGATCATAAGTTGAGAACAGCGCCGCCTCCTGCGCAAAAATGGGGGTCTCAGCAAATAGTTGATAAGCTTGCGTACGTCCAGCATAGGATGAGGCGCAAAGCTCCCGCGCGAGATGCAGGACCCGCAGCCTTTCCGGCGCGCCGTAATTCCCGACAGCAAAATATTTATGCACATCGGCGCCGATCTCGGGATGTTCCAACATCGCCCGATCGGGCAGCATCACGGCCTGACCGCCTGCGATTTCCCGCAGTAAATGGGCCATGTCGTTATAGGTCTGCGAACAATAGACGCGGCCGGCATTCTGGATCGCCTGATTGGGCATGACGAAACCCGATCGCGTGGTCTCGCAGGCGGTTTCTGCCGCCAGGAGGAAAGCCTGAATCGTTTCCTTGAAGACCATGAGCTGGCTGATCTTTGAGCGTATCGGTGGCAGCTTGATGGTGCCGGCCTGTTCCGCGATCAGCAATGCCGTCCCGACCAGGAGGTCGGCCTTCGCCAGGCAGCGGGTCAGATAACCCTGGGCCGCCCAACGGGCGAATTCGCTGCGGATCAAGGCGGCAAGTTCGGGCGCGCGGCTGAAGATCACATTTTCCCACGGCACCAGCACATTGTCGAAGACGATCAATGTGTCGATCTCGTCGAAACGCGCCGAGAGCGGATGATTGAAGGCATCGGCGAGACCGCCACCGCCCGGCAGCTGGGGCATGCGGCAGATATGGCGTATGCCGGCGCTGTCGAGCGGCACGATACAGGACACCGCATAGTCGCGATTCTGCTCGATCCAGCTTCCCACGGTCGGCTTGACGAAAGCGACATGGGCATAAGGCGCACCGGTTTCGAACTTCGCGCCGCTGATCACGATCCCCGCATCGGTTTCTTTCACCACGCGCAGATAGAGATCGGGATCGGCCTGCTCGTAAGGTTGCTTGGACCTGTCGCCTTTGGGATCAGTGTTGCCGCTGGTCATGAACAGGTTGTCCCGCTGCAACCGTTCGAGCCACGCACAGCCATTGGCATGATAACGCGGATCAAAGCGATCGAAGAGGTCCTGGCGGTCCTTGATGACGAAAAGCGGCGAAACGGTTTCATCACCGAATCGGTCCATGGTCGGGCATACCCGTTCCAGCACCAAGCTGGTCATCTGTCGACGCAAGATGAGATCGGCGCGACTTTCTGGAATCTTGTAAAAGCGCGAGCCCCGGCTGCCATCAGGCAGGGTGAAGGTCATGACGTCGCGGCTGGCCGGATCGTTATGCAGATCGTAAATTTGCGACACCGCCTCGATCATCGGCATGAAGGCCGGATGGCGGGTGACGTCGGCGACTTCCTCACCGCCGATCCATACGCGCCGCCCATCACGCAGGCTGCGCTGATAGTCGGCGCGGTTCATCAGTCCCATGAAGCGGCTCCCAGTTGGGCGATCAGGCCCGCCAGCACGGCCCCCCGTTCGACGAGGCTGCGAATGACGATGCGTTCGCGCCGGCTGCACGAATCGAAACAGACAGGGCCCAGTCCATCGAGAGTCGGCCTGCCCAAAGCGGCACCGAAACTGCCATCCGAGCCGCCGCTGGTGCGGGCTGCCGGATAGTCAATCGACAGCTCTCCGGCAACCGCAGCAGCCCGAGCGAAGAGCCGCTCGCTCACGGATGCCGGAAAGGCCGGCCGCGTGATTCCACCGCTGACGGTGACCTCGATACGCTCGTCATCACCGCTGTTCAGAATCGCCATTACCTTGCCAAGCAGCGCATCCGCACCGGCAGCATTGCGCGCTCGCAGATCGATATGCATTTCACAGGCACGCGGAATGACTTGCCGGGCGTCACCGCCGCTGATGATCCCCACATTGACGCTTTCGCCCTGCTCCAGGGCAGTTAGCTTTTCGAGGGGAACGACCATGGCGGCAAGAGCGCGCACGGCGCTCGCCCCGTCGCCATGATGAATGACATGGGCCGATACGCCGGCGGCGCGCACGATGAGCGCCCCCACCGCCCCGCGTTCAACCACCACGGCACCGTTTGGCCGCGCCGGCTCCAGCACCAGGATCCAATCCGCCTCTCTGGCCTCGTCCTCGATGATGGCGCGGGATGCGGCGGATCCCAGTTCCTCGTCGGGGATGAGCAGATGACGGATCTCGCCGACCGAGTCGAAGCCCGCCTCGACCAGGGCAGCGACAGCAGCCCTGGCCATGACCAACCCGCCCTTCATATCCCCGACGCCCGGACCATGAGCAAGCTCGCCGTCGATGCGGAACGGCCATTCGGCCGCGGTTCCCGCAGGCCATACGGTATCGAGATGGCCGAGAATCAGCAGCCGACCTTGACCATTGAAGCGCCGGGCGAACCGACGCAGGCCACCGAATCCCGCGACGGGCCGGCGCTCGCAGGCAAATCCAAGCGATGCCCAGAAATCGGCCAGCAAGTCACCGGTGGCATCGACGCCGGCAGCATCATAAGAACCGCTATCCAGCGCGACCAACCTGCCGAGCTGGTCGAGCATGTCGCCCTGCCGACTTTCGAGGGATGCCCTCAAGGCACGGGGTGAAAGAGACTCAGTAAGCATCAACTGCACCGGCCTTATCGGCGGCTGACAACCTTATAGCCATAGCCGTTGCGGCCGTTCTCACCCGGTGGCGCCCAGAACGGATGATTTTCGTATATGCCCTTGAAGGCATGCGCCGCCAGCGCATCGTCGGCCACCTTTTGGAACGGTTTGTATCGATGATGGTCCTGTCCCTGCTCGATGAAGGGAGAGTTTTCGATCGTGTTATAGGAGCAATGCAGAATGGTGCGCGGATTGTCGGTGGTGTTGGGACCCGAGGCATGCAGCACATTGCTGTGGAAAAAGCAGGCATCGCCGGGTTCGAGTTCCACCGGAACGGTTTCAAGGATCTTCTTCGCCAGTTCGAGCCGCACGGGATCGCAGCCGGTGGCTTCGCCGACCTGGACGTGATTGATGCGGCCGAGATGATGCGACCCCTTGACCAGCTTCACACAGCCATTGCCCTCTGTAATGCGATCGATGGCGATCATGCAGGTGAGCATATCCGGGCGCAGGCAGCCCTCTTCATACCAGTACGGATAATCCTGATGCCAATCCCAGCGGCCGGCGGTATGCGGCGCCTTCATCGACAGTTTGGAATGCCAGTGATAGCAGGGTGCCCCCAGCAGCGCCTCGGCGCCGTCGATCAGGCGGGCGAGACGCGGCACGATCCCCAGATAATCATCGGAAAACGCTGACCAGCCGAGAACTTCCTGGGCGTTGCCGCTGCTGTCTGCGACCGCCCGCAAGCGCCCCCCGATGCTGGGATCGGCGATGCAGGACTCGGCCAGCGGCCGGATTTCCTCGGCGCTGAAAAAGCCTGGAAGGATGACAAACCCGTCGCGCTCGAACACCGCAACATCCCGCGGCCCGAGCGGCTGTGTGGTGACCGGAATGCTGTCGGCTTCTACCGCCGGGACTGCTGACGCCATCATCGCTTCCTCCTCCAGGTATGAAATTTTATATACCGCATACTGTACACATTTTGAAAAAGTGTGCAATATGGCTTCAGCGCATTGGGCATGATCTTCAACAACAGGATCGCGACGTGGCCGGAGAGTCCGTGACAGTGGAGTTCAAAGCCGATTTCGACTTCGACCGGCACCCACCGGAACAAATCTGGATTCCCCTGCCCGATGGCGCCCGGCTCTCGGCACGGCTTTATCGTCCCGTCACCGGCATGCCGGTGGCCGCGGTCGTCGAATGGATTCCCTACCGCTCGTCCGATGCGACCGCGATCGGCGATTCGATGATGCATGGCTGGTTCGCCGGCCACGGCCTGGCCGCCTTGCGCATCGATATCCGCGGCAGCGGCAATTCGGACGGTGTATTGACCGACGAATATCTGTCGGGAGAGCAGGATGACGCGGTGGCCGCGATCGCCTGGATCGCAGCCCAGGCCTGGTGCAATGGCGCCGTCGGCCTGATCGGTATTTCCTGGGGTGGCTTCGCCGGCCTGCAGATCGCGGCGCGCCGGCCGCCGGCCTTAAAAGCGATCATCACCGCCTGTTCGACGGATGACCGCTATCGCGACGATGTCCATTATATGGGCGGTGCGCTGCTCAATGACGGTGTGTCCTGGGGGGCCGGCCTGTTCACCCAGATCGCCCGTCCGCCGGATCCCGCTTATGTGGGCCCGGACTGGCGCCGGATGTGGCAGGAACGCCTGGACGGGATCGAACCGCCACTGGCCACCTGGCTCGCTCATGGCGAGCGCGACGCCTATTGGCGCCATGGCTCGGTTTGCGAGGATTACGACGCCATCGCCTGTCCGGTCTTCGCCGTCGGCGGGTGGACCGATGGCTATTCGGATGCCCTGTTGCGGTTGATGAGCCACCTGAAGGTTCCCCGGCGCGGCCTGCTTGGCCCCTGGACCCATCTTTATCCCAATTTCGGCACGCCCGGACCCGCCATCGACTTCCTTGCCGAATGTCTCGCCTGGTGGCGCCGCTGGCTGGTGCCGGAGCCGGTGGCGGCCGACCCGCAGGAAACCAATCTGCAGATCTGGCTCGGAGAAGGGCTACATGCCGACGCAAAGGCGCCCGTCATTGGTGGCCGCTGGCTGAGCCTCGACACCTGGCCGCCACAAAGCCAAAGCTTGGAGCTGCCGCTCAGTCCGGCGCGCTTGGGCGTGGCCGATAGCGACAACCGACTGCTCCTGGTGGACAGCCCGCAGGATTGCGGCGCCGTCAGCGGTGAATGGTGCCCCCTCGATGCCGGCGGCGACGGTCCCGAATTTCAATCCGATCAGCGCCCCGATGATGGTCTCAGTCTGTGTTTCGACCATGAACCGCTGGTGACACCGATCGCGATACTGGGCGCACCGATTCTGACGCTGAGACTAGCCCTGGATAAACCCTCAGCACTCATCGCCGCCCGCCTCTGCGAGGTGACGGCAGAGGGAAGATCGTCGCGTGTCACTTTTGGCCTGCTGCGTCTAAAACGCCCCGAGAGCGTCGCGCCGGGTCAATCCTTCGAGGCTGTCATTCGTCTGAAGGCCGTCGGCTATTGCTTCGCCGCCGGCGCGCGAATCCGCCTGGCCCTATCCAGCGCTTACTGGCCGATGGCCTGGCCCGAAAAAGACGCATCTCCCTGGGTTCTTCACACGATGGGGAGCAGTCTCAGCCTGCCCCTTCATGATGCGACCGATGAAGCACCGGCGCCGCTTTTCGGTCCGCCGGAGGCAGCGCGGCCAATCGCCCATGAGGTGGTGAAGCAGGAAACATCGGACCGCCTCGTCTCTTACGATTTTCGGCGCGAGAGCAGCACATTGCTGGTGCGCTTCAGCCGCCCCACAATCGCGATCGGCGATTTGACCTTCGGCGGATGGGGGCTGGAACGTTACGACATCCGGGCTGCCGACCCGGCGATGGCAGAGACGACGATCGAACGTGAGACCTGGTTCTCGCGCTCCGGCTGGTCGATTCGCATCCGCACGCGCAGCCACCTCTACCGACAAGCCGGAGAACTCATCCTCAAGAGCTCGCTCAACGCCGTTGAGAACGATGAACTGGTTTTCGAGCGCGCATGGACTCATTCCTTTGAAAAAGACTTGGACACAGCATGAAACCCGCCTGGACAGCACCTGACAACGCCTTCGACCCCGCCCATTTCGCCGCCGTTCGCCGCCCCCTTCTGGAAGCGGCGACCCTGCCGCCCTGGTGTTATTCGTCGCCGGACTTCTATGCCGGGGAAGTGCGGAACATCTTCGCCAAGGTATGGAACTTCGTCGGTCATATCGACCAATTACCGCTGCCGGGCAATTACGTTACGTTGGATCTTGTCGGCGTACCAATCGCCATGGTCCGCGGCAAGGACGGTACCATCAGGGCCTTCGCCAATTCCTGCCGTCACCGCGGCGCAAAACTACTGGACGGCCAGGGCGAAGTCGCCGCGATTCGCTGCCCCTATCACAGCTGGACCTATGACCTGACGGGCAAGTTGCGCGGCGCACCCCAGATGGAAGACACGGACGGCTTCGCGCTTGCAGATCATGCCTTGGACGAATTTCGCGTCGGCGTCTGGGGCGGCTTCATCTTCCTCTGCCTGGACCCGGCCGCCCCATCCCTCGAAGACTTCCTGGGCGAACTGCCCGATCTGCTCCGTTCCTATGCGCTCAACGACATGGGGCTGGTGCGGCTGAAGACCTGGGATATCGCCTGCAACTGGAAGATCTATGTCGAGAATGCCATGGAATCCTATCACGTTCCGACCGTGCATTCGAAAACCATCCAATTGCAGCGCCGTGACATCAACCCGCCCCTGCATGGCGAGGGACAATGGTGCGGGCTCTATACGCGGCACCAGGGCAGCCGCGCGCTCGAAGTGGGCGAGACGGGCTTTCCTTATATTCCGAGTCTGGAAGGCCAGTCCGCCGAGGGTACCTATTACATCCTGCTTTATCCGACCACGATGCTTGCCTTGACCTATGATTGCATGTGGTGGCTGGAAGTCTATCCTCGCGGACCGGGGCATATTCATTTGCGCTCCGGCGCCTGTTTTCCCAAGAGTACGATCGCCCGCCCCGATTTCGAGGAAGTCGTGCAGCGCTATTACCGGCGCTGGGATAAATCGATCCCGGAAGACAACGTCGTCTCGGAACTGCAGCAGCAGGGTATTTCTTCGCCCTTTGCCCGTACCGGGCGCTTTTCCCATATGGAACCCCTCGTCCACACCCTGGCCAATTGGGTGCTGGACCGTGTGACGCAGAGCGAGGCTTGAGACCGATGAACGACACGCTCAATCTGCTCGTCGCCCAGTCGCCCAAGCAACAGCCGATCTTCCGTATCACGCCGGCCGAGATCGAAGCCGCAATCGACCGCAACCGCCGGGCCCTGCCGAAACTGAAGGTCGATTTCTGCGCTGTCGAAGATCCCGGCTTCGGCGATGTGATGAACCGCGCCTATGCCATGATCGGGTTGCAGTTTCCCCTTGATATCGTGCAAGCGAGCAAAGGACCGTTGCGCCTGATCCAGCTCACAGGGGCCGGCGTCGAACATCTGCTGCCCTTGAATTGGCTGCCGCGGCACATCGCTTTGGCGAATGCCAGCGGCATCCATGCCGCCAAGGTCGAGGAATGGTCTGTCATGACGTTCCTGATGCTGCACACCCATATCCCGCATTTCGCCACCGCGCAGCGCGCCCATCAATGGTCAAAAGCCCATAGTTCGGCTATCGCCGGCAAACAGGCGCTGATCTTCGGTACCGGCGGCATCGGTGGTGCCGTCGCCCGCGCCGCCAAGCGTCTGGGGCTAACCACCATCGGTGTCCGGCGAAACCCGGCACCGGTGCGCAGCTTCGATCATGTGTTAGGCTGGGACAGCGTGAACGAAGTCATCGGTAAAGTCGATTTCGTGGTGTTGGCGACGCCGTTGACGCCTGCCACCAGGGGCATGATGAACGCCGATTTATTCGCACGCATGGCGAAGGGCGCCGGCTTCGCGAATTTCGGCCGGGGCGGCCTGGTCGACCAGGACGCCCTGATCGAAGCGCTGCACTCCGGCCATCTCGGTAACGCGATGATCGATGTCGCGACACCCGAGCCACTCCCGGCCGATTCGCCGCTCTGGGACGCGCCTCGGCTTCTGATCACACCGCATGTCTCTTGCGATGATCCGGCGACTTATATTCCAAGCGCACTCGACGTCTTCCTCGACAACATTGCACGCCGGCTGGCCGGGCGGACGGTCCGCAATCGCGTCGATCCCACCCGTGCCTATTAAACCCGTGCCTATTAACTCGGGCCCACTAAGGAGACAGCGATGGCCTTTATCAGCATGCTGACCGGCACGGCGGATGACCACCAGGCGATTTCGCGCGCCTATCGTGCCCATAAAGAGCAAGAACTTGCGCCCACGGTCCTCGGCCTGCTGCGTGGCCTCGCTGGCCCCAAGCTCGGCTATCCGGTCGATCGCTTCGAACACTCGCTTCAATCTGCCAGTCGCGCCTTACGCGATGGCGCGGATGAGGAAACAATCGTCTGCGCCCTGCTGCACGATATCGGCGATCTCATCGCACCCGATAATCATGCCCAGGCCGCGGCCGCGATCCTGCGGCCCTATGTCAGCGATAGGAATTACTGGATCGTCCTGCATCACACGATCTTTCAGGGCTATTACTACTTTGAGAAGATCGGCAAGGATCCCAATGTCCGCGAGGCCTATCGCGGGAATCCCTGGTTCGACGATTGCGACCATTTCTGCAGAGCCTGGGATGAATGCGCCTTCGATCCCGGTTACGACACGCTGCCCATCGAACGCTTCGAGCCAATGGTGCGCAGCGTTTTCGCCCGTAAGCCGGTCTTCGACTACCGCCCCCGCACCGATCTGGCATGAGAATGAGCGCCATGTCCCCTGCCGACGAGATATCCAGCGTCATCCCCGCCCGCCGCGGAAAAGCCATCAGACTGGCCGCCAAGCAGGCTATCAAGATCATCAACACCCCCGGCAGCCAGGTGGTGGATAGTTGGATCTTCAACGCCATGGATCCCACGGAGTTCATGTCGATGGAACATATGCGGGCGGTGAATGGCAATATCATGCCTCGCCCGGGCGACGGCTTGATTTCGAACAAGCGCCGGGCGCTCGCCATATTCGAGACAGATACCTCCCCCGGTATCCACGACACCCTGATCGCCGCCTGCGACACGTATCGCTATCAGCAACTGGGCTGCACCGGGCATCATGACAATTGCACCGAGAACCTGCAGGCAGCCCTGGCGGCACTGGGTCTGCGGGCAACGGAAACGCCGGCGCCTCTGAATCTCTGGATGAACATTCCGGTCGGCTCGGACCACGACATCAACTGGCTGCCACCCGTCAGTGCCGCCGGCGATTATGTGGTGCTTCGCGCGGCGATCGACTGCATCGTGGTTCTCTCCGCCTGCCCGCAGGACATGGTACCCATCAACGGCGCCGACATGGTGCCGAAGGACGTTCACTACCTGCTGCTGCCGGAAAAAACCGCCGGTTCCCAGCAATAGAAATGTCATTTTCGGTATGCAGCATTCTGTATCTCATATACTGTATGCATATTCCTCGCATAATCCGCCGCCGTTTGCGGCAGGTTTGATACGGTCGATGACATGATCATCTACGCAACACAGCGCCTGATCTGGTCAATCGTGATCATCCTGATCACCATGGCGCTGCTGTTCAGCCTGATCTATATCATCCCCGGAGATCCCGCCAGCATCGCGCTCGGGCCGCGCGCGACGCCCCAGATGCGGGCCGATCTGCGCGAGCGCATGGGGCTCGACCGGCCCGTGCCGGAGCAATTCATTCGCTTTGTCGGCAATGCGGCACGCGGGGATCTCGGCACCGATATCTTCAGCAAGCGCCCCGTTTCGACGATCGTCATCGAGTCCCTGCCCTACACGCTGAAGCTTGCCGCGCTCGGCATTGCCTGGGCGATCTTGCTGGGCATTCCCCTGGGCTGCTGGTCGGCGCTGCGGCGGGGCAGCTGGATCGATCGGGTAATCGGCGTCGGCGCTGCCATCGGCATCGCCCTTCCCGCCTTTGTGGTTGCGATCTACAGCCTGCTCCTGTTCGCCGTCACGCTTCGATGGCTGCCGGCATTGGGGGCCGGGCCGGCGAACGATCCCTGGGGCCAGCTCAGCTATCTGGTGATGCCGGCCTTCGCCATGGGTCTCGGCTGGGTCGGTTATCTCGCCCGGCTCGTGCGCGCTTCCATGATCGAAGTCTTGGGCGAGAATCATGTCCGCATGCTGCGCGCCTTCGGCGTCGGTGAAGCGAGGATCCTGCTGCGCTTCGCCCTGCCGATTGCGGTGGTGCCAACCATCACCGTGCTCGGCATGGGGATTGGCAGCCTGTTTTCGAGCGCGGTATTGATCGAGATCATCTTCAATCGCCCGGGCCTCGGAAAGCTCACCTATGACGCTGTAATGACCCGCAATTATCCGATTGTCAGCGGGACGGTGCTGCTCACCACCGCCTGTTATGTCATGTGCACCTTGGCCGCCGACCTGCTGGTCGCCGGTCTGGACCCACGCGTCCGTGGTTCTCTTTGATCTTCATGGCGCCGTGACCGGCGTCCGCCCCCTCGCGCGCAGCCAGCGTTTCATCGGCGGCCTGATGGCGCGCCCGGTCGGCGTCTTTGCGCTCGGCTGCGTCACCCTCATCTTGTTGGCTGGATTAGCGGCACCCCTGCTGGCGCCCTATGACCCGGTGCAGATCGACGTGCTCAACCGTCTGCAGGCGCCCTCGCCGGCACATCTTCTGGGGACCGATCAACTGGGCCGAGACGTACTGTCGCGTGTCATTTTCGGGACCCGTACCGCGCTTGGCGCGGCGGCCAGCGCCCTGGGCATCTCACTCTGTCTCGGCCTCGCCTTCGGGCTGGTCGCAGGTTATGCCCCCCGTCTTGTCGATACGCTCTTTCTGCTGCTGTTCGACTCCGTCATGTCGCTGCCGACCATCATCTTCGCGCTCGCTCTTGTCACGTTGCTGGGGCCCAGCATGACGACCGTGGTCGTGGTGGTGATCGTTTTTACCACGCCCGCCTATGCGCGGGTGGTGCGCAGCCAGACCATTGTCCTCAAGCGCTCGGATTACGTGCTCTCCGCCCGCGCCATCGGTGCGTCGGTTCCCCGCATCCTCTTTCTGCATATCCTGCCGAATCTGTTCGGGCCGCTGATCGTGCTCGTCTGCATGGATGTCACCACCGTGATCACCATCGAATCCGGCCTCAGCTTCATCGGCCTCGGCGCGCAACCGCCCACACCGAGCTGGGGCAGCATTCTCAATGACGGTTTTTCCTTCATCCGGCAGGCATGGTTCCTCGTTGCCGCCGCCGGCTTGCCGATCGTGATTGCGACGATCGGCTTCAATTTTCTGGGCGAGACGATCCGGGACGTTCTCGATCCGCGTAACGGCGGCAACCCATGACCCATCCGCCCTTACTCGAAATTCGCGATCTGGTGATCGATTATCGCACCGCTAAAGGCGCGGTTCATGCCGTGCGCGGGGTCAACCTGACAGTGGAGCGAGGTCAGGTTCTGGGACTGGTCGGTGAAAGCGGATCGGGGAAATCCACCCTGGTGAGCGCCATGATGGCCTTGCTTGCTGATAATGCGCGCGTCTCGGGTTCATTGCTCTTCGAGGGGCGGGACCTCACGACGATGACGGAGCGCCAGCGGCGCCATCTGCGCGGCAACGGTATCGCCAGCATTTTCCAAGACCCCTTTACGGCCCTCAATCCCGTGGTCAGCATAGGCACCCTTCTCACGGAGGTGCAGCACCACAAGCCTGACCGTAGCCGCGCCGAGAAGAAACGCCGTGCGATCGAGATGCTGATCAGGGTTGGCATTTCGGATCCGGAGCGGCGCCTGAAGCAATATGCCTTCGAACTCAGCGGCGGCATGCGGCAGCGCATCTCCATCGCTGCCGCCTTGTTGACGGAACCTGCCCTTCTGATTGCCGACGAACCGACCACCGCCCTCGATGCCACCACGGAGGCGCAGATCGTCGACCTGCTGCGCCGCAGCCGCGATCTGGTCGATGGGGCCATCGTCTTCGTCACGCATCATCTGGGGCTGGTCGCCGAACTTTGCGACCAGGCTGCCGTCATGTATGGCGGCGAGATCGTCGAGGTCGGTCCGGTACGCCGCCTGTTCAAAGCCCCCACGCACCCCTATACGAAGGCGCTTCTCCAATGCGACCCGGCGCTTCTGCACGAGCCGACCCGGCATCTGCCGACCATTGGCGGCACCATCCCCAATCTGCAGAGCGAGATTGCAGGCTGCAGCTATAGCCCGCGTTGTGCCGAAGCGATGGAACGCTGTACAACCACGTCTCCCCGCAAGGTCGAGATCAGTGACGGCAGCTGGGATGGCGGTTGGGCTCGCTGTCATCGGGTGCAAGCATGATCGTGCTCGATATCGAAGACGCCGTCATTCAATTCAGGACCGGGCGCTGGCTTGTCAATCGCGTCACCGGAAAACCGCACCATATCGACGTGGTGAGCGGTGTCACGCTCGACATCAAGCGCGGCGAAACCTTCGGTCTGGTTGGCGAGAGTGGCAGCGGCAAGACCACCCTGGGTCGCGCCGTGGTCGGCCTCATTAAGCTGAGCAGCGGCAGCATTCGGATCGACGGCGCGGATGCGCAAGGTTGGGGCGAAAGCACGTGGCGGCGAATCCGACGCGATGTCGCCCTGATCTTTCAGGATCCGATGGCCTCGCTCAATCCGCGGATGGATGTCGGCACCTTGATCACCGAGCCCTATGCGGTCCATCGCAAAGGCCGCCTTGATCGTCGCAAGGAGGCTGCGGCCCTGATTGAGATGGTTGGGTTGCCGCAGCGCTTCATCGATCGGTATCCTCATGAGCTGAGCGGCGGCCAGGCCCGTCGGGTGGCGGTGGCCCGCGCCCTTGCGCTGCGGCCCAAGCTGATCGTCGCCGACGAACCGACCGCCGGTCTGGACGTCTCGGTTCAGGGCGACATCCTCAACCTGCTCGGTCGGCTGCAGGATGAATTCAAGATCAGCTATCTGATGATCACGCATAATCTTCCGGTGGCGCGGCACGTGACAGATCGCCTGGGCATCATGTATCTCGGCCGCCTGGTCGAAACCGGCGCGACCGCGGCCATCTTTGCCCGTCCGGCGCATCCCTATACCCGTGCCCTGCTTGCCGCCCAGCCCAGCGGTGATCCGGATCATAGGGCTGCCCCGCCGATTCAGGGGGAAATACCGAGCCTTTGGCGGCGGCCAACCGGTTGCGAATTCCATACCCGGTGTCCCCGGGCAGACGCGCTGTGCCGTGCAGAGGCGCCGCCGGTGGTGGATCTCGGTGGCGGTCATCGTGCCCGTTGTCACTACGCAGCCACTTCGTGACGCATGGGACGGTTGCACGACATGACCGCCCCGATATCTTCCGGGTCAGTCCGCCGGATGGACCAAGCCCGATATCGTCATGCCGAGCAATGGAGGTGTCACAAGAATTTGCTGAGCCTGGAAACAGCGACAGATGTCCGCAATCTCGCGACATCCGGTCCAGCCACCTTGTTCAGCGATATGCCGATCGCCTCAGAAGGACGATTCGAGGACCGTCCATCCGGTGCGCATGCGGTGATTTCATCAAATCGGAAGCCCTGGCAGAACTGGCGAGCAACTGCTCGCCATGTCCTCAAGAACTGATTCAAATCAGCAGCCACGGGCGACCCGCGCGGGGAGAGCGGTGGGAACTATTCCCATCGCTGGTTGAAAAGTGAAGCGCGTTTCAATGAAATCACGGGAGGACAACCATGAGTACGTTTGAATTTAACAGGCGTCAGGTTCTGATTGGCGCAACCGTACTGGGCGCGAGCACGGTGGCCGCCATGGCGGCGGGCAAGGTTGCCTGGGCCGCAGAAGGCAAGATTCTGCGTGTACAGAATGATAAGGATATTTCCATCCTGGACCCGGCCCATCGCAGCGGTTGGTGGGAAGAAACGGTGATGTACGCCATTTTCAACAGCCTCTGCCAGTACAAGGCGGGCAAGGACTGGGAATGGAAGCTGGACGCCGCGGAATCGTTGGACACGAGTGATCCGACCGCGATCAAATTCCGCCTGAAGCAGGGCATTCAATGGACCAATGGCTTCGGCGAATTGACTGCCGAGGACGTGAAATATTCCTTCGAACGCATCGGTGATCCGGCCAAGAAGGCGGATTACCAGCTTGATTGGGCGCCCCTGAAAAATGTCGAGATCATCGACAAGTATAATGGCGTCATCCACCTGACCAAGGCTTTCCCACCGCTTTTCCTAAGCACGCTGCCCCATGGCTCCGGCATGATCGTTTGCAAGGCCGCGGTGGAAAAGAACGGAGGCACGTTCACGACGGATCCCTATGCCACCTCAGGCCCCTACAAGATCGGCGAATGGCAGCCGCATCAGAAGCTCACCCTGGTCCGCAACGAGCTGTGGAAAGGGACCCAGCCCTATTTCGACACGATCGAATTGCTGCCGATCACCGATCTGAAGACGGCCGAGATCGGCTTCCAGAGCGGAGATCTCGACGTCACCAAAGTCAGCATGAGTTCGGTGCCGCAGATTAAAGCCGCAGCCGATCCCAATGTCGTGATGACTGTGCTGCCTGCCCTCAACTATATCTGGATGGGCATGAACGTGCAGCATCCCAAGTTGAAGGATGTGCGCGTGCGCCGGGCGATTCAGCAAGCGGTCAATGTCGAAGTCGTGCTGCAGGCCGCCTATTTCGGCCAGGCCGCCGTCAGCCATGGTACGGTGCCGCCGCCGGTGCCCGGCTATCGCAGCAAGAATATCTATCCCTATGATCCCGCGGCCTCGAAGAAGCTGCTGGCCGAAGCAGGCGTCAAGGATCTCAAATTGCGCCTTGATCTGCCGAGCGATACCGACCGCATCACCATGGCCCAGGTTATCCAGGCGCAGTTGAAGGAAGTCGGGATAGAACTCCAAGTGAACCCGATGGATCGCGGTGCCTTCGAGGAGGAGGGACAGGAATCCGCCGGCGATGGCTGGAAGGACATGCAGCTCTACATCGTCGAATTCTCGACGTCGCCCGATGCGAGCTGGACCACCTCCTGGTTCACCTGCGATCAGGTCGGGATCTGGAATTGGCAGCGCATCTGCGACAAGGATTACGACAAGCTGAACGAGGTCGCGACCTATGAAACCGACGAAAAGAAACGCGCCGCGGAATTCGTCAAGCTGCAGGACATGCTGGAAGAGAGCGGCGCCTTCGTCTTCCTCACCCATGGCTCCAATGTCTGGGTCAGCCATCCGGATTTGAGTTCGTCCTGGTCGCCGGACGGACACTGGCTGTTCCTGCGCGAGGTTGCGAAACTCAAGTCATAATTCCAGACTCATGCTGCCTGTGCCCGTGACGTCATCGATTTGTCAGTCCCCATCGTAGACTGACCGTCACGGGCCGGACGGCACGAGGCCATCCCGTGCCCCCGCCGTTCAAATACAATGCGGCTGGCGGATAACGGCCTGCGTCATATTCACTTCTCCCACCGTTTCCATATACTCAGGATGAAACGAGCGCCTCAGCCAGGTCGTTGATCAGGTCAACGGCGTCTTCCAAGCCGACCGACAATCGAATCAAACCATCGCTGATGCCGTGTTCCGCTCTCTCTTCGGGAGAATAGGTAGAATGGGTCATGCTGGCGGGATGCTGAATCAGCGTTTCGGTATCGCCCAAGCTAACCGCGCGCGTAATGAGCCGTAGATTGTTCATGAGTCGCCGGCCGGCGTCGATACCGCCAGCGAGCTCGAAGGCGATCAGACCACCACTGCGCGCCATCTGCCGGCGTGCCAGATCATACTGAGGAAAGCTGCGCAGACCTGGATATGAAATCGAGGAGATGGCCGGCTGGGTAGCGAGAAACTCAGCAATCTCCTGGGCCGACTGGGAGTGCCTAGCCATCCGGATATCCAGCGTCTTAAGGCCACGAAGGATAAGGAAGGCATTGAGGGGGGACAAGGTCGCACCCGTCAACTGCCGCAAGCCCGTTCCCCGGATCGCGGCAATCGTCTTTGCCGGGCCGATGATTGCGCCGCCGAGGATATCGCCGTGACCGCCGAGATATTTCGTTGCGGAGTGCACCACCATATCCGCACCAAAGGCAAGCGGCCGCTGAATGGCGGGCGTGGCGAAGGTATTGTCAACGACAACCAGGGCACCAACCTGATGTGCCCGCCGCACGACGGCGGCTATATCGATGACACGCAAATTTGGATTCGCAGGGGTCTCAAAGAAGACGATCTTGGTTCCCTCGGTGATCTTTTCCGCTATCCCGGCATCGCTCGTGAAGTCGGCAAGATCCACCGAGACGCCAAAACGCGACAGGCCGCGCGTAAAGAAGGCGAAGGAACTACCATAGATCGTGTGGTCGGCGACGACCTTGTCGCCGGCCGATACCAATGTCCAGAAAAGGCTCGTGATGGCACCGATACCGGAAGCGACAGCGAGGGCCGCTTCGCCGCCTTCGAGGCTGGCGAGACGATCCTCGAGCAGTGCCTGGGTGGGGTTTCTTGTCCTGCCATAGGCGTAGCCCACCTGCTCGCCACGGAAAATTGCGGCGCCAGCCTCGGCGCTTTCGAATGCATAAGTGGAGGTCATATAGATCGGCTGGGTCAGCGCACCTTGTTCGCTGGCCGGATCATATCCATGATGGATCGCGCGAGTGGCGAATCCGTGCGTCGCGTTACGTCGATTATCGCTGCTCATTTCTTACACTCTCTACCGTCATTTCGATCATTGGCCCGACGCCGCCCAAGGGCGCTTAAGCCGCATCCGCCGCCTTCCCCCGGCGCCGCTTGGATAGCTGGGCCGTGATTTTCGTTCGGCCTGCCGTGGTTCGCCCGGATGCCGATTTGGCCTTCGGCGCCTTCGCGGCGCCGCCGGCGGCCATGACATCGGGTTCATCCGTCGAGGGAAAACCAGCCGTAATGCCGAGACTGTGGGAAATCTTCTCGGCAGCCTTCAGAACTGCCGCGATTTGCTTCTCGGTATTCGATTTCCGCATGCGCTCTTCCGGGCCGGCAATGCCGATGCCTGCCACGACGACACCGGAAGCACCGCGGATGGGTGCGGCAATCCCAATCACACCGGCTTGCCATTCGCCAAGAGTGACCGCATAGCCTTTCTCCCGGATATCATTCAGCTCTGCCTTCAGCCGCTTTTCCGTGGAGATGGTAATTGGCGTAAATCGCCGCATGTTCTGGGCCACGTGATCGATTATTTCCTGCGGCATGAAGGCGAGCGTGGCGCGACCGGTGGCGGTACAATAAGCCGGTGCTCTGTCACCAACGCCGATATAAGCTCGCACCGCATGCACGCTGTCGACCTTGTCGATATAGATGACCTCGCCAAATTCGAAAATGGAGAGATGCACGGATTCCTTGGTCGCGGCAGCGAGCGCCTTTAGATGCGGCTGCGCGGCGGCACGCAGATCAAGCTGATTGAAGACCCGCGTGCCGAATTCCCACAGGCGAAGCGTCGGCCTAAAGGCCTTCGTTTTCGGCTCCTGAGAAATATACTGGCACTCCTCAAGAGTCTTGAGCAGCCGGTAGGCGTTGCTTTTCGTAACGCCGCAGAGGCGAGCCAGGTCCGTCATCGAGGAGGGGCCATCGTTCAGACATAAAGCTTCCAGCATCTTGAGCGCTTTGAAGACGGTTGTTTCCATTTATCAATCAGCCTGTTCCATTGCCATCCTAACCTCGGCCGACTCCATCGCCGCCGAGCGGCCAGATGATAGCGACCGGCGCATGTCGAGCACCAAGGATTTTCTCAGGAATCCGCATTTTTCCGTTTCCGGATATCGTCAAACTCGGTCGGCTGCCCTGTCCTTGCTGTCAAGCCACCATCGGCAACAAGGGTCGCACCGGTCACGAAGGAAGCATCCTGCGAAGCAAGAAAAGCGATCGCCGCCGCGACCTCCTCCGGCCTCCCCAACCGGCCCAGGGCGCAGGCATGCGCATAGCCGGCTGTAACTGTCTCATCCGGCAGCGTTGCCAGCATGCGTGGCGAGGCAATCGGCCCAGGACAGATGACATTGGCCCGAACGCCATGGATCCCTTCCTCCCAGGCAAGGCTTTGCGTCAAGTTGATGATTGCCGCCTTGACCGAATTGTAGGCAGCCCAACCGGGATCGCCGCGCAACCCCGAAATCGACGACATATTGACGATGCTTCCCCGTGCGCTTTTCCGCAAGAACGGCAAGGCGGCCCGGCAGGCCACCACCGTGCTGCGCAAATTGAGCGCATAGAGCCGATCCCATGTGGCGGTTTCAAGATCGCCGATCAAGCCGGGCGCGCTGCCACCGGCAATATTGACCAGCACATCGAGTTTCCCGGCTTGATGCGCGGATCGTTCGATCGCCGAAGCGAGGGCACCTTCATCGAGCACATCGGCCGCAACGGCCTCGACTTCGCGACCCTCGGCGACAAGCCGTGCGGCGAGAGCCTGGGCGGCGGCATAATCGATGTCCAGGGCAAAGACGCGCGCGCCTTCATCACTCAAGCGCTCGACCGTGGCGGCACCCATGCCGCCGCCGCCGCCGCTGACGACCGCCACGCAATTGACAAAGCGACCCGGCATTTCAGACCTTCGCCAGTTTTCGGTCGGGATCGAGAAACGGCGTCCTGGCCACCTGAGCCTGGACAGACCGATCTTCAAAACGAACGGTAAGGGCTTGGCCGATGGACGCAGCCCGCCGATCGACCATCGCCAGGGCGATGCTGGCCTCGAGGGTCGGCGAATAGATGGCGCTGGTAACGGCGCCAACCGTCCGGCCATCCAGTTGTACCGGATCATTGCCGAACGCAGCCTCTGTTCCATCGAGCCGCAAGCCCACGAGACGTGTCTCCGGGTCGGCAGACGAGGATGCCAGAAGAACGTCCCGGCCATGGAAAAACGGCTTTTTCCCATTCACCATCCAGCCGAGACCGGCCTGATATGGCGTGTGCTGCCAGTCGAAATCCTGGCCGAAGTTCACGATTGCCGCTTCTAGCCTGCGAATATTCAGCGCCCGGCTGCCCGCCAGCTTCACGCCGTGACCCTGGCTCTCCGCCCATAGGTCAGCGAACATCTGGCCGGCCACCGGCACATCCACATAGATGTCATAGCCAAGTTCGGCAGTGAATCCGGTCCGCGAAATCACGGCAGGCACACCGCAGACAGTGGTTTCCACCGACCAATAAAATGGCAGCCGCGATAAATCCGCGGCCGTCACCCGCTGCAGAATTTCCCGCGATTTCGGTCCCTGCAACGAGGCAACGTGCTTGTCGTCGAGATAGCTTCGAACGGAGACCCGCCGGCCGAGCGCATTGGCATAGATCCATTGTTCCGAAGAGCCGGGCCCTCCTACCCACCAGATCCGCTCAGGGCTGAAACGGATGATGACGGCATCCTCGACGATCCCTCCATAGTCGTAGCACATCACCGAATATAGGCATTGCCCATCTGCCGTTCTCGTCAGGTCCCGAGGTATCAGCTCATTCATCAAGGGCAGGGTGTCCGGACCGGTGATTTCGATCACCTCTTCCCCCGTTACATCCCAGAGGCCCGCGACATTGCGAAGCGCCCAATATTCCTCGACCGGGTCGGTGATCTGATCCGGTTTCAGGTAGCTATTGTGCAGTTTGAATTCCTTCGCTTGCCGCCCGATCGTTCCATAGAAGGCAGTGTGTTTCAGTCCCTTGCGAAGCCGGGTGATACCCTTGCGGTAAGGCGGAACGCCGACAATGCTGGCAAATTCGCTTCGTTCGATCGCTGAATCGGTCCGCATCAATTCTCTCCTCAACTCGTCTGTCGTTCAAAAGGACCGCGACGGCAGCAAGTCGGCCTGCCTGGCAGCCAAATCGGCGGGAGCGATGTGGCACAGGATCTCATGTCCCATCGCATCGGATTGCCTGGGTGGAAATACCGTGTCGCAAAGGCCTTGAATGCGATGCGAGCAACGATCGACATAAGGGCAGCCGGCCGATGTCATGGTCACGGCATGCTCCTCGGCCGCAAGTGCGGGCGGTGCAGTGGTGAGATCATGTCGCGCTTCTCGGCCTGGCTGCGGTATCGCCCGCAACAACATCTCGGTATAGGGGTGGCAAGGAGGCGTAAAAACCTGCTCCACCGATCCCGTCTCGCACAACTCGCCACGATAAAGGACGCAGACCCGATGCGCCAACCAGCGCACCACGGATAAATCATGCGAGATGAAGAGATAGGAAAGCCCCTGTTCCCGCTGCAATCGCCGGAGCAGATTGATAATGCCGGCCTGAACGGAGACATCCAGGGCGGAGATGATTTCATCGCACAGGACCAGCTCGGGCGATGCCGCGAGCGCGCGAGCAATTGCCACGCGTTGACGCTCACCACCGCTCACCTGCCGCGGCTTACGTTTGAGATAGACAGGATCCAATTGGACCGCCGATAGCAATTCCGCCACACGCCGCGCGCGCTGCGCCGCTGATGCCATGAAAGACCGTCAACGGTCGGCCGATGATTTCTGCGATCGTCGACTTGGGATTGAGAGACGCGTCGGGGTTTTGGAACACGATCTGCAAACGCCGCCGGATATCCTGAGAGCGGGCACGAATGGGACGTGAGATGTCTTCGCCTTGGAAACGAACGATGCCGGCGGAAACCGGAATGAGGCCTTCGATCGCCCGAAGGATGGTCGACTTCCCACTGCCGCTTTCACCCACCAACGCCATGGTTTCACCAGCCACCACCCGGAACGAGAGGCCGGCAACCACCGGCCGCGACGGAGATCGGGGTTTCCTCAGCCAATCAAGCAGGCGGGGCCGGTGATAGGTGACGTTCAGATCCTTAACTTCCAGCAGGGGCGCGGTTCCGGTCATGCAGACCTCGCAATCTCGGCGCGCCGTAGGCAGGCAACCTCGTGCCCCGCCGCAGCATGCTCCAACGGAATGTTGCCCCGCAGGCAGATATCTGCGGCCCATTTGCAACGAGACGCGAAGCGGCACCCATCCAAGCTGGCGACCCGGCGGAAGACGCCCTCAAGGGGCGGCGTTTCAGGCGGCGGACGATCAAGCCTCGGCATCGATGCCAGAAGACCGCGCGTATATGGATGCTGGGGATTGGCGAAAAGCTCGGCGGTCGGCGCCTCTTCCACCAGCGTGCCCGCATACATGATGGCGATGCGATCGCAGATTTCGGCAAGAGCGCCGAGATCATGGCTGACATAAAGAAGAGCCGTTCCGAACCGTGTCCGCAGGTCCGCCAGCAAATGAAGAATGCGGGCCTGCGTGGTGACATCGAGACCCGTCGTCGGCTCATCCAGGAGAATCAAGGCCGGTTGACAGGCGATCGCCATGCCAATCACGACACGCTGCTGCTGCCCGCCGCTGAGCTCATGGGGATAGCGATCATAGAGCGACCGTGGTGCCGGCAACCCAACCGCGGCGAAGATCTCAAGCACGCAGTCGATGGCGGCCCGGCCTCTCGCGATGCCATGGCTCTCGAGCACCTCGCGGACCTGCCGCCCACATGACATCGATGGCGTGAGGCTGGTTGTCGGATTCTGCGGCACCACGCTGATGCGGCCACCCCGGATGGAGCGCAACTCGGCCGATGACAGTTTCAGGATGTCCCGCCCATCGAAAACGACACTGCCTTGGGTAATGCGGCTGCCAGACCGGCTTTCGGCCAGCAAGGCATTGGCGATCGTCGATTTCCCGCAACCGGATTCGCCAGCGAGGCCGACGATTTCACCTGGTGCCAGGGCGAAGGAAAAGCCCCTGACGATATCGTGCCAGCCGGTCTCGCTCCAATAGCCGACATTGAGATCCTTCACGGCGATCAAGGGTTCCCCGCTCATTCGCGCCGCGCCTTCTGCCCGGCCTGGCCAGTCAGCCGCGCCAAACCTTCCGTGAAAAGGTTGAGCGAGATGACAAGAACCGCCATGGCGCCCGCCGGCGCCAAGACCGGCCAGAAGGACGCATTGATGCTGGTATAGCCTTCATTGATCATGAGGCCCCATTCCGGCGCCGGGGGTGGCGCACCGAATCCCAGGAAGCCGAGAGCGCCGATAAAGACGATGGCGAAGCCGCTCCGTATGGCGAACTCCACAGCGACGGTACCGATGACATTCGGCAACAATTCCCGCCATGCAATGCTCCAACTTGACTCACCGCGGGTGATCGCGGCCGTGACGTAATCTTCCGTGACGATTGACAGAGCCGCCGCGCGGACGATCCGCGTGACACGGGGCGCGAACAGGAAGGCAACCGTCAAGACGACCAGGATGCTGCTGTTGTTGAGGGCGCTGACGAGGAGCAAGGCGAGCACCAGCGGCGGGATGCTCATCAGGATATCGATCAGCCGCATGCAGATTTCGTCGAGCCAGCCGCGCTTATAGGCAAGGATCAGGCCCAGGGCCGTTCCCGACACCACCGCCAGGGTGGTGGACGCCACCGCCATCACCAGCACGGCGCGACTGCCGATGACCACGCGGCTAAACAAGTCGCGGCCGAGATTATCAGTGCCCAGGAGATGCGCTAGCGAGGGAGGTTCGAACGGCCCACCGACGAGGACGGCCAGCGGATCAAAGGGAACCCATACCGGTCCAGTTATAGCGACCAGGATGAAGCCGGCCAGAATGCAGGCAGAGATACGCGCCGTCAGCGACAGTTCCCTGAGCCAGGTACCTCGCGCATCCCTGCTATCCGCTCCGATATCGATGGTGCCGATACTCATCTGAATTGCGCCCGCAATCGTGGATTGAGCAGAATCGAGACGATGTCTGCCGCGAAATTGCAGAGGATATAGACACCAGCCAGCAGCAGGGCAGCAGCTTGAATGACCGGATAATCCTTCAGGCTGATGGATTCCACCAGCAGGCGGCCCAAGCCGGGGAAATTGAAAACGGATTCGACGACGACAATGCCGCCCATCAGCCAGGCGATGTTCAACGCCGTCACGTTGAGTGCCGGTCCAAGCGCATTCGGCAGTGCGTGAAACCATAGGATGCGCCAGCTCGGCAGGCCTTTCAGCCGTGCCATTTGCACATAGCCGCTTTCCAGCACATCGATGAGGCTCTCGCGCATCAGCCGGACGGCATAGGCCGTCATGGCGGCAGCCAGGGTGATCGCCGGCAGAAACAGCATGTGGATCACCTCGAAAAACCCGTGGGCCTGATCGATCAGTGCCAAAGGCGGAAACCATGGCAGCAGCAAAGCGAAGATCATCGTCAACGCGATGCCAACGACATATTCCGGAACGCACATGCCAAAAATGATCAGGATCGAGACGGCATGATCCACCGCCCGCCCGCGATAGACCGCCGTCCACAATCCCAGGCCGATACTGAGCGGCACGTATATCGCCAGTACCACCGCCGTCAGGATCAGCGTGTTGATGGCACGCCCCCAGACATAGCCCAGCGCCGGCCGATCGGCCACCAGCGACATGCCCAGATCGCCATGCAGCATACCGAAGAGCCACTGCAGATATCGTTGCCAGGCCGGCAATTCGAGATGCAGCTTCATCCGCAAGACCGCAAGGCTCTCCGCTGTCGCGTCACGGCCGAGAATCCGCGACGCCGCGTCGCCCGGCAGCCACTCGATACACCAGAAAATGATGATCGAGACGGCGACCAGGCTGACGAAAGCGAGACCGAAGCGGGTGAGAATAAGTCGTGCCATATCCGCTAGGCGTTGATGTCGACCTGCGTGAAGTCCTTGGAGAACTTCTGCGGATGCAACGTCCAACCCGATACGTTTGCGCGCGTCGCGCCGATCGCGTCGGGAAAAATCGGCACCAGAATCCCACCTTCCTCCCGCAGCAGGTGCTGCGCTTGCTGATAGAGAGCCGTTCGCTTCTTATCGTCGACCGTCTGGCGCGCATCATAAATGAGCTTATCGTAATCGGGCCGCCGCCAATGAGTCTCGTTCCATTCGGCATTCGATAGATATGGAACCGACAAAGCCTCATCCGCCGCGCGGCCGGACCAGGCGGAGCAAACGAACGGCTTCTTCAGCCAGATATTGTCCCAATATTCTCCGGCCGGCGATTTGACGAGATTGACCTTGATGCCGGCTTCGGCGGCCTGCGCCTGGAAAAGAGTCGCCAGTTCGATGAAACCGATGACGGCCTCAGAAGTATGGAGGTCGATCTCCAGCCCCCCACCATGGCCCGCCTGTGCGAGAAGTTCCTTGGCCTTGGCGATATCGCGCTGCCGGGCCGGGCCGGTCAGACCATATTGCACCCAGGGCGCAACCGGATTGTCATCGCCGACCTGACCATGGCCGCCAAGAACAAGCTGCACGAATTTTTCACGGTCGATGACATATTTCAGGGCCTGGCGTACCCGCACATCGTCGAATGGCGGCGTATCGGTCCAGACGCTCAAGGACATCACATAGGGTGACTTGACGGACACGACCTTCACGTCCGCATTCTGCTGCAACCGGGCAAGCCCCACGCGCGGCAGATCCCATGTCAGATCGATTTGTCCAGCCGTGAGCGCGGCAATCTGCGCCGCACCATCCGGAATCGAGCGGAGTTCTACGGCATCGACTTTGGGCAGACCAGGGCGCCAGTAATGCTCATTTTTGACATAGGTGCTGGACGCCTCGCCTGGCGTGAATTGCTGGACTTTGAACGGACCCGTACCGATTCCCTTCAAGCGCAGATCCTCTGACGACTGCCCAGCCTTCACGATATAGGAGAACCGGCTTGCAATGTAGCCGGGAAATTCGACGACGGCTTTCGGCAACTTGAAACGCACGGTGAAATCATCCAGCGCCTCGATACCGTTCGGATCGATCGAAGAGACGGAAGATTTTCCTGGAGACCCGGTCGCCGGATCAAGCAGTCGATGGAAGCTGAATAGAACATCCTTGGCGGTGAAAGCCGACCCATCATGGAACAGAACGCCCTGACGCAGCTTGAACGTCCAGGCATCGCCCGTCTCATTAGTGGTCCAGCTTTCAGCCAGCTGCGCTTTCGGCGCGAAGGTTTCGTCCAGTACGACCAGGCGCTCATAAACCAGGGCGATCCGAGACGCATCGACATCTTGCGCGCTGAACGCAGGATCGAGCGTTCCCTTGGAACCATCCGCCTCGCCCGAGGCGATGCGCAACGTCTTTGTCGCGGCAAGGGCCATCCGTGAAAAATACAGGCTTCCGGCCAAGGCCGCGCTCCCCGCAAGGAATGTGCGTCTGGTCGCTCTCAGTTTTACCGTCATGTCTTTCTGTTCCTTCCCTGCAACAACAGCCGTTATCAAATCGGCCTCATTTTGCGATCATAGCGTCTGTTCCATTATTTGGATCACGATTTTAATTAATGGAACTCGCGAGATTTCCTCCCAAAGCATCAGACGGACTGATCGAGTTGAAGTTTGCCAGACGCGGTGAAGCGATCGAATGAAAAAGGCCGCGGATCGGCAGCCGGTATCCCGCCAGTGGCGAGATCGACCGCCAATTGCGCCGCTGCAGGCGCAAGACCGAATCCATGACCGGAAAAACCGGTCGCCAGAACCAAACCGGGTACAGTGGCCACCGTCGAGATGACAGGAATAGCATCCGGCATGACATCGATGAATCCGCCCCAGGACTGAGCCATCTTCAGATGGCGGAAAATGGGAAAGACGTTTGCAAGGTTGCTGCAGGCCTGCGTGAGGATTTCCGGTATCGGCGCCGGGTCAAGCATACGCACGAGCTCGAAGGGCGATATATCGTCCATCCCCCAGCGACGCTTCAGGCGCCATTCATCCGTGAAGCGCCGGCCGAGGCGCAGTCGCATCTTCCGGCCCTGCGCCCGAAAGGCGGGCCAGAACGAGCGCAGCAGACGAAAACTGTCGGGGACAATGTCGGTCACGGTGGCGGAGGCCTGAGACACGATGTAGCCGCCGTCAGCGCGTTTCCGGAAACCAAAGCCCGGTGCCTTCAGCGACACCTCGGGACCGCCCGGCAGCGGTGCCGACCGCATGACTGAGCCAAGCACCTTGAGCTGCGGCAGATCGAGGTCGAGATTGCCGCAAAACAGACGCGACCAAGCGCCGCCGGCGAGGATGACCGACTGACAGCGGATGACGCCACGTTCGGTGACGACGCCCGAAACTCTTCCGCCTTGACGCTCCACGCCCCTGACGGCGCAATCAAGGAGAATATGGGCGCCGAGTTGCCGCGCGCGCCGGGCGATCGCCGGCGCAGCCAGGCTCGGCTCCGCACCGCCGTCGCCAGACGTGTAAAGGGCTCCCTTCCATTGTTTGCGCCCATCGGGCAGCAGATTGGATATCTCATGAGCGCTGAGAAAACGGCTATCGACCGGAAAGGCCGAAACGGTGTCGAGCCATTGTGCATAGCTCGCCTCATCCGCAAGAGAATCATAGAGATAAAGAATACCGCTTGTCCGATATCCGGTATGGCCGGCAATCCGCCGGTCGAGATCGCGCCACAGGCGCAGGCTTTCCAGGATAAGCGGCAGCTCTCTCGGGTCGCGACCCGTGGCACGGCACCAGCCCCAATTCCGACCCGATTGCTCCCCGGCGATGATTCCCTTCTCGCAGAGAACGACCGGAATTCCACGTTCCGCAAGAATGAGGGCCGCGAAGACGCCGATGATGCCGCCACCGATAACGACGACTTCGGTTTCGGATGGCAGGCTCGCATCGGCCTGGACCGGCTCCGGTGGCAAGGACATAGCCGGCCGCTAGGCTCCGGCCCGCGCGGGAGAGAGCCTGAACGGTTCCAGATAGTCGTCCAGGTCTATCCCCAGCAAATTATTGAAAACATTGGTCGCCAGCATTGTCCCGCCATAAGTCACGAGATCGACGGTCGCCTTCTGCCCGTAACGTGCGACGACGCGTGGCATCAGATCTGGATTCGGCGCCTGCTGGGGATCGCCGACCGCGTGACCCAGTTCTATCAGCAATGCCTCATCCGGCGTCGGCGTGAAATTCTCCGGGGTCAGCCCCTCCGCCAACAGCAACCGCCGGAAATAAGTGGAGCAGAGCAAGCAGCCGGCCACCGCCGATATTGCATGCGAATAGATGGAGAGGGCGCGATCGCCGATTACCTCGCGGACTTCGGCTTTGACACTTAGCCATTGGCCAAATACTTGGAATGCGGCCGGAGAGTGCAGCAGGATCGCCTTCATATTGGTGACACGCCCGGCGCGCTGACGCTCAGTTTCGTAGAGAGCGAGGATATCTGGCGGCAGCGCCGCACCGTCGTGATCGACCCGTGAAACAAGACTCATCTCGGCCTCCCTGGCTATCACCCAGCGCTCAGTCCCCTCTGACCGAACACCCCTTTTCTTCTAGGACGGTTTGATCATATATTGGAACGCGATTTTATTTATTGGAACAACCAAGTTTTCCTTGTTTGACCTGAAGCAGAGCTTCTGGCCTTTATCGCTTAACCTTTTCACTGGCCTGCCTTGGACGAGGAAGCCATATGCCGAAATTCCTGGTGATCTGTGATGCCTGACCATGCCGTAAATCGGCAGTTCGATTTTCTGGTGGTCGGTGGGGGTGCCAGCGGCGCCGTATTGGCCCGACGCCTCGCGGAGAGGACCGGCTATTCGGTTGCCTTGCTGGAAGCCGGCTCCAGCGACCGTCATGTGCCGGAAATTGCTGACTTTCGGCGTTATCAGGACGTCATCGCAGGGCCACATGCGAAGAACTTCGTGGCCATGTCCGGTGGCGCCGGCGGTCACTTGGTCAATATACCAACGGGGCGCGTCCTCGGCGGATCGACATCGCTCAACACCTGCATCTGGCTGCGGCCGCCGGCCCATGATTTTGCCGCATGGCGGCAGAGCGGCGCCAGCGGTTGGTCCGACGACGCCGTGACCGATGCGTTCCGGCAAGTGGAACAGCAGATCCGCTTCGAAACGGTTCGTTCGGAAAATCCGGCGCAACGCGCACTGCTCGATGCGGCACGCGAACTCGACTTCCAGGAGATCGATTTCACCGAACCCTTCGATGCCGGCATCGGCCGCTACCGCTTCAATACCGCCGGATATAGCCGCCAGTCCAGCGCCGTCGCCTTTCTGCACGACACCACGCCACTGGTAAGTAATCTTAAGATTTTTACCGACACGGAAGTTGAACGCCTCCTGATCGATGCTGGACACCGCGTTACCGGTGTCCAGACGAACCGCGGTATCTTCGAAGCACGCTACGAGACCATCCTTTGCGCCGGTGCGATCAATACGCCCAAGATCATGTTGCTCTCCGGACTTGGGCCTGGTTCGGACTTGCAAGCCCTGGGAATCCAGGTCTTCAGGGAACTGGCGGGCGTCGGCCGCCATTTGCTGGACCATCCCGCCGTCGCTCTCAACCTCGCGGCATCCCGCGAGCCGCCCCGCGCGGAACCCTGGAACTATGCCGGTATTCTGTTCGCGCGCACGGATGCCACCGCGCCCTGGCCGGATATCGAAATTCAGCTGGGCGCCGAACTCTTCCAGAAGCACGCCATTGCCGCCGGATATACAGGCCATGATGGGCCCGGCTTCTGTGCCTATTTGACCGTCAATCGCGCCTGCAGCGAAGGCAGCGTGACGCTCCGCTCACCTCGCGCCGATGAAGCACCGCTGATCGATCTTGCCTACTTCTCGGATCCCCGTGGCGAAGATATGCGGGTCATGGCGGATGGCCTCAAGCTATCCCGCCGGCTTTTCGCCACGCGAGCCATGCAATCCTGGATCGCCGGTGAAGTGACGCCAGGTGCCAGCGCGATGGATGGAGAAGGCTTGGCTGACTACATCCGGCGGACAGCGACGACCGGATACCATCTGGCTGGAACCTGCCGCATGGGCGATCGAACTGCGCCAGGCAGCGTCGTCGGTTCCGATCTCAAAGTGATCGGCGTCGAGGGATTGCGCATTGCGGATGCGTCGATCTTTCCCACCATGGTGAGCGTGAATATAGCGCCGACCTGCTGGATGATCGGTCAACGCGCGGCGGACATCATCCGCGCGTGCTGGTCCGGCCAGGCGATACCTTCATCCGTCCGATCCAGCCCCTCATCTTCCCCTTCATTCGCCCCCATCAACTCCAAGGAGAGTGCCTGACAATGCCGACCTTTTATTTCGACGCTGATGCGGATCTCGCTCCACTCAAGGGCCGCAAGGTCGCAATCATCGGTTATGGCAATCAGGGGCGCTCGCAAGCGCTCAATCTCAAGGATAATGCCGTAGATGTCATCATCGGTAATATCGAAGATGAATATGCGGCGATCGCGCGCGATGACGGCTGGAACCTGCTGACCATTGCCGAAGCCGCCGCGCAAGCGGATATCAAGCTCATCCTCACCTCCGACGACAGCCAGCCGGAGGTTTATGAAAAGTGGATCAAGCCCACGCTCAAGGCCGGTGACACCCTCTCTTTTGCGCATGGCTTCAATATCCACTTCAAGGAAATCGTGCCGCCGGCCAATGTCGATGTGGTGATGGTCGCGCCGCGCATGCTGGGCGAAGGGGTGCGCGCGACTTTCGTGGAAGGCCGCGGTTTTCCCAGCCTGATCGCCGTGCATCAGGACGCCACCGGTGAAGCTCAGGCAAAGACTCTCGCGATCGCCAAGGCGATCGGATCAACGAAGATGGGGGCCTTGGCCTCCACCTTCGAAGAGGAAACAATGATTGATTTGTTCGAGGAGCATCAGCCGGCATTGTATGGCCTGCGGACCATGTTCGAAGCATTGATCGAGGCGGGGTGTTCGCCGGAAGCCGTGATGCTGGATCTCTATGCCTCCGGCGAGTCGGTGAAATGGGCGGAATATGGGCGAGACCTCGGTTCCTTCGAGCGGATGAATCGCGCCTCTCGTACCGCCCAGTTCGGTCACCTCGTTTGGTCCAAGCAATACTTCGACCATGACGCGACGCTCAACGGTATGCGCAAGATGATCGAGAATATCCGGAACGGTTCGTTCTACGAAGCCCTGAAGGCGCAGAAGAAAGCCAATCTCAACAAGGTTGAAGAAACCAAGGCCGAAAACGCCCAGCATGATTTGCTGAAGCATGAACATAAACTTTATCAAATCCTTGGCCGCCGCCCCAAGGACGCGTGAGCGAGGAAGCAATGACGGCAGCCCAAGCACCCACGCTAGACAGGTCTCCCCGATATCGGATCGGCATCGATGTGGGCGGGACGTTTACCGATCTGCTCCTTCTCAATGAGGCCGATGGCCGGCTGACGGCCCTGAAAGTCGCGTCAACGCCGGCCGCACCCGAGCAGGCGATCCTGACCGGCCTTGAACAGCTGAAAGCTCGACACGGAATCGACCCGGCGCATATCGTCTATTTCTCGCACGGCACCACGCTTGGCGTGAACACGCTGCTGCAACGAAACGGCGCCGATGTGGGCGTCATGACGACAAAAGGCTTTCGGGATATTTTCGAACTGCGCCGGTTGCGGCTTTCCAAGGCCAATGACCTTTTCGTCCCCAAGCCGATCCCGCTCGTCCCGCGTCACCGCGTCGTGGAAGTGAATGAACGGCTGCTTCAGGATGGACAGGTGCTGCAGCCGTTGCAGCGGGTGGACGTGGAAGAAGCCGCGGCCAGGCTGGTCGAAAGCGGCATCAGCACCATCGCCATCTGCTTTCTCCATGCCTATCGTGACGATCGGCATGAAAAACAGGCCAAGGAATGGATCTCGGCGGCGTTTCCCGACCTGTATGTCTGCACATCCGCCGAGATTTGGCCGCAGCAGCGCGAATTCGAGCGTTTCCTCGTCGGTGTCATCAACGCCTATATCGGCGCCCGGATGCGCAGCTATTTTGACACGCTGTTATCCGGGACGGCGGATCTCAAGCTCTCCTGCCGGATCTTCTCGACCCGGTCGAATGGCGGCGTCATGAGCGTCGCCGCGGCGGCGGAACGGCCGGTTGACACGCTGCTATCGGGGCCGGCCTCCGGCGTGATCGGGGCGGCCTTCATCGGCCAGATCATCGGCGACGACAAGATCGTCACCTTGGATATGGGTGGCACCAGCGTCGATATGGCGGTGATTTCCGGCGGCGTTCCCTATTCGACCGAGAATACCGTCGGCGATTTTCCGATGGTCTTGCCCGCCGTGGATGTTTCCGCCATCGGCGCGGGTGGCGGCTCCATCGCCTGGCTTGATGCCGAAGGTGTACTCAAGGTCGGGCCGCGTAGCGCTGGCGCTCTCCCGGGCCCTGCCTGCTATGGGCGCGGTGGCATCGAGCCCACCGTGACGGATGCCTACGTGACCTTGGGCATCTGTGGCGGCAAGGGACTGCTGGGCGGCGAGATGCGACTCGATATCGGGCGCGCCCGCGCCGCCATCGCAACGCTTGCCGGCCGACTTGGCAAGAGCATCGAAGAGACCGCTGACGCTATCCTGCAGGTGGCGACAGCGAATATCTATGCCGAACTCGTGCCGCAGCTCGCTCGTCGTGGTGCCGATTCCGCCGAATACTCGCTGCTGGCTTATGGCGCGGCCGGGCCCACCCATGTTTTCATGCTGGCGCGCGAGCTGGATGTCCGTCGTGTGATCATTCCCCCCACGCCCGGTCTGCTTTGCGCCTTGGGATGTCTTGTCGCCGATCTGCGGGCCGATTTCGTCCGCAGCTTATGGGCGGATTGCAGCGATCTGCAGGATGACGCCCTGCGCGGCCTTTACGACGGCCTTGTCGCGGAAGCACAGGCCTGGCTGACATCGGAAGCTGTCGACGTTTCCACCACGCGTTTAGTCCTCTCGGCTGATCTCTGCTATAAGGGACAATCCTTCGAGATCAATGTCCGCTTCCCCGATGAACCGATCAGCGTCGCCAATATCGAAAACTGGTTTCACGCGCGATATGAGCAGATCTATGGATATGCGGACAAATCGGCGCCCGTAAAGCTTCTGGAGGCGCGCGTTCAGATCGTCGGCATCACCCACAAGCCTGGATTCGAGAACCTCAGCCCTCACCGAACCGACCAGGAACTGCCGGTGGAAAAGAGGACGATCCGAGAGGACCGGTTGAACCGGGAGGCCACTGTTCTGCAACGAGCAAGCCTCGCGCCAGGCGACACGTTTCACGGCCCGGCCGTCGTGGAGCAATACGATACCACGGTTTACGTACCAGACGGATTCCAGGTCACGGTCGATGCCTGGCATAATCTGATCGGAGAGAGGCGTCCATGATCGACGATAAAATCGGCCTTGAGATCCTGACCAATCGCTTCCAGGCGATCGTGGATGAGATGGCGAATGCCCTCTTCCGCACCGCCCATACCGTTTTCGTGAAGGAAACGCAGGATTACGGCGCGGCCCTGGTATCGACCAAGGGCGAGGTCTTCGCCGCACCGCGCCGCTACGGCGTGCTGATGATGATCGGCATGCCGATGGACGATGCCATCCGCCTGATCTCTCACGATGTCCAGCCCGGTGACGTGTTCATATCGAACGACCCGGATGCGACACGCGGCATGTGTACGCATCTTTCCGATGTCTTCCTGTGGAAGCCCATCTTCTGGGAAGGAAAGCTCGTCTGCTATGCCTGGACCTTCATCCACATGTCGGATGTCGGCGGCCGGGTGCCGGGCAGCATCGCGCCATCCAGCCATGAGATCTTCCAGGAAGGTATCCGCATTCCGCCACAGAAACTGTTCAAGGCCGGCGAGCTGGATGAGAGCTTCCTGCGCATGTTCCTCGCCAATTGCCGGACGGCCGAACAGAATTGGGGCGACATGAAAGCCTGCTTGGCCGGGCTCAATACCGCCGAAAAGCGCGTCCATGAATTGCTCGGTCGCTTTGGCGGCGGGGCGGTCGAGCACGGAATCGATGCCGTGCTCGATTACGCCGAACAGCAGGCGCGGCGCGTCATATCGCATGTGCCGGCCGGGACGTATCGCTTCACCGATTTCATCGAAGGGGACATGGTCGGCCTTGGCCTCATTCGCATCGCACTTGCCCTGACGGTGGGGGATGGACGCCTTCACCTCGATTTCACGGGAACGGCGCCCCAGGTTAGAGCCGCCCTCAACCTACCCACCTATGGCAAGGACGGCCACTGGATGCTGGTGACCGGGCTGGTCAACTGGCTCTGCACCCAGGAACCCGGCATTGCCTATAACGCTGGTATCGTGCGGGCCATCAAGGTGCAGATACCGAAAGGTACGATCCTCAATCCCGAAGCCGGCGCCGCCTATGGTGCGCGCTATTCCACCTCTCATAAAGTGTGCGACGTCACCATCGGTGCCTTGGCGCAGGCCGTCCCCATGGAGCTGCCGGCCACGGATTCCGGCCAGGGCTCCATCCTGCTCGTCTCGGTTCCGGATTTTGAAACAGGCGGCACCAAGGTCAGTGTCATTCAGCCCATCGTTGGCGGTTCCGGCGGCCGCCCCATGGATGATGGCGTCGATGGAACCATGGTCATCCTCAACTTCCTCAAGAATGTGCCGACAGAGATGATCGAGCGCGACATGCCTTCGATCCTGATCCGCAACTATGGCCTGCGGCCGGATTCCGGCGGTGTCGGCCGCTATCGTGGCGGCACCGGCACGATCATCGAATTCGAGACGCAATCGCCTTTTACCACCGTCACGTCGCGCTGCATGGAACGTTATGTCTTTCCGCCGCCAGGTCGCATGGGCGGCGGTCCCGGCGCCACCGGTTATACGACCCTCAATCCCGACACGGCGGCGCGCGATATCGGCAAGATCGATATCCTGGAGCTTTCTCCGGGAGACGTGCTGCGGATCGGCACGCAAGGCGGCGGCGGTTTCGGCGATCCGCTGACCCGGCCGCCGGAGATCGTCGCCGAGGATCTCCGAAACGGCATCATTTCCGACGAGACCGCCCGCGAGCAATATGGATTGATTACCAATGCTGACGGCGCCGTCGATCTTGCCGCGACTGAACGGCAACGCGCTTCGCTGCGCGCGGCGCGCAACTGGCGGGAAGTGCCGGCTTTCGATCTCGGCGCCAAGCGCGAAGCCTATCAGGAGCGCATCCCGCATGATCTCCATTTGGCCATCCTCGCGGCCATCGCCGATTTGCCGATCCTGCTCCAGCAACTGAATTACTGGCAACTGCTGGAAGAAGTCGACCGACGGCAATTGGCCGGCGAGGATCTAGGTCCGGAAGACATTCCAGCGATCGCCATGAGCATATTACATCGATCTGGTCAGAATACCTTCCAAGGCCCGGCCAGGGCGGCAGAATAGCTGGTCGTCGTGGCCGTCGTGACTATATATCACCCATCTTCCAATGACTTGCGATACTGCTCCGTACGGATTGGCTCACCGTCGGATAGAAGGAAGGCCGTCAAATGACCGACCGGCGACGCCATGACCGCTTCAGGGACTTTCTTCGGGCGTTTTCCGAGCTGATCGATGCCAATCCCCCTGAAGAGGTCATTCTTGACCGGGGCGCTCAACATCTCCGTGCGCTGGTCAGCAGCGATGACTGGCTGGACGATCAATTTGCGGCCGCGGATTCAACGTACTATCAGCAGTTTCTACTCTATGCCGATGCCAGGGAGCGGTTTTCCGTCGTGAGCTTCGTCTGGGGTCCAAACCAGTTCACACCGATTCACAATCATACCGTCTGGGGCCTGATCGGCGTCCTGCGCGGGGCCGAGACATCCCAAGCCTTCAAGTGGAACGGACCGGGCCAGCTTATCGAAAACGGGCCGCCAACCCGTCTTTCGCAGGGCACCGTCGAGGCCGTCTCGCCGCGCATCGGCGACATCCATCAAGTGAGAAATGCATTGACCAACCGGGTATCCATTAGCATTCATGTCTATGGCGCAAATATCGGCGCGGTCCGCCGCAGCGTTTTCAAGGAAGACGGCAGCGAAAAGCTCTTCATTTCCGGCTATTCGAACACCGTTCTACCCAATCCCTGGGATATCTCGAAGGAGCAGCAAGACTGATGACCGGCTTCAAGACACGCTCCTTCGCCGAGATACGCCAAGCCCTCCTCGATCGCCGCGAGCTTGCCTTGCTCGATGTCCGGGAGGAAGCTCCCTATGCCGAGGCGCATCCGCTCTTCGCCGCCAATGCTTCCTTGTCGCGGCTGGAACTCGATATCCTTGCGCGCGTGCCGCGGCGCAATACGGCCATCACCGTTTACGACAACGGCGAGGGATTGGCCGAGCGGGCGGCGACACGATTGACAGCCCTCGGATACACCGATATCGCCCTGCTTGCCGGTGGGCTGGCCGGCTGGCGCGACGCCGGCGGAGAGCTGTTCCAGGATGTCAATGTCCCCAGCAAGGCCTTTGGCGAATTGGTCGAAGCGAAGCGCCACACGCCCTCCCTCTCGGCGCAGGACGTCAAGGCACTGATCGACGACAAGGCAGATATCGTCATTCTCGATGCCCGCCGTTTCGATGAATACAACACGATGAGCATCCCGACCGGCACAAGTGTCCCCGGGGGTGAACTGGTTTTGCGGGTCCGGGAGCTTGCCCCCGATCCGAAAACTCGCGTCATCGTCAATTGCGCCGGCCGAACGCGCAGCATCATCGGCACGCAATCGCTGGTCAATGCGGCGATCCCCAACCCGGTCGCGGCCTTGCGCAATGGCACCATCGGCTGGACACTGGCCGGCCAGCAACTGGAACACGGACAAGAGCGCCGCTTCAAGCCGGTCAGCAATGAAACGCGCCTGGCAGCCGCCGCGAAAGCGCGGCAGGTGGCCGATCGCGCCC
>LNAP01000510.1_pt1 | contig 155987 bp, 138 predicted proteins | sample 602601 | NCBI WGS metagenome assembly LNAP01 (sample SAMN02440304, study PRJNA202911) | soil metagenome | biome: Subtropical and temperate rainforests or woodlands; isolation source: soil samples (1 kg each in a 20% v/v slurry with milli Q water) were... ...
GCTTAGCGCGCCAAGCCCGGCATTGGTCAACGCCTACCTCAGCGACCACGAACAAACCGGCACCCTGCTCGCCCAGGGCCAACTGCGCTTAATCGACAATCAAGTCAGTGCCACAACCGGCACCCTGCGGGCCAAGGCCGAGTTCGCCAATGACGGGCAGACCCTGTGGCCGGGCCAATTGGTCACGGTAAAGGTACAAACCGCTGTTGATCAGGGCGCTTTAGTGGTGCCACCGCAAGTGGTGCAGCGTGGGCTGGAGCAGTATTTCGTTTACCGGGTGAACGGTGACAAGGTCGACAGCGTGCCGGTCAAGGTGCTGCATCAGGACAGCGAGCTGACCATAATTCAGGGCGTGCAGCCGGCAGATATTCAGGCCGGTACGGTGCTGGTACGCGATGGCCAATCGCGCCTGAAACCGGGCGCAAAAATCGAAGTGCTTAGCGAAGAGCCGCCAGCCGCCACCGCCCAGGTGCAGCCATGACGGGTACGCAACTAAAAGACTTTGCCGCTAAAGGCCGGGGCTCAGTGTCGGCATGGTGTGTTGATCATCCTGTCGCCACGCTGCTACTTACCTTCGCCCTGGTGCTGCTCGGCCTGATCGCCTTTCCACGCTTGCCATTGGCGCCATTGCCGGAAGCTGAATTCCCCACCATCCAAGTCAACGCCCTGTTGCCCGGTGCCAGCCCAGACACCATGGCTTCCTCGGTGGCGACGCCCTTGGAGGTGCAGTTCAGCGCTATACCCGGCATGACCCAGATGACCTCCACCAGCGCCCTGGGCTCAACCAACCTGATCTTGCAGTTCACCCTGGACAAAAGCATCGACAGCGCCGCCCAGGAAGTGCAGGCGGCGATCAACACCGCCGCCGGCAAGCTGCCGCAGGATATGCCCAGCCTGCCGACCTGGCGCAAGGTCAATCCGGCGGACAGCCCGGTGTTGATCCTCGCCGTTAGTTCGTCGCAAATGCCGGGCACCGAACTGAGCGACCAGGCAGAAACCATCCTCGCCCGTCAGCTCAGTCAGATTGATGGCGTCGGCCTGATCAATATCAGCGGCCAGCAACGCCCAGCGATTCGCGTACAGGCCTCGCCAGACAAACTCGCCGCCCTCGGTTTAACCCTCGCCGATCTGCGCACGGCGCTCCAGCAAACCAGCCTTAACCTGGCCAAGGGCGCGCTTTACGGCGAGTCAAGCATCTCCACCCTATCGACCAACGACCAGCTGTTTCATGCCGAGGATTACGGCCAGTTGATCGTCTCTTACAAAGACGGTGCGCCGGTGCAGCTGCACGATGTGGCGCGGGTGGTTGAAGGCTCTGAAAACGCCTATGTGCAGGCCTTTTTTAATGACCAGCCAGGGCTCAACCTGGTGATCTTCCGCCAGCCTGGGGCCAATATCGTCGACACCGTCGACCGTATTCAGGCCGAGTTGCCGCGCTTGCAAGCCATGCTGTCGGCCTCGGTACAGGTGTCGGTGCTTAACGACCGCACGCAGACCATTCGGGCCTCGTTGCATGAAGTGGAAATCACCCTGCTGATTGCCGTGCTGTTGGTGGTGGCGGTAATGGCGCTGTTTCTGCGTCAACTCTCGGCGACTCTTATCGTTTCCAGCGTGCTCGGCGTATCGCTGATTGCCAGCTTTGCGCTGATGTACGTGATGGGCTTTAGCCTGAATAACCTGACCTTGGTGGCCATCGTTATTTCTGTCGGCTTTGTGGTGGATGACGCCATTGTTGTGGTGGAAAACATTCACCGTCATCTGGAGGCCGGTGAAGGCATGCGCGAGGCGGCGATCAAAGGCGCCAGTGAAATTGGCTTCACGGTTATTTCCATCAGCTTCTCGCTGATTGCCGCGTTTATTCCGCTGCTGTTTATGGGCGGCGTGGTCGGCCGCTTGTTCAAGGAATTCGCGCTGACGGCGACCTCGACCATTCTGATTTCTGTGGTCGTTTCGCTGACTCTAGCGCCAACGTTGGCGGCATTGTTTATGCGCGCCCCGCAGCATGACGGTGAGCCGCGCAAAGGCTTTGGCGATTGGCTGCTAAGCCGCTACGACCATGGCCTGCGCCGCGCGCTCAAGCATCAGCGGCTTATGCTTGGTTTGTTTAGCGTCACCTTGGCGCTGGCGGTGGTTGGCTATGTGTTTATCCCCAAGGGGTTTTTCCCGGTGCAAGACACCGGCTTTGTGCTGGGCACCACCGAGGCGGCGGCGGATATCTCCTATCCGGATATGCTCGCCAAGCACCAAGAGCTGGCCAAAATTGTTGCCGCCGACCCGGCCGTTAGCGTGTTTTCCCATTCGGTGGGCGTCAGTGGCAACAACCAGACCATCGCCAACGGCCGCTTCTGGATCACCCTGAAACAACGTGGCGAGCGTGACGTATCGGCCAGCGAATTTATCGACCGCATCCGCCCCAAACTCATGACTGTGCCGGGCATCGTTCTGTACCTGCGTGCCGGGCAAGATATCAACCTCAGCGCCGGCCCGAGCCGCAGCCAGTACCAATACACGCTAAAAAGCAACGACGGCCCCAGCCTCAATCTGTGGACCCAGCGCCTCACCGACAAGCTGCGCAGCAATCCGGTATTCCGCGATATTTCCAACGACCTGCAACTGGGCGGCAGCATCACCCATATCAGCATCGACCGCAGCGCCGCCGCACGTTTCGGCCTGACCACCAGCGATGTCGACCAAGCCCTGTACGACGCCTTTGGCCAGCGGCAGATCAGCGAATTTCAAACCGAGACCAACCAGTACAAGCAACGAACAACAACGCGGCAAGGCCGAGAGCCTGAACTTCTTCTACCTGCGCTCCCCGCTGAGCAATGAAATGGTGCCGTTATCGGCGCTGGCCAAAGTGGATGCGCCCACCAGCGGGCCGCTGTCGATTGCCCATGACGGCATGTTCCCGGCGGCCAATCTGTCGTTCAACCTCGCCCCTGGCGTAGCCCTCGGCGATGCCGTGCGTGAACTGAACCAGGCCAAGCTGGAGATCGGCATGCCGGCAGAAATCGCCGGCAACTTCCAAGGTGCAGCGCAAGCGTTCCAGAGTTCGCTGGCCAGCCAGCCGTGGCTGATCCTCGCGGCGTTGGTGGCGGTGTACATCATTCTTGGCGTGCTCTATGAAAGCTTTGTGCACCCGCTGACCATTATCTCCACCCTCCCCTCCGCTGGCCTGGGTGCGCTGGTGATGCTCTGGCTGTGTGGCCAAGACTTTTCCATCATGGCGTTGATTGGTTTGGTGCTGCTGATCGGCATTGTAAAAAAGAACGGCATCCTGATGATCGACTTTGCCCTGCAAGCCCAGCGTGAACGCGGGCTAACGCCACAAGAGGCGATTTACCAAGCCTGCCTGACGCGCTTCCGGCCGATTATCATGACCACCCTTGCCGCCCTGCTTGGCGCCTTGCCGCTGATGTTTGGCTTTGGCACCGGCGCCGAACTGCGCCAACCGTTGGGCATCGCTGTGGTTGGTGGGTTGTTGGTCAGCCAGGCGCTGACGCTGTTTACCACCCCGGTCATATACTTGGCCCTTGAGCGACTGTTCCACCGGCGCGAGCCGGCGCTGCTCGCGGCACCTGAACACTGAGACCTGCCATGCGCATTCTGATTGTCGAAGACGAAGAAAAAACCGCCGACTACCTGCACCGTGGCCTGACCGAGCAAGGGTATGCCGTGGACGTCGCCCCGGATGGCATCGAAGGGCTGCACCTGGCGTTGGAAAACGATTACGCGGTGATTGTGCTCGACGTCATGCTGCCCGGCCTCGATGGTTTTGGCGTGCTGCGCGCGCTGCGGGCACGCAAACAAACCCCGGTGATCATGCTCACCGCCCGCGAGCGGGTAGAAGACCGCATCCGTGGCCTGCGCGAAGGCGCCGATGATTACCTGGGTAAACCGTTTTCCTTTCTCGAACTCGTCGCCCGTCTGCAAGCCTTGACGCGCCGCAGCGGCGCCAGCCAGGAGCCGGTGCAAATCAGCATTGCCGACCTGGCCGTCGACCTGATCAGCCGCAAAGCCACCCGTGCCAGCCAGCGTCTGGACCTCACCGCCAAAGAGTTCTCCCTGCTTAGCGCGCTGGCCAGGCACCAGGGTGAAATCCTCTCGAAAACGGCGCTGGCGGAGATGGTCTGGGATGTGAATTTCGATAGCGACGCCAATGTCGTGGAAGTGGCGATCAAACGCCTGCGCGCCAAGCTCGACGGGCCGTTTCCGGACAAGCTGCTGCACACCATTCGCGGCATGGGCTATGTGTTGGAGAGCCGCCATGGCGAGTGAACATGCCGGGTTAAGCAAATCCATCGCCTTACGCATGAGCGCGCTGTTTACCCTGGTGGCACTGCTGGTGTTTCTGCTGATTGGCGGCGCCCTTTACCAGCAAGTGGACAAGGGCATGAACATGCTCCCCGAGGCCGAGCTGGATGCGCGCTACAGCGTGCTGGAGTCAGCGATTGACCGCTTTGGCACCGACGAGCACTGGCTCAAGATCACCAACAAACTCAAGCTGCTCAGCGAAGAAGACAAGCGCATTCGCTTCTGGGTGGTCAGCGGTGATGCGCACTTTGAATTCGGTAACCCCGACGCCGCTATCCGGCAATTTGCCAACGGCCCACTGGGCATTCGCGAGCTGCAAATCAGCGACCGCACCTACCCGCAAAAAGTGTTGGTCAGTGAGTTCCAAGCCAAAGACGGCCGTCCGCCGCTGCGCTTTCTGATCGCCATCGACACCGAAACCTTCTGGCAGACCCAGCACCACCTGCTAATTGCCCTGATCAGCCTGGCGGTTGTTGGCGTGCTGCTGGCCTCGGCCCTTGGCTACTGGGTGGCGCGCATTGGCTTGCGGCCGCTGATCAAACTGTCGGCCGAAGCAGAAAAACTCACGCCGCCGCGCCTGTCCGGGCGCTTACAACTGTCGCAATTGCCGCCGGAACTGCAGCAATTTGCCAGCGCCTTTAACACCACCCTTGGCCGTGTAGAACAAGCCTACACCCGCTTGGAATCGTTTAACGCCGACGTCGCCCACGAGCTGCGCTCGCCGCTGACCAACCTGATTGGTCAAACGCAAGTAGCGCTCACCCGTGGCCGCTCGGCCGAACATTACTTTGAAGTGCTGCAATCCAACCTCGAAGAACTCGAACGCCTGCGCTCGATCATCAACGACATGCTCTTTCTCGCCCGCGCCGACCAAGGCGACAAAGCCACCCAACTGACCCCCACCTCGCTGGCCGATGAAGTGGCCACGGCGGTGGACTATCTGGACTTTATTCTCGAAGACGCCGGCGTTCAGGTGCAGGTGCATGGCGATGCCCAGGTGTTGATTGAACGCGCGCATTTTCGTCGCGCGCTGATCAACCTGCTCAACAACGCCGTGCAACATACCGCGCCTGGGCAAACCATTAACGTGCATATCAACCGCCAAGAGCAGCGCGTGAGTATTGGCGTGGCTAATCCGGGTGAAGTGATTGTTGGCGAACACCTGCCACGGCTGTTCGAACGCTTCTACCGCGTGGATGCGGCGCGCAGCAACAGCGGCGCCAACCATGGGCTGGGCCTGGCCATCGTTAAGGCGATAGCCTTGATGCATGGTGGCGAAGTGTTTGTGGATAGCCGCGATGGAGTGAATACTTTTGGCATGTATTTGCCGGCGTAGGGCCGCTGCCCTCACCCCTAGCCCCTCTCCCGCAAGCGGGAGAGGGCTGGGGTGAGGGGCCGTTGATCGCGCTCTGATTCGCTGGAACGACCCCACCCATCCTCTGGCGATGCCACTTGCGTAGGTTGGGTTGAGCAAAGCGAAGCCCAACGCGGTCTCACAATGGCGTATCGTTTGTCCCCCACGCACGCAGCACACTACCCGCACCCCCATTCATGCCACAGACAAGTAATCAACGCCTCCGTCAGCCCCAAAGGTAGCCTGGAGACATTGTCCCAACGCGAAGTGCAGCAACTCAGCGAAGCCGGTTCCGGCAGCATCTACGCCCTTTTCCGCCAGTGCGCCCTGGCAATTCTGAATACCGGCGCGCATATCGATAACGCCAAAACCATTCTCGACGCCTATAAAGACTTTGAAGTGCGCATTCACCAGCAAGACCGTGGTGTGCGCCTGGAGCTGCTGAACGCCCCAGCCGATGCCTTTGTCGATGGCGAAATGATCGCCAGCACCCGCGAAATGCTCTTCAGCGCCCTGCGCGATATCGTCTACACCGAGAACGAGCTGGACAGCCAGCGCATCGACCTCGATACCTCGCAAGGCATCACCGACTACGTCTTCCATCTACTGCGCAACGCCCGCACCTTGCGCCCCGGTGTCGAGCCGAAAATCGTCGTGTGCTGGGGCGGTCACTCGATCAGCACCGAGGAATACAAGTACACCAAAAAGGTCGGCCACGAGCTGGGCCTGCGCAGCCTGGATGTATGCACCGGCTGCGGTCCTGGTGTGATGAAAGGCCCTATGAAAGGCGCCACCATCAGCCATGCCAAACAGCGCATCACCGGCAGCCGTTACTTGGGCCTCACCGAGCCCGGCATCATCGCCGCCGAAGCGCCAAACCCCATCGTTAACGAACTGGTGATCCTGCCGGATATCGAAAAGCGCTTGGAGGCATTTGTGCGTGTCGGCCACGGCATCATTATTTTCCCCGGTGGCGCCGGTACGGCCGAAGAGTTTCTCTACCTGCTGGGCATTCTGATGCACCCGGACAACCGCGAGCTGCCCTTCCCGGTCATCCTCACCGGCCCGCGCAGCAGCAAAGCCTACTTCGAGCAACTGCACGCCTTTATTGGCGCGACCTTGGGCGAAGCGGCGCAAGCGCTGTACCAAATTGTTATCGACGACCCTGCCGAAGTGGCGCGGCAGATGACTCAAGGCTTGAAGGCGGTGAAACAGTTCCGCCGCGAGCGCAACGACGCCTTTCACTTCAACTGGCTGCTGAAAATCGACGAAGGCTTCCAACGCCCCTTCGACCCGACCCACGCCAATATGGCCGCGCTCAAACTCAGTCGCGAGATCCCGCCGCACGAACTGGCCGCCAACCTGCGCCGCGCATTCTCCGGCATTGTCGCCGGTAACGTGAAAGCCCCGGGCATCCGCTTGATCGAAGAATTCGGGCCGTATGAAATCCATGGCGACCCACAAGTGATGGCGCCGCTCGACCAACTGCTGCAAGCGTTCGTCGAGCAGCACCGAATGAAACTCCCCGGCGGCGCGGCGTATGTGCCCTGTTACCGCGTGATAAGCGAATAAAAAAATTGTTGGACCGGTCCGTTGGGCTTCGCGGCGCTCAACCCAACCTACTTCGATACCGTAGGTTGGGTTGAGCGCAGCGAAGCCCAACAAAGCCCGCCACAAACCAAGAGAGCTGCTATGCGCGAATTCCATTACTACGAACCCAAGCTTGGCCACGGCCTTAAACACGATCCTGGCGCCGCGCCCGATTGGCTGGATCTCCTCGCAAAGCGCCGACGGTGTGCTCAACCTGGCGCCGTACAGCTTCTTCAACTGCTTTAACTACACCCCACCGATCATTGGTTTTTCCAGCATCGGTTGGAAAGACAGCGTACGAAATATCTCGGCCACCAAAGAGTTCGTCTGGAACCTGGCCAGCCGGCCGCTGGCCGAGCAAATGAACACCAGCTCGGCCTTGGTGCCATCCGACGTGGATGAATTTCAATTGGCCGGCTTGGCTACCGCGCCCTCGCGCCTGATTAAACCGCCACGGGTGCTGGAAAGCCCGGTGTCGTTCGAATGCCGGCTCAGCGACATCGTGCAACTGCAAAACGCCGATGGCGGGCTGATTGATACCTGGCTGGTGCTGGGCGAAGTAGTGGCCGTGCATATCGACACCGCAGTGCTGGAAGACGGCATTTACAACACCGTATTGGCCCAGCCGATCATGCGTGGCGGTGGCCCTACCGACTACTTCGCCATTGAAGAAAGCCAGCGTTTTCATATGCATCGCCCGGTAGTCGACAAATAACCCGAATACAACGTCGCCTCGTAGGGTGTGCTGTGCGCACCAAGCAATCTCTGACTAATGGCTTCGGTGCCTACAGCGCCGTTAAAAACTGTGCAAATTTTGATCGAACCTTCCAGCAGACGCGCCCTTCTTAACTAGCACTCCCCACACTTACAGGACGTACCGCATCATGCTGGAACCCCTATTGCTCGCCACAGCCCGCGTGTCCACGTTCGATCTGGAGCGCCCGCTGACCAACGCCAGCGGCTTTTTCTTTGCCCGCGATGAGCGTTTGTTTCTGGTCACCAGCCGCCATGTGGTGATTGACGAACCCACCGAGCATTTCCCCAGCCACCTGCAAATCGAGCTGCACACCAACGAGGCCAATATGGCCGAGTCCACCGGTTTCTCCATTCCGCTGTATGCCGATGGCAAAAGCCTGTGGCGAGTGGGTGAAGACTCCGGCGGCGAAATTGACATCGCGCTGGTGGAAATCGATCGCAGCGCCCTGCCCCCCACCACCGTCTATCAAGCGTTTACCCCGGAGCACTTGGCCGACCTGAACAAAGGCATCGAAATTGGCAGCGCCTTGCTGGTAGTGGGCTTCCCGCTGGGCTTCCACGACACCCTGCACCATATGCCGGTTGCCCGGCAGGCCAGCATTGCCTCGGCGTTTGGCCTGCGCTTCAAAGGTGAAGGCTACTTTCTGACCGACGCACGAACGCACCGTGGCTCCAGCGGCGCGCCGATTGTGATGCGCCTGCAAGACGACGACCGCGAACTGCCATGGCTGCTGCTGGGTGTGCACTCTGCGCGGCTGGACGTTAACCGCGACCTCGAACAAGACGAAGCCCTGGGCCTGAATTGCGCCTGGTATTCCGATGTTTTGATGACGTTGAGCGAATAGCCCCTTCTCGCGTGCGCTAAGCCCCAAGCGCTGCGCGTCGGGGGCTAGCGGCAAAACGCTGCTTTTTACGTGACTTCGTAACCCCCTCGTGGTTACCGAGCCTACGCGTCCTTCGGCCATAGCTGCCAGATTGGCACCGCGCATGGGCCTAGCATGGCTCTGTCGCTGGATACCTAGCGACCGGATTTAGTAGTCCGTGCTTAAGCTAATACGCAGTCCCTCGCCATAAAACCCGGCTATCAGGTTCTACGGGTTTGCAGTTATGGCGGCTGGGCGTGGGACGCCTTCGGGTGTGCCGGATGATGATTGCGTAAGAGCTAAAGCCCGGTCTACTAACCCGCGTCCAGTCGCCTCCCTTTATCGAGGGAGGCCACAGCCAATTTCGGAGCAACACGTTATGGAAAACCAACCTGCTAAATCCGCCATCGTCACCACCTCGCGCCGCTTCCTCAAAACCGATGGCCACAGCCTGTTCAGCGTTCGCGCTGGCGTACCGGTAGAAGTAGCACTGGAACAAGCCGGTACCCTGCTCAACTGCCTCCACTGCCTGGTGCTTCACCGCGAAGAGCTAGGCGCCATTGAACAGACCAACTGCATGCAATACCTCACCGACATGACCCGCGCCTTGGTAAACGCCAGCTTCGACGGCGTATGCGAATACGAGCGCACGCTGCAGTAACGCTAGCGCCAAAAGCGAGTTGTAAATAGAACGCGCGCAGCCCTAGTCCTTAGCGACCCCTACAGGGCTAGAGCTCGCCGTTAAGGTAAAACACTCGAACTCACCTGCGTGTGGTCAGCCGTTAACGTGTGACCAAGCCTTGGAGGGCTATCTGATGGCACGCAAACACATCACCGCTGAGCAATTGGGCTTGAGCAAAGGGTTGGCCAACGCTGAGGAAAGCGCGCTGTTCAAGTGGTTGATCGCCAGTTTTCTATTTGGCAAACCGATCCAGCAGCACATCGCAGAGCAGGCCTATCGAGTGATTGTCGAGCGGCATCGGTGCAATACCCCGCATAGGCTAGCCAGTACCAGTAAGGCAGAGTTGGTACGCATGCTTGGCGTGGCGCATTACGTGCGTTACGACAATTCGACGGCCGATCGCTTACAGAAGCTCGCCAACAAACTGCTGGATGAGTACGACGGCAGAGTGAGCGAAATGTATAAGCACAGCGCCAACCGCCACGAGTTTGAACAACGGCTGAGTGCTTTTACCGGCGTTGGCCCGCGCACCGTGGAAATTTTTATGCGCGAGGCAGGTGCAGGCCTGTTTCCGCCAACGGCTGAAAACCTGGAATAAACATCTCGAACTACTGCGCTTGGCACCCGGTCCATCTTTTAAGGCGCGGCAAAGACCACGTCCATAACAACCGGATTAGCCAACGAGGTGAAATATGAACGCGATTGACCTGCTAAAAGCCGATCATAAAGTAGTGCTCGACCTGCTGGAGCAACTCAGCGCCACTACCGAACGCGCAGTAAAAAAACGTGTAGAGCTGATCAATAAGCTCGAGGCCGAGCTATTTGTGCACACCCATATCGAGGAAGAGATTTTCTACCCGGCTTACAAAAAAGCTGGCGAGAAAGACCAGGCCAAAATGTACTTCGAAGCCATCGAGGAACATCGCGCTGTGGACGCTCTGGTGTTGCCGCACCTGAAAACGACCAAGCCTGATAGCGTCGAATTTTCTGGCCGCGCCAAGGTGCTGAAGGAGTTGCTTGAGCACCATATCGAGGAAGAAGAAGAGTCGATGTTTAAAGAGGCGAAAAAGCTCCTGACCGCCGCACAGCTAAAAGAGCTGGGGGCACAGATGGAAGAACGCAAAGTAGCCCTTAAAAGCGAATTCCAGCAACAAAGCAAAGCCGCGTAACTAACCCCATTCTGACCAGGCTCAGTGCCCGGCACTGGCCTGGCCAGAGTGGGTTAAAGCCTCACGCCACCGCTTAAGGCGCCAATGTCACCAGCCATGTCTCTGCATGGCGAAAACCGCTGGCACAGGTCGCCTCACCCTTCAAAACGATTCGAATCATCTCGATTGCGCAGGTAGTGCCGGGTGATTGGAAATGCCGGCAACCAGCCTTCACGTCGACAAGTCCACAATTCATAAGTGGGTACAAATTGGTCCGGGGCATCCAAGCTACCCAGGTTGACCTCAACCTCATCGCCGCTGCGACCAAATACCGAAGAGCCACAACGCGGACAGAAAAAACGCCCTGCGTAGTCGTGGGTTTCACCACTAATGGTTAGCGCACCCTCCGGAAAAATTGCCGAAGCGGCAAACAGCGCGCCCTGGTGCTTGCGACAGTCCAGACAATGACAAACCCCCACACGATAAGGCTTGCCGCTGGCAACGAAGCGCACGTTGCCGCAGAGGCAACCGCCGGTGAATTCGTTCATGTGCAGCCTCCTGATACGCCTAGTTAAAGCATCAAGCGCGCTATGCCGACCGCGCGGCAATTTTCTTCCCGCCCTGCTGGCTCACTTCCACGGCCTGACCATCGCGTTGCTTACCTTGCCGCGCTAACCCCACCAACTGCGGAATCAGCGGACCTTCCGGCAAATGCCGCCAAAACCGGCCGGGCATATGTTGGGTCATCACATCCGGGTTGATGCGCGCTGGGTTGAAAATGTGACGGTAATACGTGCACCAAAGTTCGGCACCTGGGTCATCGGCATGCTGCGCCCATTGCTGCCACTGCTCGGGGCAGTGTTTGCGGTAGTCCAGCGTATGGCCGTCGTAGCGAATGCCATCTTCGGGCGTCGCAATCAGCCAGCGTTGGCGGCCCAGGCGCTCGGCGAAGTGCTCGCTGGCGCTGTGCAAAATATCGTGGGCGGGCTCATGGAACGCCACCAGGTCGAGCTGCAGTTGCTCGGCCAGTTCTGGCGGCAGCGGCACGAAGCGCACAAAGGCATGCAGGTGATGGGCCTCACGGCTGACCTGGCGGATGCGCCGCTGCAGTTCGCTGCCCAGGCGGTCGCCCGCCAACATGGCGGTGCGATCACCATGGGCGACACGCCAGAGCACTTCGTAGAGCAGGCTCCAGCGTTGGTCACCGCGGTAGCGGCCGGCTTGTTCCAGTTGCTCCAGCAACGCCGCCGGGATGCGTGCGCGGAACGTGCCGCGGCCGGTCGGCAATGGCATGGGTACGGCCAACAAGTCGTGCATCAGGCCTTGGGCCCACACCACTTCAGCGGGGTCGACGCTATGGCTGAGCAGCGTGCGCGCTTGCTCGCGCCAGGTGGCGAAGTCGTTGTCGCAGTCCAGCGCAATCATGCCCATAACCCCATTTGTTGCGGTGCTTGCGGCTCGCGCAGGCGCGCACGCAACAGCCCGCTGCGCACCTCGGCTTCCGGCGGGCGGTAGTCGCTGGTGACGATAAAAGGCCGTGCCTTGTCCAGCACGCAACGCAGTTGCACCAGATCGTCATAGCGAATACGCCGCTCGCGCCGCAGCGCTACCAAGCGTTGCACACTGCGCAGGCCAATGCCGGGAATACGCGCCAGTAGTGCGGGTTCGGCGCGGTTAACGTCGAGGGGGAACACCTCACGGTTGGCTAGCGCCCAGGCCAGTTTAGGGTCGATATCCAGGGCCAGATTACCGGCGCCGCTGAGCAACTCGCCCGCGTTGTAGCCGTAGCCGCGCATTAAAAAGTCGGCCTGGTACAAGCGGTGCTCACGCAACAACGGCGGCGCGGCCAGCGGCACGCTAGTGGGGCTATCGGGAATCGGGCTGAATGCTGAGTAATACACGCGCTTAAGGGCGTAGCCCTGATACAGCGACTCGGCGTTGCGCAAAATGGTGTGATCGTCGGTGGCATCGGCGCCGACGATCATCTGCGTGCTCTGTCCTGCTGGGGTAAAACGCGGCGCTCGCGCTTCGCCGGCTACCGCTTGCTGCCCGCGGTGAATAGTGCCCATGGCCTGGCGAATGGTGCTGGCCTGCTTTTCCGGCGCCAACAGGTGCAGGCCTTCGTCGGTGGGCAATTCGATGTTTACGCTAAGGCGATCAGCCAGGCGCCCGGCCTCTTCGATCAGCAGTGGGTCGGCATCGGGGATGGTCTTGAGATGGATATAGCCGCGGAACTCATGCTCCTCGCGCAGCAGGCGCGCCACACGAATCAGCTGTTCCATGGTGTAGTCCGCTGAGCGAATGATGCCTGAGCTTAAAAACAGCCCGCTGATGCAATTACGCCGGTAGAAATCGAGGGTCAGGGTGACCACTTCTTCCGGCGTAAAGCGCGCCCTAGGCACATTGCTGGAGCGGCGATTAACGCAGTATTGGCAGTCGTACAGGCAGAAGTTGGTCAGCAGCACTTTGAGCAGCGAGACGCAGCGGCCGTCCGGCGTGTAGCTATGGCAGATGCCCATGCCATTGGTGGCGCCAAGCCCATCACGGCCTTTAGAGCTGCGCTTTGGCGCCCCGCTGCTGGCGCACGATGCGTCGTACTTGGCGGCATCGGCGAGAATGCCCAGTTTGGCGATGAGTTGCATGAGCGGCACCTGGATACTGATTATTCATACAGTAGTTCAGGACGGTTCGCGGTAGCAAGTATTGCCGATGGGCGTAAGAAGGTGTTCGCCCTGAGTTACTGCTGAACAGCGCAAACCGCATCCTGCGGATGACCTGAGCACTTCAGCACTTATTTCGTAAACGGCCGTCGGCTAAATCCGCATTTCGACGCTAAACAGCACGTGGATCTTTTACCCCGCTAGGCGCGGATACGGTACGGCCGCTGACGTTGCCGCCACGTTCTATCGCAACGGCCGCAGTTACAGGGCTCTACTCAGCAGGTTGTGGATGCCGTCTGAACGCAAGCCAGTGAAAAACAAGCAGCAAACTGCACGCCTGTCGCAACCCTTGATGGCGCAGCCTGCAAGGTTGTCACTTGACAACCATAAACTGTTTTACCACACTGGAGTTCATGGATGGCCCGTTCCCCGCATTCGAAGAAGGAAGTAGAAAAAGCGCTCAGCTATGCCGAGTCTCACGGCTGGCGTGTGGTGGAAGGCGGCGGCCACTGTTGGGGGCGGCTGTATTGCCCTTACAACGATGACGAATGCCGGTGCGGTGAGTTTTGTATCACCAGCATTTGGAGCACGCCGAAAAACCCAGGCACTTTTGCCAATGCAATACGTCGTGTCGTGAACAACTGCACCTCGCACAGACATGAGCACGCCACAGAATAGGTAAGAGCCCGGGCAAAACCGGCAATTACGGAGTAATGACGATGGACTACATCTTCACCCTGAAATACCAACTCCCTCCCAATGAGCAAGATATGGACGCATTGGTTGGGCGACTGGGCGAGGCTGGCTGCGATGACGCCTTGATCGGTATTGGCCAACCCGGGCGCCTGGCACTGGCTTTTACCCGCGACGCCAATTGCGCTGAAGAAGCGGTAAAAAGTGCGCTAGCCGATGTGCGTAAAGCCCTCCCCGCAGCAACGCTGATTGAAGCAACACCCGACATGGTTGGCCTGACTGACGCTGCCCAAATCATGGGTATGTCGCGGCAAAACATGCGCAAACTCATGTTGGCTAACGCGGCTACTTTCCCTGCCCCTATTCACGAAGGCTCGGCATCCATCTGGCACTTGGCTGAAATTCTGGCGTGGATGCAGACGCGCGGCGTCTATGCATTAACCCAAAACCTGGTAGATGTTTCCAAAATGGCCATGCAGGTCAACGTTGCCAAAGAGCAGCAGCGCCTAAGCGAAAAGCCCAGCGTGGACGCGCACATGCTGGCTTGGTAAAGCACTTCTGTATGGCGCATTTGTGGGGAAATTGAATCTTTTGTGCATGCCGTGAGCGCCCTAGCATCGGCCCATACTCAGAATCAGGCGTAGGCGATGAACGATATCCCCGGTGAAATTGAAATTCCCGATCTGCAAGTCAGGCGCCTCACGCCAATTGACCTTGAGCTGATTTGCGCCCATCGCTACAGCATGTTTCTGGAAGCAGGCCGTGACCCCGCGCAATTGCAGCAAATGACCGAGCATTTTCGGCCTTGGTTGCAGCCGCGCTTGGCCGATGGCCGCTACTACGGTTTTGCTTTGATGAACGGCAGCGAACTCGCCGCCGCCATCGGCCTGATGAGCATTGAATGGCCACCGCACCCTTCCCACCCAACCCAAGACCTGCGTGGTTATGTGTTGAATGTATTTGTTGAGCCCGGCTACCGGCGGCGAGGGTTAGCTTCAGCATTGATGAAACTGGCTGAGGCCGAGTTTGCCGAACGTGGAATTGGCTTTGCCGTGTTGCACGCGACCGAAGTAGGCAAACCGGTTTATGAGGCATTGGGGTGGGCACGGACGTCGGAAATGGCTAAGGCGCTTGAGCGTTAGTTCGGCCCACTGAACGTGCCGCTACCGAGGTTTTGCCAGCCACTAACCCCTTAACATCCGCAGGCGCTGGTATGGGTTTCACGCCATAATGCCGGCCGCCATTCCTGCGAGCCGCCTACCTCATGTTTGAAATCCAAGCGCAAAACCCCGAAACCTACCGCCAGCAAACCCGCCGCAGCACGCTGATCATCGCGGTGATCTTTGTTGCCCTGGCTATGTTGCTGTCGAGCCTGGCGGTGATGCTGCTAGGTACTCCCGGCGGCGATAACTTTCGCTGGAACGCCGCAGGCGTAGCAATAGCCGTGGTGCTCACGGCGGCGTTGTTCAAGCTCAAGCTGTGGTCGCAACCGTGGATGAGCGCGGCGGTCTATGGCTGGCAGTTAAAGCGAGCGTTGATGAGTGTGACCAACGTGATGCATCAGGTTGAAGCAGGGGTGCAAGCGCAAAATCCAGCGGCCATGCAGTTGCTGCGCTTTTATCATCAGGGGCTGAGGCAGATGTATCTGCTGGATGCCAACACCAGCTCATTGAGTCAACTTGAACAGGAAATTGATGCCCATTTGCTCGCCATGCAAGCGCAGGGGCTCGATACCGATCAACCGCGCCTCGATCCGCAATGGCTGGCGACGGTCAAGGTCATGGACAAGGCGAAATAAACGGGGCAACGTCGCCGCTAAATTTTTCTAGAACCATTGCCGCACGACTCGCTCTGATTTCTAGCCAAACCGTAATGCCCGCCCAGTTTTCGTGGCAATGGCCTGACAGGATGCAGTATGAACACCCTTTCCAGTGACTCGCTGAATGCCGCCATAGAGCGCTGCGCCGACGAACCGATTCATATCCCAGGTGGTATTCAGCCGCATGGTTTTTTGTTCGTTGTGGACGAAGCAACTCTACGCGTGCTGCAAGTCAGCGAGAACGTCAGCACCTGGTTAGGGCTAGAAGCGCAGAGTTTATTGGGTCTGTCGCTACCCGAGTTGATTAGCGACCCGTCACTGCCGCAACGCCTGACGTTGATATCCGCGGAGGACCTCAACCCCTTCCACGTCGGCGATTTCAGTTTTTCCCGAGGCACAGCCCAACAGCGCGCGTTTGCCTTGATGGCACACCGTAATAACGGCCAGCTCATTCTCGAATTTGAGTCAGACAGCAACCCAGGTGAGGCCTACGGCATTCTGTACCCGCTGATGCGCACCTTTGTCGCCGAGCTGCACGCGGCCCGCGACCTGTCTGCTATTTGCGAACTGGCCGTTGCCGAGCTCAGCCGTATTTCCGGTTTCGGTCGGGTTAGCGCGTACCGCTTTGATGAGCAAGGCAATGGCGAAGTGCTGGCCGAGCGCTTGCAGCCCGGCTATGCCAGCTATCTAGGCCTGCAGTTCCCAGCCTCAGACATTCCTAAACAAGCCCGCGTGTTGTACTGCAAGAACTTGATTCGGCTGATTCCCGATGCCAACTACCAGCCTTCACCGCTGGTGCCGCAGTTGAGCCCGGTCGACAACCAGCCTCTGGACCTTGGCTTTGCCTCGCTGCGCAGCGTGTCACCCGTGCATCTTCAATACATGCGCAACATGGGCACGCTGGCCTCGATGTCCGTTTCTATCGTGGTGCGCGACCGCCTGTGGGGTCTTATTTCCTGCCACGACGCCGATCCCCATCACCTCAGCCACAAAACCCGCACCACCTGCGAGCTACTGGCGCGCATTCTGGCGTTGCAAATCGATGCCAGCGAAAACGCGTTGCTAGTGGAGCGCAAATTGGAGTTGCGTCACCTGACCGTGCGCTTGCTGGCGGGCATGGCCGACTACGACAGCGTAACGGAAGGCTTTAAAAACCTGCCGGAAGTGGTGCTCGCCTTTGCCCAGGCCCAAGGGGCGGCCGTTGTAACCGCCGACACCTGCATCAGCGTTGGCGATGCCCCGCCCGACGAGCACGTTATTGAGCTGGCGCAATGGTTGAGCAGGCAAAACAACGGCCCGCTGTTCAGCAGCGATAATTTGCGCCGCGATGTGCCGCAAATGGCTAAGGTAGCTGCCCATAGCCCCGGCGTGTTGGCCGTATCGATCTCCAAACTGCATACCCATTACCTGATCTGGTTTCGCCAGGAGAAGATCAAAACGGTGACCTGGGCCGGTCAACCAAAAAAGGAGTTGGACCAGACCACCGGCGCACTCTCACCTCGGCATAGCTTCGAAGCCTGGCGCGAGGAGCTCCGCGGTTTTTCCGCGCCGTGGGACGCTGCCGAGCGCGACGGAGCCCTCGAGCTGCGCACCGCAGTGCTGGGTATCGTGCTGCGCAAGGCTGAAGAAATGGCGCAATTGGCCGGGGAACTGCGCGAAACCAATAAAGAGTTGGAGTCGTTTTCCTACAGCGTTTCCCATGACTTACGAGCGCCGTTGCGCCATATCGCTGGCTACACCGAGTTACTCAGCGAGATGGAAGCGGCGCACATGAGCGAGCGCGGCAAGCGCTTTCTGGCCAATATCAGTGAGGCCGCGCGCTTTGCCGGCGTGCTGGTGGACAACTTGTTGAGCTTTTCGCAAATGGGCCGTTCCGCCTTGCACCTGTCGGATGTCGACCTTGGTGCTCTGGTGACGTCCATTCTTGAGGAAATGCGCCCGGACTACGAAGGCCGCGCAGTGGAATGGAAGGTTCAGCCCATGCCCCGTGTGGTGGCCGACGCGGCCTTTATCCACATGGTGCTGCGCAACCTGATCAGCAACGCAATCAAGTACACCGGCAAACGTGAGCACGCGGTTATAGAATTGGGTGCCCACCAACAAACCGACGAAACCGTGGTGTTTATTCGGGATAACGGCGTGGGCTTTGACATGCAATATGCCAACAAGCTGTTCGGCGTATTCCAGCGCCTGCACCGTATGGAGGAATTCGAAGGCACCGGCATTGGCCTGGCCTCCGTCAAGCGTATTATCGAGCGCCATGGCGGTCGTGTCTGGGCCGATGGCCGCATCGATCAGGGCGCCACGTTTTTCTTCGCCCTGCCCCATTTGACCTACACAACACCTTTTGCACAGCGGAACGACTAAATGCTCAAACCTATACTCCTCGTTGAAGACAATCCCAACGACCTGGAACTCACGCTAGTGGCTCTGGAACGCAGCCAGTTGGCCAACGACGTGGTGATCAAACGCGATGGCGCCGAGGCGCTGGATTATTTGCTGCAGCGCGGCGATTTCGCCGGTCGCGACGATGGCAACCCAGCCGTGATGCTGTTGGACCTTAAGTTGCCCAAAGTCGATGGCTTGGAAGTGCTCAAGACCGTGCGTGAAACGCCGGCACTGCGCAGTATTCCGGTGGTCATGCTGACTTCTTCGCGGGAAGAGCCCGACCTGGTGCGCGCCTATGAGATGGGCGTCAATGCCTACGTGGTTAAGCCGGTCGACTTCAAGGAGTTCGTTGCCGCCATTTCCGACCTGGGTATTTTCTGGGCGGTGCTCAATGAGCCGCCACCTGGCTCGCTGCGCCTGCAACGCCCGCGCAAAACCGAAGACCAACACGACTGATTGCGCGCCACCGCATTCGGCTACAGGAAGGTTAATGCCTGCGTCAAATTACATCAGCGTCCTGCTTATTGAGGACAGCCCTAACGATGCCGAACTGGCCCAACTGGCGTTGGAGCGCAGCGGGTACAGCCTCGATACCGAATTGGTGTACAGCCAGGTCGGCGTGGTGGAAGCCCTTGAGCGGCGAGACTTCGACCTGATTCTGGCGGACTTTATTTTGCCCGGCTTCTCCGGCCGCCAAGCGTTGCAAGAAGCTCAACGCCTGGCCCCGAAAACCCCTTTTATTTTTCTGTCTGGCGTTTACGGCGAAGAAAACGCTGTGAACATGATGCGCGCTGGTGCCGTCGACTACGTGCTCAAGCAAAACTTGTCGATGCTGCCTAAAGCGGTCAATCGTGCCCTGGCTGAAGTCAACGAGCGGCGCCGGCGCTTGCAGGCCGAGCAAGCACTGCAGGAGATCGGTGCCCGTGCGCGCCTGGCGGTAGAAGCAGCGGGCCTGGGGATGTGGGATTTCGAACCCAGCAGCGGCGAGTTGCGCTGCGACCACCGCTACCGCGCCATGTGTGGCTTGGAAGGTGACGAAGCGCTGGACATGAGCGTGTTCGAGCGCCTGTGCCACCCCGACGACCTGCCCATTCTGCGCGCCAGCGTGCTGGCCGCCACCAGCGACCCACATCATCCCGACTTCGCCACGCCTTACCGCATTCAACTGCCTGATGGCCGCGAACGCTGGCTGGAAATGCGCGGCCAAGCATTTTTTGATCAAGGCACCTGCACCCGTTTTGTCGGCGTGGTGATGGATATCACCGAACAGCGCGCGGCCACCGAGGCGCTGAAGCAACTTAACGAAACCCTCGGCGAACGTGTGCAGGAACGCACCCGTGAACGCGACCGCACGTGGGAACTGTCCCGCGATCTGCTGGCGGTCACCGGGTTTGATTCCACCACTCTGGCGGTGAACCCGGCCTGGCAAAGTATTTTGGGCTGGCAGCAAGACGAGCTGCTGGGGCTGCCGCTGGTTGCCCTCACCCATCCCGACGATGTGCGCAGCAGCCGCGTGGCAATGGCCACCGTGCGCCGCGGCGAGGTCGCCGACCGCTTCGTCAACCGTCTGCGCCACCGCGACGGCAGCTACCGCTGGATCGCCTGGAGCGCCGTTCCCGATGGCGGCCGCGCCTATGTGGCCGGTCGCGATATCAGCAATGAAATCGCCAACATCGACAAACTCGCCAACGCCAACCTGGCCTTGCGCAAACAGATCCAGGAGCGGGAAAAAGTTGAAGCCACGCTGCGCCAAATGCAGCGCCTGGAAGCGGTAGGCCAGCTCACCGCTGGCGTTGCCCACGACTTCAACAACCTGCTGACCGTGATTCTCACCAGCGCCACCTTTTTGCAGCGCGACCTGGAACGCGGCGTTCCGGCGGAAACCAGCTTGCGCCGGGTCAGCCATATTCGTACCGCTGGCGAACGGGGCGCCACGCTAACCGCGCAATTGCTGGCGTTCGCCCGCCGCCAACAATTGGCGCCAGCGCCGCTAGACCTCAACGAAACCCTGAACAACCTGCACACCTTGCTGAAAAGCACCCTCGGCGGGCGCATCAGCGTAGCCATTCAGGCGCAGTCTGATCTGTGGCACGCCCTGGTTGACCCGACGCAGATCGACATGATCATCCTCAATCTGGCCATCAACGCCCGCGACGCCATGAGCGACGGTGGCCAATTGGTGCTGGCCACCGCCAACGTCAGTATCACCGAGGTTGCGCAAAGCGCCGAGGAACCGGGCCCGGGCGACTACGTCATGCTTTCGGTATCGGACACCGGCACCGGCATGAGCCAGGAAGTACTGCAAAAAGCCTTCGAACCCTTCTTTACCACCAAGGAAGTGGGTAAGGGCTCTGGCCTCGGCCTGGCACAGGTATTTGGTTTCGCCAAGCAGTCGGGCGGCGGCGCGCGGATTTTTACCGAGGTTGGCGTAGGTACGACGGTGCAGGTCTATCTGCCGCGCACGCAACCGGATACAGACACGGGCGATGTTGACAGCGCCACTCCAAGTACCGAAGTGGTTAACGGCGAACACCATATTTTGCTGGTCGACGATGACCCGTCGGTGCGCGAAGTAACGGCGCAAATGCTTCAGCGCCTGGGCTTTCAGGTGACCGAAGCCGACTCAGGCGCGCGCGCCTTGCAACTGCTGGCTACTCTGGAGGTCGACCTGCTGCTGGCTGACTTTGCCATGCCCGGCATGAACGGCGGGGAGCTGGCGCGCGTGGTGGCTGTGCAACAACCGCATTTGCCGATTGTGTTTATCAGCGGTTACGCCGAGCTAGACTCGGTTGGGCTTGGCGATAGCCCAGTCATACAGAAACCCTTCAGCGAGGAACAACTGGTGCGCAAAATTCTGCTGGCCATTCGCGGCGCGGCGCCCAAGCATGAATAACCTGCGCCAACGCTTGCGTCAGCTCGGCGCCGGGCTGCACCAAGAAGTCGACGACGCCTATTCGGCGCTCAGCCTGGAGACTGCCGACGGCTATCGGCGCTTTCTACAAGCCCACGCTGCCGCCCTCTTCAGCCTGGAGCAAACCCTCGAAGAAAACGCCATCGACCAGTTGCTCGACGATTGGCCGCAACGCCGCCGCAGCGCGGCCTTACGCGCTGACTTGCAAGCCTTCGCCTGCGCTCCGGTCGACGTACTGAGCATGCCGGAACAGGTCAGCCCTGCCTGGTGCTGGGGTGCGGCCTACGTTCTCGAAGGCTCACGCTTGGGCGGCCAGGTGCTTGCGCGGCGCTTGCAAGCCGCGCAACCGGGCGCGCCCATGGACTACCTCGGCCACGCCTCTACCCCTGGCCTGTGGCCAAGCTTTTTGCAGCGTTTGGAAAGCCAGGCACAGGGCTGCGATGAGCAAGAGTTACAACGTGGCGTTGAACAAGCGTTTGGCGTGTTTATTCAGGCCGCCCAGGCTCAGCACATAAACGCCTAGCGCGCCTGCACCTCAAAACACCAAGTTGTCGTTCTTATCGATGCTGACCACTTTGGCCAGCTCACTCAAGGCGGCGGTTTCGGCGTCAATTTTGTATTCAAATTGCTGGTCGGCCAGGATGCGGTGATACACCGCGTCGCTGCCGCCGCTCTGCCGGCGTACGGCCAAAAACGCCTGCGGCTCGCGGCCAACCAACTTCGCGGCGTTCCATACCAGGTGATGGGCAAACGTGCGCTGACTCATGGGATGTTCCTTGTGTCACGCTGACCGAATGCCAGCACAGGCTGCGAGTATGCGCGCCTTTGCCCAGCTAAGCGGCGCAAACCCCGCCACAGCAGCAAGGCAATTCGTCGATACTTGCTTGCACGCAAGTAAAAACCGTTCTAAAACAACCAGCTTGGTGCAAAACCTCGCCTTATTCATAAGTTGTATATCCGTACGGGTTAGTTGATGAAAACCGTTGCCATGGTGTTGTTTCCCGAGTTTCTGTTGCTCGATATGGCCGGGCCTTTCGAGGTGTTTTCCGTGGCCAATCGTTTTCTCCCGGAAAACGAACACTACAAAGTGCTCACCATCGGCAGTGAGCAGCGCTTGATTCGCGCCTCTAACGGGGTAACGGTGCAGACAAACCTGACCATGGCCGATGGCTGCGAACCCTACGATTTGCTCTTGGTACCCGGCGGCCCTGGCGCTTACAACGAGCGCTTTCCAGCCGTAACAGCCTGGCTGAAAACGGCCGTGCAACGTTGTTCGTTATACGGTTCGATCTGCACCGGCGCATTTATTCTCGGCGAAGCCTGCTTGCTGGATGACCACCAGGTAACCACCCATTGGAACTACACCGAACGCTTGGCCAAACGCTTTCCCAAAGCGCGCATCGGCACTGATCAGATCTACGTCAAAGACCGTCGACTGCTGACCTCTGGCGGCGTCACGGCTGGCATCGACATGGCGCTGGCGGTGGTGGCCGAAGACCATGGCAAAGCGGTCGCAGTGGATGTAGCCAAGGTGCTGCTGGTGGCGATGAAACGTCAAGGTGGCCAAGCGCAGTTCAGCCCCATGCTGGCGGAGCTGGCTGAGCAGGACTCGCCAATCAACAAAGTGCAAACCTATGTACTGGCCCATCTGGACGAAGACTTTAGTGTCGAGCGTATGGCCAGCCTGGCGGGCATGAGCGCCCGGCATTTCGCCCGGCTGTTTAGCCGCGATGTACAAATGACGCCCATGGAATTCCTCCAACACGCACGTATCGACCGTGCCCGCAGCCTGTTGGAGAGCACCGACTTGCCGCTGAAAACCGTGGCCTACCGCGCAGGTTTAGGCAGCACGCGGCATATGCGCTTTCTGTTTAGCCAAAAGCTTGGCCTCACGCCCATTCAGTACCGCCAGCAATTTGGCTGAAACGGGCGTACTAGACGTGTCCGGATTGCGCACCCCGTTGGCCGAAACGGGCCTCTATTGATCGTTCGCCGCTGCGCTTGGCCTGCCAGAATCATTCTCATCTCAAAGAGGATGAATCATGGCCAGTATTCAATGGACAGCCCGCCGCGCGCCTGCACACGACGACGACGTCAAAACCCTGATAACCGGTGGCCTGACACCTTGGCGCGAACGCCTGGCAAAAAACCTTATTCACGCCCTGCTCGGCGAAAAAATCAGCGTGCCGCAACTGGCGCAGGCTTGCGCCTTGTCGCGCAGCCACTTCTCCCGGGCGTTTAAACGCAGCACCGGCATGTCGCCGCAGGATTGGATTCATCGCCAACGTATTGCCCAAGCCAAGCGCTTGATTCAAGAGTCCGACATGACCCTCACGCAAATCAGCGCCGAGTGTGGTTTCTGTGACCAGGCGCATTTCTCCCGCACATTCACCCGCGCCGAAGGCGTGAACCCTATGGAATGGCGCAGCAAAGCCGCAACTGCCGAAAACGCGTAGACGTGTAGACGTGTACACGTGTAGGTTGGTTGAGCGCAGCGCCTCCGGGCTCCCTGTTGGGCCGGCCCGTGTTGGGCTTCGCTGCGCTCAACCCAACCTACGTTTTAACCGCTTTAAAACGGCCGACTCCCCGCCAAGCTGATGCGCTTGAGGTTGCGCACTTCGTTGGCGTCGAAGGCGTTGCGCGCGTGCAAGGTGGCTTGGTTGTCCCAGTAGACGATGTCACCGACTTGCCAGTGGTGGGTGTACGAGAGCTTGGGGTTTTGCAGGTGCTCGCGCAGCCGGCCGATCAGCTCTTTGCCTTTCTGCGGGTCATAGCCTGGGATTTCCACTTCGGTGTGAACGCTAAGAAACAGCAGGCGCTTGCCGCTGTCGGGGTGGGTGCGTACCAGCGGGTGTTCGGTACCTTGGATCGGCTCGATATCGGGCGTGCGGTAGGTAATAAAGGCGCCGCCATAGCCGCCACTTTTCAGGCGAATAAACGGGTTGTAGTTGATCAGGCGCAGGCCTTCGATTTCCGCTTTGGTCGCTTCCGGCAGCGTTTCATAGGCCAAGGCCAGATTGGTCCAGCTGGTCTCCCCGCCCTTGCTCGGCACTTGCAAGGCATACAGCAGCGAGCCTGCCGACGGCGTTGGCGTCCATTGATGGTCGCTGTGGGCCGGCAAGGCGAAATTACCCAGCTCGCCCCCTTCGGTATTGGCGACACGGACGATGCTTGGCGCTTTGCCGTCGGCCCCCGATGACAACACCGGAATATCCGCTGGCGGTTGGAATACCGAGCCAAAGTAGCCGGTGAAGTCCAGGTACTGGCGGTCGTCGAGGTGCTGGTTTTTAAAGATCAGAATGTGGTGGTCGCGCAGCGCCTGCTTTAGCGCCAGCACCTGGTCGGGGCTTAGCGGTTGGCGGGCGTCGAGGCCGTGCACGGTGGCGCCCAATGGCGCGTCGTGCAGGGGCACGATAGAAAATTCTGGCTCGGCGCGGCGGAGCGCGGTAGCAGCGTGGCTCATGGCAAATACTCCGGTTAAAACGCCCGCCGTTGGCGACGGGCTCTTTGGCTTTATGCTTTTTTGATGGTTTGGCTGCGTTGGCCGTTAACGCCGTACGGCACTTCGCCGTGCAGGGTGACGCGGCGCACGATGCGCGACTGGTTGCCGTAGTCGTCAACCGCATAGTGCTGGGTGGAGCGGTTATCCCAGATCGCCACGTCGCCCACTTGCCAGGTCCAGCGCACGGTGTTTTCCAAGCGGATTACGTGGCTTTGCAGCAGGTTGAACAGGTGCGCCGAGTCGGCCGCGCCGTAGCCTTTAATGCGTTTAACAAAGTGCCCCAACAGCAAGCTGCGCTCGCCGCTGATGGGGTGTACGCGCACCACCGGGTGCTCGGTTTCGTACACCGTGGACGTAAACACCTTGCGGTAATGCTCGGCCGCTTCCAGCTGGGCATTGGGCTTGATCGCCGCATAGTCGTATTCGTTGCTGTGCACGGCCACCAGTTTGTCGGCCAACTCTTTCAGCTCGCTGGGCAGGTGTTCATAGGCGGTGGCGGTGTTGGCCCAGGTGGTGTCGCCACCGTATTCGGGAACCACCACCGCACGCAGAATTGAGGCTTTTGGGTAAGCATCAACAAAGGTGACATCGGTGTGCCAGGAACTGGCGCGCGCGCCTTTGGCCGAGTCCAGTTCCAATAGATAGTGGGTACCGTCGACTACCGGCACCGTCGGGTGCGCCACGGGCTCGCCGAGCAGTTTGGCAAAGGCTTCCTGGCTAACGTCATCGAGGTGGGTCTGGCCACGGAAGAAGATCACCTTGTGTTCCAGCAACGCTTGCTGAATGGCGGCGACGGTATCGGCGTCAAGGTCGGCGGACAACTTCACGCCACGGATCTCGGCGCCGATACGGCCGGCGACTCGGCGGATATCCAACTGCACGGTTTGGGTCAGGGGCGTAGCGAGTGCTGCATTGCTCATGATGGTTTCCTCGTTTTGGCTCGGTGTTTTTTCTGTTTTAACTACTCGGCTCAACAGAAGGGTTTAAAAGTCGTAGCGCAGGGTTACCCCGGCGGTGCGTGGCTGCCCAACGGACGCGGTGTACGCGCCGTTGAGGTAGGCGAATGCGCTGAGGTAATACTCTTTGTCGGTGGCGTTTTTCAGCCACAGCGAGGCATCAAGCTGGCCATCGCCCAGGTCGGTACGGATACCGGTGGCGAGGTTGACCAAGCCGTAGCCGTCGATTTTGGAAAGGTCGGAGTTATCCAGCGTGCCTTCGGCGTCAGAGCGGTACGAGTAGCTGGCGTTGACGTAGGGTTCGATACCGCCGTCCAGCGCCCACTTGTATTCGCCATTGATATTGCCGATCCACTTCGAAGCGCCGACCACGCGTTCGCCGGTGAGGTCGCAGGTAGCCGGCGCGCCCGGCGCCGTGGACACTTCGCCAGGGCATGGTGCGTCTTTGAACGACAGGTAGGTGACGTCGTTATAGGAGCCGTTAACGTTCACCGTCAGGCCGCGGGTAAGCAGCGCCGTGGCTTCAAACTCCAGACCGCGGCTGCGTACGCTACCGGCGTTGGCCAACACCGAGACCACGCTGGTGCTACCTGGTGGTTGATACAGGGTGGTGGCTTGGTAACCGTGGATGCCGGTCCAGAATAGGTTGGCATTGAGCAGCAAGCGACGGTCGAGCAAGGTGCTTTTAAACCCCAGTTCGGCATCGTTTGCCCGCTCCGGGCCCACCAGCAGCGACTCAGCGCCCGCAGTCGGCGCGCTGCCTACCGCCAGGTTTACCCCACCGGACTTTTCCCCGTGGGACAGGCTGGCATAGCCCAATACTTCATCGTTGAATTTATAACTTAGGCTGAGCAAGCCCGAAGGCGAGGCGTTGTGCAGGCTCAGGTCGCCAGAGTCGTAAGCGCCCAGTTGCCGATTACGAATGGTGGCGCCGGCGCCGGTAACCGCAGCACCGCCATCAGGAGCAAAGCGCTCGATCTTGGCTTGTTTTTCTTCGTAGGTACCGCGCAAACCGGCAGTAAAGTCCAAGCGATCGGTCAGGTGAAAGGTGCCCTGGCCAAACAAGGCGTAGCTGTCGGTGACAACTTTGCCGTTGGCTTTGGTCGACACATTGTTCAACGCGTTAAAGCTGTTTTGTGCGGTGGGCAGCAGGAAGCGGTCGGCGTCCGGGCCGTAGTCGGTAAAGGTTTTATTGCCCAGATTGGAATTGAATACGTAGGCGCCGACCACGTAATCAAAGAAGCCACCGGTTGGCGAGGCCAGGCGAAATTCCTGGGAGAACTGCCGGTCGTGCACTTCGACGCCGGTGTTGTTGATGGCCGAGACGTTGAGGGTTTCATCGTTGGCCGGGGTGAAGTGCCAATAGCGGTAGGCGCTCACCGAGGTCAGGGTGTAGCCGCCGTTAAGGTTCCAGTTGGCTTCTACCGAACTGCCACCTTGGTGCACGCTGACGTTTTGCCGGCCATTGATATTTACTTCGTTGCGTCCCGGGTTACTCACCGGTGAAGCACCCACCAAGGCCGCGCGCTGGCGATACAGGTTGCTCTGGCCATAAACCACCATGGTGCCCTGGCTGGAGTTTTCTTCGTTGTAGTCGTTGATCCAACGCAGGCTGAAGTCGTCGTTGGGCTGGAACAGCAACTGGCCCCGCACGCCCTGGCGCTCGCCGCCATTGAGGTCGTCGCCGTTGTAGATGTTTTTGGTGTAGCCGTCGTCGCGGGTGCGGTATGCCGATAGACGCCCGGCCAGGGTGTCAGTCAACGCCCCGGAGACCGTGCCCTTACCTTGGAAATAACCGTTTTCGCCACCCGACACTTCCACGGTGCGCTCAGGGCTGAAGGTCGGTTTTTTGGTGGTGATATTCAGCACGCCGGCCGTGGTGTTTTTGCCAAACAAGGTGCCTTGTGGGCCTCGTAGCAGCTCGATCTGTTCAATATCGAGCATGTCGAACACGGCCATGCCGGGGCGACCCAGGTAGACGTTATCCAGGTAAATACCGGCGCTGCCTTCCAGGCCATCGCTGGCCGGGTTGTTGCCGATACCGCGCACCGCCACGCTGGATTGGCGAGCATGAATAAACGCCACGTATACGCTGGGCAGCACCTGCTGCAGGTCTTGCACTTTGTAGATGCGCTGCGCTTCGAGGGTGCCGGCGCTGAGGGTGGTGATGGGCGTCGGCACGTCCTGGGCGTCTTCTTCGCGGCGCCGTGCCGTGACGGTGACTTTTTGCAGCGCGGTGTCGGCTTTGCTATTGATCGGCGCGGTGGTGCTGCCCTCTTCTACTGCGCTGGCTGCCAGGGCATCGGCGCTATCTGCTTGGTCTGCCGCCCAAGCGCTAGTCCATTGGCCGGCGCTGCTCAGGGCCAAAATCAAAGTCAGCGCGTATTCAGGCGTGGCCAAGCGGCGCACCGCCAACGGCCGTGCCAAGCGCGGAGTGAACGGGTTGATGGTCGAACGCATCGTGTGAATCCTTTTGTCTTCGTCTGGCCTGCGGGCAAATACGCAGGCAAAACGATCCCCCACCACGCAACGGCGGTGCTCGAAAACTGATTGGTTTTTATCCGGGCTTGAACGTCAGGCGATACCGCAGTTGGCGGGTGACGTTTGCCAATTAGTTAGGCGTGGCAACACATGCGCTGGTGCGCTTGGCGTTGGTGCTTGTTGCGGTATGGCTTGGCCATGCGGCTCCCCTTGTGCACGTTGCCATATTCATATTCGTTTATGTTCTAAACAATATAAACATGCTTTGTTGACGGAATAAGAGCATGCATTTAAAACCAGCACCCATACAGCTATTTTTTGAATGCCAGGAAAGCATATGGATCTCCGACAACTGCGCTATTTCATCGCCTTACTAGAACACCGCAGTTTCGTTCGCGCAGCGGACGCCATCGGCATTACCCAACCGGCCTTTAGCCGCTCTATTCAGGGCCTTGAGCAAGAATTCGGCTGCGCCCTGGTGGACCGCGGCAACAAGGACTTACGCCCCACGCCAGAGGGCCAGGTGGTGCTGCAACATGCCCTGCGCCTGGTGCAAGGCGCGGCCAACCTGAGCAGTGAAATCGACCAGATGACCAAGCTGGATGCCGGCGACTTGCGCTTCGGCTGCGGCCCGGCGCCGGCGGCGCGTTTGGTACCCAGTGCCGTGGCGCAGTTTGTTAAACAACACCCGCGCATCAGCCTGAGCTTTGAAGTGGATAACTGGGAAAAACTTGGCCGCAGCCTGTCGCGCGACGAGATTGAATTTTTTATCGCCGATATCACCCAGTTCGAGGCAGACCCCAACTTCCACACCCAAGCCATCACCCCGCGCCGAGGCGTGTACTTTTGCCGGCCGGGGCACCCGCTGTTGGCCAAGGAAAGTTTGTCGACCAACGATATGTTCGACTACCCGATCGCCGCGCCGAAAATTCCGGCGCGGGCACGTAAGTACCTGGCCAACCTGAGCGGGCGCACGGATTACCACCCCACGGTGACTTGCGAACATCTACCGTCACTGGTGGATATCGTGCGCAACACCGACGCCATTGGCATTGCCACCGAAGAATTCTTCGGCGAGGAACTGCAGCGCGGTGAATTGGTGCGCTTGTATTGGCGCAATCTGCCGACCACGGTCGACGAAAGCCTGCAAGCCCGTTGCGGGATTGTCAGCCGTGCCGGTTACCGCCTTTCGGCAGCAGCGCGGGCGATGATTGCCATGCTCGTTGAAGTCGACAGCGAGCTCGGGCAACCAGCCGCCGCGCGCGCTCAGGCAAATGCTTTCGCGTGAGGGCTGTGGGTAATGGCGTCGACATGACCGACAGCGCCGCTAAAGGTGTGCAGATCCAGCTCTTGCACCAGATGCTCGCCGAGCAACCCGCCGAGCACTTGTAGCGGCGGCTGACAGAGGTAGGCATTTAACGCCTCAGTGGACTGCCAGGTGCCCTGCAACAACCACAACTGCTGATCGGTCAGCGAGCGTTGCAGCGAATAGGCCAGGCAACCAGGTTCGCCCAACGACAGGCTGACCAATTGCTGCAAGCGGCTTTCCAATTCAGTACTGGCCCGTGCGCCTTCGCAGGCTTTGATAAACACCAACGTGCTGACTTGCTCAGACATGAGTCGTTCTCCTTGAAAGTCAGAAACAGAAACGTGGCGGGCTGACGATTTGCCACGGTTGCCAGAGTACGCACTAGGGGGCTGGCCGGTTATCCGTTTCCTGCTTTCCTTTTGCCTAATCCTGCAAAAATGTGCAGCCGCTCTGCCCTGCGGCACCTAGCTTGGCGCCTTGCCGGCTGTCGTATTTATCCGATCCTGTCTTATGCTTGCCTAATCCTGCTCAAACGCACCGGCAGCTATGGCCAAACGGCGTTCGCGTGCGCAAGCTGCGCGGCAGAGTTTGCTCCCCCGCTCCACCACCTTCCGGAGGCCGTCATGGAAACCCCAGTCCAGCAGCGTCAAAACGAACTGGCGACGTTAATTGAGCGCTTCACCCCGTCGGAAGGCCCGTTTCAAACCGCCATCGGCCCGCTTAGCCTGATCCGCTTCGACCAGCCCACGGCAGTGTCGCGTGGCGTGCACAAACCGGCGCTGTGCATCATTGCTCAAGGCCGCAAAGAAGTGAGCCTGGGCGGCGAAAGCTATGTGTATGACGCGTTGAATTACTTGGTGGTGTCGGTGACCTTGCCGGTCACCGGGCAAGTCACCGAAGCCAGCCCAGACAAACCTTATCTGTGCCTGCGCCTGGACCTCGACCCCGCCGAAATCACCCGCATGATCAGCGACGCCGGCCCCGTGGGCCTGCCTGCTCGGCCGGCCAGCCGCGGTATGTACCTAGACCGCATTGATGAATCGCTGCTCGACACCGTACTGCGCTTGACCCGCCTGCTCGATACCCCACGGGATATCAGCATGCTGGCGCCACTGGCACTGCGGGAAATTTACTACCGCCTGCTGCGTAGCCAGCAAGGTCAGCAATTGATCGAAATCGCCATGGCCGACAGCCAATCGCACCGCATTACCCGCGCCGTGGAATGGCTGAACGCCAACTTTGACCAGCCGCTGCGCATCGAAGAATTGGCGCGAGTGGCCAACCTCAGCGTGTCCGCCCTGCACCACCGCTTTAAAGCAGTCACCGCGATGAGCCCGCTGCAGTACCAAAAGCAACTGCGGTTGCAGGAGGCACAGCGCCTACTGATTAGCGAAGGTTTGGAAGTGGCGGCGGCCGGCTATCGGGTGGGCTATGAAAGCCCGTCGCAATTCAGCCGCGAATACCGCCGGCTGTTCGGTGCGCCACCGCTGAAAGATTTGGCGCGGATGAAAAGCATCGCCTGAATAGGCAACCCAATCGAGCTATGCGCACGCCCGCTCAATGCTAGGCACACGCCGCCTCTGAGGGTGTGCTGTGCGCACCAAGCGATTCCGGCGTTTACTCTCGGTGCGCGCAGCACACCCTACATGCAGAGGTGTGTAGCGCTGGTTTTAGGTTGCGCAATGACGGCCAGCAAGTTCCACACGACCAAACTTGGCGTTGTCGTTTAGCGGGGTGATTGCCAGTAGCCGATCTAGGCGCAGCTCGACCTTTTCGCCGTCCAGCTCGATCAGCAAATACTCTTCCTTAAGCGCATTGGTACGGGTGTCCAACGCCCTGGCTTCAAACTGTCCGCCCTCCACCATTTCCACCAGCAAACGGTATTGGTATAGACAGGCCGTTTGCAGATAGTCATACAGATCGCAATTCAACGGTTGGTAGTGGTTTTCGGGGCTGCTCATCGCCAGCGTCTCCAGGTGCGGAGCGCTTAGCGTACAACGAGTTAGCCGTTAACCACGGTGCCGCCATTCACATGTATCACCTGCCCACTGACATAGCTGGAGTCGGCGCTGGCCAGATACACGTAAGCCGGCGCCACTTCCGAGGGTTGGCCAGGGCGCCCCATGGGTGTGTTACTACCAAAGTGCTCGACCTGTTCAGCGGTAAACGTGGACGGAATCAGCGGCGTCCAGATCGGGCCCGGCGCTACAGCGTTAACGCGTATGCCGCGCGGTGCGAGGTTTAGCGCCAGTGAACGGGTAAATGAGGTGATCGCGCCTTTTGTCGATGCGTAATCCAGCAGCGTGGCATGGCCTTTGTAAGCGGTGATCGAGGTGGTGTTGATGATGCTGGCGCCAGCATTCAAGTGCGGCAGCGCGGCCTTGGTGAGCTGGAACATGGCGAAAATATTGGTGCGAAAGGTTTTCTCCCACTGCGCCTCGCTGATGTCTTCGAGGTTGTCTTGCGGGTGTTGTTCGCCAGCGTTGTTGACCAACACATCAAGGCGCTGCCACTGGGCCAGGCAGTTATCGACCACGCCTTGGCAGAAGTCTTTATCTGCCGCATCGCCAGCAAATAACAGGCAACCACGGCCCAGGGCGTGAATTTCATCGCGGGTGCGGGCGGCATCTTCATGCTCGTCCAGATAAACGATAGCGACGTTGGCGCCTTCACGGGCAAAGTGCACCGCCACCGAGCGGCCGATGCCGCTGTCGCCACCGGTGACAATCGCCACCCAGCCATCGAGCTTGCCGGCAGCTTGGTAATACTCGCTGATGATCTGCGGCTGTGGCCGCATTTCGGTTTCGCTGCCAGGTTGCTGGTCTTGGTGCTGCGCGGGAAGGGTTTTTTCTTCGCTCATAGAGCCTCCGTTTGTTGCAGCGCAAAACGTGGGGTTAGCAGCCCGTTGGGCTTCGCTTGCTCAACCCAACCTACGGATTGCGATTGTGTTAGGTCACTCCGTGCACGGTGAGTACAGCGAAGCCCAATAGCCCTCACACCGGTTTGGCGCCTAGTTTTTTCCAATGCGCGGCGGTGATGCGCTGGCGGTTGTGGTAGTCGTGCCAGGGGTCTTGTTTGAGCTTTTCAAGGCGTTCGCGCAGGTTGTCGACCGTCCATTGCGCGGCGCTTTTCAGCCCATCAAGTTCATCGCGGCTGATCGGCACCGACACGGGTAGGCCCGGTCGCGCCCGCACTGAGTAGGCGCTGGCGGTGCTGGCGCCTCGTTGGTTGCGCAGGTAGTCGATAAAGATTTTACCGATGCGATTCTGCGGACCCATTTTGTCGATGAAGCGCTCGGGAATCTGTTTGGTCATAAAGGTGGCCAGGGCCTTGGCGAACGCTTTCACCGTGTCCCAGCTCGCGTGTTTGCTCAGCGGCACGACGATATGCATGCCCTTGCCACCGCTGGTTTTCAGCCAGGCTTGCAAGCCCAATTGGTCGAGTACGGCCAGCGTCAGGTTGGTGGCTTCCAGCATGCTGCGCCACGGCAACGCTGGGTCCGGGTCGAGGTCGAGAATCATGCGGTCAGGCTTTTCCACCGCAGCGCTGCTGGCGCCCCAGGTGTGCAATTCGATACAGCCCATTTGCACCGCGCCGATCAGCGCCGGCAGTGAGTCGATTTGCATCAACCGCGCATGGCCGGGGTCGAGCTTTTGCTCGAGGTGCGTGATGTTGGGGATGGCCAAATGTTCGGCATGCTTCTGAAAAAACTGCTGCCCCTCGACACCATCAGGCGCGCGCAATAACGATACCGGGCGGCCCTGCAGATGGGGCATCAGCCACTCGCCGATGTCGTGGTAGAACTGCGCCAGGTCGATTTTTCGCGTGCCGCTTTGCGCGTCGATGACCCGCTCGGGATGGCTGATGGACACTTTGTCCAACTCCTCACGTTGGTTCTTCCCGCTGTTGGCTTTGCGCTTGGCCGTTGCCTTGGCCGCTGGTGGCTGCACGGCCTTCTCCTGGGTGATTTGCTTGGCTGGCTTATCGGTACGTTGGGCGATAAACGAGGCCTGGCGCACCACGCCTTCGCGGGTCCATTCGGCGAATTCCACTTCGCACACCAGCTTGGGTTGCAGCCATTGCACACCGCGCGCCTGGGCGCTGGTGACGGCTTTGTCCAAGGGCGATTTAGCCTGCTCAAGCGGCTTCATTTGCGCCATCAAGTGCTCGAGGCGCTTGGCGTCAAAACCGGTACCAACACGGCCGGCATAACGCAGCTTGCCGTGTTCGTGCACCGCCACCAGCAAAGCGCCAAAGCCACTGCGACTGCCTTTGGGCGCGCTATAGCCGACGATGACCATTTCTTGACGATGGCGGCATTTGAGCTTGATCCAATCATCGCTGCGGCGCGATACATAGGTGCTGCCCACGCGCTTGCCAATCACCCCTTCCAAACCCATGGAGCAGGCGCTGGTCACCAGGTCTTGGTGGGCGGCGGTAAAGGCATCGGAATAGCGCAGCGGGCTACGTTTACCCACGCCCTTGAGGGCTTTTTTCAAGGCATCGCGGCGGTCTTGCAACGGTGTTTGCCGCAGGTCCTCGCCGTTGAGAAACGGTGCATCGAACAAGTAGTAGAGAATTTGCTGGCTGGCACCTTCGTCAAAGGCGTTTTGCAGGCCTTGGAAATCCGGCAAGCCATCGTCATTGAGCACCACGGCTTCACCATCCAACCAACTGTCTTTCAGCTTGAGCGCTTGCAGAGCCTTGATTTGCTCGGGCAAGCGCGCGCTCCAGTCGTGGCCATTGCGGGTAAATAGCTTGACCTCGCCGTCTTTGATACGCGCCAACATGCGATAGCCGTCGAACTTGATTTCATACACCCAATCGCCGCTTGGAGCTTCGGTGACCAGGGTCGCCAGTTGCGGCGCCAGGGTGTCCGGGAGGGCGGTATGCGCCTGGTTAGCCGCCTGCTTGCCGGCTTTTACCGTGGTGGCTTTGCCATGGGAAAGCTTGGCTTTGGCGGCCGGGGCTTTTTTGCCGACCCGGCCCTGACCAACGGCGGCGCCGCTGATCACGCTATTGGGCAGCGCGTCGACCACGCTGTATTCGCTGGCGGGGCGTGCCAGGTCGTCGCGCTCTTTCATCAGCAGCCACTGTTCTTTGTCGCCGCTGCCTTTAAGCCGAGTGCGCACCAAGGCCCACTCACCGCTGAGCTTTTCGCCGATCAGAGCAAATTTGAGTTTGCCGCTTTCGTAGGTTTGCTGCGGGTCGCCATGGGGCTGCCATACGCCTTGATCCCAGACAATTACATCGCCGGCGCCGTATTGGCCTTCGGGAATGCTGCCCTCGAAGGTGGCGTAGCCCAGGGGATGGTCTTCCACATGCACGGCCAAGCGTTTGTCTTGCGGGTCGAGGCTTGGGCCTTTAGGGATGGCCCAGCTTTTCAGGGTGCCGTCCAGTTCCAAGCGAAAGTCGTAGTGCAGGTGGCTGGCGTCGTGTTTCTGGATCACAAAACGCAACGAGCCTGGCGCCTTGCGGGCTTTTTTTGCCGGCTCCTCGCGCGGTTCCGAGGTAACGGTGAAGTTGCGTTTGCGGTTGTACTCGCTCATAGCCAAGCCCTCGGCGCCTTAACTCGCCTTACTGGTTTTGCTGGTTTTTTTCGCCGCAGGTTTCGCCGCTTTGGCCGGTGCAGCCTTGCTGCTGGCGGCGGTTTTGGCTTTGCTAGCCGCCGGCTTTTTTGCCGCGCAGGGTTTGCCGCCAAGGCTGCGCTTGAGCAATTCGGTCAGGTCGATAACGTCGGCACTGCGCCGGCTTTCACCTTCTTCCGGGGCTTTCTCCACCGAAGCGATTTTGCCTTGTTTGGCCTTCTGCTCGACCAGCGCCATGATCTGCTCGGTAAAGCTGTCTTGGTATTCGTCTGGCGCCCAATCCGCGCTCATGTCTTGTACCAGGCGCTTGGCCATCTCCAACTCGCCTTTGGCCAGCTTGGCGTCTTTCACCGCTGCCGGCAGTTCAAGGCTATCCAGGCCACGCACCTCGCTGGGCCAGCGCAGCATCACCAGTACCATGGCATCTTCCAGCGGCATCACTGCCGCCAGATGCTGTTTGGTGTGCAGCACCACCAAGGCCAAGGCCACTTTGTCGGTGTTTACCAGCGTCTGCCGCAGCAGGGCATAGACCTTCTCACCCCGTTTATCTGGGCTTAGGTAATAGGGGGTGTCGATGTTTTGCAGGGGAATTTGCGCGCTGTCGACAAAGGCAAAAATATCGATGGTTTGCGTGGCGGCCGGGTGCGCTTGTTTGATCTCGTCTTCGCTCAACACCACATAGCGACCCTTTTCGTACTCGACACCTTTAACGATGTTTTCCTTGTCGATGTCTTTGCCGGTGACCTTGTTGATGCGCTTGTAACCCACCGGATCCATGCTGCGTTTATCCAGCCAGTCGAAGTCCACGCCTTGTGAAGTCGTGGCCGACGTCAGCGCGACGGGGATATGCACAAGGCCGAAGCTGATGGCGCCTTTCCAGATTGCACGTGGCATTTGCGGGTTACCTCGGTGTGGTGCGATACGCGCTGGAATTTTCGTGCCTGGATCCCTGCCTGCGCAGGGATGACGGCGATATTAAAAAGTCCTGCGTCGTCCCCGCGTAGGCGGGGATCCAGGTACATAGCTAGCAATAGCTACGCGTCACAACATCACCCCATCGCTATACGTCACGCGGTCCAGTTGGGTGATATCGCTGATCTCGCGCAGCATATTGTCGGCGGCAATTTCCGCTTCGGTCTCACACACGCAGCCCGGCACCACGACCCACAACACGCGCACCTCGGCACCCATGCGTTTGGGTTGGTATTCGATCAGGCCTACGTAGTTGTGCCCTTCCTTCATGGCATCGGTCCACGCGATGCAGGTGTCGAAATCACGAAACATGGCAAAGCCCCCTTATGTTTGCGCACCCAATTGGGACCGGCCTCGGGAAAAAAGAGTTGCAGTTTTGTTTGCCGTTACTAGCGGCTGTGGCGCGGCCATCTGTCGGATGGCCGCGTCTGGCTGGCGTGGCGGATGGAGAGCCGCGCCTGGCCATCTATGCTGTCGAAGGCTCTAAACCGCAGAGGAGGCGGCGTTATGGTGGAGATCCACGCTCCCGGCGTTTATGTCGAGGAAGCGCCGGTTGCTATGCATGGCATCGCTGCGGCACCGACTTCGATTGCCGCGTTTGTCGGCTATACCAGCCAGGGCGTTACCGACCAGGCCATCGCCATACAGGGCGTTCTCGAGTTCGAGCGTGAGTTTGGCGGCGTGCACGCGGACAGCCCGCTGTCTTATGCCGTCAGCCAGTTCTTTGCCAACGGCGGCAGCCACGCCTGGATCGTCCGCGTGACCGATGCCAATGGCGGGCGCGGCGGCGCTGAGCAGTTGGTCGGCAATGAGCAGGACCAAAGCGGCCTCTATGCCCTGCTCGCCTGCGATCAATTCAACCTGCTGTTGATACCGGAAACCTTCGACATGCTCGCTGGCGAGGAAGCCCGCGTGATCACCGCTGCCGTGGCGCTATGCGAAGCCAAGCGGGCGTTTTATATCGTTGACGCTCCGGCCAATCGAACGCTTGCCGACATCAGCCAGTGGGCGCATGGCATCTCCCAGTCGCGCAATGCCGCTACCTATTTTCCACCGCTACGTGTGCTAGACCCTATGGCCGCCGGGCAACCAAGAACCATCGCGCCCTCCGGCACGTTAGCCGGCGTGTATGCACGCACCGACAGCAACCAAGGCGTATGGAAAGCCCCGGCCGGCGTCGACGCGCAACTGCTTGGAGTAGTTGACGTGGCGTTGGCGCTTAACGATATGCAGAACGGCCAGATCAACCCGCAGGCCATCAATGTACTGCGCACCTTTCCCGCCTTCGGCCACGTTGCCTGGGGCGCGCGCACCCTGAAAGGCAGCGATGCCCAGGCCGACGAGTACAAATACATTCCCGTGCGCCGCTTGGCGCTGTTTATCGAAGAGAGCCTGTACCGCGGCACCCAATGGGTGGTGTTTGAACACAGCCACGAGGCCGTTTGGGCACAGCTGCGGCTGAGCGTGGGCGCGTTTATGTTGGCGCTGTTTCGCCAGGGCGCGTTCCAGGGCAAGACACCGGAGCAGGCGTATTTCGTTCAATGCGATGAGCAAACCCATAGCGGCCAAGACCGCGAGCGCGGCCTTATCAGCATAAACATCGGCTTCGCCGCCCTAAAGCCCGGAGAGTTTGTGGTGCTGAACATCCAACAGTTGGGAATTGCCGGCGCGGTTTGATTGGCCGATTGCGGTAGCACTAGAACCACCCGATACGCGGGACGTACTGCACACACTGCGCATATGCCTACATCGCGCCGGGAAAATGACTACTTACCCAAATTCGACGGCAGCGTATGGCCACGCTCGCCAAACAACCGGCAAAACAGCGGCAAAAAGTAGCCGCTTGCCCCTCAAACCAACTTATAAGCCTTTGTTTTTGCTTACTAAAAAAACAAATGTGACACCTGGCACACTATTCGCTAAAGGGAGCTTGTCGCCGCATTTCGCGCTTGAGGTTCCCCGGTATGGTCCCGCCTAGCAAATCCAACACAATCGACTTTGACGCCGCTAAATTGCAGCGCCTGGGTTTTGCCAGCAATCGCCAGTCCGTGCGCCCTGTGTCTCTGGCACAGCTGCGGCAGAAGTTGAATCTGCAATTGCAGACCAGCTTGGAAGTTGAGCGCATCCTGGAAATCTTTTTCCGCGAGGTGCAACGCCTAGTGCCTTTGGATGCCGTTGCATACCAGCATCCATCCAGCGACCTGCGCCTGGAACTCGGCGCACGCGCCACGCACTCGGCCGGCTATCGCTTGAACCATGACGGCGAATATCTCGGCGAGCTGATTTTCCGCCGCAACCAGCGTTTTTCCGAGGAAGAGTTGGCCCAGCTGGAATCGCTGCTGGCCTGCATGCTGTTTCCGCTGCGTAACGCCCTGCTCTACCGCAAAGCGGTGCAGTGCGCCCTGCGCGACCCGTTGACCGACACCGGCAACCGCATCGCCATGGATCAAGCGCTGCAACGCGAGGTCGACTTGGCGCGGCGCAACCTGCAGCCGTTGTCAGTGCTGATGCTGGATGTCGACCATTTCAAGCAAATTAATGACACCTACGGCCACAGCAGCGGCGACGAAGTGCTGCGGGCTATGGCGCAGACGCTGAAAGCACAGCTGCGCAATATCGATATGATTTTTCGCTTTGGCGGCGAAGAGTTTTTGGTGCTGCTGTCCAGCACCAGCCGCGAAGGCGCGGCCATGGTGGGTGAGCGCCTGCGCTTTGCCGTACAAGAACTGCAATGCACCGCCCAGGGCCAGCCAATTGATGTATCGGTGAGCCTGGGCTGCGCTTGCCTGCTGCCGGGCGAGTCGGTGGATAGCCTGTTACGCCGCGCCGACAACGCGCTGTACGTGGCCAAACGTGACGGGCGCAATCGCCTGACCATGGCCGGCTAAATCCAGGCCACGCTGCGACAAAAAAAGGCCAGTCAATTGACTGGCCTTTTTTTATCGATACCGCGGTAAAACGCGATCAGGCCTTATAGCGCGCGGCCGCCTGGCTGTGGGACAGGTTGGGGCCAAGCTTTTGCCGGGCGGCGACAAACGCATTCCAGTCAGCCGCGTCGGGCAGCGAGGGAATGGTCACCAACTCGCCCTGATCAAAACCGGCCAGCGCCGCATCGACCATCTCCCCAGCGTCCATCACCATGGCCGCCGGAATGCGGTTGGCGTCAATGCCCGAGCGCTCCCAGATTTCCGTGCGGGTCACACCCGGCAGCACCGCTTGCACTTGTACCCCCTGCTTGCCCAACTCACTGTGCAGCGATTGGCTCAGGCTCAGTACGTAGGCTTTGGTGGCGCTATAGGTGGCGTTGAACATTTCCGGCGCCAGGGCAACCACCGAGGCCAAGTTGATAATCGCGCCACGCCCAGCCGCCACAAAGTTGGCACCCGCGGCGGCTGCCAGATGAGTGACGGCAGTGATATTGAGCTCAAGCATGTTATCGATGGCATCGCCATTGGCTTCGATCAGCGGACCATCCAGCGCAACGCCCGCGTTATTCACCAGTAGGCTGATGGCGCTGTCGCTGCGTAAGCGCTGCGCCACGGTTTTGATGTCGGCCTTTTGCGTCAGGTCGGCCTTTACTACTTCCACGTGCACGCCGAAGTCAGCGCTGAGACTGGCTGCGAGTTTTTCCAGGCGCTGCTGATCACGCGCTACCAACAGCAGGTCGTAACCACGACGCGCCAAGCGTTCGGCATATACCGCACCGATACCCGATGACGCCCCTGTTACCAGCGCAGTGCCCTTGGTGTTTTGCTGAGTCATTTGTAAGTTCTCCGTAGCTGTTCTTGTGACATGGCAGGTTTGATGTTGCGTGCTGGGCAAACTATTGGAGCTTAGATTAAGGTCATAATTTTAAAAGTCTATATGATAGACAACATTTAACTATCACCAGGCATAGTCGCCTTTAACGGCAATATAACTGTACTAAAACAACATTATTATTCATTGGTCATGCTTATAGCCGGACGCCACACTGCCCGCCGTCGCGTCTGCTGAGCCCTGCCATCTGATGTTTTCCACCTGGTTGTCCGCATTTCTACCGGCCGCTTCCAATACCCGTCCCACTGAATGGCTACGCGCTGCCTATGGTGCGGCGCTGGCTGTGTTTGCCTGCACGTGGGCGTGCGGCGCGTTGTTTGGCCATGAGTTGGCGGCGCATTTGCTCGGGCCGTTGGGTGCATCTGCGGTGCTGGTATTTGCGGTTTCATCCGGGGCGCTGGCGCAACCCTGGTCGCTGCTTGGCAGCTATAGCGTTGCCACCGTGGTGGCGATCACCACGCTGCTATTTTTCAGCCCTGGTATTGGCGCAGCTGCAGTGGCGGTAGCGGCCACCCTGGTGTTGATGTGCCTGCTGCGTTGCCTGCATCCACCGGGCGCAGCGCTAACTATTTGCCTGGTACTGGGCGGCCCACAGCTAACAGGCCTGGGCTGGCATTTGCTTTACCCCGCGCTGTTTAACGCCGTCACCTTGCTGGCCTGCGCCCTGCTCTACAACAACCTCACCAGCGTGCGGTATCCCAAGGTGCCAGCAGCCACTCCGAGCTTGCACGCCACGGCGGACAGCGCCCCGCAAGAACGTGTAGGTATTACCAGTGCCGATCTGGACGACGCGTTAAATGAACTCGGCGGCTTTGTTGATATCCAGCGCGAAGACCTCAAGCAAATCATCCGCGCCACGGAAAAAAACGCCCTGCGCCGCAGCATGGGTGATATTCGTGCCGAGCACATCATGTCCCGCGATGTGCAAACCGCAACGCCACAGACCACGGTCAAACAAGCGCTAAAGCTGCTTGAACACCATCACCTGAAAACCCTGCCCGTGCTCAATGAGCAGCGCCGGTTGGTGGGTATCGTCAGCCTGATCGACTTGGTCAACCACAGCGGCCGGCGCAACTTACTCGGTCAACGCCGTGATGTGCTGCTGGAAGAAGTGATGAGCCATCCGGTAACCGCCGTACACGGCAGCGCCCATGTGGTGGATATGATTCCGCTACTGTCGGAGCAAGGCCTGCATTGCCTGCCCGTATTGGACCAAGGCGAACTACTGGGCATCGTCAGCCAGACCGACCTGATCGCCGCCTTGCACCGCGACCTGTTAACCCACTTGGCTTAGACCGGGTCCCAACGCTGCGACCAGTCGGCGCCACTGCGCACCACCTCGCGCAATAACGCAAACGCCTGCTGCAACGCCTCGCTATCACGCTCGCGTGGGTACACCAGATAGGTGGGGTAATTGAACTCCGGAGCTTTCTCGACCCGCTCCAGCGCGCCGCTGTCGAGATAACTCTGCACCACCCGAGTGCGGAAATAACCGCTGCCACCAGAGGCCAAGATGTACTGCAACGCCAGCGGCCCATGATTAAAACTCAGCGCCGCTTTGGCCTTCTCCGGCAGCGCCGCGTCGTGCTGGCGACGAAAGCCTTCGCCCCAATCGATATACACATACGGCTCCGGCCGCTGCGGTTGGCGTACCAGAATCAGCTTTTCCTCAAGCAACTGTTCCACCTGCAAACCGGGCCAATACGACGGTTGATACACCAGCGCCGCATCCAGCACACCCAGCTCCAACTGCTTTAACAATGCCTGGCCCTCGCCGATCTCCGCACGTACGGCATAACCCGGCATCTGCGCCTGCAACTGCTGCACCCAGCTGAGCATCAACGGATTGCACAAACTCACCTCACTGCCCACACGCAACACCTTGCGATAGCCAGGCATCAACGGCAAATCGCGCTGCGCGGCGGCCCAGGTTTGCACCAATTGATTGGCAAACAGCACAAACGCTTCGCCATCGGCCGTCAGCTTGGCCCCGGCGCGGTTGCGCACAAACAGCTTGCAGCCCAACTGCGCTTCAAGGTTCTGCACCCGCGCGGTGATCGCCGTTTGCGTGACATGCAACTGCTCAGCGGCCGCCACCAAGCTGCCACTGCGGACTATCTGCAAAAAGGTGCGGGCGAGTTCGATGTCCATGGCTGGGCTGTTCGGAATAATGGAGCGCTAGTGTAAAAGGCCGGCTGTGCTTGGGATATCGCTGATTACCGGGGATGCCCACACCACGCCTGAAGAGCCGCTAAGTAGCCCAAATAGGCTACTTTTGCATTAGTAGCCTATTTGGGCTACTTTCAGCCAACCCTTAGCCAAAGTCGAAATTTCCATGCCTATCAAAGCCGTTTTAACCGGCGACCTGATTGACTCTCAGACCGCCGAAAACACCATGGCCTATCTGAAGGCATTGGAGGCCGTGCTAAAAACCTTGAAAGCCCCCTTCAACATCAAAGCCGATACCTTCCGTGGCGACGGATTTCAGGTAATTCCCAAGCACCCTGAGCGAGCCTTGCGTTGCGCAGTGGCACTGCGTGCAGGGCTAATTGCCGCCAGCCCTGCCGAGGAGCGTTGGGATGCGCGCATTGCAATAGGGCTTGGTGAAGCAGAAAGCAAAAAGCACTTCGGCGAGGCCTTTGTGTTGTCTGGCCAAGGGCTCGACAGCATGAAACGTTCAACACTGGGGTTCTTCTGCAGCAATGAAGAGCTGCTGGCGCGCATCGAGCTGGCCACTGAGTTTGTCGCCGCCATTGTGGACAAATGGACAGTTGTTGAAGCGCAGACTTACTACGTGCAATTGGTCAAAGGGCTCGACCAGCAAGGCACCGCGCAAGCCCTCAACAAATCACGAGTAACGGTAAATAAGGCCCTGCAACGTGCGCAAAGCCGCTTGATCGACCGTTATCTGGACAACACGGAAAACTGGATCAAGGAATTGATCAATGCTTGAAACGCCTTCGTCGCTACTGGTGATGCTATTGCTCACCCATGTGGTCGCTGACTTTATTTTGCCGTTTAAGCGGGTAATGGCCTCCCCCACTTTTTGCTCGCGCTGGTTGGGGTTACGTGCACTTGCCTGCCTACATGGATTGGCGGTCTTTTTGCTGTTGGCGCTGGCCCGCCCCTCGGTGGCGAACGCGGCACTGGCTGGGCTGGCGGTGGCGGTAAGCTGGCTGGCGGCCAGTCAACTCATACCGCGCTTATCCAGGCAATCCATCGTCAAACTGTTGCTCGAGCATGCCACTCATACCGCCATCTTGGTGGGCATATGGCTCACCTGCGAAGGCTATTGGGCGCAGGTAGGCGGCTTTATCGGCCAGCGCCTGAGCACGCGAAATCTGCTGATTCTGCTCGCGTACCTGTTGGTGCTACGCCCGGCCTCTGCGCTGATAGCGCGCGGCATTAAAGCCATGGCTGCATGCGGTCAGCCAACTCGACTCACTACAAAATGCCGGAGCGCCCATCGGCTATCTGGAGCGCACGCTGATCTTGACCTTTGTGCTGCTGGGTCAATGGGAAGCCGTCGGTTTTTTGCTCACAGCCAAGAGCATTCTGCGTTTTACCGAAATTCAGAATGCTGAGGCGCGGCAGATCAGCGAGTACGTGCTGCTGGGCACCTTGATGAGCTTTGCCCTGAGTATCGGCGTCGGCCTGCTAACCAGTCGCCTGATTGCCGGCGGCTAAACTAAATGTAGCCTATTTAGGCTACTTTTCCAGGTGTAGCCTAAAAAGGCTACTTTTCGCAGCTGCGCTCAGAACGGACTCGCCGTCGGCCGCACAAACGATTCGCTGACGTCCACATCTGCCGGCTGCTCAATGGTATACGCGAGGGCCCGGGCAATGGCGTCCGCGCCAGTGGCAATCTTGCGAATTCGCGCATTTCGGCACGGCCGCCTACGTCAGAAATGCTGTCTGCCAAGTCCGATTCGGTAATCCTGTTTGCGATTTATGCACTGCGGTGAGTAGAAACGGTGCAGTGCTCGCTGCGCTGCCCGTAAAACGTGCGCCGCCGTAACGTTTTCCTCTGCGTCGATCAGAAAAAGCCTCGGTCTAGAGCGGTTACGCCCCTTGGCCTTAATTTTGCTTTACATGTACATACAAGTGCAGACATTAGCGATTTTGGAGCTGGCCTATGTATGACGTGGCGGTAATTGGACTCGGCGCCATGGGCAGTGCGGCCACTAGTTATTTGGCCGAGCGCGGGCTAAAGGTCATTGGCCTGGAAGCCGCGCAACCCGCTCACGCAGAGAGTTCATCCCACGGTGATAGCCGACTGATCCGCCTGGGCTATTTCGAGGGTGACGACTACGTGCCGTTGGGCCATCACGCCTACGCCAACTGGCGCCGGTTGGAAGTAGCTTCAGGTGAGGCGTTGCTACACGTGACCGGCGTGCTGCACCTAGGGCCGGCTGGCAGCAAGATTGTCGAAGGCACCCGCCGGGCCTGTGAGCGTCACGACCTGCCCTATACCGCGTTGGGTGCAGCGCAAATCCGCGCGCGCTATCCGCAGTTCGCCGTGGACGACGACGAAGTAGGTTTGTTCGAGGCACAGGGCGGCTATCTGCGGCCAGAGCGGGCTGTTTACGCTTATCTCAATCTCGCGCGACAAGCCGGTGCAGCGCTGCGTATGGGTGAGCGCGTGAGCCATATCGACAGCGCTAGCAGCGGCGTCACCGTGCATACCGCGCAAGGCCGCCACCAGGCGCGGCGCGCCATTATTGCTACCGGCCCGTGGATTGCCGAACTGGTTCCACAGTTGCGCGGCCGCGCTCAGCCGATCAAACAGGTAGTGGCCTGGTACCAGACGCCGGCCACGGTAAACGCCGAGCCCAGCCAGATGCCGGTATTTCTTCGCGACCTCGGCGAGCAAGGCTCCTACTTTGGCTTTGCCGATATTGATGGCGACGGCATCAAGGTCGGTCGCCATTGTCACTTGCGCGAAGCCATTGACCCGGACCAGCCCAACCCAGCAGTCAACGCCGAAGACCTCGCCCTACTCGACAATTTTGTTGCCCGTTACCTGCCCACGTGGGCCGGGCGCCGGCAGCGCGCCGATACCTGCCGCTACACGCTATTGCCCAGTGAAGACTTTCTGGTCGATTTGCACCCTGACGACAGCAACTTGGTGATCGCCTCACCGTGCTCAGGGCATGGCTTCAAATTCGCCAGCGCCATCGGCCAGGCGCTCGCGGACCTGGCTAGCGTTGGCGGTACCGAACTGCCGATTCAGAGCTTTTCTTTCCGCCAACATGGTTTCACCTGACGTATCGCTGCATGGCTGCTGCGTATGTTTCGCCCTAAAAACTCAACCCAACAGGATGCTCACGATGATTAACGCGAAAAGATTCAGCGCTACCGCACTCCTCGCTTTTTGCTTGTTGGCGGCCGCTACCGCCAGCCAGGCCAAGGACTGGAGCTCGGTAAAAATCGCCACCGAGGGCGGTTACGAGCCATGGAATCTGACCTTGCCGGGCGGCAAAATCAGTGGCTTCGAGCCGGAGCTGATGGAGATTTTGTGTCAGCGCCTGAAGATGAAATGCGATGTGCAAGTGCAGAACTGGGACGGCATGATCGCCAGCCTGAATGCCGGCAAGTTTGATGTATTGATGGATGCCATCGTCATCACCCCGGAGCGCAAGGAAGTGATGGATTTTTCCATCCCTTACGCGCGCACCCCGGCCAGTTTCGCCGCCATGAACGCCGACATGCTCCCAGGCAAAACCGGCCAGGCCAACGCCCTGACCCTAGGCACCGATGCCGCGCAAATCAAACCGGCGGTAGAAGCCTTGCGTAAAGCACTGGATGGCAAAACCATCGGTATCGCCTCAGGCACCGTGTACACGCCCTTTATCGACACCTACTTCAAGGACGTGGCCACCATTCGCGAATACAGCACCTCCGCCGATGCCGTGCTGGACCTGACCGCTGGCCGTATCGATGTGGTTTTCGACGATGTCACCTTCCTCAATTCGCTGATGGAGAAAGCCGACAACAAAGGCTTGGTCTATACCGGGCCGGAAATCGCCGGGCCGATCTGGGGCGAAGGCGAAGCGCTGGCTTTCCGCAAAGCCGATACCGACCTCAAAGCCAAATTTGATGGCGCACTCAAAGAGGCCATTGCCGACGGCACAGTGAAAAAACTCAGCGAGAAATGGTTCAAGGTCGACCTCACTCCGTGAGTGCCTGGCCCGGTTAGCCGGGCCCGCATTCTGTAATGCAAACGCTGAAAAACGAGAGCGCGATCATGGACCTTGTGCAACTGCTGGGTTTCGGGGAACAGGGCTGGGGCGCTGCGCTATTGCAGGCAGCGCTGATGACCCTGGTGTTGACCGCCACGGCGCTGCTGGTGGGCGCGGTATTTGGTGGCCTGGTGGCGGCGGCAAAACTGTCGTCTCGGCGGCTTTTGCGCTGGCTGGGCGAGCTGTATTCCATTCTGTTTCGCGGCATTCCCGAGCTGCTGATTATCTACCTGTTCTATTTCGGCGGCGGCACCATGGTCTCGGCCGTGGCCCACTGGTTTGGCGGTGAGGGTTATATCGACCTGCCGCCTTTCGCCATTGGCGCCTTGGCCGTGGGGCTGATTTCTGGCTCGTACCAGGCCGAGGTGTATCGCGGCGCCTACAAGGCGGTGCCGATTGGTGAGCTGGAGGCCGCAGCAGCGATTGGCATGAGCCGTAGCCAGCGCCTGCGCCGCGTGCTGATTCCCCAGGTGATGCGTTATGCACTGCCGGGGCTGGGCAACGTCTGGCAAATGAGCCTCAAAGATTCGGCGTTGATTTCGGTGATCGGCCTGGTCGAGTTGATGCGCGCCAGCCAGGTGGCAGCGGGCTCCACTCGGCAGTACTTCACCTTTTATATCGTCGGCGGTATCGGCTATCTGCTGCTGACCTGGGCGTCCAGCCAGGTTTTTGGCCGTGCCGAAGCGCGGGTGCGCCGCACCCGGCGTGCCACGTTCATTTCCTCTTAGGGGTTGGCCATGCTCGACCTACCTTTTCTATCTGCCACGCTACTGAAACTGTTGGCCGCGTTGCCGACCACCCTGAGCCTGTTTTTCGCCTCCTTGGCGTTAGGCTTGGCCTGGTCACTGGTGATAGTGGCCATGCGCGTCAGTCGCTGGCCGTGGTTCAGCTACCCGGCGCGTGCGTATATCGCGCTGTTTCGTGGCACGCCACTGATGATTCAAATGTTTCTGATCTATTACGGTCTGGGCCAATTCCCGGTGGTGCGCGAGAGCTTCGCCTGGGTGGTGCTGCGCTCGCCCTATGGCTGCGCGATCATTTCTCTGGCCTTGTGCACCGCTGGCTACACCGCCGAAATCATTCGCGGCGGCCTGCTGAGCGTGCCGCCCGGGCAAATTGAAGCGGGGCAAGCCATTGGCCTGTCACGCTGGCAGTTGCTGTATCGCATCATTGCCCCGGTGACTTTGCGCCAAGCGCTGCCGGCCTACTCCACCGAGGCGGTTCTGCTGGTGAAATCCACTGCCCTGGCCAGCCTGCTGACCGTATGGGACGTCACAGGCGTCGCCCAGCAAATCATTCAGCGCAGCTACCGCACCATGGAAGTGTTTGCCTGCGCGGCGTTGATTTACCTGGTGCTCAATTTCCTCGTGGTGCGTGCTGTGGGCTGGCTTGAGGGGCGCTTGGCCATTCCCTCGCGGCCCCGCGAAGACGACAGCGCCCTGCCCCCTACACCCGCCCTTTCCACCCCCAGCAAGTTGCCTGGAGCGCCATGACTTCTCCTGCCTCGCCAACCCTTAAGGTGGCCAATATCCATAAATCCTACGGCGCCGCCCATGTGCTCAAGGGCATCGACCTGCAAGCCGAACAAGGCGACGTCATCTCCATTCTCGGTGCCAGTGGCTCGGGTAAAAGCACCTTTCTGCGCTGCATCAATCTGTTGGAAACACCGGATGAAGGCAGCATTCAGGTCGGCAATGAGCAAATAGCTCTGCACCGCAAGCGCGACGGTTCGCTTACGCCCAGCAACCGCAAGCAGGTGGAACGCATGCGCGCCCGCCTGGGCATGGTGTTTCAGAGCTTTAACCTGTGGTCGCATATGACCGTGCTGCAAAACGTTATGGAAGGCCCGCTGCGCGTACTCAAGCGCCCGCGTGCCGACTGCCTGCAAGATGCCGAAGCATTGCTGCACAAGGTCGGCCTGTACGACCGGCGCCACTACTACCCCGCCCACCTCTCCGGCGGCCAGCAGCAACGCGTGGCCATCGCCCGCGCGTTGGCGATGAACCCCGATGTGATGCTTTTTGATGAACCCACCTCGGCACTCGACCCCGAGCTGGTCGGCGAAGTGCTGCGGGTGATGCGCGGCCTGGCCGAAGAAGGTCGCACCATGCTGGTGGTGACCCACGAAATGGGTTTTGCCCGACATGTATCCAACCGCGTGGTGTTTATGCACCAGGGGCTGGTCGACGTCACTGGCTCCCCCGCCGAACTGTTCGAAGGACCGGCCAGCGAGCGCTTTCGTCAGTTTATTTCCAGCCACCAACTGCGGAGCAACGAATGATCTGCCGTGAGGAAGCCGCCGTGCACACCAACAGCCCCGCCGCCGTAGTCATCGACGGCCAACCCTTAACCTTTCGCCAGGTGGTGGCCGTAGCCCGCGAGGGTGCGCTGCTGGAGTTGTCCGACCAGGCCTGGCAGCGCGTGGAAGCCGCGCGGGCGATTGTTGAGCGGATTGTCGAAAGCGGCGAGCGCGCCTACGGCATCAACACGGGCTTGGGTGCGTTGTGCAACGTCGCGCTGCACGGCGACCAACTGGCGCAACTGTCGCGCAATACCTTGCTAAGCCATGCCTGCGGCGTGGGCGCGCCGCTGCCGGCGGAGCAAACTCGCGCCATCATCTGCGCCGCCATAAACAACTACGCCCACGGCCACTCAGGCATCCAGCGCCCCGTGCTGCAAGGCTTGCTCGACTTGCTCAACAACGGCATCACCCCCTGCGTACCCGCACAGGGCTCGGTGGGCTACCTCACCCATATGGCGCATGTCGGCATTGCCCTGCTCGGAGTTGGCGACGTGACCTGGCGCGGGCAGCGCATGAGCGCCGCCCAGGCCTTGGCCGATGCCGGTCTGGCGCCAGTGCAACTGGGCGCCAAAGACGGCCTTAGCCTGGTCAATGGCACGCCGTGCATGACCGGTCTGGCATGCCTGGCCTTGGCCGATGCCTGGCAACTGGCGGAGTGGGCAGACGTAATCGGCGCTATGAGTTTCGAAGCCCTGGGCGGCCAGCTCAATGCCTTCGACGAAGCGGTGCTGGCCCTCAAGCCGCACCCCGGTATGCAGCAAGTGGGCAGCAATCTGCGGGCGCTGCTGGCCGGTAGCCAACGCCTGGCCAGCCAGCAAGCGTTGCGCACCCAGGACGCCTTGAGCATTCGCTCCATTCCGCAAATTCACGGTGCCTGTCGCGACCAGATTGCCCATGCGCAAGCGCAGATCAATATCGAGCTGGCCTCGGTCAGCGATAACCCGCTGCTGCTGGGTACACCGGACAGCTACCGGGTAATGTCGCAAGCCAACCCCCATGGCGAATCTGTGGCCATGGCCGCGGACCTGCTGTGTATCGCGGTGGCCGAGCTGGCTGGCGTGGCTGAGCGGCGCCTGGATCGCCTGATCAACCCCTTGGTCAGCGGCCTGCCGGCCTTTCTGGTGGCGCAACCTGGCGTCAACTCGGGGATGATGATCGCCCAGTATGTCGCCGCCGCCTTGGTCGGCGAAAACCGCCAGTTGGCGCAGCCTGCGGTGGTCGATAACTTCGTCACCTCCGGCCTGCAGGAAGACCACCTGAGCCTGGGTACCAGCGCCGCGCTAAAGCTGCTTAAAGCGGTAGAAAACAGCTACCGCGTGCTGGCCATCGAATACCTGCTGGCCGGCCAAGCCTTCGAGTTTCTCAAAGCGCAAAGCTTTGGCGTGGGTACGGAACAGGCATGGCGCAGCTTGCGCCAGAACGTGGCGCCCTACGACCAGGACCGCTGGCTGGCGCCAGATATCGAGACGGTATTTAACCTGCTAAAGCGCAGCGAGCCGATCTGGGCCTGACAGCACCGCGCACGGACCCGTAGGGCGCTAGCCGCCCTACGAGGTCGCCGCTTAGCCGTGGGTGATGGCCTCATAACCCTCAACCGCTGCCGGCCAAGGGCTGAGAATCTCGAAACCGGTTTCGGTGACCGCAACCATATGCTCCCACTGCGCAGACAGGGATTGATCGCGCGTCAACACCGTCCAGCCATCGGCCAAGGTTTTCACCCCCCGCTTGCCGGCGTTGAGCATGGGCTCCACGGTAAAAATCATCCCAGGCTTGAGCTTCAAGCCAAGGCCGGGGCTGCCGTAATGCAGAATTTGCGGCTCATCGTGATACACCTTGCCGATGCCGTGCCCGCAGTACTCACGCACCACGCTAAACCCAGCACTTTCAGCGACGCTTTGAATGGCATAGCCGATATCACCCAAGGTGGCGCCAGGGCGCACCACGCGAATACCCGCGCACATCGCTTCGTAGGTGGTTTTTACCAAACGCAGCGCTTCTGGCTTGGGCTGGCCGACTAGGTACATGCGGCTGGTGTCGCCATACCAACCGTCTTTAACCACGGCCACGTCGATATTGACGATATCGCCGTCTTCTAACGGGCGCGACGTGGGAATGCCGTGGCACACCACATCATTCACCGACGTACACACGGTTTTCGGATAGCCGTGATACCCCACATTGCCAGGAACGGCCTTTTGCACCTGCACGATGTAATCGTGGCAAATCTGGTCGAGCTGCTCGGTGGTTACGCCCGGCTTAACGTGCTCGGCAATCATCGCCAACACCTGGGCTGCAAGGCTGCCAGCCACCTTGGATTGAGCGATTTGCGCCGGGTTATTGATCGGTACGCCTTTTCTCATGAGGCGATACTCGCCGGGGCATCGGCCAGATCGCAAACCTGTTGCAAACTCAGGCCACCGGCCTGTTCAGCGCGAATAAGCAGGCGGCAGATTTGGCTATGATCAAGCTCAGGATTGAGCTCAGCCAACATACCCAAACGCAGCCAATGCTCGGCCTGCGCATTAATGGAACGGCTTAACGCATTACTCGCCACGCGCAAGCTTTCGTGCATTTCTTCGGAGATTTTGACGATGCCCATAGTAGCCGCCTGATACGAAACATATATGAAGCGTATACTATAAGCAGTGAAACAATGTTGGCAACCCGAATTGGCTCATCACTGGTTTCTGCCGGGGCACGCTGCGCTATCGCTGTAGCCAAGATTCCCCTGCGTGCTCAGCTGATTCCGCGGTCTTGACGGCCGTGGTCTGATTACGCCAACCTACGTCAGGGCCGTACCATGAACAGATGCTCACGATCATTGAATCTCCACTTTTTTCCAAACTTTGGCCCGACTATTGGACCGAGGAAGAGCGCGGCGCCTTCATGTCTTACCTCGCCAACAACCCTGACGCAGGTGCTGTGGTGCCGGGCTCCGATGGCTGCCGTAAAGTGCGATGGAACATAGACTGCAAAGGGAAAAGTGGCGCTGTACGCGTTATCTATACTGCCCAACTCACCAGCGGCGCGTTAGTTGCGCTGATTATTTACGGCAAAGGCGCCACGGAAAATATTCCCTCGCACATCCTGCGCAAAATCGCTAAGGAGCTAAATCATGCCCCTAACTGAAAAAGAACTAATGGAGCGAGATGCCAAACGTAATATTGGCGAAGAACTTCTTAGCTCAATTCGTGAGGTAAAGGCCGGGCGTCAGGGTGCTCGCCACCAAGTCAAAGTGACAGAGGCAGCAGAAGCTCGAAGCAAGACGGGCCTTTCCCAACCCAGGTTTGCCGAGTTGCTCGGCGTGTCTGTACGTACGTTGCAGGAATGGGAGCAGGGACGGAGAACTCCATCCGGCGCAGCACGCTCGTTGTTACACATTGCAGCGTCGCGACCGGACGTTTTCCGCGATGTGTTGGCTGGTTAAGTCGAAGCCTGCTGAGCTGCGAGCAAGATGCGCAAAACTTTCTCTTACACACACCCGTCCAAATGATCACCGCAGCTAGAAATGCATGTGTTTCGGACGTTCTCCCTAACCATTTCGGATTTTCTTAGCCATGAGCGAACACCCGCCAAAGCCCACCTGCGCAGCCTGCCAAGACGGTGCGGCCCTCGAATTCGACTTCAGCATGGCGTTCCAGCCCATTGTCGATATGCGCGACCGCAGCCTGTTCGCCTACGAGGCGTTGGTGCGCGGCACAGATGGCAGTGGCGCGGCGTCTATTCTGGGGCGAGTTAATGATCAGAACCGCTACGCCTTCGACCAGGCGTGCCGGGTTAAAGCCGTGGAGTTGGCCAGCCGTTTACAGATGCCGTGCCTGCTAAGCATCAACTTTCTGCCCAACGCGGTGTACAACGCTGCGACCTGCATCCGCGCCACGCTGGAAGCCGCCCGGCGTTTCAACTTCCCCACCGAACGGATCATTTTTGAGTTAACCGAGGGCGAAGAGTTACAAGACAAAGACCATCTCAAAGACATCATTCAGGAGTATCACAAGCATAACTTCCGCACCGCCATTGACGACTTTGGTGCCGGTTATGCAGGGTTGAATCTGCTGGCGGAATTTCAGCCAGACATCATCAAACTGGATATGGCGTTGGTTCGCGATATCGACACCCACAAAGTTCGCCAGGCGATAGTGCAGGGAATTTTGGGCGTATGCCGAGCGCTGAATATTGAAGTGATTGCCGAGGGCATCGAGTCGATTGGGGAGTTGCGGCATTTGCATGGGCTGGGCATTAATCTGTTCCAAGGCTACTTGTTTGCCCGCCCGGAGTTTGAGCAGTTACCCATGGTGAACTGGCCAACCCTTTAATTTGACGTTTCAGCTTCAAAGTAATCCTACCCTGAAAATGTCAGCTACTTACTTCCAACGCTGCAATGGCTAACTCAAAAATAAGTTAGCCATTATCACCTCCAGTCCAAGTCCTGAAAAAATACGCTATCCAGCGCCCCCTCCATTAATACGCACTGTCTGTGCGGCAGACCTTTTTCGCCTGGCGATTCGCTTTTCTATACTAAGGTTAGGTCCAGATAACTGTGCAAAACACTTAGGAATTGTGATCGTCCCGAACCACACCGAGGAAAGTCCATGTTCAACCAGACACTGAAAAACGAGTTGGCAGCTAAGGCCGCCAAAATTATCGAGTATGAAGGTTTGTTTGCGGCATTGGAGCGGTCTATGGCGGTTGTGGAGTTCGACTTGGACGGCAACGTTCTGCGCTGCAATGACAATTTTTTGAGTGTCATGAAGTACCGAGCTGATCAGCTTATGGGGAAAACGCACAAAGACTTTTGCTCCCCAGCGTTAGTGCGCAGCAGTGAGTACAGCGAGTTCTGGGCCCAATTGCGCGCCGGAAAATTTCTCTCAGGCACCTTTAAACGCATTAATGGCCAGGGACAAAATGTGTGGCTGGAGGCCACTTACAACCCCGTGATGAACGAACAACGACAAGTCATAAAAGTGGTCAAGTATGCGCTGGACGTCACTGAGAAGCTGACAATAGAAGCCGAAAGAGGTGGCAAACTCAACGCACTTAATCGCGCAATGGCCATCATCGAGTTCGCTCTGGACGGCACTATTCTTGGCGCCAACGATAACTTCCTCACCACCATGGGCTACTCCAACGCCGAGCTGAAAGGAAAGCACCACCGCCTATTTTGTGAACAAGAGCTGGTCAACAGCAGCGAATACCAAGACTTCTGGCGGCGCCTCAATGCCGGTGAGGTCGTCAGTGGACAATTCAAGCGCCTAGGCAATCACGGCAGAATCGTCTGGCTGGAAGCGACCTATAACCCGGTTTACGACGCCGAAGGCAAGCTGAATAAAATCGTCAAATTCGCCACTGACATAACCGCGCGCGTTGAAAAATTTGAAGAGGACTCTCGCGGTGCGTCTCGCGCCTATCACATTTCCGCCGAAACAGAAAAAGTCGCCGAGCAAGGTGCTCAAGTCATTCAGCAGACGGCCAAAGAAATGCGCCTGATCGCAGACAATATTGGTACTTCGGCCCGGCTGGTCGGCCAGTTAGGCGACCGCTCCGAACAGATCACCGCAATCGTTAATACCATTCGCGGCATCGCCGATCAGACTAACCTGCTCGCCCTCAACGCAGCCATTGAGGCGGCGCGTGCAGGTGATCAAGGTAGAGGGTTTGCCGTTGTTGCCGACGAGGTAAGACAACTGGCAGGCCGCACCAGCCGCTCGACGTCTGAAATTGCAGAAATGATTGGCTTGATCCTATCGGAAACCCGAGATGCGGTTGCAAGCATGAACGCCACACAGGAAGGCGCACAACGCGGAGTCACCCTGGCGGACCAGGCCGGCGCAGTGATTTTACAAATCCGCAGCGGAACGAGCGACGCCGTAGAAGCCGTCAGCATGTTCGCCTCCAAACTTGATGAGTCGGAAGTGATTCCAAAAAGTGCTGCCGGGTGGGTCGGGTGAGTCAATCAGGAGAGCCTTAGGGCTCTACTGCTGTTTCACCGGAAAACGGCTAAGCAACTGCCGCGCTAAATCATTCAAGGCGGCAAACTCCTTGAAGTCAGGCGTGTAGTCCATCCGTTTGGGCCACTGCGCTGCCGCTGTTTTGTGCCAATAAAGAATGGTGTCGTGCCCGGCGACCGAGTCGGGCATCTGTCGACGGGTATATTGCCAGGGCTGACCCTCCACCCACCGCCACTCACGGGAAACGCTGTCTGGCTCATCGCTGGTGGAAACGTTCACCAATTGGCCGTCGGCAAAGTTGTAGAAGTAGCGCACGTACATTTCATCGTCGGTACCGGTCAGCCAAATACTGCACACCTCCCCGCTCGGCTTGCTGGTGACATACACCTCGGCTTCATGGCGATAGGGCCAGCCCACCGCGACCGGCAGATTGGCCATATAGCGGCTATTCACAAAGCTCTGGTTGCCAGGCAACGAACAGGACTCATCGAACTTGCCGCGGCCCTGTGCCGGGTTCCAGTGCCAAGCGTGGTCGCTGCCTGGGATCGCGGTAAATGCATCGAGCAGTTCATGACTGACCATTTGCTGATCGTCACCAAAGTGGCCGCGCACGCGCGCCATTACGGTGTCGCGATTGGCCCAATACACCTCGTTGCCAGCCTTTAGCCCACAATTGACCACCTCAGCGGCGGCCTTCGCACCGCGCGAATAGCTCAGCAGCAGGCCATTGTTAAGCACTTCGGCACGGTCAACATCGTCGGCATAGCAGCTGAGGCTAATTTCCAGACTGGTGTTCTCGCAGCCCTTCGCGCAGGTCATATAGTCCAAAACCAACGCGTCTATGCGAAAGGTGCCGCCGTGATCCTCAATCACTGGCGCGAAGTCCAGGTTCAGGGTCTGCGGCGCGCTGGCCACTATCTGTGCGGCGGGCAGCTTGAGGTAAATCATCCGATCCTGCGTGCGAGTGCAGCGCTTGAAAGACGGCAAGATCGACAGGTTGTATCGCGGCGGCGGCGGGCAATTGGCGCGAGATGTGGTTGTTTCGGTGGTATTGGGCGCCCCTTCCACCAGCGGTCGATAGGTGGCATGCAGTTTTACCTGCCAATGGCCGACTGGCGTTGCGCTTGGGTCGAGCACTTGCACGCTGACGCGATGCTGCTCGGCGACCAAGGGCTGCGCCATGCACAGAGGAGCGCCTAGACACGCTATCAGCAGCAGAGCAGGCCAGGACCAGCGAGTTTGCATAGGGGCGGGACCGTTATGGCAAGTGAGCTGCCAGTGGCCAGGCACATCAGCCGACTCGACAGGCGAGTGCGCGCATTTGTGAATCGCCGCTGGGCTTAGGAAATCTGCTGAACATCCAGTAACGCCCACACCACTAGCCCCTTGCTCTTGATCTCTTTCTCAGCATCGAGTTTGGCGATGTCTACGCTGATGGACCGGGACTTATATTCAAACTTGAACGTGGGGCCACCTTCAGCTTTTCGTACGCTGTATGTGACCAGTGTGTGAGGAAATACCCGCTTCTCTCTTTTTACGTCTTCCTTGACTGGTTCAACCCCGGGCTCTAATCCGAGAGCCCGACGCATTTCATTTTCAGTCAACTGCATGTGTAGCACTTCTCCAGGCTTTAAACGACGTCATTACCAGAGCCGCTGAAAACGTTTTCAGCGGCTGTTTGCGGCGGCGTATCGTCTCAATACTGAGCCATGATAGCTAGCCGCCACAGTACACATCGACAGGCCGTTGGCAGATTTTGCAAAAGAGTTTTCACTTCGGCACACCATTGCCAGCCCTGATACGGCGTGAGCACCCATGGTGGGAGCCTTTAGCGCGTCTCTAATTGGCCGCCAGGGACGCGCTGCTGTGTGCACATCAGCGGCCGAAAACGACGCAGCCTACAACGCGACCAAGACGATCGCCGCGCATTCGACTAACTCGACCAGCGCGCCAGCCGTATCGCCGGTGGTGCCGCCTAAACGGGCAATCATCCGCCGCCGCAGCCAAACGAATAACAGCAAGCCGCCCACTACCATCGCCAACGCTGAAAAGCCAAACAGCAGAATGGCCAGAGCATGCAAGGCCAACACCAGCGGCAGCTGCTGACGCGGCAGGTGCTCGGCCAAGGCCTGCCCCAGCCCGCCGGCGCGCACATAGGGCGTGGTCATAAATAGCAGCGGCAACAAACCCCGCGCCAACCACGGTGCCAGCAGCAACGCACTGCCCTGCTGCTGCTCAATCAACGCCACCAGTGCGGCGAACTTAAGCAGCAACACCAGCACCACGGTCACCACCGCAATCGGCCCGCTGCGCGGGTCTTTCATAATGCTCAGGGTGCGTTCGCGGTCTCCAAAACCGCCTAGCCAGGCATCGGCACTATCGGCCAGCCCATCCAGGTGCAACGCGCCGCTTAAGGCCACCCAAGCCGCCAGAATTAACGCGGCATGCAACAGCAACGGCGCGCCGCCTAGCAGAGCATCCAGGCCGTACAGCAGCAGGCCGATCAGTAAGCCAACCACGGGATACCACAGCAGCGAGCGGCCTAGTTCTTCCGGGCTCGGCATACCGGGCAAGCGCACCGGCAAGCTGGTGAGAAATTGCACGGCGATTAATAGCGGCAGCATCAAACCTCCGTGAGCAAACAAGGCGCCTGCACGTTCAAGCGATGCAGGCTGGCGTGGGCCACTTCAACTTGCAGCAGTTGCTCGCGCGGCAAGCCACGGGCTTGGGCCAGGAGCAGGCGCAGCACACCGCCATGGCTGATGACCAATACGCGCTGCCCGTCATACTCTGCCGCCAAGCGCTCGATCGCAGCCAGCACCCGCTGGGCAAACGCCAATACCGGCTCACCTGACGGTGGGGTAAAGGCGTAGGGATCGTTCCAGAACAGCCCTAGCTCAGCCTCTTGATCAGCCATCAAGGCCAACGCGGTTTGCCCTTCCCAGGCGCCGAAGTGCAGTTCGCGCAGGTCAGCTTCCAGCACCATTGGCACACCGCGCTCTGCCGCCAATTCACGGGCAAAGGCGGCGCAGCGTTGCAGTGGCGAGCTGACGATCAAATCCCACGGGCCGGCATTGGCGACAGCGTTCCGCAGCTGCTCCCAGCCTTCTGCCGTCAGCACGTCGTCGATACTGCCGCGAAAGCCGCCGGCCCGTTCCGTAGCACCATGGCGCAGCAGGCTTAGGTGCAGGGTCATGCCGGGCGATCCGCCACCGCGGCTTCGGCAAAGGTGGCCATATCGCTGTGCAGGCAGCAGGCCATTTGCAGCAACGGCACCGCCAACGCCGCGCCACTGCCCTCGCCCAGGCGCAAGCCCAGTTGCAGCAAGGGCTCGGCTTGCAGGGCTTCAAGCACGGCGTGGTGGCCGGGCTCGGCACCCTGGTGCGCAAACAGCAGCCACTGCCGGCAATCGGCGTTCAGGCGCACGGCGAGCAAGGCGGCAACCGTGCAGATAAAGCCGTCGACCAACACCGTCAGGCCCTCTTGCGCGCAGGCGATATAAGCCCCCACCAGTGCGGCGATTTCAAAACCGCCCAGGTGCTGCAACAGCGCCAGCGGATCGGCCAGGTGCGCGGAATGCAGCTCTAGCGCCGCCTCAATCACCGCAACTTTATGGGCCACGCCCGCCGCATCCAGGCCAGTGCCAGGGCCAACGATCAAGTGCACAGCGCAACCGAGCATGCCGCTGGCCAGGGCGCTGGCCGCCGTGGTATTGCCGATGCCCATTTCGCCGCCGATATACAGCTGCGCGCCGCTGGCTTTGGCACGGCGCACGCTGTCGCGGCCGGCTTCAAGGGCGATATACAGCTGGGTTGGGGTCATGGCTGGCCCCTGGGCAAAGTTAAACGTACCCGCGCCCAAATTCAGGTGGCGCACATTGGGCAGCGGCTCCAGCGGCACGGCGGTGCCGAGGTCAATGACTTCCAACGCCGCATCCAGATGCCGGGCCAATACGCTGATAGCGGCACCGCCATTGACGAAGTTGCGCAGCATTTGCCCGGTCACTTCCTGCGGATAGGCCGATACCCCTTCGGCCACCACGCCATGGTCGCCGGCAAAAATGGCGATCCATAAACTATCTACCACTGGCCGTTCACGGCCCTGCATGGCGGCCAGGTCGACGGCCAAGTGTTCCAACGTCGCTAATGAGCCAGCGGGTTTGGTCAATACCTGCTGGCGGGCCTGGGCTTTGCCTTTGGCGACAACGTCCAGCGGCTGAACGGGGGCCTCCCACCAAGACAAACTCATAACGGCGCTCCTTTGAGAATCATGGGTAAACCAGCCACGGTGAAAATCACCCGCTGGCAACGTTCAGCCAGGGCTTGGTGCAGCCAGCCGGCTTCATCAACATAACGACGGGTCAGCTCGCCCATGGGCACCACGCCAAGACCGGTTTCATTGCTGACCAACAGCAAGCGCCCGGGTAAATCATCCAGGCAAGCCAGCAACGCATCACGCTCAGCGGCGAGGTGTTGAGGGTCATCAAGCATCAGCAGGTTGGTTAGCCAGAGGGTCAGGCAGTCCACCAGCAAGCACTGTTCGGGTGCAGCGTGGGCTTGCAGCACCTCAGCCAGGCGAAGCGGTTCCTCAACCAGACCCCACTGCGCCGGACGCCGTTCGCGATGCTGACGAATACGCTCGCTCATCTCGCCATCGCGCGGCTCGGACGTGGCGATATAGGTAACCGGCCAGCCGCTTTGCGTAGCCAGACGTTCGGCTAAGCGACTTTTGCCGGAACGGGCGCCGCCGAGGATTAGCTCATGCATAGCTCACTCCCTGATGCTGAACGTAGGTTGGGTCGGTCCGCGTTCGGTGAGCACAGCGAAGCCCAACACGGCCGGCCCACCTACGAAGACGTATGGCTGCTTATAACCCACACATCCCCCGCAATTTAGCCGTATCCAAATGCTGTTCGACCAAATCGGCCAAACGCTCCAAATCGCGCTCACGCAGGGCGTGGTAGTCGACTTCTTGCACGTCCTTTAACCCGGCCCAGCGCAATAACGCACTGCTCGACGCTGGACTTTCAAATAGGCCATGCAGGTAGGTGCCAATGATCTGCCCATCGTCGCTGCGCACACCATCGCGGCGCCCGTCATCCAGTTGCACGGCAGGCCGTTCCAGCGCCGGTCCGCTGCTGATGCCGGCATGAATTTCATAACCGCTAATGGCCGCTTCTTCCAGGCACAAACGCCCCTGCACATTGCGCAGTTGTTTGTGTTCGGCCAATACCGTGTCGAACTCAAGCAGGTCCAAGCCAGGGCTTGAGCCGGCGGCGCCTTCCAGGCCCAACGGGTCATGCAACTGGCTGCCGAGCATTTGCAACCCACCACACACACCGAGCAGTTTGCCGCCATAGCGCAGGTGCCGCTGTACGGCCTCCTCCCAGCCATTGCGACGCAAGAACGCCAGGTCGCTGCGCACGCTTTTTGAGCCGGGAAGAATGATCAAATCCGCTGGCGGAATCGCTTGGCCGGGGCCGATAAAGTGCAGGTCGACCTGCGGGTGCAGGCGCAACGGGTCGAAGTCGGTGTGGTTGCTGATACGCGGCAGCACCGGCACCACCACCTTCAGCACCTGCTCGGCTTTGGCGATTTGCCGGGTGTCGATGGCGTCTTCGGCTTCCAAGTGCAGGTCGGTGACGTAGGGCAATACGCCGAGCACCGGTTTGCCGGTGCGCTGTTCCAGCCAGTCGAGACCCGGCTGCAGCAAACTCAGGGCGCCACGAAAGCGGTTGATAACAAAACCTTTGACCCGCGCCTGCTCGCTCTCGGAAAGCAGTTCCAAGGTGCCGACCAGGTGGGCAAATACGCCACCACGGTCGATATCGGCGATCAAAATCACCGGGCAATTTACCGCTTCGGCAAAGCCCATATTGGCGATATCACCGGCGCGCAGGTTGATCTCGGCAGGCGAACCGGCGCCCTCCACCATCACCACCTGGTAGGCACTGCTCAGGCGAGCGTGCGACTGCAACACCGCCTGCATGGCGACCTTTTTATAGTCGTGATAAGCCGCCGCTTCCATGCTGGTAACGGCGCGGCCATGGATGATCACCTGCGCGCCGGTGTCGCTATTGGGTTTGAGCAACACCGGGTTCATATCGGTATGCGCTGGCAGGCCACAGGCCTGGGCCTGCACGGCCTGGGCGCGGCCGATTTCGCCGCCGTCGACCGTGACCGCCGAATTGAGCGCCATGTTTTGCGGTTTGAACGGCACCACGGCTACGCCCTGGCGATGCAGCCAGCGGCACAGCGCGGCGACCAGGGTGCTTTTGCCAGCATCGGAGGTGGTGCCCTGCACCATTAATGTGGCGGCTGGCGCCGGCAGACTACTCATTAACCAGTTCCTTAAGCGCCTGGGCTAAACGTTGGAATTGCGCGTCATCGGCAGGCAGGCCAAAACGTAGGCTGCTGTGCTCGGTAAACAGGCGCAGCAAGATGCCACGACGGGCGAAAAACGCATGCACGGCAGCCGCCCGTTCGCCTTGCCACCATTGAAATAAGCCGCAGCCGCCCGTGGGTTTCAAGCCATGTTCGCTAAGCAGCGCGGCCAAGCGCTGACTGGCTTGCAGCGCACGTTGGCGTTGCTGCACCTGAGCCGTTTGCTCGGCAAAACAGTGCGCGGCAATGACTCGCGTCGGGCCATTGATCGTCCATGGCCCCAACTGTTGAGCCAGCGTTTGTAACAGCGGCTCGGCGGCCAGCACACAGCCAAGACGCGCCCCGGCCAGGCCGAAAAATTTACCAAACGAGCGCAGCACAATCAGCCCTGCGCGGTCGCTTTCAGCAGCCAGGCTGTGCTCAGGGGTGATGTCGATAAACGCCTCGTCCACCAGCAGCCAACCGCCGTGCTGCGCCAATTTGGCGTGCCAGCTCAACAACTGCTCGCGGCTGCACAGACGGCCGGTGGGGTTGTTGGGGTTGACCACCACCAACACGTCGAGGCTGTCGAGTTGCGCCGCCACTTGCAGTTCAGCGATTTCAACCACCTCGTGTCCGGCCTGGCGCCAGGCATGGGCGTGCTCGGCATAGCACGGCGATAGCACGCCAACCCGACTGCGCGGGCGCAAGCGCGGCAGCATCTGAATCGCCGCCTGCGAACCCGCAACCGGCAGCAATTGCTCAACGCTGTAGTAGGCACACGCCGCTGCCTGCAAACCGTCATCGGCTTCCGGCAAGCGTGCCCAGGCGCTTAGTGGAATCTCGGGCAATGCAAAGGGCCACGGCGCAATACCGGTAGACAGATCCAGCCACTCGCTCACGGCAATACCGTAGGCACGCGCCGCCTGCTGCAAACGCCCGCCATGAGCCAGCCCGCCGTCGATTGCATTAGGCAAACAAGCGCCCTCCCAGCAGCAAAATCAGTAACCACAGCAGCACGCCACGACGCACCAAACGCACCGCGCGTTCGATGCTATCGGCATCCGCTGGCGGCCCCTCGCCCAGCGGTGGGCGTTCGCGCAAGGCGCCGTGGTACATCGCCGGGCGGCCCAAGGCCACGCCCAGCGCGCCGGCACCAGCGGCCATAACCGGGCCGGCATTGGGGCTGTACCAGGTAAAGCCTTGGCGCCACCAGCAGCGCAAGGCCAGGCGTGTATTGCCGAGCACGGCATAGGTCAGCGCCACCAGGCGCGCGGGCACTAGATTAAGCACATCGTCGATGCGCGCCGCCGCCCAACCAAAGCGTTCGAAACGCGGATTGCGATAGCCCCACATGGCATCCAGGGTGTTGCTCAAACGGTACAACACCACGCCCGGCGCCCCCAGCAGCACAAACCAGAACAGCGCGGCGAACACCGCATCGCTGCCGTTTTCCAACACCGATTCGGTAGCGGCCAGGGCCACGCCCTGCTCGTCCAGCGCTGACGTGTCGCGGCTGACGATATAGCCGACACGTTCACGCGCCTTGGCCAGGTCACCCTCACGCAGCGCCTGAATAATCGGCTGTGCATGTTCGGTCAGGCTTTGCATGCCCAGGGCGATATACAGCGCGATGATTTCCACCAGCCAGCCGACATAGGGCAGCACGCTCAGCAACCAAGCAGCCAGGGTCAGTGGCAGCACCGCCAGCACCCAGGCGGTGACGCCATGGCTGCGCCAGCCCCGGCCGCTGTCGCCGTCGGCAGCGCTAAAGGGTTTGTTAAAGCGATGCTCCAGCGCATTGGCCAAACGGCCAAAACCCACCAGCGGATGCCAGCGTTTTGGCTCGCCTAAACAGGCGTCAAGCGCCACACCAGCCACACTGAGCAAGGCAACGCTCATTGCGCCTCCGGCCACGTGTCGGTGAACAGCAAGTCTGTTAACGGGCGCGGTGTCGCCCAGCCTTCTTGCTGCAACATCGGCTCGCTGTAGAACTTGGTTACCGGGCCCAAACACAGCACCGCGACGGGCTTTGCGCCTGCCGGCATGTGCAGCAAGTCCGCCAACGCCTGCGGCTCGAACAGCGATACCCAGCCCACGCCCAAGCCCTCGGCACGCGCTGCCAGCCAGAGATTTTGTATGGCGCAGGACACCGAGGCCAAATCCATTTCCGGCAAGGTGCGCCGTCCAAACACATGGGCTTCGCGGCCATCACCCAAGGCGACCACCAATAGCTCGGCGCAGTCGTGAATGCCTTCCACCTTCAGGCGCATAAATTCATCGGCGCGCTGGGCCAACGCTTCGGCCGTGCGCACCCGCTCCGCCTCCACCAGGCCATGAATGGCCGTGCGCAATTCAGCGCGCGTTATGCGGATAAACCGCCACGGCTGCATCAGCCCCACGCTAGGCGCGTGGTGCGCTGCTTCGAGCAAACGCGCCAATACCTCGGGCGCCACCGTGCCAGCGCTGAAATGGCGCATATCACGGCGCTCGGCAATGGCCCGGTAGATGGCAGCGCGCTCGGCGTCGCTGTAAGCGTGGTCGCTCATGCCGACAGGGCTTCTACGTGATTACGCTGCACGGCCGGCGCCACGCCAGGCACAAACAATGCTGCGGCGGCCGCCGGATTGGAGGGCATATACAGGTGGATATACGACGCCGTCAGCCGCCCAATGCGGTACACCGCTTCCGCCGTGCGCTTATAGGTTGGGCACACACCACGGGCCAGGGGCTCAAGGGCGCAGTCCAGTTCCGAGTAGTGGTAGGTATGCCCACGCAGCCGGCCTTCCGGCAGCTCGATTTCCTGCAAGGCCAGGGCCTTGAGCTTTTTATGCATCTGCGCGTTGCCGGGCAGCAGGCCAAGCAGCTCGCCACTGGCGCCATCTTTGTCAGTCAGCGCATTGAGCAGATAAAGCATGCCGCCGCATTCGGCGTGAATCGGTTTGCCGGCAGCGTGGTGGGCGTGAATGGCGGCGCGCATGGCCTGGTTGGCTTGCAGCGGTTGCAGGTGCAGTTCGGGATAGCCGCCCGGCAGATACAGGCTGTCAACCTCAGGCAATACGCTGTCGCGCAGCGGTGAAAACTCGACGAGCTCGGCGCCGAGTTCGCGCAGCAGGTCGAGGTTGGCTTGGTAGAGAAACGCAAACGAGGTATCACGCGCAACGCCAATGCGAATGCCGTTGAGCAACGCTGGAATTTCCCGCTGGTGCTCGGGCGCGACAAAGGTAACCGGCGCCGGCAAGGTGGTATCGGCGCTGGCGGCCAAGGCATCGGCGGCCGCATCCAAACGTGCATCGAGGTCTTCAAGCTCCTCAGCCTGCACCAAGCCCAAATGCCGGCTGGGCAATTCAATCGCGGTGCTACGGGGCAAGGCGCCGTACCACTTGATGCCAGTTGGCAGGCAGTCGCGAAGGATTTCGCCATGGCGGGCGCTGCCAGTGCGGTTGGCCAGCACACCAGAGAACGGCAAGTCGGCCTGGTACGTAGCCATGCCGTGGGCCATTGCGCCGAAAGTTTGCGCCATGCCCGAACCGTCAATCAGGGCCAGCACGGGCACGCCGAAATGCCGCGCCAGGTCGGCCGCCGACGGCGTGCCGTCAAACAGGCCCATGACGCCTTCAATCAGAATCAAGTCAGCCTCGGCGGCCGCTTCCCAAAGCAGGCGGCGGCTTTCTTCGGCGCCAACCATCCACAAGTCCAACTGGTACACCGGCGCGCCGCTGGCGCGGGCGAGAATCATCGGGTCGAGAAAATCCGGCCCGCATTTAAATACCCGCACGCGCTTGCCTTGGCGTGTGTGCAAACGCGCCAAGGCAGCGGTAACAGTGGTTTTGCCCTGGCCGGAGGCTGGCGCAGCAATCAACAGCGCCGGGCAGCGATGGGAAGTGGTATCGGTCAAAACTCCACCCCGGCCTGGGCCTTAACGCCAGCTTTGTAGGCGTGCTTGATCATGCCCATTTCGGTGACGGTATCGGCTGCTTCAATCAACGCTGGCGGCGCACCACGGCCGGTGGCGACCACATGCTGAAACTCCGGGCGGCCGCCAATATCGGCGAGCACGGTGTCGAGGTCGAGGTAGTGGTGTTTCAGGGCGATATTCAGCTCGTCTAACACCACCAAGCCAATGGCCGGGTCGTTGAGCATTTGTTTGGCCACGGCCCAGGCGGCCACGGCTTTATCGATATCACGTTGGCGGTCCTGGGTATCCCAGGTGTAGCCCTCGCCCATTACGTGGTAGCTGACTTCTTCGGGGAAGCGGCGGAAGAATTTTTCCTCGCCGGTGCTGGCGGCGCCTTTGATGAACTGCACCACGCCGACCTTCATGCCATGGCCCAAGGCTCGCGCCACCATGCCAAACGCCGAGCTGCTTTTGCCTTTGCCATTGCCGCTGTGTACCAGCAACAGGCCGTATTCGTTCTGGGCTTGGGCGATTTTTTCGTCGATCAGGGCTTTTTTGCGGGCCATGCGCGCTTTGTGGCGGGCGTCGCGCTCTGCGGATTCGCTCATCTTTACCTCTGCTAGCCAGGGTCGAAGCTCAATTGAGGCTAGCGGAGAATGGCAGACGCACGGCGGCTGAAGATACAGCCAACCGACGCCAGACAAAGCCCTCCGCAATGCCATGGAACTGCGACAGGCCGGTCTCCGGGCTTATGAGCGCGACCAAATAAGGCCAACAGAAAACCGCGCCTTCCCGTGATTTCACAGTGGCTCGTGCAAGTTTTCAGCTCAATTACCGTTGCGGGGGCAGCGTCGGCTTCCGCCAAATCGCGTTAGAGCGTCGCGAGCGATGGTTAGGCTAGGCAAAACAGCTGAGTAAGCGCAGGTGGCGTTGGCCAATGAGCATTACCAGCCAGTTTTAACGCAGCAAAACCGGGCGCAGTAGCTTTAACGGGATTTGCGACCGACTTCCCTGTTTCACCGCCTAAAGGCGGCACCTGAAGCAAGGCAGGCAGGGTAGAGGGTTGGCGGGTGAGCGTCAATTCGGCCGTAGCTGGCAATTCTTTATAGGGGAAAACCCTTAGCCGCCCCCTAGGGGGTGCCCCGATTTCAGCCGCCCTGCCCGCCTGCCTAGAATCCGCCCCATCTGAACCTAGCCGGGAATTTGCCTGTGGTGGCTTACTGCGCGCTGTACCTTGGAGTTGTCCTTAGCTTTGCCGGCCTTGGCCTGAGCCTGCCGTGGCTGACCGCCGGTGGCGCGGCCCTCGCCGCAGTTGCCGGCGTTTTTCTGCGCCCTGCCAAAACGCCAGTCGCCGAACCCGTCAGCGTAATAGAGCCGCCTAAAGCGCTGGACAGCCAGCCGCTGCTCAACGCCGTACTGCCGACCTGGGCCGACAACCTCGGCCAAGTCCGGCAACTGCTCGGCAGCAACGTCAGCGCCCTCTTCGAGCGCTTCGCCAGCCTTACTGACCGCCTGCAACAAACCCTTAATCGCTCTGAAGGTGTGCTCGGCAAAAGCGGTATTGGCGACAGCTTGCGCGCTGCCAACGGCCAACTGAACGAAGTGACCAGCGCCTTCCACGCCGCCAGCGGCAACCGTAAGGAGTTGCTGGCCACCGTCGGCCATTTGAATAGCTACGCCAGCGAATTGCAGAGCATGTCCAAGCACGTGCAGGACATCGCCAGCCAAACCAACTTGCTCGCCCTCAACGCCGCTATTGAGGCGGCACGGGCGGGTGAATATGGCCGTGGCTTTTCCGTGGTGGCCGATGAAGTTCGCAAGCTGTCCAGCCTGTCGGCCGAGACCGGCCAGCGCATGGTGGAAAAAGTCGGCGAAATCAACAAAGCCATCGGTGCCACGGTGAGCGCAGCCGATCAGCTGTCTGCCAATGAAGAAAACAACCTGCGCTACCTCGATCAGGTCACCGGCGAAATTATGCAAGGCCTCAGCGCCAACCTCGACGAGCTGACCAATAGCTCGCTGCAACTGCAACAGGACACCCGCGTCACCCAGGGCGATATCCAGGAAATTATCGTCAGCCTGCAGTTCCAGGACCGCTCCGACCAGATGCTCGACCACCTGCAAAGCGATATGCAGCGCCTGCACAGTGCGCTGCATGAACAAGACCCGATCATCACCGACCCCCAGCGTTGGCTAAGTGAATTGCGCCGCCAGTTCACCACCGACGAGGAAAGGGGCGGCCGCCGCAGCACCGCGAGCAAACGTGCGGCGCAAGACGACATCACCTTTTTCTAACCCCTATTGATTGCTGTACGGAGCCCTGCCCCATGGCCAAAACCATTCTTATCGTTGACGACTCTTCGTCCATGCGCCAACTGGTGAAGATGACCCTTACCGGTGCCGGTCATCAGGTTATCGAGGCCGTGGATGGTCGCGATGCGCTGGCCAAGCTCACCGGGCAAAAGGTCAATCTGATCATCAGCGACGTGAACATGCCCAACCTCGACGGCATTGGCTTGGTCAAGGCGCTGAAGGAGCGAGCGGAATACAAATTCACCCCCATCGTCATGCTCACTACCGAAAGCGAGCAAAGCAAAAAGGCCGAAGGCCAGGCCGCCGGCGCGCGGGCGTGGATCGTAAAGCCATTTCAACCGGCGCAGTTATTGGCCGCCGTTGACAAGCTGGTGAGCTGAGATGTTTCAACTGAGCCAACTCTCCCCTGGCCAACTGGCCATCGCCGGCAGCCTGACCATCTATGAAGTCAGTCAGGCCCATAGCGAACTGGCCGCTGTGCTGCACAGCGAAAGCCAGGTGCCCGCCTGGCGCCTGGACCTGAGCGAAGTGGAAGAGATGGATACCGCTGGCGTGCAGTTATTGCTGGCGTTGCACAAGTCGTTGCTGCAGGTGGGCATCGTTCTGGAAACCTGCAACCCCGCCACCGCCGTGCGCGAACTGCTCGAATTGCTGCGCCTCTACCACTTGCTGCCCTCCCCGGCAGCCCAGGCCTGAGGGCCCGATCATGCTTAACGGCGAACAGTGGACCCAACTGCTGCTGGGCTTTATCGAAGAAGCCAGTGAGCTGACCAAACAGGCCGAGGAATACCTGCTGCAACTGGACCAGTCGCCCACTGATGAAGAGGCGCTTAGCGGCCTGTTTCGCGCTATGCACACCATCAAAGGCTCGGCCGGGCTGTTTTCGCTGACGCCACTGGTAAGTTTCACCCACCACCTGGAAAACCTGCTGATGGCCGTGCGTGACGGCGCCGGCACCTTGAGTCCGGCGCTGATCTCTGTGCTGCTGCGCTGCCTGGATGAAGTGGCTTCGATGGTGGCCCTGATCGACCCGCAAACCGGTGAACTACCGGTAGATGAGCAGCACCAGAGCCAACTGCTGGCCATCCTCGCCCAGCATGCTGGGGCCGAGCATGGCGTTACTGCTGCCGCACCTGCAGCGGTTGTTAGCGAGCCCTCCCCTACTCAGCCTGTGGCGGGCGGCGCCTGGCATATTTCCCTGCGCTTTCACGCTGACCTGCTGCGCAATGGTTTCGACCCGGCCGCTTTTGTGCGTTACCTCGGCCGCCTCGGTGAGATCAACCACCTGGCGCTAATCGACGACACCCTGCCGGCGCTGGCCGAACTGGATCCGGAAAGCTGCTACCTGGGTTTGGAAATTGACCTGCACAGCGACGCCAGCAAAACCGAGATCGAGGAAGTCTTCGAGTTCATCCGCGACTTCTGCACCCTGCATATCCTGCCGCCGGACAGCGCGCTGGATGATTACTTAAAGCTGATTCAGCAACTCCCCGAAAGCGATGCGCGTATTGGCCAGATTCTGGTCAGCGCCGGCTTGCTCACCGAACACGAGCTGCAAACCGGGCTTAACCTGCAAGCCGCCGCCAGTGAAGTGAAACCGGCGTTGGGTGAAGTGCTGGTGAGCCAAGGCATGGTCGCGCCAAAAGCGGTAGATGCGGCCCTGGCCAAGCAAAAAGCCTCACGGGATAAACGCGTGCAAGAAGCGCCGATTCGGGTGGCCGCGCACAAGCTTGATGAGTTGATCAACTTGGTGGGCGAGCTGGTGATCAGCGCCGCCGGCGCGCAGTTACATGCGCAAAAACACGGCAACGCGCTGTGCGTGGAAAGCACGCAAACGGTCAATCAGCACGTCGAGCAGATCCGCGAAGCGGCGCTGAAAATGCGCATGATCGAGATCGGCGACACCTTCAACCGCTTCCACCGCGTGGTGCGCGACGTCAGCGAACAGTTGGGCAAAGACATCCGCCTGGATATTCGCGGCGCCGATACCGAACTGGATAAATCGGTGATCGACCAGTTGGCCGATCCCCTCACCCACTTGGTGCGTAATGCCATCGACCATGGCATCGAAAACGCCGAGCAACGCGCGTCAGCGGGCAAGCCGGCGCAGGGCTCGTTGTTGCTCAACGCCTTCCACGAGTCCGGCATGATCGTGATTGAGGTCAGTGACGACGGCCACGGCCTGAACACTGCGCGCATCCGCGAAAAAGCCATCGCCCGTGGGTTGATCGACGCCCAGGCCAATTTGTCTGAGCACGATATTAAACGGCTGATTTTTGCTGCCGGTTTCTCCACCGCAGATGCGGTTTCCGATCTGTCCGGTCGCGGTGTCGGTATGGACGTTGTGCGCAGCGCCATTGACGCGCTGCGCGGCAGCATTGATATCGACTCGGTGTTGGGCCGCGGCACCACCTTTCGCATTCGCTTACCGCTGACCTTGGCGATTATTGACGGCTTTCTGGTCAGCCTGGGCGATGAACACCTTGTGGTGCCGCTGGACATGGTCACCGAATGCCTGGAGCTGGACGCCAGCCAACTAGCCCGCGGCACCTACGGCTATATCGAGCTGCGCGGCAAACCGCTGCCATGCATTGACCTGGCGGCACACTTTGGTCTGCCAGCCAGCCACAGCACGCGGCGCAATATCGTCGTGGTCAACTTCGGCCGCCAGCAGGCCGGGTTGATCGTTGACCATTTGCACGGCGAACTGCAAACCGTGATCAAGCCTCTGGGCCTGCTGTTCCAGCACCTGCAAGGCATCAGCGGCTCCACCATTCTCGGCTCCGGGCAGATCGCCCTGATCCTGGATATTGCCAATCTGTTTAACACCCTGCACCGCAGCGTCGAGGCCGACTCGCGCGCCAACCAACCGCGACCGGACCTCACCGGCTCCTAGGAGACACCCCATGAACGCAATACGTAACTTGAAGATCGGCGTACGCCTGATCGCCGGCTTTACCGTGGTGGTGCTGCTGACCGCTGCGGTGGGCGCGCTGGGCATCTTGAATCTGAGCAAGGTCAATGACCTCTCGGACCAGATGTACGAGCGCGAGATGGCGGCCCTGAGCAATATGCAAACCGCCAATCTGTATCTGGTGTATGCCGGCCGCCATCTGCGTAGCAACCTGCTGGCGACAAACGCAGAGGAACGCGAACGCACTGGGCAACAGGTGCGTGATGCGCTGAAAGGGATGCACGAGAACCTAGATAAAGCCCGCTCCAGCTTCAGTCGGCCAGAGTCGTTGGCAGAGCTGGAAACCTTGACCAAAGAGCTTGCCTCCTACGAGCAAACCGCAGTGCGCATGCTCGAAGTTAACAAAGCTTCCGGCCGCTTTACCGAAGCCAGTGACGTTACCGCCCTGCTGCCACAACTGCGCAGCGAAGGCACGGCGGCAGACGAGAGCATCGCCATGTTGGTGGATCAGAAAAAGCAACGCGCCGCCGAAGCCAACGAGGCCATCTCGGCCATCTACCTGGACTCGCGTACGCAGATGATTGTGTTGGTGCTGATCGCTGCCGCCCTGGGTTTTGCCATCGGCATTCTGGTCACCCGCAGCATTACCCGGCCGCTCAACCGCGCCGTGGGCGTGGCTAATAGCCTGGCCGAAGGCGATTTGAGTGTGAGCATTACGGTCGACAGCCAAGATGAAACCGGCAAACTGCTGGCCTCGATGCAAAACATGACCGAACGCCTGCGGGCGGTGATGAGCGATGTACGCAGCGCCGCTGACTCACTGTCGTCGGCGTCCGAAGAAGTCAGCGCCACTTCGCAATCGCTCAGCCAGGCCGCGACCGAACAAGCCGCTAGCGTGGAAGAAACCACCGCCTCGGTGGAGCAGATGTCAGCCTCTATCGCGCAAAACACCGAAAGCGCGCAGATCACCGACGGCATTGCCGGCAAAGCCGCCAACGACGCGGTGCAAGGCGGCCAGGCCGTGCGCGAAATGGTGCAGGCGATGAAACAGATCGCGGCGAAAATCGGCATCATCGACGACATCGCTTACCAGACCAACCTGCTGGCCCTCAACGCCGCCATTGAAGCCGCGCGCGCTGGCGACCATGGCAAAGGTTTCGCCGTCGTGGCAGCCGAAGTACGCAAGCTGGCCGAACGTAGCCAAGTGGCCGCACAGGAAATCGGTGGGGTAGCGAGCAACAGCGTGAGCCTGGCCGAACAGGCCGGCAAACTGCTCGATGAGATTGTGCCGAACATCCAGAAAACCTCGGACCTGGTGCAGGAAATCACCGCGGCGTCGCAGGAGCAGTCCAGCGGCGCCGGGCAGATCAATATCGCCATGGGCCAGATGAACCAGATCACCCAGCAAAACGCTTCCGCCTCGGAAGAGCTGGCCGCCACCGCCGAAGAAATGAACGCCCAGGCCAGCCAATTGCAAGAGCTGATCGGCTACTTCCGCCTGGACAGCAACAACACCTCCAGCGGCCATAAAACAGCGCCGCCACGCAGCCAAAACAATGTGCGCGAGCTACGCCGCCAGGAGCCGCGCAAGTCAGGGCAAGGGTTGGTCGATGAAGGCCAATTTGTGAACTTCAACTAAGCGCTGAGTAGCCAAGCCATGCCCCACCTACAAGTCAGTGCCGCTGCCGAGAACGGCAGCGTGCAACACCTGTCGTTCCGGGTTCGTGACGCGCGCTATGCGTTGCCGATTGATCTGGTCCGGGAAATTATCGAGTACGGGCAGATCACCACCGTGCCGATGATGCCGAGTTTTATCCATGGCGTGATCGTGGTGCCGGTGCTCGACCTGGCCGCGCGTTTTGGTATGCCGCTGAGCATCGCCAACAAGCGCACCTGCATTGTGATTATCGAACTGCATCTGGACGAGCAGGAGCAGCGCATTGGCCTGGTAGTGGATGCCGTCGACGCGGTGCTGGATATCGACACCGAAACGGTGGAGCCAGCGCCGCCCTTTGGCGCTGGCATCAACACCGACTTTATCGCCGGCATGGCCCGCGATGAGCGTGGTTTTACCATTGTGCTGGATGTACGCCGGGTGCTGTCGTTGGACGATATTCGCCAGTTGAGCATCGCCCGGCAGGCCAGTTAATGCACACAGCGGGCCTGCCCAAACTCACCGACAGCGACTTCCGTTGCCTGCAGCAAATGATGCTGCAGGCCTCGGGCATTCGCATGACCGACACCAAGCGCACAATGATGGCTGGGCGCTTGATGGGCCGTTTGCGTGTCCTGCAGCTCAATAGCTATGCCGAGTACATCCAGATCATCAACAACCCCGCCGAACAAGAAGAGCGGCGCTTGGTGATTGACCTGCTGACCACCAACGAAACCTACTTTTTACGCGAACCTCAACATTTTCAGTTGCTGGGTGAGTGGCTAGGCAAGCAACGCCGGCCCATCCATATGTGGAGCGCCGCCAGCTCCTCCGGGCAGGAAGCCTTCACCATGGCCATGGTCGCGGCCGAACATGCGAGCAGCCCCGATTGGTCGATCTTCGCCAGCGACCTGAGCCGCCGCGTTCTGGAAACCGCACGGCGCGGCACCTACCCGATGGAACAGGCAGACAAACTTCCCGCCGACTGGTTAAAGCGCCACTGCCTGCGCGGCGTTGAAAACAGCGAGGGTTTATTTCGCATCAGCCAAGAGTTACGTCACCGCGTGACATTTGCCGAGATCAACCTGATGCGCCCGCTGCCCACCGGGGTTGGCCCGTTTGACGTGATCTTTCTGCGCAATGTGCTGATCTATTTTGCCCAAGAGGAGAAACGTGCCATCACCCAACGTTTGGTCGAACGTTTGAACCCAGGCGGTCTGCTGTTTATCGGCCACGCCGAAAGCTTGCACGGCTTCAACTTGCCCCTGCGCGCCCTGCGCCCTTCCGTGTTTGAACGGTTAGCCAAATAATGGACCCACGCCATGCCTCATAACCGGCCAATCAAGGTGTTTATCGTCGATGACTCGGCGTTGGTGCGTCAGGTGCTCACCGCATGCCTGCAGAGCCACCCCAACATCGAAGTCATCGGCCAGGCTGCCGACCCACTGTTTGCCCTGGACAAGATGCGCAAACAGTGGCCGGACGTGTTGGTGCTGGACGTAGAAATGCCGCGTATGGATGGCATCACCTTTCTGCGCAAGATCATGGCTGAACGGCCGACGCCGTCGATTATCTGCTCGACCCTGACCGAAGCCGGTGCGGCGATCACCCTGGATGCTTTGGCAGCGGGCGCTGTAGGCGTGTTTACCAAAGCCAAACTGGGGCTAAAAGACAGCTTGCAACAGCTCTCGGGCGAGCTGATTCGTCAAATTGAAATTGCCGCGCGTAGCCAGCCGCAAACCATGCCGCGCAATGCCGCCGCTAAACCAGCTGCGGATAAACCGACGGTGGCTAAGCACGTTAGCGCTGCGCCTGCTGCGGAACACGCGGAAAAGCTGACGCTTACCACCACCGACCGGGTGGTCGCGCTCGGCACTTCGACAGGCGGCACCCAGGCGTTGGAAGTGGTGCTGCGGCAATTGCCTGCGGGGTGCCCGGGCATTGTCATCGTTCAGCATATGCCAGAGAAATTCACCGCCGCCTTCGCCCAACGCTTGGACAGCGTGTGCGCCATCGATGTACGCGAAGCTAAACATATGGATCGCGTGCGCCCTGGCCTGGCGCTGGTGGCGCCAGGCGGCAAACATATGCAGCTCAAACGCAGCGGCGCGCAGTACTTTGTTGAAGTGCTCGACGGCCCGCCGGTGAACCGTCACAAACCGTCGGTAGACGTGCTGTTCCGCTCCGTGGCCAAGCACGCGGGGCACAACGCCTTGGGCATCATCATGACCGGCATGGGCGACGATGGCGCACGTGGTCTACTGACCATGCGCGAAGCGGGCGCACGCACGGTGGCCCAGGACGAGGCCAGCTGCGTGGTGTTTGGCATGCCCAAAGAAGCCATTCGTTTGGACGCAGCACAGAGCACCGAAGCCCTGGGCAACCTGCCAAAAGTGATCATCCAATACGCGCGAGGCACATAAACAACTCCGCATCAGCCGCTCTAGAACGGCACTCTCAACAAAAAGATATCACTTGGCCACTATGCAAGATGGTAGATAGTCGTCTATGGTTACCACCCTGGGTGACGATAGATAAACGGCAGGCATTTTCTGCCGAACCTTCGTGGTATTCGTCACTCACTGCTAAAGGAAGCAGAGCCACATCGAGCTCTGCATTGCACTGCCGCGTAAGCTGCGGCGGCCTTGACAGGAGTCTGCCATGACCTATTTTTCGCCCCTTCTACTGCCATCCCTAAAGCACCTGCGCCACACCCAATGACGTGCCGGTTACTGCTGGCCGATGATCACGCGCTGATTCGTGTAGGCGTGCGGGCGATGGTTAATTCTTTGCCTGGCTACGAAGTGGTGGGTGAAGCTGAAGATGGCCGCCAGGCAGTAGAGATGGCTCAGCAGTTGCGGCCGGACATTATCCTTCTCGACGTCACCATGAGCGGCCTTAGCGGCCTGGACGCGCTGCTGGAACTGGCAAGCGCTGCGCCAGACTCCAGAGTGCTGATGCTGTCGATGCACGCTGAGGCTGATGTGGTGTTTTCCGCCCTGGAAAACGGCGCGCGTGGCTATCTGCTTAAAGATGCCGCCATCGATGAATTGCACCTGGCGCTGAATGCCGTAGGCCGGGGCCAGCGCTACCTCAGCTCGGCCATTGCGGCGCCGGTGATTGAACAAGCACTGGGGCGCGCTCACCTTGGGCTGCGCCCTGCGGAGCAGGGTCTTACTGAACGGCAGATCGAGATTCTGCGTTTGATTAGCCGCGGCGTGACCACCCGTTTGATTGCCGAGGGCTTGGGCTTAAGCGTGAAGACCGTAGAGGCGCATCGTGCGCAAATCATGAAACGCCTGCGCATTCATGATGTGGCAGGGTTGGTGCTGTATGCCGTGCGCGAAGGCATTATCGACCCCGACGATTGACACGCCCAACAGCGGCGCGGCACGGTCAGGGTCGATGCCTTTATCAGGCTTGCATAGCCCAGCCATCGACATTCATGGCCGCCTGACGCAAGGCCTCTGAACGCGTTGGATGCGGGTGGCAAGTCAGGGCGATGTCTTCCGCCGACGCGGCAAATTCCATGGCCACGCAGTACTCGCCAATCAACTCACTGACGCTCGGGCCGATCAGGTGCACACCTAAAATCTCATCCGTGCGCTCGTCAGCCAGCACTTTTACAAAGCCCTCGCTTTCGTGGTTAATCTTCGCCCGGCTATTCCCGGCAAACGGGAATTTACCCACCTTGTAGGCACGCCCTTCTGCCTTGAGCTGTTCCTCGGTTTTACCAACTGCCGCCACTTCCGGCTTGGTGTAAATCACATTGGGGATCAGCGCGTAATTCACCTCGCCGGCTTTGCCAACGATCTGCTCAATGCAGGCAATCGCCTCGTCTTCAGCCTTGTGCGCCAGCATCGGCCCGGACGTGACGTCGCCAATAATCCAGATACCGGGCACGCCTGAGCGGTGCTTTTGGTTTTCCAGCATGCCGCGCTTGTCCGCCGTGATGCCTACGGTTTCCAGGCCCAGGCCCTGGGTAAACGGCCGGCGACCGATGGCGACCAGCACGTAATCGGCCTTAAGCGTTTCTTTTTCGCCGCCGGCCGCCGGCTCTATCTCCACCGTCACGCCTTTAGCCGTGGCCTTGGCGCTGCTGACTTTGCTGCCGAGCTTAAAGTTAAAGCCCTGTTTGGCCAGCGAACGCTGGAAGGTTTTGCCGGTTTCCACATCCAGCCCCGGACAGATCCGATCAAGGTATTCCACCACTGTGACCTCACTGCCCAGGCGGCGCCAAACCGAACCCAATTCCAGGCCGATCACCCCAGCGCCAACCACCACCAGGTGCTTGGGCACCTCCGGCAAGGACAGCGCACCGGTAGAGTCGAGTATGCGTTTGTTGTCGATCGTTACGCCCGGCAACGGCGTCGGCTCGGAGCCGGTGGCGATCACGATGTCCTTGGCCGTCAGCACCTGTTCGCTGCCGTCGGCGGCCTTGACCACCACCCTGCCCGGCCCGTCGATACGGCCCCAACCTTTGATCCACTCAGCTTTGTTTTTGCGAAAAAGAAATTCGATGCCCTTGGTCAGCGTGGTCACGCTTTCGTCTTTCTGTTTCATCATCTGCGCCAAGTTCAGCGTGGGCTTTACCTCAATGCCCAATTTGGCGAATTCCGGGCCTACAGCTGCGTCGTACAGTTCGGATGCATGTAACAGCGCTTTGGACGGCATGCAGCCGACATTCAGACAAGTGCCGCCCAGGGTTTCGCGCCCTTCCACACAGGCCACCTTCAGCCCCAACTGGCCAGCGCGAATGGCGGCGTTATAGCCGCCTGGGCCGCCACCGATGATCACAACGTCGTAATTGCTCATGCGTTACTCCTCTGTCTTGAAACTCTGCGGTGCTGCGTAGGGTGTGCGGTGCGCACCAGACGGTTGGCGTGTATGCGCCTTGCAGTAAAGACGTAAATCAAGTGTGCAGTAGCCAGATCAACGCCATGGCAGTTATGCCCCCTAGCTTGGCGCTAATATTACAACCTTCATATTGTTTGTATGTCGAGTGTAATTTAGGCTGTAGCCGTGGTTTCAGAGCGTTCGATTGTTTTTCAATGAGGTGCCTTATGAGTAGCCAAACCCGCGACGAGAAAATCCAGGCCTGGCTGGCAGATGCCCAGGAGATGCGCGCCCATATGGCTCCACCCGGCACCCTGTCGCTTAAAGAAGTAGCCAGCATGAGCCCGCAGGAGTTCTTTGATGGGATTGGCAGCGGCCAATTGCCCGCCCCGCCAATCAACGTGCCGATGCATATGACGCCCATCCAATGGACCCCCGGCCACTTTGTTTTTCAGGGCTCGCCGCAGGACATGCACTACAACCCGCTGGGAACCGTACACGGTGGCTATATCGCCACCTTGCTCGACTCGGCCCTGGGCTGCGCCATTCACACCATGCTCAGCAAAGGCCAGGGCTATACCACCACCGATTTGCGTATCAGCTATGTGCGGGCGCTGACCACCGCCGTCGGCCCGGTGCGCGCTGAAGGGCGGATTATTCACGTCGGGCGCTCCACGGCACTGGCCGAAGGTCGCCTGTACGACGTTGACGACAAGCTCTATGCCACCGCTTCCACCACCTGCCTCATCATGAACATGCACGGCTAACGCCGCCTGGAGACCGACCATGCAATCCATCGTTATCGCCGGCTATGCCCGCTCGCCGTTTCACTTCGCCCGCAAAGGCGGCCTGATCAATGTGCGCCCCGACGACCTCGCCGCCCAGGTGGTGAAAGACTTGGTTGGCCGCCTGGATATCGACCCACGGCAAATCGAAGACCTGATCATGGGCTGCGCCTACCCCGAAGCCGAACAAGGCATGAATATCGCGCGTATCACCAGTTTCCTCGCCGGCCTGCCCGACACCTTGGGCGGCGCCACGGTAAACCGCTTTTGCGGCTCGTCCATGACCGGCGTGCATTTCGCTGCAGGCCAAATTCTGCTCGGTGCCGGCGAGGCTTTTATTTGTGCAGGCGTCGAGTCGATGACCCGCGTACCCATGGGCGGCTACAATATTTCGCCTAATCCGCGGCTGCTGGAAACCTTCCCACAGGCTTATATGTCGATGGGACAAACGGCAGAAAACGTCGCCAACCTTTACGGCATCAGCCGCGAGGAACAGGAGCGGATGGCCGTGGACTCCCACGCTAAGGCCGCCAAAGCCCGCGAGCTGGGTTATTTCAAAGATGAAATCGTGCCCATCGTCACCCCTGAAGGGTTGGTCAACGAAGACGGCTGCATCCGCCCAGGTACCAATAGCGAAGCGTTGGCCACGTTGAAACCAGCGTTTGGCGGCAGCGTGACAGCAGGTACCGCCTCGCCGCTGACCGATGGCGCAGCCGCCGTATTCGTGTGCACCGAAGCCTTCGCCAAACGCTGGAACCTCGACATTCTGGCGCGGGTAAAAGCGGTCGCCGTCGCCGGTTGCCCGCCAGAAATCATGGGCATGGGCCCGCTGCATGCCACCAATAAACTGCTGCAACGCGAAGGCCTGAGCATCAACGATATCGACCTGGTGGAAATCAACGAGGCCTTCTCCAGTCAGTCCATTGCTTGCGTGCGCGAGTTGCGGCTGGACATGGCCAAGGTCAATATCGACGGCGGTGCGCTGGCCATGGGGCATCCGCTGGGCGCTACCGGCGCGCGGATTACCGGCAAGGCAGCGGCGCTGTTGAAACGCACCGGTGGCCGTTATGCCATCGCCACTCAGTGCATTGCCGGTGGGCAAGGTGTGGCGACGTTGCTTGAAGCGGTTTGAATCTGGGTCCCGGGGGCGACGAATTCTGTGGCCACTCACCCGATTAATCGTGCGCACACAGCCCGGCCCCGTCAGCAATCACCGTCATTCCCGCGCAGGCGGGAATCCAGACTCGCCTAGGCATACGCTCAAACCCGAGCAAGCTGGCGCCACTGGAAATGCGCGCAACGCAAGCACCCATACCGCTGGCCGATTTCACGTCCCCTGACCTGTGCTTATAGGGTTAGAATTACGGCCAGCATTTCACGCCATAGGAGGTTGTTGCCGTGCGCTATTCAGAAGACCACAAGGCACAAACCCATCAACGCATCATCAATGAAGCAGCCGAGCGCTTTCGCCGTGACGGCGTAGGCGTTACCGGTTTGCAGCCGTTAATGAAAGCGCTGGGGCTGACTCATGGCGGCTTTTATGCCCACTTCAAATCCAAGGACGATCTGGTTCAACAAGCGCTGGATGCCGCCGTGGAGCAATTGCAGGTAAGCGTCGACAAAACCTTCGCCAAAGAGCAGCCGCTGGCGACCTTTATCCGCCATTACCTGAGCTCCAGTCACCGCGCTAACCCAGGCAAAGGCTGCCCCATGCCAACGCTGTGTTCCGAGCTCGGTCAACGCGGCCAACCCAGCCCAACCACCGACGCCATGGTAGAGAGCCGCGTGGCCAGAATGGCCGAGCACCTGCAAGGCCCGGATGCCACCGAACAAGGCATCGCCATGCTTTCGACGCTGGTTGGCGCACTGATGTTGTCGCGTAGCGTGGCCGACCCTGAACTGTCCGACCGCATCCTCAAGGGTGCCAAGCAGCAATTGCTCAAACAGCTGGAGAACGAGCAGTTGTCCTGAATGACGCTGTGACTGGCCATAGGCGCACTCGGCGTGTAAGGTTGCACCCGGGTGTCGCGGCTGCGGTTAGTAGTCAGGCAGGTTTTTTGTGTTGGTCGGGCCGCCACACAGTTGAACTAAGTGAGCCGACACCTCTCCAATAAGGCCCTTCCGGCTGCCCGCCGTGTAGCAGACAAAGCCTTTAGCGCCCTTGAGCATTTCCTCCATATCGAAGCCGTCAGCGGCATCGTGCTTATGCTGGCCGCGGCCATCGCCCTGATCTGGGCCAACTCGCCGGCAGCCGACAGTTACCACCACCTTTGGCATCTGCCCCTGAGCATTGGCTTGGGTGATTGGCAGATTTCCCAGTCCCTGCATTTCTGGATCAACGACGGTTTGATGACCGTGTTCTTTCTGGTGGTGGGCCTGGAAATCCGCCGCGAAATTCACGAAGGCGCGCTCGCCACCCTCAAACTTGCCACCCTGCCAATGGCCGCCGCACTAGGCGGCGTAGTGGTGCCCGCGCTGTTCTACCTGGCGATCAACAGCGACCCCGCCCTGCGTTCTGGTTGGGCTGTGCCGACCGCCACCGATATCGCCTTTGCCATGGGCGTACTGGCGCTGTTGGGTAAATCCATTCCGCCATCGGTGCGCGTGTTTCTGCTGGCGTTGGCCATCATCGACGACATCGCCGCGGTGTTGATCATTGCCCTCTTCTATTCAGGCGGCCTGGAGCCAATCGGCTTTGTCATTGCAGGCGCAGGCATCTTATTAGTGCTGGCGTTTCAACTGATCGGCATTGGCTCGGCCTTCGCCTATGTATTGCCCGGCGCAATACTGTGGTTCGGCCTGCTGAAAACCGGCGCACACCCCACGCTGGCCGGCGTGGTATTGGGCCTGATGACTCCGGTGTTTTCCCGCCCGGATACCGAACGCCCACTGGATCGGGCGATGCGTGCGCTTAACAAGCTGAACCAAAGCGTCAACGACGCCAGCGCCACCGACGCCCACGACCTGCTCAAGCCGGTCAAACAACTGCGCAATGCTCAACGTGAACTGCTGCCACCGGTCATTCGCGTGCAAGCCGCGCTTCATCCGTGGGTGGCCTACGGCGTGATGCCGCTGTTTGCCTTGGCCAACGCCGGTGTCAGCCTGGGCGGCGTAGACCTCAGCGACACTGGCTCGCTAACCGTGATGTTTGGGGTGATGGTCGCCCTGGTAGTGGGCAAGCCAATCGGCGTGATGCTGAGCACCTGGCTGCTGGTGCGAGCGGGCTGGTGCGAACTGCCGCCGGGCATGACCTGGACCTGGCTGGGCTTGGTCGGTTGTCTGGCCGGCATTGGTTTTACCATGTCGATCTTTATCGCCTCGCTGGCCTTTACCGATGACGGGCTGCTGGGCGCAGCCAAGCTCGGCGTCTTGCTCGCCTCGGCCACTGCTGCGGTGCTGGGTTTGGTGATTGGTGGGCTAATCGTGCGGCGGTTGCGCACCCCAGCCGCGTAGGGTGTGCTGTGCGCACCAAGGCGCTGACTGCGAAATACCTTGGGGCGCGCAGCACGCGCCACACAGGGGTCTTATCCAAGCCGCATGGATAATTCCACATCTTCAGCAAACGGAATCGACAGGTAACCGTTGCCTGTCGAACGCACCCGCTCTAGGTACTCGGGACTGTGGTCGGCGTTGTCAGCAATGATCAACGCTCCGGGGCGCAAACGACTCTCCAGCAACTCGAGAACCTCCGGGTATAGCGCCTTGGCGCCATCAAGCAGTACGAGATCGATAGCTGCGGGTAAATCTACCGCCAAGGTCTGCAAAGCATCGCCCTGACGAATCTCGACCAAGTCCAGCAAACCGCCCTCCTCAAGGTGGGCGCGGGCCTTGGCCACCTTCGACGCTTCAAATTCGCTCGTAAGCAACCGCCCACCGCCGTTATCACGCAGTGCGGCCGCCAAGTGCAGGGTGGAAATGCCGAACGAGGTGCCGAACTCAACAATGCTCTGTGCCTTGCAACTGCGCGCCAGCACGTACAGCAACGTGCCAGTGGCGGGCGATACGGCGAGCGGCAGGTCTTTTAGACGTGCGTAAAAATCCTGGTACTCGGTTTTGCTGTGCATCAAACGCTGAAGCTCGCCCTCGGCAAAGCTGGGAAAAAGCCCGCGGCTGGTGTCTTCGGCTTGGCTGAATAGGCGTTGCAACAGGCCAGCAACAGGTTGGCTGGTAAGGGTGCTCATGGCGACTCCAAAAGGGCATTTGAACGCTGAATTGCGCCCGACTAGAATGCGAGCAATCCGTCGCCTTTTACTATTCGCATTACCCGAGCCAGCCATGAGCACACGCCAAAGCCCGCGTATCTCCTCGCGCAAGCAGCCACAACAAAGCCGCTCGAATGAGCTGGTAGCCACCCTTTTGCAAGCCGCTACTCAGGTTTTAGCCAAAGAAGGCGCCGCGCGTTTTACCACTGCGCGAGTGGCCGAACGGGCCGGCGTGAGCATCGGCTCGCTGTACCAGTACTTCCCCAATAAGGCCGCCATTTTGTTTCGCCTGCAACGCGATGAATGGCAGCAAACCACCGACCTGCTCAGCGAGATTCTCGCCAACAACGAGCAGCCGCCCCCGCAGCGCATCCACACCCTGGTGCACGCCTTTATCCAATCCGAGTGTGATGAAGCCGAAATGCGCGTGGCCTTGAACGACGCCGCGCCGCTCTACCGTGATGCACCCGAAGCGCAGGAAATCAAAGCGGCAGCGGAACAGACCATGCGCACGTTTATGCAGGAGGTATTGCCTACTGCCAGCGAAACAGTACGCGAACTGGCCGGTCGTTTGATCACCGACACCATGAGTACCGCGGGCAAGCAGTTTTCCGAAAGCACCCGCACCCAGGCTGAAGTGCGAGCGTATGCCGAGGCCATGGCGCAGATGTTCTGCGCCTACCTGGAAGATTTAGCTGTAGGTAGGTCGGGCCAGTCTGCACACGAGTGACACAGAGCCCGACGGGCCGGCCCAACCTACGTCTTACAGTTTGGCGATCAAAACGCCAGTTGGTAGGAAGTCGCCACCCAGAAATTAGGCATCTCGCTTTGCGTGGTGCCGTTAAGCATCAGCGACAGCTTGCCTGGGCCGACAGCACCTTCCACACCAACGCCAGCTTTAAGCCAGTCATTAGTCACGTCTTCGCCCGGCAGGTTAAAGCTGAACAAGCCGTCTACCTGGCCATTCACCCCAGCGCTGTGGTTCTCAAAGCGATGCGCCGCTTCAAGGTTGGTGACAAAGTTGTAGCCCGGTGCAAACGGCAGCGGCGTTTCGGTGTTAACGCCCAAACGCGCCTCGGTGTTGGTGTCGGTACGGCCGTTAAACTGCGCAGGAATACCGCCGCCTTTCTCGGTGTAACTGTCCAGGTGGCTGTTGCTGTAGCTCAGGTCGACATAGGGGCTAACGCCCGTCTGCTGCACGGTCAACGCATTCTGCCAATCCAAGCGTGCGCGCAGGCCCCAGGTCTGGGTGTCCGGGCTGGCTTTGGAGGAATCCAACTGGCTGAGATTGATATAGCCGCGACGGATATCCGCCTCGCCCCAATGGCCAAAGGCGCCGACGGTGGCGTACAGGCCTTGCACGCCGGTCAGCGGCATAATGCTTTCCAGCATCAGGTATTGGCCGTCAGCCTTTACCTCGCCATCGTTAACCAGGTTTTGCCGCGCCCAGGTTTGCCCCAGCGACACGTTGAACTGGGCAAAGCCCAGGTTATGGCCCACGCCGACTTCGGCCATGCCAGTAGAGCCTTCACGATTGCCGTGATCATCACGGCCCCAATCACCAGCAACCCAAAAGGTCTTTTGCCCTGGCATAACTAAACGATCCAACGGCCGACTATGGGCGCCGTTAATCATCAAGTTGATGTTGTTATTAATCGAGTTAACGCCAGCGGAAGTTGATTGCAAACTTTCGGCCACAGAATCCAGCGTTATCAACTGATGGATAATGGCGTAATAATAATTTCCAGAAAGCGCGGGACAACCTACAGGGCAATTGGACGCAGCGCCGTTGACGTAATAATCCATGGAAACATAGCCACTATTAACTGCGTAGCCAAATAACACGCCCGCTGCTGTGTAACCATCCAGCAGACCGCCCGCATCCATCCCAACTATACCCGCCAGGCTATGGGACAAGCTGGTGTTGCCCCACCACGGCTGAGATTCAAGCAGCGCTGCTGAGGTACTGTAATTAACCAAAGCCGAGGAAATTGAATATTTACTCCCACCATAACTGACCACCACTGTAGGCCGCTCGGCAGGCGCTACGGGTATTGCATAAGCCATATTCAAGTTAGCAAGACAAATACTGCCCAGCAGGCTGTAAGACAACAGTCTTTTAACACTACGCATAAAATCCCCTGGTTTAAGGTGCTGCAGGGCTTTTTATGCCCTGTCGTGGTGGCGCGCGGAGCCTAGCATTAATGGCGTATCGCCATCCAACAACTTTGGAAACATTTTAGTTAGCTATTTAAGTGTCAAATAAACAACCGTCAAAAAAAACAACCTCGCCTTAACTTTAATAACTTTGCTGTCGGCAAAAGTCGTCAGTCTCCAGCGGTGCGGCTTGCGGCAGCAGGCCTTTTCTCCATCTCAAAAGGTTGGAGTGCAGCGCTGTGGAACGGTATAACGAGCACCACCAAGACCACCGGTCTTGCGGCTATGGACGAGGGACAGATGGTGCAGTGGCTCAAAGGTGACGAGCAGATGGTGGAGCGGATCCGCGCCTATAACTGGGCCGCAACGCCGCTGGGACCCATTGAGGACTGGCCCGATGTATTGAAAACCACCGTGGCGCTGACCCTGGCCTCGCATTTTCCTCAGGCCATTGTTTGGGGTGACGGCCTTACCACCCTGCACAACCAAGCCTTTAGCCAGATTCTCGGCAATAAGCCTAGCGCCCTTGGCCGCCCGTTTAGTGAAGTGTGGAGCGAGGTATGGAACGACATTCGCCCAATAGCCGACGCCGCGTTTGCCGGTCAAGCCAGCTACTTTGAGGATTTTCCGCTGGTGATTGAGCGCAGCGGCGGTCCTGAGCAAGCGTATTTCACCTTCTGCTACAGCCCGATTCGCGACCACACCGGCCGCGTCGTCGGCATTCTCGACACCGTTACCGAAACCACTGCCACAGTAGTGGCTAACCAGCGCCTGGCCTTTCTTGATGGCCTGGGCCGAGCTGTTTCGAGTGCCACCAGTGCCGACGTGATTCTGGCCACCACCACGCTGATGCTGGCCCAGCAGTTGGGCCTGTCCAATTGCGCCTACGCCGATATGCATGCCGATGAAAACGGCTTCACCATCCGTGGCGATTGGGCTGCGCCGGGCTCGCCGCATATTCTCGGTGTTTACCAACTGGCCGACTTTGGCGAGATGGCGGTGCGCAACCTCAGTGCCGGTCAACCGCTGATCATCAACGACAACCTGCGCGAGCTGCCAGCCCACGAAGCCGCGGCGTTCCAGGCATTGGGTATTGCCGCCACCATCTGCATGCCGCTGATCAAAGGCGGCCGCCTGACGGCGCTGATGGCCATCCATGACAAAACGCCACGGCTATGGACCGATGGCGACTTGGGCTTGCTGCGCGAAGTTACCGAGCGCTCCTGGGCACATATTGAGCGAGTGCGCGCCGATGCCGAATTGCGCGAAGCGGTGAATGCCCTCGCGGCGTTGAATGGCAGCCTCGAGCAGCGTGTGCAGGAACGCTCCGCGCAATTGCTGGAAACCGAAGCAGAGCTCCGCCAGTCGCAGAAGCTGGAAGCCATCGGCCAACTTACCGGTGGCGTGGCCCATGACTTTAATAACCTGCTGACTATCATCCGATCTTCTATCCATTTTCTGCGCCGCCCCGACCTCGCCAACGAGCGGCGCAACCGCTATATCGAAACCATTTCTGCCGCCATCGAACGCGGCGCCAAACTAACCGGCCAACTCTTGGCCTTTGCCCGTCGCCAGGCCTTAAACCCACAGGTATTCGAAGTGGGTCAGCGTCTGGAAGACTTGCTGGATATGCTCGACTCCGCCGCTGGCGCGCGCATTCAGGTGGTACTCGAACTGCCTGGGCAACCCTGTTTTATCCGCGCTGACCTCAGCCAATTGGAAACCGCGCTGATCAATATGGCCATCAATGCCCGCGACGCCATGGGCGGCGAAGGTCAGCTCAGCGTGCGCCTGACCTGCAACCAACGGATGCCGGGCGCCACTGACGCTGAGAGCGAAACCGGCTTACTGGCGGCCATTGCCGTTACCGACACCGGCGCGGGCATTAGCCCACAGGTACTTGGGCGCATCTTCGAGCCTTTTTTTACCACCAAGGGAATCGGCCAGGGCACGGGTTTGGGCTTGTCGCAGGTATTTGGTTTTGCCAAGCAATCGGGCGGTGATGTCGACGTGTTTTCCGTCCCCGGCCAGGGCACTACCTTTACCTTGTATTTGCCCCAGGTGGCGGCTGAGAGCGAAAGAAAGGACGTGCCTTCGGCAGCGGAGAAAAGTGTTCCGCTGGGTGCGCGACAACGTATTTTGGTGGTGGAAGACAACCGCGAAATCGGCAGCTTTGCCGCCGACATGCTCCAGGACTTGGGTTACGACGTAACCTGGGCCAGCAGTGGCGAAGAAGCGCTACAGCGCATGGGCCCAGCAGCAGCGGAGTTTGACGCGGTATTTTCCGACGTAATGATGCCTGGCATTGGCGGCGTTGCGCTGGCCAAGGAGCTGCGCCGGCGCCGTGCCGACCTGCCGATTGTATTGACCTCCGGCTACAGCCAGGCGCTGTCGGACGAAGGATTTCAGGGCTTTGAGTTTCTGCCTAAGCCGTACTCGGCGCAGCAGGTAGCGCAAGCCCTCAGCAACGCTCTGCGCCAGCCATAAAACCCCCAGCCTGGCGCTTGATCCATTAGGCCGACGCTACCATTGGGCAAATAGTCGAAACCTTCCACTCTCCGTCCCCGTCCACTGCTTAGCGACACTTAGATCGCTTTCCAGTGGAGAACAACAATGAACACTACCCCGCTAAAACAGCTCGGCCTTGCCTGCGTACTCAGCCTCAGCGCCCTGGCCAGCGCCGTGGCCGCCAGTTCCAATGCCTTTGTCGATGACGCCGCCCAAGGCGGCATCAACGAAGTTGAAAGCGCCAAGCTGGCGTTGGAAAAAAGCACCAGCACCGATGTGCGCGAATTCGCCACAACCATGCAGGAACAGCACACCAAGGCCAACGCCGAGTTGATTGGCGTGGCGAAAAAGCTGGATATCGAGGTACCGGACGAGGCCTCTCTGGTAGCCAAAGCGAAAAAACTCCTGCTGGAAATGCGCGAAGAGTCCTTTGATAAGGCCTACGCCAACAACCAGGTGGTCGCCCACGAAAAAACCGTCGAGCTATTCAAGAAGGAAGCCGAGTCCTCAGACAAACCCGAGCTCAAAGCCTTTGCGCAGAAAACCCTGCCAACCCTTGAGCATCACCTGGAAATGGCCAAACAACTGAAGGCCAAACACACCGACTAGAGGCCATGGAGGTTGCTATGAATAACCAGAACGCCCCCCTGATCCCCGACCCGTGGCTGGATGGTGTACCCGGCAATTCGTCGGCGCCAGGGACGAACCCGGTCGACCCCGACCTGGGCTTCGACCCGGACTCGCCAAACGTGTCCGATCCGCAAACCGATCCACCCCATCCGCCGAAAATTCCCGACGACGCGCCAAACCCGCGCGATGAAAAACGCGCGCCCAGCGACCAATACCCGCCCTACGAAAAACCCTGAGGCGCTCTCTAAATCGCTTGGAGTAAAGGCAATGCCACTGCACTACGTCGCCGGCCTGGCGGACTTACACCAAGGCCGGATAACCGCAGCTACCCTCGGCGAGCAAAAGCTGGTGTTGTTGCGCGTAGGCGATGCGGTGTACGCCTATCAAGGCACCTGCCCCCATGCTGGCGCTCCGCTGGCGGACGGGGCCGTGTGCAATGACCGGCTGATTTGCCCCTGGCATAAGGCGAGCTTTCGCTTAGACGACGGCCATGTGTGCGAGCCGCCAGCCTTGGAAGATCTGCAGCGGTTTGCCGTAACCGTGCGTGACGGCCAGGTGTATGTCGACGACCAGCCGCTGCCTGCGCACGCCCCTGCCGAGGCAGACGCCGATACGCGACTATTTGCCATTGTCGGCGCTGGTGCTGCCGGTACAGCAGCGGCCTCAGCTTTGCGCGAGCATGGCTTTACCGGCCGCCTGGTGCTGATCGACCGCGACGCTGCGCCTGGCTATGACCGCACCGTACTGAGCAAATTTGTGATTGCCGGAGAAATGGCCCCGACACAAATTCCTGATTTAAAAGACGACGACTTCTACCGTCAGCAACAAATTGAGCGCGTGCATGGCCATGTCGATCGTATGGATGCCAGCCGCCGCGAAATCGAGCTCAGCGATGGCCGTCTGTATCACTACGACGCCGCTTTGCTAGCCACCGGCGCCGAGCCGAAAACCCTCGATCTCCCCGGTGCGCAGTTAAACAACGTGCACGTGTTGCGTTCGCGCGCCCATGCCTCGTCGATCTTGCAAGCAACCATGCCCGGCGACCGCGCGGTGGTCATCGGCGACAGTTTTATCGGCCTGGAAGCTGCCAGCGCCCTGCGCAAACGCGGCTTGAGCGTGACCGTTATCGCCCGTCATGAAGTGCCCTTCGCTAAGCAATTTGGCTTGGAAATTGGCCGCGCCGTGCGCTTGCTGCATGAGAGCAATGGTGTGGTGTTTCGGGTCGGTGAGGAGGCGGTCAGCTTCGACAGCGGCCAGGCTGTTGATGACCAGCACGTGCAGGCCGTGCGCTTGGCCTGTGGAGAGCGGATTGCCGCCGACCTGGTGCTGCTGGGCGTAGGGGTAAGCCCCGCCACTGACTTGTTGCAGGGCCTGCGTCTGTGCGATGACGGCGCCTTGGTGGTCGACCAGCATATGCGAGCTGCGCCGGGGTTATGGGCCGCTGGCGATATTGCGCGCTTTCCCCTCGCCGATGAGCAGCTGCGTATTGAACATTGGCGCGTTGCTCAGCAGCACGCACGGGTGGCGGCAATGAATATGTTGGGCAATGACGTCGCCTATGACGGCGTACCGTTTTTCTGGACCCAGCACTTTGGCAAGCGCTTCGACTACCTGGGGCATGCCAGCGACTGGCAGCAAACGCTGATCGAGGGCGACCTGGTCAACCTGCACTTTGTCGCCTTGCTCTGCTCGGACGGGCTGGTGGAGGGTGTCGTGGCCTGCCAACAGGAGACCGTGTGTGCCTTGCTGTCCGAACGTTTGCGTGACCCTCTTGGGGTTGAGGAAGCGCTGGCGTTAATCCGTCAGCACAGCGCTTCCAGCTAAGGCCGCCGATTCCCGACCCTACTTACCAATAATGCCGGTGATGGTAATGCCGTAGTGCTTGAGCAGTTTCATCGGCGGCTCATTGGCCGGCTCTTCGGGGTCACCAAATTCACCTTTCTCAAGGTTCTGCTCGGCCCATGCCAGTACGTAGTCCACCGCCTCTTCAATGCTCGGTTGCTGGGCCTGTTCGACTTCCAGGGTTGAGGTGTTCATGTCTACGTTGTAACTGATCACCCAATGAGTCATATGCCTGTCCTCTTATGTTTTTGTTCTCTCTAGCAGCTGACTCGGACTGCGCTGGATGCGTTCAGGGGCATTTGTAACCAACCATAGGTTTGCCCTGCGCGGGTGCTGAAACTTGAACTTTCAGCCGCCAGGCTTTCTCTCAGTCCCAAGGCGCAAGCCACCGTCACTAAGGGAATGGGAGATCTACATGCAGGAGCAGGCCTGGCCTGAGCAACGGTCGCCGCAGCGCACACGCTTGTCAGCCACCTCACTCGCGCTGGCCGCCGCGCTAGCCGCCGCGCTGCTAGTAACCGGCTGTGACCATCAAGAAAAAGCGCCACCCCACGTACGCGTGCTGGTGCAAAGCGTAAAACCCGGCGACTTCAGTAATCAGGCGCAGCTTACCGGCGATATTCAGGCCCGCGTTGAAGCACAGCAGTCGTTTCGCGTCGGCGGCAAGATCGTTGAGCGGTTGGTCGATGTCGGCGACCGGGTTACCGCCGAGCAAGTGCTGGCGCGCCTCGACCCGCAAGAACAGCAAAGCAATGTCGACAACGCGCGTGCCGCATTGCAGGCCCAAGAGGCGCAGTTGCGCCTGGCTGAAGTCGGCTTCAAACGGCAGAAATTACTGCTGCCCAAGGGCTATACCAGCAAGAGCGAATTCGACCAGGCTCAAGCCCAGTTGCGCTCCAGCCAAAGCACCTACGCCGCCGCCCAAGCGCAACTGGCCAATGCCCGCGACATGCTCTCCTATACCGAACTCAAGGCGTCAGCCGATGGCGTAATCACCCAGCGTCAGGCTGAAACCGGGCAAGTGGTGCAAGCCACCGTACCGATCTTTACCCTTGCCCGTGCCGGCGAGCGCGATGCGGTATTTGACGTGTATGAATCGCTGTTTGATCAGCAACTCGCCGAACAGCCGATTACCGTCAGCCTGCTGGATCGCCCCACCATCAGTGCCCAAGGCAAGGTGCGGGAAATAACCCCGACCATCGACGCGCAAAGCGGCACAGTCAAAGTCAAAGTGGCCCTAGACGACGTGCCTGAAGAGATGAACCTAGGCGCCGTGGTCACCGCCACCGTGCACCCAAAAACCACCCAGCGCGTGGTGCTGCCGTGGTCAGCGCTGTTTAAAAGCCAACAGCAAGCCGCAGTGTGGCTGGTGGATAGCGACAATAAAGTCAGCCTGCAGCCGGTGGCCGATGTCGCTTATGGCAGCGGCACCGTAATGGTCGGCCAGGGCTTGCAAGCAGGCCAGCAAGTGGTGGTTGCTGGCGGTCAGCTGTTGCACCCAGGCCAGGTGGTGGAAATCGCCACGCCGGACAAAGCCGCGGAACCTGAGAAAGCAAAAATCTCTGCTCCGCCCCCGCAGGGGGCGAAGCCATGAAGCGCTGCATCCTACTGCCGGCTTATACCGTCATGTTGGGGCTGGCAATCGCCGGCTGCTCAGAACAGGAAGCGCCAAAACCTGCGCCTCGCCCCGTGCTCTACAGCGTGGTCAAGATCGAGCAGCAGACCATCGTTGGCAAGTTTGCCGGCAGCATCGAAGCCCGTTTTGAGACCACCGTAGGTTTTCGCACCAACGGCCGCATCGCCTCGCGCACGGTGAATGTCGGCGACAAAGTGGCCAAGGGCACCCTACTCGCCACCCTCGACCCCAGCGACCAGGAAAACCAGCTGCGCGCCAGCGAAGGGCAAATGGCCGGCGCCAATGCTCAGTGGCTGCAAGCCCAGGCTGACGCCCGGCGACAGACCGAGCTGTTTGACCGTGGTGTGGGTGCCAAGGCCAATCTCGACGACGCGCAAACCCGGCTAAAAACCACCCGCGCCACCCTCGACCAGGCCGCCGCCGAAGTGCAGCACGCCAAGGACCAAGTTGAATACACCCGCCTGCTCAGCGACTTTGACGGCGTGGTCACCCACTGGAACGCCGAGATCGGCCAAGTGGTGGCCGCCGGGCAGGAAGTGTTGACCCTCGCCCGCCCGGATGTGCGCGAGGCGGTGTTTGATTTGCCCGATGAACAAGTGCCGGCGTTGCCCGCCGACGCCCGCTTTAAAGTCACCTCGCAGTTGCAGGGCGATGTTCAGGCCGACGCCCATATTCGCGAGATGGCGCCGCAGGCTGATGCCACCACGCGCTCGCGCCGTGTGCGCCTGACGCTGGAGCAAAGCCCGGACGAGCTGCGCTTGGGCACCACCATCAACATCGAATTAACCAGTGTGGCCCCCGCACACAGCACCTTGCCGGCCAGCGCATTGATCGCCGGAACAGACGCCAACGGTAGCGGCAAGGTCTGGGTGATTGATCGCAACAGCCTGGCGGTCAGCCAACAGTCGGTGCAAATACTTGAGCGCAAAGGCGAGCAAGTGATCATCGGTGAAGGCCTGCGCGACGGCGACTGGGTGGTACGCGCTGGAGTAAACAGCCTGGAGCCAGGGCAAGTGGTCAAGCTCGATGGAGAAGCAGTGCAATGAACCAGGAGAAGAGCCAGGAAAAAGGCGGCTTCAATCTGTCGGACTGGGCCCTGCGCCATCAGTCATTGGTCTGGTATTTGATGGCGGTATCCCTGGTTATGGGGATCTTTTCCTACTTTGAGTTGGGCCGCGAAGAAGACCCTTCATTCACCATTAAAACCATGGTTATCCAAACCCGTTGGCCGGGCGCCACGGTGAACGACACCTTGTTGCAGGTGACCGACCGCATCGAAAAGAAACTTGAGGAATTGGATTCGCTGGATTACGTAAAAAGCTACACACGACCCGGCGAGTCGACCGTGTTTGTCTTTCTCAAAGATACGACTGATGGCAAAGAAATCCCGGATATCTGGTACCAGGTGCGTAAGAAGATCACCGATATCCAGGGCGAATTTCCTCAAGGCATGCAGGGCCCGTTCTTTAACGACGAGTTTGGCGATGTCTTCGGCAGCATTTACGCCTTTACCGGCGACGGCCTGGACTACCGGCAATTGCGTGATTACGTCGAGCAGGTGCGCCTGGATATCCGCAGCGTCGACAACTTGGGCAAGGTGCAGTTGATCGGCGAGCAACACGAAGTGCTGTACCTGAACTTCTCCACACGCAAACTGGCAGCGCTGGGCCTCGACCAGACACAGGTGATGCAAAGCCTGCAAACGCAGAACAGCGTGACGCCGTCGGGGGTGATTGAGGCCGGGCCTGAGCGTATTTCCGTGCGCACCTCCGGAGAATTCCGTTCCCAGGAAGACTTACAGGCGGTGAACCTACGGGTGAATGAGCAGTTCTATCGCCTGGCGGACCTGGCCACCATCGAACACCGCTACCAAGACCCACCTGAATCGCTGTTCCGTTTCAACGGTCAGCCAGCCATTGGTTTGGCGGTGGCCATGAAGGACGGCGGCAATATCCAAACCTTTGGTAAGCAGCTGCAACAACGCATGGACGAAATTACCGCCGAGTTACCGGTAGGCGTTGGCGTGCATCAAGTCTCCAATCAGGCCGAGGTGGTGGACAAAGCCGTCGGCGGCTTTACCAGCGCGCTGTTTGAGGCGGTGGTAATCGTGCTGATCGTCAGCTTTGTCAGCCTGGGCGTGCGTGCAGGCCTGGTGGTGGCTTGCTCCATCCCGCTGGTGTTGGCCATGGTGTTTGTATTTATGGAATACAGCGGCATCACCATGCAGCGGATTTCCCTCGGCGCCCTGATCATTGCCTTGGGCTTGCTGGTGGATGACGCGATGATCACCGTGGAAATGATGGTTACCCGCCTGGAAGCCGGCGACAGCCGCGCCGAAGCAGCCACTTTCGCCTACAACTCGACGGCATTTCCCATGCTCACCGGCACGCTGGTGACTGTCGCCGGCTTTGTGCCCATCGGCCTGAACGCCAGCTCCGCAGGCGAATACACCTTTACCTTGTTTGCAGTGATTGCAGTGGCCCTGTTGGTGTCTTGGCTGGTGGCCGTGTTGTTTGCGCCGGTAATTGCCGTGCACGTCTTGCCGAAATCGCTGAGCCATAAAAAGGACAAAGAACCCGGCCGCCTTACGCGGGGGATGGACCGGGGCCTGAAGTGGACGATGCGGCACCGCTGGCTAAGCATTGGCTTGACGGTGGCGCTGTTTGTCACCTCCATTGTGCTGATGCAGTTTGTGCAACAACAGTTCTTCCCCTCCTCCGACCGCCCGGAATTGCTGGTCGACCTCAACCTGCCGCAGAACAGCAGCCTGGAAGAAACTCGTCAGGTGGTGGACCGCCTGGAGGCGACCCTCAAAGACGACAAAGACATCCAGCGCTGGAGCACCTATATCGGTGAGGGCGCGGCGCGTTTTTATCTGCCGCTGGATCAGCAACTGCAAAACCCCTTCTATGCGCAATTGGTGATCGTCGCCAACGACCTGGACTCCCGGCAACAGCTGGCGGCCAGGCTCAAACGCCGCCTGCGCGAAGATTTCGTCGGCATTAGCAGTCTGGTGCAGCCGCTGGAAATGGGGCCGCCGGTGGGTCGACCCATTCAATACCGCATCAGCGGACCGGACATCGACAAGGTGCGCGAATACGCCCTGCAAGTGGCTGGCCTGTTGGATGGCAACGCCAGTATCGGCGACATGATTTATGACTGGAACGAACCGGGCCGAGTGCTGAAAATCGACGTTGCTCAAGACAAAGCACGGCAGTTGGGCCTGTCCTCGCAAGACGTGGCGCAGTTGATGAACAGCGTGGTCACCGGCGCCAATGTCACTCAAGTGCGCGACAGCATTTACCTGATCAACGTGGTAGGCCGCTCGCAGGAAAGCGAACGCGGCTCGCCGGAAACGTTGGAGAACTTGCAAATCACCACACCGCGCGGCGCCTCCATTCCACTGCGCGCCTTTGCCACCATCAGCTATGAGCTGGAACAACCGCTGGTGTGGCGCCGAGACCGTAAACCCACCATTACCCTCAAGGCCAGTGTGCATGGCGACAAGCAACCTACTGACTTGATGGCTGAGCTAAAACCGAAAATTGATGAATTCGCCAGCAAACTGCCGAAGTCCTACAGCATCAAACCCGGCGGCACGGTGGAAGAAAGCGGCAAGGCCCAAGGGCCGATTGGCCGCGTACTGCCGCTGATGCTGTTTTTGATGGCGACCTTTCTGATGATTCAGCTGCAAAGCGTGCGCAAGCTGTTTTTGGTGGCCAGTGTGGCGCCGCTAGGTTTGATTGGTGTAGTCGCAGCATTGCTGACCACTGGCACGCCACTAGGCTTTGTGGCGATTCTTGGGGTGTTGGCGCTGATCGGCATCATCATCCGCAACTCGGTGATTCTGGTGACGCAGATTGATGAGTTTCGCGAAGGCGGTGCCGAACCGTGGGATGCAGTCATCGAAGCCACGCACCATCGCACCCGCCCCATTCTGCTAACGGCGGCCGCCGCCAGCCTGGGCATGATCCCCATCGCCCGTGAAGTATTCTGGGGCCCCATGGCGTTTGCCATGATTGGCGGGATTGTCAGCGCCACCTTGCTGACCCTGCTGTTTCTACCTGCGCTGTACGTCGCCAGCTATCGAATCAAGGATCCGTCTGACAGCAGATAATGCAAGCTCCTAAGGCGGCGGCGACCGCTAATGCAACGTCGGTCGCTCCGCCGGCAGGCCACATAAACCTTCCGATATATGCGCCATCGGGTCGGCAATGCGTCCTGAGAAAAAGCCATGGCGGTACAACACCACATTGCTACGGCTTTGCAGCGCTTGCATCGCATCAACGCTGAGTTGATCGAGCAAATGACAACTGACCAGAATCAAATCGAAAGGTCGACCGGGGTAGTCGATCAGGTTGGTTAAGTCGCCTGCTGTACCTACCACCGCCACGCCAAAACACCCGACCTGATTGAGGAATTTTTCCACGCTCAAGCGCTGGGTTTGGCTCGCGTCGGCAACAAGAATGCGCATGTGTTTAGGGTTCATTGGATTGGCTCACTGGCAGTGACAGTACAACCAGTTTCACCAAATGCGCCACGCCGCATAACCCGACGCTTCCGCGCAGGCTGTCGGACCCTACGCCTCTAGACCGCGCAAACTCCTGATAACCGGCGCCAACTCTTCCACCAACTGAGCCAAGCTCGCACTGATGGCAGATGACGCCAAGCCCTGCTGGCAGGCCAACTGCAGCCCCTCAGCAGCTTTCTCTACACCGTGAGCGCCGATATTGGCGGCAGTGCCTTTGAGCGTATGCGCCAGGCGGATCATTGCCACCGTATCGCCCTCCTCCTCGGTTGCCGAGAACTGCGCCGCGAAACCCTCAGCCTGGGTGCGAAACATCCCAAGCATCTTGGTGTAGAGCCCTTGATTATTCATACAGATGGCCAGGCCCGCGTGCACATCAATGCCCTCCAGCGCAGCCAAACCTACCATCGGCGGGCTAGCAACAGGCGCAACTACTTCGGGCTCCGCGGCAACGGCGGGCTTAATCCACTTACCAATAATGGCGAACATACTGGCGACGTTCAGCGGCTTGGTTATGTAGTCGTCCATACCGGCGGCCAAGGCTTTCTCTTTATCGCCCTTCATGGCGCTGGCGGTCATGGCAATAACCGGAATTGACTGTGTCAGAGGGTTAAGACGAATGTGCTGAGTTGCCGAGTAACCATCCATAACCGGCATCTGACAATCCATAAGGATGCAGCCGAAGGCCTGGTCCTGGCTGAGAATATCCAACGCAACCTGGCCATTGCCGGCCACTACCACAGAGAGCTGCGACTGTTTCAACAGCGCCACCGCCAGCTCTTGATTCATTTCATTGTCCTCAACCAGCAGCACTCGATTGCCGGCAAGGCGCTGCTGTAAGTCAGCTGGCAATTCGTACTGATGGGACTCACGTTGCAAGGTGGTATGCGCAGCACCCAGGACCTTACACACAGTCGCCAATAGCTTGGCCGCCGTGGCTGGTTTAGCCAGCACCGCATCAAACGCCACAGCCTTTCGCAGGGCGGAGCGCTCGGCCTCCTCAACGCCTGCTGCGGTGACCATAATGACGCGGGCTTGACGATGGTTTTCTCGCTGACGAATCAGCTCCACACAATCCACGCCATCCATGATTGGCATCTGCCAATCCATAAATATCAGGCCATACCGGCCACCTACGCGCTCCAGCTCATCAATCGCAATCAGCGCATCCAAGCCATTGGCAACCTGATCAACCTGCAGACCGATAGCAGTGCCCATCGACACCAGAATCTCACGCGCACTGGTATTGTCATCCACTACCAGCGCTCGCACCCCCTGCAACTCGGTGATCGAAGCGGCCGTAGAGAGCGGACTAGGAAGATTCAGACAGTCCACCCTGACATCGAAGTGAAAGGTAGAACCCACACCGAATTCCGACTCAACCCAAACCTGCCCACCCATCAGCTCAACCAGCTGCCGGGAAATTACCAAACCAAGGCCGCTGCCACCGTAACGGCGCGTGTTCGACGAATCGGCCTGGGTAAAGCTATTAAAGAGCTTGGCCTTGTGCTCATCGGTCAAGCCGATGCCTGTGTCCCTGACCCAGAAATGCAGGGTCACGCAGTTATCGATGCGGCCGGTGGCTTCAACACCAATCACCACCTCCCCGCGCTCAGTAAACTTAACCGCGTTGTTGCCCAGATTAATCAGCACCTGAGCAAGCCGAAGACGATCACCTATCAGTCCCTCTGGAATACCGGGCTGGATAAGGAATAGCAGTTCGAGTTTTTTCTGACTGGCACGTAGGCTGATGGCGTTGGACAAATCCTCGAAGACGTCTTCGAGGAAAAACTCGGCATGCTCGATATCCATTTTTGCCGACTCCAGTTTGCTGAAGTCGAGAATGTCATTGATCACGTCCAGCAACGAACTCGCAGCCTGATGCACCTTCTCGATGTAATTTCTCTGCGACGGATTTAGGTCGCCCTGCAAAGCCAGCGACGACATACCCATGATCGCGTTCATGGGCGTGCGAATCTCATGGCTCATATTGGCAAGAAACTCGCTTTTGATATTGCTCGCGGCCTCTGCGGCAGTCATCGCCTTCAACACTTCCCGTTCAGCGACTTTTCGTGCGGTGATATCGATCAGCCAAGCAAGCGTGCCGGTCTCACCGAGAAAATCGATACGCAGAAAATTGACCAACACATCACGGACTTGATGAGTGTTGTCATAAACCTGAGTCTCGTGTTGCTCGACCACACCATCTCGAGCCAATTGCTCGCGAAGCCGTTCGCGTTCACCGGGACGCACGTACAAGCGGGGCATTGGCTTATCCAGGCGGACATCAAAGGTGTTGGTGAACAGCGGATTGACGAACCGCACAGTGCCTTGAGAGCCGACTTGCAGGTCATCAGCGATGATGCAAACCGCTACCGGCGCGTGATCCAGTACAAGCTGCAAGCGCTGATGCTGACGAATAATTTCGTCGGCATCGCTGCGCCGCCTACGCATATCGGTCATTCTTCGAACCGCAAACCACAACAACAACCCGCACGCGAGCGCCGTTACAACCGCGAACAGCGTGCCCTCCTGAGCGCTATACACCGGCCCTAGCGCGCTGATGGTGACCAACCGCCACTTGCCACCCGGATCATTCCAATCAACCGATGCCGAAGACACAGCATAGCGCTGATGATCAATCAGGACCGTATCGTCATTGAGGTCAAAAGGTAGTGCCTGGACTTGCCGCGGATCAGCAAAATAGTCACCGAACTGTTTGCTGTCGGCGATGGTTTTAATTTCCTGCAGGGTTTTGCGCCCAACTGTATGCAGGCTCCATTCGGTACGTCCGGAAGTCAGAACGACCCCTTGCGGAGAAATAAGAAACCCGACGCGCCCACCATCGCCAGTAACAAAATTGCGCAGCTCCTGCGCCTCAAACCGCCCGACCACCGCGCCAGTAACTTCATCGCCCGTGGCTTCGAGGTAAACCGGCGCCGCCACATAAAAAACCAGTCGGCCAGTAACCGAACTGATTCCGCCATAGACGCTAGGCTCGCGCTTCATCGCTTGGCGGAAATAAGGTCGATAACTGACATCCAAGCCGATAGGTGACAGGTTTTCGTTATTCCAGTCACTTTTGATGGTGCCCTTTTCGTCGACCACGAACACCAGATTTGCGCCGACTCGTTTGGCAATTATCTGCAATGCCGGGCGAGCGATATTGAACTGCCGTGCATGATCAATATCAGTTTCCAACGAAGCGGTCTTAACCGACGAGTTCAACGAGCCTGCCAGCAGCAGAGCCCCCATGCCCTTGCCGTTGAGGGTTACGCTCTGCAGGCTAGTAGCGTTCTCCCGTGCCAACGCTATTTCAGCATCTCGGAAACGCCCCTCAACTACTGAACGATAGGACTCACTGGCGATAAATCCCACAACGCAGGAAATCAGAACGATGCCTATCAGAACAGGCATACGATGAATCAGTACCCACTCCAAAAATCTCTTCAATGCACAGGCTCTTAAATGAATGCGCTAGGCGTACCCTGACAACCAATTACGTCGCGCAATAAAATCGTCAGAAGCGGCCGGAACGCTCGATAAATGGTGAACTCAAGGGTAGACGACGCTCCGGCTCTTGCTAGTGATACTAACCGGCAAAAAAAGGCCACGGCCAACTCGCGAAGAAACGAGACTACAGCGGGGAAGCGAAAACGCTGGCAAAATTGTGTGTCACCGCAGTAATTAACACGCACTGTGAACATGAGTCTTATCGATAAAAAATAGTGCGTTAATCTAGCGTCTTAACTTATAAGATTTTTCCTACACGCCAAGGAGAGCGGCTCTACATAAATCAGCTGACGCGACTGGGATATTTCCTCCACTTAACTTTGTGTAGGAACAGCAAAAATGTCCCAGCCGAAAATCCTCATCTTAGAAGACCACCCTCTTGCTCAGCAGGCCTTGGCAACCCTTCTTAAATCGCTGGGTCATACCAATATATTCGCTGCCGCCAATTATGACGGGATCATACAACTAGTAGAGCAAGAACAAAAATTCGATATTTTAATATGTACTATCACTGCGCCTCAGGCCCCCGAACTTAAACTCCTGCGCGAAATCAACAAGCACGGAAACATCGAATCTGTACTTTTGATAAACGAAGCCTCAGCCGAAATCAGCGTAGCGGTTCGTCAATTCGTTCAACTTTGCGGGCACACCATCTTAGACGAGTTACGTAGACCCTTTTCTAAAAGCGACTTACAAATTGCTTTGCGCAAATTTCCAACCAAACAAAAAGCAAATACGCAAGCATCGACTTTTGAAATGCCTGCAGCAAAAGACATCGCGCGCGCAGCACACAAAAAACAGTTCATCCCGTATTTCCAGCCCAAGGTAAACCTGCAAACGATGGAAGTAGTTGGCGCCGAAATTTTGATGCGATGGAACCACCCGTCGCTAGGAATACTAGGACCCGCTTATTTTATCGATATCGCTAAACGTTTTGGTCACCTTGAGGCGATGACCTTGTGGATCCTAGAACAAGCTATGCACTTTATCGCCACTCAAAATCTGAGCGATAAATTCAAACTTGCAGTTAATATTGATGCCTCACAATTGTCCAAACCTGACTTCCATAAAAAACTCGAGCGTCTGCTTAACATTAATAATTTTAGCGCAGAAAAAATTATTCTCGAAATCACTGAAACCGCACCGTTCAAATCCCCTACTGAATGCTTAGCCAACCTAATTAAAATTCGTATGCTTGGCTTTGGCGTATCCGTTGATGATTTCGGTGCAGGCTTGTCATCACTCCAGAGGATCTGCGAAGTACCATGCACAGAAATAAAGCTGGACATGAGCTTCATTAAAAACTTAGCGCACAACGGACGGAACAGATCAGCTGTTGCCAGCATGGTTAAACTTAGCCAGGAATGGGGTATACAACTGGTTGCTGAAGGGATTGAAACCGAAGAACAACTTCACTTACTGCAAGATTTAAATTGCCGCATTGGTCAAGGCTATTTCTTTTCACCACCGCTATCCGGCCGGAACGTCGTGAAGTGGATAATTCAACACGAAAAAAATCTGCTGGCAAAGGCAAATTAGATTAGCCGAATAGCCCTTCTATTGCAGCGAGTTAATGAAATGACAATAAGCGCAAAAAATATAGCAAGATTTTATGCGGCCTTATTATCCGCGACTCTGCAAGCAGTGAGACATTGGCTGCGATTGCTGACGCAATCAATTTTTGCCACTCTATTTTTTGCAACATTCTGCGCTCAAGCGGCAGACAACGTTACTATCGCACCAACAGTAACCACGGCGAAGACTTCAATAACTCTAAACGAAGAGCAGATTAACTGGCTGAATAAAAAGAAAACTATTGTGGTAGGTATCAGCCCTGAAAATTTCGAGCCATATGAAATACTACAGGGGAAAAACCTTAAAGGCATCGTCGCAGATTACATTTACCTCATCACTGAAAGTCTCGGCCTAACCGCTCGTGCGGTAATCTATCCAGACCAGACAGCGGCCGTACATGCGCTTGAAAATGGAGAAATCGACGTACTAGGCAGAGGGTTACTTGCAGATCACACCAACCCAGCGCTAAGCCTTTCGACGCCCTACACTCTTAGCTCACCAGTTATTGTTGGCCGAGGAGCGGAGCTAGAATTCCCAAAAGTCAAAGTCGAAGGAAAAGTCGCATTTTCTGGTGAATTTGTTCCAATGCGCGAAATAGTATCCGCCTATAGATACGCATCACCAATAAAATACGACTCAGTACTTGAAGCACTCCATGCCGTTGAGTACCAGCAACAATCTTGGTTTATAGGCGACCCTATAACGGTCGGCTATTACAAAGGCCAGGGTGAGTTACCGCACATCCATGCTTACCCAATCAAGGACCTAGAAAAAAACGGGTATAGCTTTATATTTAACGCAAACAACTCAACCTTACTTACGCTATTTGACGAAACCATAAACAACACGGCAAGCGTGCAGAAAGACAAAATTATAAATTACTGGTCATCTAATTCTTACACAGAAAATCTTACTAAAACCGTGTTCAGTGTTGAGGAAAAGCAGTGGCTTTCCACCCACCCAGAAATAAAAGTCGCCATCAATGGATCTCTACCACCCTACAGCTTTTATGATGAGACGGGGGAGCTTCGCGGCATTGTTGTAGATCTGCTTGCGGAGATCAGCCAAGCCATCGGAATCAACTTCAAGGTTGTCGATGTTAATTCTCTCGCCGATATGGAGGAGAGTCTACTTAGTAAACAATCCGATATGGCATTAACACTCCTGCCTAACCCGGATCGCGCGCAATATCTACGCTTTACAGAGCCATTCCTTTTTAACAGTTTTGCTCTGGTAAGCGAAAAAAACAGCTCGATAGTCAACGTTAGAGATCTTAAAGGAAAGAAAGTAGCGATTCAGCGTAGCAATTTTGTCGCCGAAAAAGTGATGCAAATTGAACCGAGCATTCAGCTGATTAAAAAAGATTCGCAACTTGACAGTCTTGTTGCTGTTGCTAACGGTGAAGTCGACGCTGCCATCACACTCCTACCGACCGCTACTTATCTTATTAGGCAGTATTTTCAAGAAGACCTGAAGGTTTCTACATCTCTACCAGATTTCGCCGCAAATCTTCCAATTTCCATTCGCATCGAGCAATACATTCTCTATAGCGTGATGGAAAAAATGATAGACCATCTAGGCCCTAACTATATAAATGGACTAATGAACAACTGGAAGGCTGCAACACCAGCGAAGGCTAGCGTTTGGAAAGAGTACGTGAGCAAATTTCGTCTATTGAGTATTGCCGCAGTAATTAGCTCACTACTTTTGTTAAGCCTAATTTTATATCTATACATCAAGCGACGCCGCATATTACAGGATGTAGAGCGGTTTGAATTTCGCAGCACCCTTTTGGATAGCATCCCAATGGCAATAGCGGTACGAGACCTGGAGGGTCGTTTTGTATTCTGCAACCAGGTTTTTTATGCGCAGCTCAAAGTCTCTCCACAACAGATCCTCGGCAAGCTCACATCAGAGTTTCCAGGCTTGGATGTCGACCAGGCTAAAGAACACCAGCGTCTTTATTTTCAGGCATTGGCACTAGGGGTCGCCGATCAGAGGCAGCTGGATGCTGAGGTCAATGGAGTTCACCTGACGTTTCGTCAGTGGGATCGACCGTACACCGACAAAAACGGAAATATCGCCGGTTTGATTTCTGGCTACGCTGATATGACGTCTAACGTTCTTCTTTTACAGCAGCTAAGAGATGCGCATGATAAGGCGGTTAAAGCAAATGAAGCGAAAAGTCGTTTTTTGGCGGTCATGAGTCACGAAATTCGCACTCCGCTCAATGCCATCATCGGCCTATTGGAGCTAACGATTCAGCGCATAGATCGAGGTGACGCGTGGGACAGAGACGACCTACAGGTTGCATATGGCTCTTCAAAATCACTGATCGAATTGATAGATGACATTCTTGACCTCGCCAAAATTGAATCAGGAAATATGACGTTGGTTGCTCAACGCTGCAATTTATCCGAGATCATCCGCTCAGTCACTAGAGTGTTCAGTGGAGTCGCTCGACAAAAAGGATTGTATTTACAGCTTGAAGAAGACCTCCAGACAACAGACGATATTTCTCTTGACGCCGCGCGCTTAAAACAAGTTCTGTCCAATATTATTAGCAACGCTATCAAATTTACCGATTGCGGTGGACTAAGTATAAAAGCTCGTTGTTTCGCCGTAGCAGAAAATACTCATATCCATATTGAAATCGCCGACAGCGGTATTGGAATAGCAGAGGAGGACCAACAGCTTCTTTTCAGCCCCTTCACGCAGGCAACACATTCTAGTAACAGTCGCGGCGGCACTGGTTTGGGACTGGCAATATGCCGCCAACTCATCAGCATTATGGGTGGGACATTAGAACTACACAGTTCCTACGGTAAGGGTACGACGGTATGTATTGATTTGACTGCTCCAAAACTTCAAGCTGCCAGTGTAGCCCCAGTCTCTTCAGATAAGGACAAGCCTCACATGAAGCGCCATTTTAACGTTCTATTAGTAGATGACCACCCCGCGAATCGGTTGTTACTTGGTCAGCAGCTAGAGTTCCTAGGCCATTCCGTCCAAGAGGCTGAAGATGGCGTCCAGGCTATGGAGTTATTGAATAAACAAGAGTTCGATCTAATCATTACTGACTGCAGTATGCCAATAATGGACGGTTACGAACTTACCCGGCGGTGGCGTGCTCATGAAAAGGACGCAGGAATTACCCCATGCTGGATTATGGGTTTTACCGCAAATGCACAGCCTGAAGAACGTATACGCTGTATTGAAGCAGGGATGGATGGCTGCCTTTTCAAACCCGTCAGCCTGGCAGAGCTTGAAACCTGCATCGAAAATCTAGAGCCCCGTCACAGCGGCGGTTTTAATGTTCTAACGGAGGAAAAAAACCACGACGCCGATCTAATCGATAAGGCAAGTGTTGCAGCACTCACTAACGGCAACGAAAAACTGACAACCATGCTTCTAACGCAATTACACACTAGTAACGAACTAGATCTCCAACAACTGCAAGAACGCATCAATCAATCCCAATGGAAAGAGTTGTCGCTATTGGCACATCGACTTAAAGGAGTTGCAAGACTAATCAATTCAAAACCACTAATTGAAGCAACAGAAGCGTACGAAGAAGGGTTCGCAAATAATTCTTCCGACTTACGTATCAAAGCGTTAGCTGTGGCCATATGCCAGACAATGGAAAAACTGCAAGCATCGCTTTCCACCCAACTGAAACCTAAGCTTTTTTCAAAAAACAACTGACCAACGGAACATAAAATGGGTAAAGTATTAATTGTTGACGACCATCCTGTCATAAGATTGGCCGTTAAACTTCTGCTAGAGCGTGAAGGCCATATACTTGTAGGGGAAACCGATAACGGTGTAGATGCCCTAACGCTAATTCGAAACCAAAGACCAGATCTGGTGATTTTGGACATTGGTATCCCAAAAATCGACGGTCTAGAAGTGCTCGCCAGGATTAGCACTCTTAAGCCACGCCCGCGCGTGCTTATTCTTACATCACAGCCTGCTGACTTGTTAGCATTTCGATGCATGAAGGCTGGTGCCGCGGGTTTTGTAACTAAGGGGGACAACCTTGAGGAGTTACAACGCGCTGTTTGGGCTGCCCTTTCCGGCTACAGCTTCTTCCCTACCGACATATTAAGTACTGTCAACCCAACAATTTCCAACAGTAGCGAGCACGCTATGCTTAATAGCCTGTCGGATCGAGAAATCATGGTTCTGCAGATGCTTGCTCAAGGGAAGTCCAACAAAGAGATCGGCGACTCACTGTTACTTAGTAATAAAACCATCAGCACTTATAAAACTCGACTTCAGCTTAAGCTCAACGCATTCAACTTGGTTGCGCTAGTAGACTTCGCTAAACGCAACGGTCTGGGCTGATCAAAGAAAAATAACGCAGCGCGAATAAACGTTACGCTAGGCCTTTTCAGAATTTTCCTGTATCAGCCGCCCTGAGCTCCTCCTAATCTAGGCCACTCACCCAGTGGGCAGATTTTGTGAGGAGCGCAGGAAGCGCATGTTTAAAATTCTAATAGCGAGCGACCGCATCGAAAGCCGTAACCGTCTTAAACAAGTATGCAAGGACCACGATTTAAACGTTTGTGGTGAGGCAGAAAATCTCGAGCAAGCTCTGATTTTCAGCGAGCTTCATTTACCCGACATTGTCATCTTCAATTTCCGCTGCGCTATTCGTAGCCAAACACTTGTGATTTCGCAGGTCGCGCAGCTTGGCAAATCAGTAAAAATTCTGATCTATTCGCCACAAGAACCTACTCGCTCGACACATGCCTATGTTCGGGCTGGCGCCTCTGGCTTCCTCGTGGAACATAGCGATACCGAGGAACTCGTTTCTGTTCTACGCGGAATGATCGCGGGCTTCACAATGGTCCCGATCAAGGCGCTAAAACAGCCAAGGGTTAAACTCGCCCACCGGCCAGCTAGTACATACGCCGAAGTCAAATCCGTCGAGACTTCCTCTTCGTGACGCCTCCACTCCGGCACCTGCGCTGATTGTCCGATATCCAGAAGGGACAGACAGCAACGCCGCCGCTGATCCGTTTTACTGAACCCCAGATGAGTTTTGGGCGCCCGAATAGTCGAGCCATTTATATTCGGCTATGCCTCCTAAAGGAGAATCGGCATGGGCAAATCTCCATTTATTGCGCTCTATCTCGCTAGCTTGTTGGGTATCTCTGCGGCCTTAGGCGCAGATGGTGTGAATACTCAGGGGCCGGCTGTGGATGGCACGGGCCCCACCAACCCCACTCCTCCGACGCTACCTACGCCTGGCACTGGCACGGGTATTGACGGATTCGACAGCGCTCCCAAACCAGGCACCGATGGGACCGCCCGAGAAAACATTCATCCCGATCCCGAGCCAGATAGTCAGCCCCGCCGAGACACGCACGATCCTAGCTCAGCCAAGGGCAGCCATATTGGCAGCTGATATTCGTTACTAACTGAACGAGGCGGCCCGGAATTCCTATATGCGCTACTCACCGTCCTGGCCGCTGATCAGAGCTAGCTAGCGTTCGAGGCTATCCAATCAATTTCGGCTGCTACGCTCTCGCTGGCGCCGTTCAGCGGTGTACCCAACAACTCCCACGAACTTTCTTAAAACCCAATGCATCAGACTTATAACCAAAGCGAGGCGCAGAGCTCCGCCAAGAGATACCGTTCAACTGCCACGCACGACTGAATAGCGACGTAGGGCTTCCTGGTCACGCCGCAGCTAGAGGACACCTGATGAACAGCAGCCTGCTTGAGCGTTATTTACATGTACGCCGCCACAGCGAGTCGTTGATAGCGCCCCTGAGTGACGAAGACATGGTCGTTCAGTCGATGCCCGATGCCAGCCCCGCGAAATGGCATATCGCTCACACAAGTTGGTTCTTCGAGACATTTTTGCTTCGCGAACACCTCCCCGGTTACCAGCCGTTCGATCCTAGCTTTGCCTACCTTTTCAACTCCTATTACGAAGCGCTGGGGCCACGCCAACCACGGCCGCTACGCGGCATACTCAGCCGGCCGACCGTTTCGCGGGTGCGTGAATATCGCAGGCACGTCGACGAGCATATGCAGGGGCTACTTAACCGTTCAAACGCCGAAGAACTGCGGGGTTTGATCGAGCTGGGACTGGCCCATGAGCAGCAGCACCAGGAATTGCTGCTAATGGACATCCTCCACCTGTTCAGCCTATCTCCCGTTAAACCCGCCTATTCCGAGATCTGGCGTGAACCTTCAGGTGATCGTCATGGCCATTACCAATTAATGGCCGGCGGCATGGTAGAAGTGGGTCATATCGGCGAGGCGTTTTCCTTCGACAACGAAAGTCCCCGCCATGCGACCTGGTTACAGCCCTTTGAGATCAGCGACCGTCTCGTAAGCAATGGCGAGTGGATGGCGTTTATCGACGAAGGCGGTTATCGGCGCCCTGAACTTTGGTTGTCAGAAGGCTGGGCGAAAGTTCAGGCCGAGGAGTGGGAAGCCCCTTTGTACTGGCAGCGAAATCCGCAAGGCTGGCAGCAGATGAGTCTCGCAGGCCTTCGCGATATAGATACCGCCGCGCCAGTCATGCACATCAGCTATTACGAAGCGTGCGCCTACGCCACCTGGGCCGATGCTCGTCTGCCAACTGAAGCAGAATGGGAAATCGCCGCGCGTTCCGGGCTGCTCGAACAGATAGACGACTGTGCCTGGCAATGGACGCAAAGTGCTTACGCGCCCTATCCCGGATTCAAGCCAGTTAGCAGCGCGGTAGGTGAATACAACGGCAAATTCATGGTCAGTCAGTTGGTATTGCGGGGCGGAGCCTGCATAACCCCTCCAGGACACTCGCGCCTTAGCTATCGCAACTTTTTCTACCCTGGCCAACGTTGGATGTTTTCCGGTCTGCGCTTAGCAAGGGATCTATCTACGGCGGCTACAACAGGCAAAGAAAGCACAACCAGCACCAGCGCGTTCGCTCAAGACGTACGCATCGGCCTAGGCAAAGCCGAGAAAAGTCTCGCCCCTAAGTACTTCTACGACGAGGCGGGCTCCGAGTTGTTTGAAGCCATTTGCCGAACACGCGAGTACTACCCCACGCGAGCTGAAACAGCGTTACTGAAAGACATTGCCAAGGATCTGTCTTCCTGCATCCCGGACGGCGCCGCACTGATCGAGTTCGGTAGCGGCGCAAGCATCAAAACTCGCTTGCTGCTTGAAGCCTCGCCGCAGCTGGACGTCTACATTCCGCTGGACATCAGCGAATCCGCGCTGCGCAACGCTACAGTCCAGTTGCAAAAAGACTATCCAGCACTCTGGGTAGCCCCCGAGGTGGCAGACTTTTGCCACTTGATCGACCTACCAATGCCCGCACGCACCCGCCCTCGCGTGGCATTTTTCCCAGGATCTACATTGGGTAATTTCTGCCAACAAGACTCTGTCGACTTCTTAAAATCAGTGCGGCAATTTCTAGGTGACAACGCCCGACTAATCCTAGGCCTGGACATGCTAAAAGACATTGCCACTCTGGAAGCCGCCTACGACGACGCGGACGGCATAACCGCCCAATTCAACAAAAACCTGCTGGCACGCATCAATCGCGAACTGAGCGGTAATTTCAACCTTCAACAATTTCTCCACCACGCCGAATGGAACCCCGAGCAAAGCTGCATGGAGATGTTTCTGGTCAGCACCCAAGAGCAACAAGTCGAAGCCGCTGGCCAGACCTTCCATTTCCATGAAGGTGAGCGCCTGCACACCGAGTGCTCACACAAATACACACCCGACTCCGTACAGCGCCTAGCGGAATCTGCAGGCTGGCGCGTTGAACGCCAATGGCTGAGCCCAGCACCGCAAGTAGGCATATTTGTCCTGCATGGTTAAATTCCACGCAAAACAAAAAATCCCCGCAACTCAATGAGTTGCGGGGCTTTATATGTATGGCGGTGAAGGAGAGATTCGAACTCTCGATACGATTTCTCGTATACACACTTTCCAGGCGTGCTCCTTAAGCCACTCGGACACTTCACCGTGTCTCGGTCTGTCGAGGCGCGCTAATCTAGCCGAAGCCTTCGCTAAAGGCAAAAGATTTTTTAACGGATTCATGCGCTTAAGCGAAAAAGTTCGCAGGTGGTGTTATCCGTTGCGCCAGCTCTTGGCGACGGCCCTGGCGCTTTGCGGCGCGACTGGTCGGTCAGCCTTAGCGCTTTACCTACACCCTGGGGCTCGGTAACGTCTGCCCACCTTATATACCTGCCAGAGCAAGGATTTTTGCCATGAGCGACCTGATCAGTTACCAACTCGATGACGGCATTGCCACCCTGACGCTGAGCAATGGCAAGGTCAATGCCATTTCTCCAGATGTAATCGCGGCGTTCAATGCCGCGTTGGACCGCGCCGAGCAGGACCGTGCGGTGGTGATTATCACTGGCCAGCCAGGCATTTTGTCCGGTGGTTATGATTTGAAAGTGATGACTTCCGGCCCGGAAAACGCCATTAATCTGGTCGCCGCCGGTTCCACGTTGGCGCGCCGTATGTTGTCTCACCCCTTCCCTATTGTTGTGGCCTGTGGCGGCCATGCGGTGGCCAAGGGGGCATTCATTCTGCTCTCGGCGGATTACCGCATTGGCGTGCAAGGCCCGTTCAGCATTGGGTTGAACGAAGTACAAATCGGTATGACCATGCACCACGTCGGTATCGAGTTGGCCCGCGATCGTCTGCGTAAGTCGGCGTTCCACCGCTCGGTGATTAATGGCGAAATGTTTAACCCGCAAACGGCTGTGGATGCTGGTTTCCTCGACACCGTGGTTGCCGCCGAACAGTTGCTGCCAACCGCTATTGCCGCTGCCCAGCAGTTGAAGAAGATCAATATGAAGGCGCACAAAAACACCAAGCTCAAGGTGCGCAAGGCGCTGTTGGAAACCCTCGACTGGGCCATCGAGGAAGACAAGAAGCACGCTGTTTAAGCGTCTTTTGCCAAACAAAGCCCGGCCTTGGCGCCGGGCTTTTTTATGCCTGCAGGCCGCTATGCGCTTAGCTTGCAGCCTGTAACAAAAGACCAATCCTACGGCGATTGCCGAAAATAGTGCACGTCCGTACACTGCGCGCCTCTTTTCTAAACGGGCGTACCAATGCTTTTCCTTCTGCGCATGTTGCTTATGGGTCTGCACTTTATTCTGGCAGGCGTCGTGGGCATTTTGATCGGCCTATGCCGTCCGTTTAATCCCGATAACAGCCGCCTGTGTGCACGTTTGTATTCATGGCCGGCGCTGTGGATATTGCGTTTGAAATTGAAGACGCAAACCGAGGGCCTGCGTGATCACAGCTCGTCTTGCGTGATGATCGCCAACCACCAATCCAACTACGATCTGTTTGTGCTCGGCGCGGTGGTACCCAAGCGTACGGTCAGCATCGGCAAGAAAAGTCTCAAGTGGGTGCCTTTCTTCGGCCAACTGTATTGGCTGGCGGGCAATGTACTGATCGACCGTGGCAATGCGCTGAAGGCCAAACGCGCCATGCTCACCACAACCGACACCCTGCAACACAAAGACACCTCGATCTGGGTATTCCCCGAAGGTACGCGCAATTTGGGCAAGGGTTTGCTGCCGTTCAAAAAGGGCGCGTTTCAGATGGCCATTGCCGCTGGCGTGCCAATCATGCCGGTGTGCGTCAGCACCTATAGCACCCATATGCAGCTCAATCGCTGGAACAGCGGACGCATCACTATTCGCTCGCTAGCGCCGATTTCCACCCAGGGTATGACCAGCGATGACATTCCCGCGCTGATGGAAAAATGTCACGCCCAGATGCAAGCCGCCATCGCCGAACTGGACCGGGAAATTGCCGCGCCGACGCTTGCCGCCGCACCCGTGCTCCCGTAACGCAGCGCCACGTCTGACGAAGCCCCGCAGTTGCGGGGCTTCGTGCTTTCTACGGCAGAATTCGACAACTACTTACTTACACGCCGATGGATCGCACATCCGCTGCGCTTGTCTCACCCTGAGCGTTACAGCGCCCGCGTCTTGCACTACCCTGGCGCCAGGCGCGTGCCGCCATCTAAAACCGGAGCGTACGGATAACAATCATGACAAGCGTCGTTGCAGCAGCGGTTTATTCCCACGGCAAGAAAATTACTGATATCAGCCTCAACGAAGGCAAAGAATGGGCCTGCAAGCCCGAGCATTTTGTCTGGATTGGCCTGCACGATCCTGGCAGCGAAGAGCTGCTTAACCTGCAAAAGCAATTCAACCTGCACGAGCTGGCCATTGAAGATGCGCTGCTACAGCACACCCGACCCAAGTTGGAAACCTTCGGTGATGCGCTGTTTATGGTGCTGTACTCGCCGGTGATGGAAAACGACAAGTTGGTGTTTGTCGAAACCCAACTGTTCGCCGGCAAGGGCTATGTGATCAGCTGTCGTTACGGTGACTCGCCTTCTTACGGTCGCGTACGCCAGCGCTGCGAAGCCCAACCACTTATGCTCGAACATGGCGAAGACTTTGTGCTGTATGCACTGCTGAGTTTTGTCATCGAAAATTACCGGCCGCGCCTGGAAGTGTTTAATGCGGAATTGGAGGACATGGAGCAGCATGTTCTGCGCAACCCGCTAAGCCAGGAAGACGTGGAACGCATCCAGACCATGCGCCGTCATTTGCTGCGTATTCGCCGCTATATCGCGCCGATGGTGGAAATCTGTACCGAGTTGCAGCAACTGGAATTCCCCTTTATCGACAAACATATGCGCCCGTATTTTCGCGATGTGCAGATCCATGTGCAGCGGCTGATGGAAGACCTGACCGGCTTGCGCGAGATGGCCGATCACGCCATTGAAATAGGTCTGTTGCTGGAGTCATCCCGGCAGAGCATTACTCAGCGAAAGTTCGCCGCCTGGGCCGCAATTCTGGCCTTCCCCACCGCGATAGCGGGAATTTACGGCATGAATTTTCAATACATGCCCGAGCTGACCTGGCATTACGGCTACGCGGCGGTGCTTGGCGTGATTACCGTTGGTTGTGCTGGCTTGTTTGCCAACTTCAAGCGTATGGACTGGCTGTAACCACGTAGGGTGTACTGCGCGCACCAGCTTTTGCTTTGCTCTTTATTGAGCAAGCAGCTGGTGCGCACAGCACCCCGTACACGCCCTACTCCTTCAAAATCGCCGTTTCCACCACGCCATCCGCAGCAATCTCTGCCTCACTAAACGGCAGCAACGGCCATTGCTGTTGGCTGAACAGTTGGGTTTGGTCGGCGTAATGCTTCGAACCCGGTTCGGTGGATTGCGCAAACGCTAACAAACCATGCGCTTGTGGGCCTTGGCCGCTAAAGGTCACGAGCTGGATATAGCTGCTGCCGCTGACCACTTCCAAATGATCTGGGCGTTGCTCGCTTTGCATGGCGTTGTAAATGCCCATATGCCCATCGCCACCGGGAATGGCAATGCGCTGTTCGCCGCGTTGCAGCCATTGCACATCGCCCCAGGTGGCAGTGGCCGGTACGCCGCTTTTGCCTACCCTCTGGTTAGCTTCGATAAGCGCCAGGCGCAGTTGCTCGCTCACTTTCGGCTTATCCAGCGCCAAGCCTTGCGGGGTGCTCAGCGGCTGCTCGGGGTTAAACGGCACGCGCCAGGCGTCGGCGATTTTGCTGAAAGCGCGGAAGAAGGCCTGAAAGTACAACATGCCGATTGAGGCGCTGCTGTTTGCACTGCGATCCCAGCTGGAGAGCGCGGCGCAAGTAGGCTGAATGCCGTCGTCGGCCGGGTATTTGCCGCACAGGGTCAGTAAATCAGGCAGTAAGCGGTCGGCCAGGTAAACGTGGTTATCGGTGACCATTGTCCGCAAAAACTCCGGCGTAACCGGCGCACTGCCTTGCAAGCGACTCAGGGCGAACTGCGCCCGTGGCGACAGTGGCCGCCCTTCACGGCTTACCAGCGGCGAAAAGCCCTGCAACGGGCTGGCCGGGTTGGTCAGCCAGGCGCTGTCGTTGGAGTTCTGCACAAAGTCGCTGCGCCGTAGCACGGGCAACTGTTTAGCGGGGGTGATGCCGGGCTGCGCAGCACTGGCGTCCACTGTCCACTCACAGGCACTGCGATTACCTTGCAGGCCGGGCAAGCCCTGCTCCGCCAACTGCGCGATCACGCATTCGGCCAACTGCTGCGGGCGCAGGTAGGGCACCACGCTTTGGTCCATATACAACGTTTGCCCGCTGGCATCGGTGGCCAAGGTGTTGACCCATGGAATGCCTTGCAACTTTTCTACGCTGGTCTGCAACGCGCCGACGTCCTGGGCCTGATTGATGGCGTACCACTGTTGCAGCACGCGGCTGTTTTCCAAATTGGCATCGCGCAGGGCAAAGGCTTCAGTGGCGGTCCATTCGAGCAGGCCAGGCAGGCGCAGCAACGGGCCAAACTTTGACTCGTAGACGTCGTGGCTGACGCTGTTCAACCGGCCGTTGTCATCCAGCACCTGTACCTTGAGCGTCGTTTTCTTCAACGGCAACGACTTGCCATCCACCACATAGCGACGGCTGTCCTTGGGGTCCAGCTCCAGGCGATAGAGGGTGAAGTGCGCGGCGGTGTCGACGGTGTGGGTCCAGGCTAGGGTTTGGTTAAAACCGATATTCACCACCGGCAGGCCGGGCAACGCCGCGCCCATCACGTCGAGCTGGCCAGGAATGGTCAGATGCATCTGGTAAAAACGCAGCGCACCAGACCAGGGAAAATGCGGGTTGGCCAACAATATGCCGCTACCGGTTGAGCTGCGCTCGCTACCAATAGCGATAGCGTTGCTGCCGCGCTGCAAACGGAATTGGTCGTTGAGTTGGGCAATGTGCTCAGGGTCGGCAGCCGAGGCACCGGCACTGGCTGCACCTGGCGGCGTGGCGCTGACCAACGCTTCGGCAAACTGCCCGGCACCGCCTTCCACCAATAGGCGGCGGGTCAACCGCAGCAAGTCATCCGTACTGATCGGCTTAAGCCACGCCTCGCCCAGGCAGTGAGTGGTGGCCTTATCGGCAACCTTGAGATAAGCGTTAAATCCACGGGCGTAACCATCCAGGCGTTGCTGGATCGGCGCCGGTTGTTTTGCCCACAACGTTTTCAGCGCCTGCGGCTGGTTTAGCCAGGTAAAGAAAAAGTCGGAAGGCAAGTTGCCCAACTGCGCCGAGTTTTGCCCTTTGCTGCCAAAGAAACGCGAACGTTCGCCCCGCGCCGTGACGATTTCATTGGCCAACAAACAGGCGTTGTCGCGAACGTAGGCGTAACCAATGCCATAGCCAAGACCGCGTTCGGAGGCCGCCTGAATATGGGGAATACCGGTTTTCGTCCAACGGATTTTCGCCTGCAACGGGTCATCGGCAAAAACAGTCGGGCACAGCAATAACGCGGCCAGGCCAGCCACCAGCGTAGATTTCAGCATCAAAGAAACTCGTGAGTTAAACGGGGACCGTAGGGTGTGCTGTGCGCACCATAGCGATCGAAGGGAGATCGCCATGGTGCGCAGACGCGCAGCTTGATTAACTGGCGTTGGCTAACAGCGGCGCCCGCTGCACGGTGCTGAGCGATTGATGCCCGAGGTAGTCATACAGCGAGCTGGCAATATCGTTGGCGCGAATTGGTAGCACCGACAGCAAGGTGTCGCTCAAGCCGTGGCTGGCTTGGCAGAAGCCCTGCATATACACCGCGGCCTGGCAGCGCTCGTCGGTGATGATGCGGTAGTCGCGGTCCACCTCGAAGTCACCCAGGTAGGGCGTCAGCGGTTCCAGCAACTGACGGTGCATTTGCCGCTCGTAACCGGTAGCCAGTACCACGGCGTCGTAGTGATGCACATCCAACTCGCCGCTGGCGCTATGGCGCAGGGCTAATTCGACACCGTCGGCGTGGGCTGTCGCATGCTCAACGGTGCGCAGGTGGTGGAAGGCATGGCGCTGAATGCCGGAAACTTTCTGCCGGTAGAAGATGCCGTAGATGCGCTCGATCAGGTCGATGTCCACCACCGAATAATTGGTGTTGTGGTACTCGCGAATAAACCGTTCGCGCTCGGCGCCCGTCTGGCGGAATACCAAGTCGGTGAATTCCGGAGAAAACACTTCGTTGACGAAGGGGCTGTCGTCCGCTGGCTTCAGTGCCGAGCCACGCAGAATCATGTCGACTTTTACCGACGGGAAGCTGTCGTTGAGGTCGATAAACGCCTCTGCCGCGCTCTGCCCGCCGCCAATAATCGCCACACGCATAGGCTTACCGTGTACGCACGGCTGCTGGGCCATACGTTCCAGATAGTGCGCGTGATGGAACACCCGCGAGTCACCCTTCAGGCCACGAAACGCCTCGGGAATGCGCGGCGTACCGCCAGCGCTGACCACCACGGCGCGGGTCTGGCGCACAAAGGTTTCGCCGCCGCTATCGCGGGACACCACGCGCAGCGACTCCACCTTGTTGTTGTGCAGCAGCGGCTCAATGGCCAGCACTTCTTCGCCGTAACGACTCTGCTCGGCAAACTGTGCAGCTACCCAGCGCAGGTAATCGTTGAACTCCATACGGCACGGATAAAAGGTGCCCAGGTTGATGAAATCCACCAAGCGGCCGTGGGCGTGCAGGTAATTAACAAATGAAAACGGGCTGCTCGGGTTGCGCAACGTGACCAAGTCTTTCAGGAAAGAAATCTGCAACTCGCTCTGGGTCACCAGCGTGTTGCCATGCCAGCGGTAGTCGGCCTGCTTATCAAGAAACAGCACGTCCAGCGCGCCCTGCTGCTGTGCACGTTCATGCAGGGCAATGGCCAGGGCCAGGTTGGACGGGCCGAAACCGATACCGATCAGGTCGTGAATGGCCGCAGGTGCTACAGATGGAGTCATGTCCAGTGTCCTCTGGAGAAGCCACACACAACGGTGGCAGAAGTATCGGGTGGCGACCGCCGAGGCCGCCTGTTGTGTATGAACGAGAACAGGGAAATGAAATTTAGAGCGTAGGTTGGGTTGAGCGAAGCGAGGCCCAACAGGCCGGCCGTAGGACGGCGCGTATCGGTCTTGAGATAAACCGATACGCGGAGCCCTGCAGGCTCCATGTTGGGCTTCGCCATGCTCAACCCAACCTACGCGGGGACGACGATAGAAAATTATTCCGCCTCCCACTCGCGCATACGCACCCGGCAATGTTTCATGGCGTTGACGATGTGTTTTTCCACCAGGCTTCGGGAAATGCTCAGGCGTTCGGCAATTTCGTCATGGCTCAGGCCTTCGAGCTTGCGCAGCAAAAAGGCCTCACGGCAAAGCAGCGGCAATTCGTTAAGGGCGCGTTGCAACAGTTTCAGGCGTTGGTCCTGGGCCAACGAGCGATGCGGTGAAGGGGAGAAAAACTGCTCTTCCTGATCGAGCACATCCAGGGTTTCGCTGCGGCGCAGGCTGTTGCGGCGGTGTTCGTCGATGACCAGATTGAGCGCGGTGCGGTACAAAAAAGCACGCGGCGATTCGATCTGCTCTTGACTGGTTCGCTCCATCACGCGCAAATAAGCGTCGTGGGCCACGTCCGCTGCCTCTTGGCGGTCCCCAAGCTTGGCGCTTAAAAAACGCACCAGCTCCCGATAATAAATCTCCAAAAACAACCCCCGGCCACAGATGTGACGGCGAACACTGCGATAACGTTGAGCTCCAGAGCCGTCATGCTGGCCGTTTGGAATTATTCATTTTATAATTTCCGTCATCAAGATTTATTCTCACTTGCCAGCCATGTAATTTCGCCGCTTCAGTACCAGGTAACCGGTATTCCCTGATGAACAACGCCCCTCTTCCTGCTAACGACGACCCACTGGTTGAGGTCGCCGCACACTGGTGCATGCGCATGCATGCGTCAGATTGCACGAATGAAGAGCGCCTGCAGTTCCAGCAGTGGATTGATGAAGACAAAAGCCACGCCGTTGAATACGTGGCCATGCTGGAAATCTGGGACTTGAGCGAACACCTGCCCGCCAGCGAGCCAGCGCCATACCAACGCCCAGCTTTGCGCCAGACACCCAGCACTACCGCCCTGCCCGCGCGCCCTCGCCGTCGCGGCTGGCGCCCACAGGCCCGGGCCATCGCCATGGCATTGCTGGCCTTGCCGCTGGCGGCGTATGGCGGCTGGGTAATGGGCTGGCTACCTGACTCGTACCAGCATTTCGAGACTGAACAAAACATCAGCCGCATCACGCTGGGCGATGGCAGCGAAGTCGAGCTCAATAGCCATAGCGAGCTCAGTTTCAGCAACTACCGCGACAGGCGCCATGTCAGCCTGAGCAGCGGCGAAGCGTATTTCCATGTCACCCACGACAGCGCGCATCCGTTTGTGATTAGCGCCGGCGACGGCACCATCACCGTTACCGGCACGCGCTTTAACGTGTGGAAGTACCAAGACAGCGTGGTGGTCACCGTTACCGAAGGTTCGGTGCGCGTGCAAAGCGAGCGTGACGGCAACGACAGCACCCTCACCCCCGGCATGCAGGCCAGCTTTAACGCCGGCGACCTCAAGCCCAAGGTTAAATCGGCGAACACGCAGACTGCCCTGGCCTGGCGTGAAGGCAAGCTGATCCTCAACGACATCACCCTTGGCGAAGCGCTGCCGCTGCTTAACCGCTACCTCGACGAGCCGCTGCTGCTCGCCGATCAAAGCACCGCCGACATTCGCATCGGCGGCATTTACAGCACCCGCGACGTCGCCAACCTGGTCAAAGCACTGCCCAAAGTGCTGCCGATCAAACTCGAACCGCAAGCCGACGGCTCCACCCTGATCCGCACCCGCTTGTAACCGCTTGCTCAGGTAAATTTTTCCGCGGCCTTCTCGTCTATTTGGCAGACCCCGAAGAGCCTGCCAATGAGTGCCCTGATCAGCCCCCGCCGTATTGTCCTCGCCCTGCTCTGCCTGACCCCTCTGGTGGCCGTTGCCACCTGGCAAGCGCTGCCGTTTCGTAGTGATGAATTGGCCACAGTGCAGGTGGCGCGCGGCGATATTGAAAGCAGCGTTAGCGCGCTAGGCACCTTGCAGCCAAGGCGCTATGTCGACGTGGGTGCGCAAGCCTCCGGGCAGATCATCAAGCTGCATGCCGAGCCTGGCGAGCATGTCGAGGAAGGCCAATTACTGGTGGAAATCGACCCGTCCACCCAGCAAGCCAAAGTCGACGCCAGCCGCTATTCCATCGACCAACTCAAAGCCGAGCTGGAAGAACAGCGCGCGCAAAACGACCTGGCTAAACAGCAGTTGGCCCGCCAGCAACAACTGGCCAGGGGCGGCGCCACCCGTACCGAAGACGTACAAGTGGCCACCGCTCAAGTGCGCGCCAGCCAAGCGCGCATCGCCATGTTTCAGGCGCGAATCCGCCAGGCCGAAGCCAGTTTGCGCAGCGATGAGGCGGAGCTCGGTTACACGCGTATCTATGCGCCCATGGCGGGCACCGTCGTCGCGGTGGATGCCCGCGTGGGGCAAACCCTGAATGCCCAGCAGCAAACGCCGCTGATTATGCGCATCGCCAAATTGTCGCCCATGACCGTTTGGGCGCAGGTGTCCGAGGCCGATATCAGTCGCATCAAGCCGGGCATGCAAGCCTGGTTTACTACCTTGAGCGGCGATGGTCGACGCTGGAACGGCACGGTTCGCCAGGTGTTGCCGCTGCCACCGACGCCGCTGGATCAGGCCAATCAAGGCGGTGGCAGCCCCAACGCCCAAGGGGGCGGCCGCGTGGTGCTGTATACGGTTTTGCTCGATGTCGATAACAGCGACGGCGCACTAATGGCGGAGATGACCGCCCAAGTGTTCTTTGTCGCAGGCGCCGCGCAAAACGTGCTGACCATTCCGCTCGCCGCGCTGCAAGACGCCACCGCTACGCCCGGCACCTACAAAGCCTTGGTGCTCAGCGATAAAGGCAACGTCGAAAGCCGCGACGTGCGCACCGGCCTGCGTGACCGTATGTTTGTGCAGGTGCTCGCCGGCCTTAACGAAGGTGAACGCCTGCTGATCGGCCCGCCAGGCGGGGCTACGCAATGACCGCGCCGGCAGTGGACGCCAGCACCAACACCGCGCTGATTTCCCTCAACGCCGTACGCAAACAATACGGCGGCAACGGTGCGCCGGTGGTCGAGGTATTGCGCGGCGTCTCCCTGGAGATTTACCCCGGCGAATTTGTCGCCATCGTCGGTGCCTCCGGCTCGGGAAAATCGACGCTGATGAATATCATCGGTTGCCTCGACCGGCCGAGTTCGGGCAGTTACAGATTCAGCGGCGTCGACGTGGCCGATATGCAAGCCGACGAGCTGGCTTGGCTGCGCCGCGAAGCCTTTGGTTTTGTCTTTCAGGGCTACCACCTGATCCCCTCCGCCAGCGCTCAGGAGAACGTGGAAATGCCGGCCATCTACGCCGGCCTAAGTCATAGCCAACGGCAGTCGCGCGCCGCGGCATTGCTGGAACGGTTAGGCCTGGGCACGCGGCGCAACAACCGCCCCCATCAGCTTTCCGGCGGCCAGCAGCAGCGGGTGTCGATTGCCCGCGCGCTAATGAACGGCGGTCATATCATCCTCGCCGACGAACCCACCGGCGCCCTCGATACCCACAGCGGCGCCCAAGTTATGGCGTTGCTTGATGAGCTGGCCGAGCAAGGCCATGCCGTGGTGCTGATCACCCACGACCGCGACGTGGCCGCCCGCGCCAGACGCATTATCGAAGTGCGCGACGGCCTGGTGATTAGCGACAGCGCCAGTGGCCATGCGCCGGTAACTGCCGTGCAAGGCCAGCAGCAAGTCGAGCATTTGCAGCAACGCCTGCGCCAGCCCAATACCAGCAGCGCGTCCTGGGCTGGCGAACTGCTCGACGCCGTAAAAGCCGCCTGGCGAGTGATGTGGGTGAACCGTTTTCGCACCGCGCTGACCCTGCTCGGCATCGTCATCGGCGTGGCCTCAGTGGTGGTGATGCTCGCCGTGGGTGAAGGCAGCAAACGCCAGGTAATGGCGCAGATGGGCGCGTTTGGCTCCAATATCATTTACCTTTCCGGCATTGCGCCAATGCCTCGGGCGCCCGAGGGCATAGTCACCCTCGATGATCTGGCAGCCGTCAGCACCCTGCCGCAGGTGCGGCAAATTATGCCGGTCAACGGCGGCGATACCGTGGTGCGCTACGGCAATATCGACTACTACGCCTACACCCGCGGCAACGGCGTGGCCTTTCCCACCATCCTCAATTGGCCGGTGGCGCAAGGCAGCTTTTTTACCCAGGCCGATGAAGACCGCGCCGCCACCGTCGCCGTGATCGGCCAAAAGGTGCGTGAGGCGCTGTTCCCCGGCATCGCCAACCCCATCGGCCGCTACATCCTGATCCAGAACGTACCGTTCCAAGTCATCGGCATCCTCAGCGCCAAGGGCGCCAGCTCGGGCGATGACGACAGCGACAAACAAATCGTCGTGCCCTATTCCACCGCCAGCATTCGCCTGTTCGGCAAACAGAATCCGGAGTTTGTGGTGATTGCCGCCGCCGACGCCAAACGCGTGCATGAGGCCGAGCAAGCCATCGACCGCCTGATGCTGCGCCTGCATCGTGGCGTGCGCGATTTTCAGCTGACCAATAACGCCGCCATGATCCAGGCCGAAGCCCAAACGCAAAACAGCCTGTCGCTGATGCTCGGCGCCATTGCCGCTATTTCGCTGTTGGTCGGCGGCATCGGGGTGATGAATATCATGCTGATGACGGTACGCGAACGTACCCGTGAAATCGGCATTCGCATGGCCACCGGCGCCCGCCAGCGCGACATTCTTCGCCAGTTTCTGACCGAAGCCGTGTTGCTGTCGGTGGTCGGTGGTATCGCCGGTATTGCCCTGGCGTTGCTGGTGGGTGGCGTGCTGCACCTGAGCCAGATTGCCGTGGTGTTCTCTCTGCTGGCCATGGCCGGCGCCTTTTTCTGCGCGCTGATTACCGGCGTGGTATTTGGCTTTATGCCTGCGCGCAAAGCCGCCCAACTCGACCCCGTAACGGCGCTGACTAGCCCATGAACAACGCCTATCCGCTGCTAACGCTGTGCCTGTTACTCGCTGCTTGCAGCACGGCTAAACCACCTGAGCCAAAGCCGAGCGTGCCGCTGCACTGGCAGGCGCCCAATGCGGTAAACGCGGCGGCCATGCACAGCGAGTGGTGGCGCCAATTTGGCAGCCAGCAACTGGGCCAGCTGATCGCCAGCGCCGAGCGTGACAGCCACGACTTGGCCGCCGCCCAAGCGCGCGTGCGCCAAGCCAGAGCAACCAGCACCATCGCCGGTGCACCGCTGTGGCCTGAACTGAAAGGCGGTTTCACCGCCGGCCGTGAACGCCTAATGCACGGCGATGGCTACAGTCAGCTCGACAGCGACCGCTACGACCGCGACGTCGACAGCTACACCGGCAGCCTCAGCGCCAGCTACGAACTCGACTTTTGGGGCGGCCGTGCTGCTGCCCGTGATAGCGCCGAACTCAGCAGGCAAGCCAGCGAATACGAACTGGCCACCGTGCGTTTAACCCTGCTCTCAGGCGTTGCCAGCAGCTACCTGCAAACCCTGGCGCTGGCCGAACAAGCGCACATCGCCGAACAGAACCTGGCCAATGCCGAGAAGGTGCTGAGCCTTATCGAGCAGCGCTTTCAAGCCGGCGCTGCGACGCAGCTGGAACTCGCCCAGCAACGTAGCCTGGTCGCCAATCAGCAGCGGCAACTGCCTCTGCTACGCCAGCAAGCGATGGAAGCGCGTATTGCCCTGGCGCTGTTAATCGGGCAGCCCGTAAAGCGCCTGCAACTGGGTACAGAAACCTTTAGCCAACTGCACTGGCCGAGTATCGACGCGGGCCTGCCCAGCCAACTGCTAAGCCGCCGCCCGGATATCGCCAGCGCCGAAGCACGGCTGGCGGCGGCGAATGCGGATGTCACCGTGGCCCGCGCCGCCATGCTGCCGAGTCTGACCCTGACCGCCACCCTTGGCACTGGCGCCGACAAGTTGCACGACGTGCTACAAAACCCGTTCTACACCGTGGCCAGCGGGCTGACCGCGCCGATCTTCAACGCCGGCAAACTGGCCGCCGCTCGTGACCTTAGCCAAGCGCGGCAAGAGGAACTGCTGCACAGCTACCGCGGCGCCATCGACAATGCCCTGGCCGACGTCGAAAAAGCCCTAACCGCGATTGCCGGGCTCGACAGGCAACGGCACTGGCAAGACCAGGAACGGCAACACGCGCAGCGGGCGTTTGAATTGGCGCAAAACCGCTATCAGTCGGGGGCCGAAACGCTGCTCAGCGTGCTGGAAACCCAACGCGTGTTGTACCGCGCGCAAGAGGATGGCGTGCAACTACGCTTGGCGCGCATGCAGGCGGCGATAGCGCTTTATAAAGCGCTCGGCGGCGGATGGCAGTCATAACGCCGACCCGGATGCTCTTACGTAGGTTGGGTTGAGCCATAGGCGAAGCCCAACGGGCCGGCCCAACGAGTCGGCCCAACGGGGACCGATACGCAGCGTCCTGCGGACGATTTGTTGGGCTTCGCTGCGCTCAACCCAACCTACGGAGTTTTTTTATGCAAATTCAATCGTCCTGAACCAGCTAAAAGAACCAAAAAGCATATCCATAGCCATAATCGATATTGGTATATACCAGATCGAAAACGTTTAAATCGCCACCATTAAAAACGAGACGCCACCCCTCTAGTCAGGGGCATTGGCTGGAGTACGTGGCAATGGTTGCTGTACGGGTAATGCTTGAATACTTCCACCCTTGGCCTAATTCGGCCGGTTTCTACCTGGCCCGTGAGCGCGGTTGGTACCAAGAGCTGGGCATTGAGCTGGAGCTGATCACCCACGACCCCTACCACGGCGACACCCTCGCCCACCTGCTCAAAGGCGCGGCTGATTTCGGTGTATTCCCCAGCAACCGTTTGCTCGTGCGCCGAGGCCTGGGCCAACCGTTGAAAGGCATTGCCGCGATCAACCATGGCGGCCTCGAGTCGATCCAAACCCTTACCGATTCCGGCATCACCCGCCCCCGTGACCTTCAAGGCAAACGCCTGGCGCTTAACCCGACGCCGCGCGGCCTGGCCATGGTGCGGCATTTGGTTAGCAACGATAGCGGCGATCCAGACGCGGTAATTCTGGTCGACAGCGGTGTGCGCGAGTTGCGCCCCGACCAACTCGCCGAAGGCATTGCCGATGCCAGCTTTGGCGGCTACTGGGCGTGGGAAGCGCTGATGCCGAGCAGCATCGCCAGCGAGCGCCGCGTGGTGTTGCCGGTGGACAGCATCGGCGCCCCGCCTTACCACAGCTATCTACTGGGCGCCCACGAGCAAACCCTGACCGACAAACCCGAGCTGGTGCGCGATTTTCTTGCCGCCACTGCCCGTGGTTTTCTCGCTGCCGCGCAGGAGCCGGGCAGCGCCTTGGCCGCGTATGAAAGCGTGACGCCGTACTTCCCGTCCGAGCTGCTTAATGCCTCGCTCAATCGCATTGCGCCGAGCTGGTTGCATAACGGCCAGTGGGGCTATCAGCGCGAAGAACTGCTTTCGGGCTATGCGCATTGGCTGCATCAGTACGGCGTGTTGGATAATCCCGACGTCTGGCGCGACGCGACCAGCAACGTCTTTCTTCCCCACCCGGTGCAGCCATGAGTAATACCCCCACCCGAACCGCCCACGGCCTTGGCCTGGAACCCGTTGCTGCCGACTGGCCGGCACTGCGTGAGGGCGATATCGAACGCCTGCTGCTGGAGTATCCGCAGCTGGGCGCGCTACTCAGTTTGCATTGGCACAGCCCGCGACCGTTTTCGGCGGCGGGCTTGATCACCACCAGCACCGCCACGCTGTTTGTTAAACGCCATCACCATAAGGTGCGTGAAGCGGCTTGGTTGGAAGAAGAACACCGCTTGATTGCCCATCTGCACGCCCACGGCGCGCCCGTAGCGGCCATTGTGCCGAACCGTCATGGCCATACCGCCACAAGCCAGGACGAGTGGACCTACGAAATTCACCGTGTCGCCGATGGCGTCGACCTGTACCGCGATGCGCTGTCATGGTCGCCGTTGCAAAGCCTGCAACACGCCAACGCGGCCGGCCAAGCGCTGGCCAAATTGCACCTCGCCGCTGCCGATTACGACGCTGCACCACGCCAGGCAAAGGTGCTGCTGGTCAACGCCCGGCTGATCAGTCAAGACGATCCCTTGGCCGCCATCGCTGCTGCCGCCGAGGCCGACAGCGCCCTCGCTGACTACCTGCAACACCAAGACTGGCACGCGCAACTCAGCGAGCTGCTGCTGCCGCGTCACGCCGTACTGTTGCCTCTGCTAAAAGACCAACCACCGCTGTGGACCCACAACGACTGGCACGCCTCCAACTTACTGTGGAGCGATGGTAGCGCCGAGGCCAGCGTCACCAGCGTGCTCGACTTCGGCCTGGCCGACCGCACCTTCGCCTTGTTCGACCTGGCCAACGCCATCGAACGCAACTGCGTGCCCTGGCTGGACCTGGACAGCGGCGGTACAGCCCCGGCGCAACTGGATGCCATCGACGCCCTGCTCGCCGGCTACCACGCCATCAAGCCGCTGAGCGAAAACGACCTGCGCACCTTGGCCGCCTTGCTGCCCCTGGTGCATGTGGATTTCGCCCTATCCGAAGTCGCCTATTTCCAAGGCATAGTCGGTTCTACCAGCAGCGCCGACGTGGCTTACGACGCCTACCTGATCGGCCATCTGCACTGGTTTAACGGCGCCGAAGGCCAACGCCTGCTTAACCACCTGGCCCAGGTGCAGCTATGAGCCTGAACTTGCCCGGCATTCTCGTCGACTGCACCTGGCTGCACGCCAACCTAGAGCACCCTGAGCTGTTGATTTTGGATGCCACGGTAAACCTGCCCGCCCCGCGCTTCGACGGCGACTACCGCGCCAGCAGCGGCTATGAGGGGTGGGTTGAAGCGCATATTCCGGGCGCGCGGCATGCAGACTTGCTTACCGATCTGGCCGACACCAGCGCCAGTTTTAGCTTCGCCATGCCGCAGCCGGATGCGCTGATAAAAGCCTTGGCAATCTTGGGTGTCAGCGCCGAGAAAACCGTAGTGATCTACGACCGCGCCGATGGCTTTTGGGCCGCACGCTTGTGGTGGACATTGCGCGGTATAGGTATCGAATCCGCTGTGCTCGACGGCGGCTTTAACGCCTGGAAACAAGCGAATTACCCCGAAGCTGTCGGGTGTGCTGCGCGCACCACGGCGCAAACGCCGCTATCGCTTGGTGCGCACAGCGCCCCCTACGTGGGCCGCGAACAGGTGTTAGCCGTTGTTGAGGGACGTGCTCCGGGTATTTTGGTTTGCGCCCTCGGCACTGACTTGTTCGACGGCACTGCCCCCACCCGCTACGCCCGCCGTGGGCATATCCCCGGCAGCCTCAACCTGCCCGCCCGCACGCTGTTTGATGAAAGGGGCCGTTACCTGCCAAAGGACGCCCTCGCCCAGGTGCTCGCCGCGCAATTGCACGATGACACCCCGTTAATTCTCTACTGCGGCGGCGGCATTTCTGCCGCTGCTAATGCGCTGGCCTTAACCCTGCTGGGCCGCCAGCACGTGTCGATCTACGACGGCTCGCTGCAGGAATGGGCCGCCGATGCACGCTTACCAATGACCACCGGAGCACCTCCGGCCTGACGCCTACCGGCTAAACCGCCTTTTTATTCAGTACTGGCAACCGCGCCGGGCTCTGTTGGCCCCGCCTAAACGCGTAACCGGAGCAGGACCAGAGGAGCGCTGCACATGGCTACACCCTATAACCATCCGCTACGCGGCCAACTGAGTTTGCTCAGCCTGGCCATCGCCTTGGCCTCGGGCCCGGCGTGGGCGGAAACCGGCAGCGATGCCGTAACCCTGGATACCGTGACCGTATTCGGCCAGGACGACACCGACTACCAAGCAAAAAACGCCGCAGTCGGCGGCTTTGATGATGCACCGTTGCTCGACACCCCCGCCTCGGTTGCCGTGATTACCGACGCCCGCTTGAAAGACCAACAAGCGCGTCTACTCAGCGAAGTGTTAAAAAACGATGCCTCGGTGGGCGACAGCTACGCGCCGGTTGGCTATTACGAAAACTTCGTGATCCGCGGCTTCTCGCTGAACTCGGCAAACAGCTACAAAATCAACGGCCGCACCATTACCGGCGAGCAAAACGTCGCCCTGGAAAACAAGCAGCAAGTGGAAGTGCTCAAGGGCCTGGCCGGTTTGAGCCCGGTGGTTTGGTCAACTACGTGAGCAAACGCCCGGAGAATGTGCGCTCGGTGACCGTGTCCACCAACCTTGATGGCGAGCAGTACCTGGCCACCGATTTGGGCGGCTGGTTTGGCGCCGAGCAGCAGTTTGGTATCCGTACCAACTTGGCCCATGAAGAGATCGGCTCCTATGTTGAGCACACCGACGGCAAGCGTGATTTCGCCTCGCTGGCGGTGGACTGGACGATCAGCTCCAACGCCTTGTTGCAGCTGAATGCCGAGTACCAAAAACGCGAGCAGCGCTCCGTGCCCGGTTACCAATTGCTCGGCGGCAGCGAAGTGCCCCATGGCGTCGACCCAAAAGACTTGCTCGGCTACCAGAGTTGGTCCGACCCGGTGGGCATTGAGTCGCTCAACCTCGATGGCTTGTTCGAGTACCGCTTTAACGATGCCTGGAAAGGCACGCTGAGCGCCTCGCGCAGTAAGGTCGTGATCGACGACTACAGCGCCTTCGCCTACGGCTGCTACTTCACCGCCAGTTGCGCCAGCGACCTGCTAGCCCACTTCGGCGCCAATGGCGATTACGACGTTTACGACTACCGCAGCCCCGACGACACCCGCCGCAACGACGAAGCGCAAGCCGCGCTTAACGGCGCATTCGCCACCGGTAGCCTCAAACACGACCTGACCTTTGGCACCAGCGCCTTGCGCCGCGTAGTGGACCGTCGCGCCTCGGTAAACGAATACGTCGGCTCCGGCAATATCAACCAGCCCTCGCAGGACTTCACCCCCTACTCGGGCGAACTGGGTGACTCTTACCGGCGCCTGGACAGCCGCCAATACGGCCTGTTTGCCACCGACCGCATTACCTTTAATGAGCAATGGCAAACCATTCTGGGCGGCCGTGAAGTGCGCCTGGACGAAGAAACCTTCGACAGCAACGGCGACACCACCCGCCACACCAAACTGTGGAAATTCCTGCCGCAGGCGGCGCTGATCTACAAACCGCGCGTGGATACCTCGATTTACCTGAGCTACAGCAAAGGCCTGTCGCTGGGCGGCGAAGCCTCGTGGTTTGCGGTGAACTCCGGGGAAATCCTGCCGCCAACCGAGTCGCGGCAACTCGAGCTGGGCATCAAGCGTGACTGGCAACGAGTGAGCCTGACCGCCGCGCTATTCCAGATTACTCAAGACTTCCAATACCCACGCCCGAACGGCGACGGCACCTTTAACTATGTGCAGGCCGGCGAACAGAAAAACACCGGCTTGGAGCTTTCCGCCAATGGCCACGTGACCTCCAACCTGCAAGTGTCCGCCAGCTTGGCCGCCACCCGCGCGCGGGTCACCGGCAGCGGCACCGACGCGTACGAAGGCCACCAAGCCATCAACGTGCCGCAAGTGCGTGGCACCCTGCATGCCGACTACGCCATTCCCGGCGTACCCGGCCTGGCTGTGCTCGGCGGCGTGCAATACAGCGGCAGCAAATACGCCAATCGCGAAGGCACGGTAAAAGTGGGCGATTACGCGATATGGGACTTGGGCGGGCGCTACAACACCAAAGTGGGCGACTACGACACCGTACTGCGCCTGACCGTCGACAACCTGTTTGATAAACGCTACTGGCGTGATGCCGGCGAGTACCTTGGCGACGGCTATCTGTTTCCAGGTGCCCCGCGCACGGCGCGTTTGTCTGCCACGGTTAACTTCTGAGGTTCGCCATGCGTAACGTGATGATCAGCGCGGTGCTGGCCAAATCATTTGCGACGCCTTGCCCTTCGCGCGCAAACGTGAGTTAAAACAACAGGCGTTGCAGCTGCAGCCATAAGGCCGCGCTGAGCCTTTATCGATTGGAGAGGCAGACCATGTCACCGCTGGAAATCATTGCCGTGCTGTTCAATGTTGTCGGCGTCTTTCTCACTGCTCAACGGGTGCGTTGGTGCTGGCCCGTCAGCGTGGTTGCCGTGCTGCTGTATGCGTGGATTTTCTATGACGTAAAACTGTATTCCGACATGCTCTTGCAGGTAATTTTTGCCGGCCTGCAAGGCTACGGCTGGTGGCGCTGGAGCACTGGGCGTATTGAGGCAGGCAAGGTGCGGGTCGAACGTTTGCCGCACCGCACTGCCGTGATCAGCCTGCTGGCCGGGGTGGTCGGGGCGCTGGCGTTGGGCAGCGTAATGCACCACCTCACCGACGCTTCGATCCCGTGGGCCGATGCCACCCTCACCTCGTTTAGCCTGGTAGCGAGCGTATGGGCGGCACGTAAATATGTGGCCAGTTGGTGGTTGTGGATTGTGCTGGATACCTTGTATGTCGGCATGTACCTGTACAAAGACCTGCACGTCACCGCCGGCCTCTATGCAGGCTTTGTGGTGTTGGCATTTTACGGGCTGCGGGCCTGGCAAAAAGACCTGCATATCCAAGAGTTGGAGCTGGCGCCAATGGCGGCTGGTTTGCCAGCTGCTCGCTGGCCAGGTCCATCGTTGTAGTCAGGCTCGACACCGCTTCTAAACGCTTCAAACCACATGGAACGCCGGATGCCTGCTGAACCCTCACAAGCGCAATTCGCCAAAATCCGCGACCAACTGGCTGCGGACCTGACCCAAGGCGTACTCGCCGCGCAAGGCAAACTGCCGGTGGAGCGCGAATTGGCCGAACGCTTTGGCTGCACCCGCGTAACCCTGCGCCAAGCCCTGCAACAACTGGAAGTAGAAGGCCGCATCTACCGCAAAAACCGCAGCGGCTGGTACGTCAGCCCACCGCGCATCCGCTACGACCCCACGCGCATCAGCGGCTTTATGGAATACGTCAGCGCCCAAGGCCGCACCCCGCTCACCGAATGTTTAAGCGCCGAACAACGCCCCGCCGGCAACTGGTTGGCCACGCGCATGGGCTTGGCCAGTGCCGAGGAACCGGTGTTTTTCCTCCAGCGCCGGCGTTGGGTGGATGGCCGGCCGGTGCTGTTGGAACTCAACGCCCTGCTCGCCAGTTGGTGCCCAGCGCTGCTGGAAGCGGATCTGAACACCTCGCTCACCACCCTGCTGCGCGAGCGCTTTGGCCTAGTGCAATCACGCTGCGAACTAACCATGCACCCCGGCACGGTAAATGAACAACAAGCTGAGTTGCTGCAATTGACCGCGGGGTCGAGCAGCTTCTACCTGGAGCGGCTGAACTTTGGCGAGAACGACCAGCCGGTAGAGTTTGACCAAGAGTTCTGGCGGCCGGATGCCCTGGCCGTGGTGGTAGATACTCGCTATCCGGGGCCGTGACGCGTGCTGAGCACGCGTAAGGTGTGCTGTGCGCACCATTGCGCAATCGGCAACGCTGGTTAATTCCTGAAAAGCATTACCAAATAAATATTCGGTATTTATTGTTATATCTGAAGCCCACGTAGTCTCGCCTCATCCCGCCATCAGTCACGACAGTGAAGTGCCGTATGAAATCAGCAGACAACGTTATTGACTTCGCCCTCCACCGCAAACGCAAACAGGCGCAGCAACTGGCACGGGTTATGTGGGAAATGTACGCACGCAACGCTGGTTATGCCGCGCTGCAACTGGTTCAGCACAGCAGCCAGACCGAGGCGCGTAACGCGTGAGCGCACAAGACCCAGTGCGCTTCCTTGCCACCGGCGACGAACCTGCGCTGGATTTGAATGCCCAGGCGCTGGAAGACGACCCCATATCCGAACGCGTTGCACAAAACCTGCAACGCCTGCGCGGCAAACGCCATCTCTCCCTCGACGCCCTCGCCCGCCAATGCGGAGTGAGCCGGGCCATGCTGGCGCAGATCGAATCCGGGCGCAGCGTGCCGTCAATCAAAGTGCTGTGCAAAATCGCCAAAGGACTCAAGGTATCGGTCGCCGCGTTTCTGGAAACCCGCGCTTTCGAAGGTGTGGCGGTATTGCCGGCCAACCAGAGCAAACGCCTGGTCAGCGCCAGCGGCGCATTGGTTAGCCGCGCGCTGTTCCCCTTCGATATCGCCCGCCAATCAGAATTCTACGAACTGCGCCTAAGCCCATTAGGCGAAGACGAATCGCCAGGCAACGCCCCAGGCGTACAAGAAAATTTAGTCGTCGCCCAAGGCGTGCTGGAAATCAGCGTCAACGATGAACGTTACCTGCTCTCCACCGGCGACTCGATTCTGTTCTACGCCGACCAACCCCACCGCTACCGCAACCCCGCCGACAGCGAAGCCGTGGCCTACCTGGTAGTGACCTACCCCGAACGCCTCGACTAAACGCAAAAAGGCCGCTCAATTGAGCGGCCTTTTTGTAGGCGATCGTAGGTTGGGTTGAGCGCAGCGAAGCCCAACATGGAGCCCGAAGGGCTCCGCGTGGAGGTGTCTGCTATTACGCTGGGCCGACCCGTTGGGCTTCGCTGCGCTCAACCCAACCTACGCCGCCTGAGCATTGAAAAGTCGTTTTCAACGCAGCCATGCCGACGCGCAGCCGATCGGTGTCTTACACCGTGCAGCACATCATCGGCATACCATTGCAGCTCATCATCATCGGCATGCTGCAGTCGTTCATCATCTTCATCATCAGGGCGCAGCAGCTTTTCATCATGTCCATGTTCATGCCGGCCATTGGCATAATTTTGCACATCATGCCGCCGTCCATCATGGTGCATTCCATTACGCACTTCATCGATGGCATGGGCATGCCCATCATCGGCATCGGCATCATGGTGGCCATCATCGGCATGGCCATGGCCGCTTGCGACATGCACATCATGCTCATGTTGCCGCAGTGCATCATCATCGGCATGCCGCAGTTCATCATCATCTGCATCATTTCAGCGCTGTTTTTAAACATCGCCATGTCCATGCCAGCGGCCGGCATCATTTTGCACATCATGCCGTCGTCCATCATTTCGCAGGTCATGGTGGCCATCATCATGGGCATGCCCATCATTGGCATCATCGGCATGTTGGCGTTCATCGGCATTTGCATCTGCATGGCATTCATCATGGTGAAACTCCCTAATTGATTCGATAAGTGAACTGAGCTGATGAGGCGATTCTAGGGATCAATCGCCCGCCAGCAAGGTGGCAGCAAAGCAGCACATAAGCCTGTTAAGTGCCCTGAAATGCTGTGGCTTGCACACAACCGCATGCAATAACTTGCGAATCGACGCGATGACAGACAAACCAACCACGCTCACGTCAATTTAGGCGCCATGGATATGCACATCAGATCCATGCACCTAACTGAAAGAAATAAACGATCTAAAACCCGCAGGAAAATTTTCGGGCGCCCTCACGCGCTCATGAAATGCGCTAGGAACATTGCTATAGGTTTGGGGTGGGGGGGCTTACGGCTCGTAGGGTGTGCTGTGCGCACCGGCTTCTGATGTTTGCTTTGGTTGCGGCGATTGCCTTCTTTACCGCGTGCGCTAAGCGCACGCGGTAAAACAGAACAGAGAAAAAGCTGGTGCGCACAGCACACCCTACACGCCCTACTCCGCTTAAAAATTGATGGTCGTCTGCACCCCAAACGTCCGCGGTGCGATATACCCGGTCGGGTACACCCCGCGTGTAGTCACAATCTGCGACAGCACCTTCTCCGACTCATTAGTCCAGTTGTTAACGTACCCCGACACCTGCCAAGCCTTGTCGTTTGGCTGGTAGCTAATCCGCGCATTGCCAATCCAGTAGCCGGGAGTCTCTTGCACCGGATCATTCTGCACCGTGGCGTTGTGGTAGATGTGGCTGCGGTACGACCAGTCGGTGCCGACAATCACGCTGCCGCCCAGCGCGGTAACCGGAATGCGGTAGTCGGTGTCGACGCGAAACGAGGTCTCCGGCGTGCGGTAGAACTTGTTGCCGCTGGCATCCAAGTCCACCCCACCAATGTTGTAGGTGAAGTTGGTGTATTCAGCGCGCAGCAAGCCTAGGCTTGACGACACCCGCCAGAACTCGGTCGGCAGCGCTTCCACTTCAAATTCCAGGCCCTTCACATTGCCGTCAGACGCGCCAGCGGTGCTAGTGATGGTGGTGCCTGGCACCTGCTGCTGAATGTTCAGTTGCAGGTCTTTGATGTCGTAGTAGAAGGCGTTGGCGTTAGCCGTCAGGCGACCATCCAGCCAAGTGGTTTTCAGCCCTACTTCGTAGTCGATCAGGGTTTCCGGTTCGGTCTGAATAATGTCGCCGCGCACGATGGATTGGTTAAAACCACCGGAGCGGAAACCCGAGGCCACCCGCGCGTACACCATCACATCCGGGGTGATGAAGTACTCCGGGGTGATATCCCAAGTGGTCTTGTTCCAATTGGCGTCTTTGCTCAGTTCAGCCGGCGCGACCACGCCGCTGCCGGTAACAGAGTTGGGGCTGCCACCAGGGCGCACGACCACGATGTTCTGGTTGCCGGCGGTGTCGGTGGCGGTCAGCGTGGTTTCGGTGATGTCTTTGGACTCCCAGGTCTGACGCAGGCCCAGGGTCAGTGCTGCTCGCTCGTTAAAGCGGTATTTGCTGTTGCCAAAAATGGCAAAACTTTTCGCGTCCTGGTCCCAAGAGCTCTGGCTGTATTGCTCTTGGGTGGTGCCGACCTTGTAGCGAATCGACTTGGTTTTGCTGTCCGCCGTCAGGTCGTAGTAATAGGCGCCAACCAGCCAGGTCAGGGCTTGATCCTGGGCCGAGCTCAAACGCAGTTCCTGGGTGAATTGGTGCGAGGAGGTATCGCCCAGTGTGCTGGTCTGGTCCAGCGTAGTGCCGGTGGGCGTGCCGGCCTCGGCGTCGGTGGAGCCGTCGCCGTAGTTCAGCGCGGTAATCGAGGTCAGGGTGTTTTCTGCCAAGTACCAGTTGAGCTTGAAGCTGCCGGCAAACAGGTTGTTTTTCGCCGAGCTATCGCCGTTCCAGAAGTCGCTGCGGTTGTCCGGGTCATTGCCGTACGGCGGAATATAGGTGCTGCCACCCTGATTGATGCCGCCGTTGGGGTTAGGCGTGGTGACGTTGTTAACGCTGGTGGCACCCACCACGTAGTTGGGGATATTGCCGGTGCGGTATTTGCGCACGTTGAGGTTGAGCAAACCATCGAGCTGGTCGGAGAAATTCGCCAGCAACTGGAAGCGGCCGTTGAAGTCTTCCAGTTGCGGGCCATCGTCGCCGGTGACGATATTTTTCGCCCAGCCATCGCCTTTCTCGTAATAAATCGCCGCGCGGCCGGCGAGTTTGTCATCGACCAAGCCTCCGCCGCTGGCAGCTTCCAGTGTTTGCCGGCCAAAACTGCCGGCGCCTAAACGGGCGTAACCGTTGTTATCAAATGTCGGTTTTTTCGAAATGAAATGCAGCGCACCGCCGGTGTTGTTTTTGCCCCACAAGGTGCCCTGCGGGCCACGCAATACTTCGACGCGTTCCAGATCGTACAGCGGGAAGTTCTGGTCGCCTTGCAGACCCACTACCACTTCGTCGACATACACCGACAGCGGCCCTTCTTGGTTGGCGTTCGGGTCGTTGGTACCGATACCGCGCAGGAACCAACGTGGCTTGCCGGTGCGGCCACCGGTATTGCCGCTGGACTGGCCCGAGAGGTTGGGTGCCAAGCGCTCCACGTCGGATGAGGTGGTGATGTTTTTGTCGCGGATTGCCGTGCCGGAAATGGCGGTAATCGGGATCGGTACATCCTTGAGTTTTTCCGTGCGTTTTTGCGCGGTGACCACCACGGCATCGAGCTGATTGTCGCTACTGCTGACAGCCGCCTGATCGGCTTTCTCCGCGGCCAGCACTTTGTTTTCCGGCTCGGCTGCCTGCGCCCCCACAGCCAGCAGGCTAGCGGTGAAACCCACGAGGCACGCTTGCGACACCGACTGGGCCAGAACTTTCTTAAAGTAATGGGCTGATTCCGGTACTAATATCGCGACTTGCTCACCACTCCACTGCCTAGTTAAACCTGACATTAATCGTGTCCCTGCTGAATATGGAAACTTGAGTTCTGGTTATTAAAATCAGAACTGAAATAGCAGAAACTGTGCCAGGCACCTAAACATCCGCGCGAAGCGGCGCAAATACTGACGGCAATTTAAAAGTGCAAACTTAATACCACGCAGACAAACCAATAAAATGCTGCCAAGCGAACAACTAATTGCTGTTCAATTGCTGATTCCGCAACACTCCCATGCCTTTTAATCGGACAACTAACAGAGCTCTGCAATAAACAGAAGAGCAGGGAAAACCGCCACTGGCTTTTTCCAACTCGACATCTAAATAACCCGTTAAAAAACCTGAAAGCCAATCAACACGAGGCATCCAGCCAGGCATAGAGCCACCTAAAAAATCGCCTAATGCTTTTTTAGCAACTGCTTATGCCGTGCTGTGACCGCAGCAACCACGCCTAAAATTGCTGTTACAGCAACAACACAAATCAATACTTAGCCACCAACAACAAACAGTCACGCGTTTCGCCAGCGCTTAAAATCCGCCAAATAAAACGGAGCAATTCGTTATAAATCGTGCAGTTAGTTAATAAACCACATTCATTTCCCAGGCATTTAAACCACCATTTAAAAAACTGGCATGGAGCATGCTCTGCTGGTTGCCGTGAATAACCACTCAGCTCTTCAAGGAAAGGTCATGAGTACGTCAAATCAACCCGTTGAATTGTTTTATACCCGCTGTGGCGCGGCCACTGCCTCGGCGCTGGCCATTCGCAAAAACTGGCTGCAAGACGAGTTCGCCGGCGCCGATACCGTGCTGCATTCGCTGCGTGACTCCCACAGCCTGGCGGTGCGCAATGCGCACTATCACCACCAGCAAACCGGGCTGTTTCGCGAAGGCGGCAATATTCCACCGATCTGGGCTAAGGGCGCCGGCTCGGACACCGTAGTCGTCGGCATTACCTGGCTGGACGAATACCAAGGCATCCTCACCCGCGCTGACAGCGATATTCGCGATATCGCCGACCTCAAAGGCAAACGCCTGGGTGTGCCGCTGCATAAAAACGCGGTAATCGACTTCCAGCGCGGCGCCGCTCAGCACGGCTACGTCACCGCGTTATCGCTGGCCGGCCTGACCACCGCCGACGTCACTCTGGTCGACCTCGACGCCCCCAGCTACGACAGCGAAGACGGACCGCGCAGCAGCACCCGCGAACAGCGCGCCGACGTCGCGGTAACCGCGCTGGACGCCGGCACCGTAGACGCCATCTTCCTGCGCTTTACCCGTGGCTATCGCCTGTCGCAAGACGCGCGTTATCGCCAACTGCTGAACATCAACGAGCTGTCCGATCCGCTGCTGCGGGTGAACAACGGCACGCCACGGCCGATCACCGTCGACCGCCAATTCCTCGAACAACACCCGGACGTGGTGGTGCGTTACCTGGCCGTGTTGCTGCGTACCGCCGAATGGGCGGCCAGCCACCACGATGAAGTGGTGCAACTGCTGCAACCGGAAGACAGCAACGCCACGGCCGCCGAAGTGATCGGCTCCCACGGCGCCGATGTGCACCTGTCGTTTACACCGACGTTAAGCCAGCAATACATCGACGGTCTGACCACGCAAAAGAACTTCCTGCGTGACTGGGGCTATTTGCAAGCCGATTTCAAGGTGACTGACTGGATCGTCAGCGGCCCGCTGGAACAGGCGCAAAAGCTGGTTGCCGAGGAAAAAGCCAAAGCCGCTGCGGCCGCATAAGGCATTCGAAACCCACCGCTGTTTACCCTTATTTTCTGGAGCAACACCCCATGAGCGCCTTTGAAAAAACCGCTGAGCTGGACCTGATTGCCTATATCGAACAGGCCAAATCCGATGCCGTACACGTATTCGAAAGCCTGCGTGCCAATGGCACGTTGTCGGCCAGCCTGACCTTTCATATCTCCCATCGCGTGCCAGGCACCGACACCTTGCTGGGCATTCGTTTCCCCGGCGGCCTGGCCCGCAGCCAAGCACCAAAAATCAGCGTGTCGTCCTTTGCCGACACGCCGAACTCGCTGCTGCACGAAGCCCGCCTGGAAGCCGACACCCTGATTCACGTGCACACCGCCTGGCTGTCGGCCTGGTCGCTGGCGCACAAAGACTTCCCAATCCTTTACGTAGCAGCCGCTCGGCACTTGCTCGCACGCACCATTCCCAACCACCTGGAACGCACCCGCAGCCCGCTGGAAGTAATCCGCGAGCGTCTGGACAAACACCCTGAACTGGCGCCACCACCGGCCCTGCTGGAATCCAACGGCGGCGCCAATTTCTGGGGCCAGGGCATTATCAAAACCTCGGAAACCATTCTGTTTGTCGAAGAAGCCGCGCGCTTCCAAGCCATTGCCGAGCAGCTTGGCGGTGCCCAGGTGTACACCCCAGGCGCCCTGGAACTGCAATGGAAACGCACCGGCCTGCTGGAAAAATCCACAGCCTTTAGCGGCTAAGCCGTCGCTTTAAATCCGGGAGCGCCTGGCGTTCCCGGCCCTATGGGGCGTGCCCTCACACCCCTGGCTTGCGCATAGAGAACCGCACCGTGAGCAGCAAAAAACGCCAACTGGCTCTTAACGTATTTCTCCACCGCTTCGGTCATCACCCGGAAGCCTGGAGGCACCCCAGCTCCACCGACAATGGCCGGCCCAATCTGCAGTGGTGGATCAACGCCGCCAAACTGGCCGAAGCAGCCAAATTCGACACCTTTTTTGTCGCCGACTTTATCGGCCGCTCCGGCGAGGTCACGCCGCAGACTGGCCGCAGCCCGCAGAACTACCAATTCGAACCATTTACCCTGCTGTCGGCGATTGCCGCCGTGACCCAGCACATTGGCCTGGTGGCCACGGTCAATACCAACTACGACTCGCCCTACCACGTCGCGCGCAAATTCACTTCGCTTGATCACCTGAGCGGCGGCCGCGCCGGCTGGAACGTGGTGTCGTCATTCTCCGAACACACCGCGAAAAACTTCGGCATCAGCGAGCCGCGTAGCCATGAAGAACGCTACGAACGCGCCGCCGAATTTATCGCCGTGACCAAGGCGCTGTGGGACAGCTGGGACGACGACGCCTTCGACCAACCGGACCGCCAAGCCGGGCAGTTCTACAAGCCAAGCGCTGGCCACCCGGTCAACCACCACGGCAAATACTTCAGCTCCGAAGGGCTGCTCGACTACCCGCGACCGATCCAGGGCTACCCGGTGATCGTACAGGCCGGCAACTCGGAAACCGGCCTGGAATTCGCTGCCCGTGAAGCGGAAATGACCTATGCCTCGGCGCAGTCATTGGATATCGCCAAGGCCTACTACGCCGACCTTAAAGGACGTATGGCCAAATACGGCCGCGATGAAGACCAACTGAAAGTCACGCCGGGGTTATCGGTGGTGGTGGCCGAATCCGACCAAGAGGCGCAGGACCGTTTTAACCAGCTGCAACAACTGGTCGACGTCAGCACTATTTCCTTTGGCGGTTTTGACCTGTCCTCCTACGACGTCGACGGCCCCCTGCCCGACCTGCCCTACCAAGCCGACGCCAATGGCAAAGGGCGCTTCCAACAGCAGCTTGACCTGGCCCGCCGCGAAAACCTGAGCATCCGCCAACTGGTACTGCGCTTCAGGGTTTCCCGTGGCCACTTGCAGGCCATTGGCTCGGTTAAAACCGTGGCCGACACCATCGAACAATGGTTTGTCGAACGTGGCGCCGATGGCTTCAACGTAGTGCCGCCATACCTGCCACAAGGCTTTGAAGACTTCACCCGCTTGGTGGTGCCGGAACTGCAACGGCGCGGGATCTTCCGTACCGAATATGAAGGCAAAACCTATCGGGAAAACCTTGGGCTCAAGCGGCCGGGAAATCCTAGGGATACGCGCACGGCGTGACACAAATGCCACGGTAAGAAAACGCCCCTCTCAAACCCAACAAACATCGGCTCCCTCTGCCCGCTTGCGGGAGAGGGTTGGGGTGAGGGCTTGGCTTTTCAACATTCACCCAAGCCAACCGCCGCCCACAACATCAAAACCCTCTCCCTAGCCCTCTCCCGCAAGCGGGCAGAGGGGATGGATTTGTTTACCCCACATGCTTCGCGTCGCCGGCCTAAGGCCCGCTGCTGTCTCTCTCGCAGCACACCACTGCTGGCCTGGCAGCAACGCGCTAACAACCCTTGACAAGCCACGCAAACACCAAAACAAAAAACAGAGTAAAAACTTTATTTTTCAACACTTTATAAAAACAAAAGCATCCGCAAAAAACTTGGTTCACTTCCTGCAATACCCCCCTAACAACCCCGCCGGAACCTACGCCATGTTGTATTACCTGATCACCCGCTTACTGGCGATGATCCCCACGTTATTGGGGGTGCTGACCTTAACGTTTCTGGTCACCCAATTTGTGCCGGGTGGCCCTGTCGATCATGTGCTGAGTAATCTCGACCAGCAAAGCGCCCGCTCCGGCGCCGAGGGCGGTACGTCGGGTGGCGGTTGGAGTTATAGCGGCCGACAAGGTATCGACGAGCAACAGATTGCCCACCTTACCCAGCAGTACGGGTTTGATCAGCCAGTGCTGCAGCGCTATACCTCGATGCTAAGTAACTTTCTGCGCTTTGATTTAGGCGAAAGTTATTTCCGTAACGAAAGCGTCTGGGAGCTGATCAAGTCCAAGCTCGGTGTGTCGGTTTCCCTGGGTATCTGGACCTTTATTCTTACCTACCTGATCTCGGTGCCGTTGGGTGTCGCCAAAGCGGTACGCGCCGGTAGCCGGTTTGATTTCATCACCAGCCTGCTGATTTTGTGCGCCTACGCCGTGCCGGGGTTTGTCCTCGGTGTGCTGCTGATTGTGCTGTTTGGCGGCGGCTCGTTCTGGGATGTTTTTCCGCTGCGCGGGCTCACCTCGGATAACTGGGACGAGCTTAGCGGCCTGGGCAAGGTCAGCGATTACCTCTGGCATATCACCCTGCCCGTCGCCGCCTCGGTGCTCAGTACCTTTGCGCTAAAAACCCTGCTGACGAAAAACACCTTTCTCGAAGAAATCAGCCGCCAGTACGTGCTCACCGCCCGCGCCAAGGGCTTGTCCGAGCGCCGGGTGTTGTGGAAGCACGTGTTTCGCAACGCCTTGCTGCCGCTGGTTACCGGCTTTCCCGGTGCGTTTATCGCAGCGTTTTTTACCGGCAGCTTGCTGATTGAAACGCTGTTTTCCCTCGACGGCCTCGGCTTGCTTTCTTATGAGTCGATCAATAGCCGCGATTACCCGGTGGTACTCGGCAGCCTCTATCTGCTGACCCTGATCGGCCTGCTGACCAAACTGGTGGGCGATATCGCCTACGTGCTGGTCGACCCACGAATCAAATTCGACGCACAGGTGGCCTGATGACCGCGCAGACTATTTCGCCCCCCAGTTTCTGGCAGCGTTTGTGGCGGCGCGTGCCGCATGTTCGCGAAGAACTGCTGCCTGCCAGCGCGCTGCAAACCGTACCGGCGCTGTCGCCTGGCCGGCGCCTATGGCTGCGCTTCAAGCAAAACCGCCTGGGCTATTGGAGCCTGATCCTGTTCGCCTCGCTGTATGTCATCAGCCTGGCCGGTGAAGTGATCAGCAACGACAAACCCTTGCTGGTGTACTTCCACAACCAGTGGTTTTTCCCGCTGCTCAACGATTACCCGGAAGCGCTGTTTGGCGGGCAGTTGCCGATTTACGCCGATTACAACGACCCATTTATCCAGCAGCAGTTGGCCGCCCCCGGCAACTTTGCCTTGTATGCGCCCAACCCCTATTACTACGACACGCTGAATTACTTCTCCAACGCCGTGCACTACCCCGGCCCACCCACGGCGGAAAACCTGCTGGGCACCGATATTGCCGGTTACGACATCGTTGCGCGCCTGCTGTATGGCTTTCGCGTATCGGTGACCTTTGGTTTGGCACTGACCCTGATTGGCACCGTTTTAGGCGTGCTGATCGGCGCGGTGCAGGGTTACTTCGCCGGCAAAATCGACTTGGTGGCGCAGCGCTTGATTGAGGTGTGGGGCTCGCTGCCGGAGCTGTACCTGCTGATTATCTTTGCCTCGATTTTTGAGCCGAGTTTGATCTTGCTGGCGGTGCTGTTGTCGCTGTTTGGCTGGATCTATCTGTCGGACTTTGTCCGCGCCGAGTTCCTGCGTAATCGTCAGCTGGAATACGTCAAAGCCGCACGGGCCATGGGCCTGTCCCATGGGCAGATTATCTGGCGGCATATCCTGCCCAATAGCCTGACGCCGGTGATCACCTTTCTGCCGTTTCGCATGAGCGCCGCCATCATGGCCCTGGCCAGCCTGGACTTTCTCGGCCTTGGCGTACAAGCGCCCGCCCCCAGCCTGGGCGCCCTGCTGCTGCAAGGCAAAGAGAACCTTGATGCCTGGTGGATCGCCGTATCGGCCTTTGGCGTATTGATGCTGACCCTGCTGTTGCTGACCTTTATGGGCGAGGCGCTGCGCAATGCCATGGACACCCATATTGCCGACAAGCTACCGCCGGAGGCCGTGTAATGAGTGCGCCGCTGTTAAGCCTGGAAAACCTGACCATCAGCCTGGGCAACCGCACGGTGGTCGACGACCTCACTCTGCATATTCAACCCGGCGAGCGCTTGGTGCTGGTGGGTGAATCGGGCTCGGGCAAAACCATTACCGCCCTGTCGATTCTGCGCCTGTTACCGCAAGCCAAGGTGCAGGGGCGCATCCTCTTGCAAGGCAACGATTTGCAGAAAAAATCCATCGGGCAAATCCGCCAGATTCGCGGCCGCGATGTGGCGATGATTTTTCAGGAACCGATGTCGGCGCTAAATCCGCTGTACAGCATCGGCGCGCAGATTATTGAAACCCTGCAGTTACACGAGGCCCTGGGCCCGCGCGAGGCACGGGAAAAAACCATCCGCCTGCTGGCGCGCACCGGTATTCGCGAGCCCGAGCGGCGGGTCGATAGCTTTCCCCATCAGTTATCCGGTGGCCAGTTGCAGCGCGCGGTAATCGCCATGGCCTTGGCTTGCCGGCCAAAACTATTGATTGCCGACGAGCCAACCACCGCCCTGGATATGACCGTGCGCGCGCGCATCGTGCAGTTGTTGCTTGATTTGCAAGAAGAGGAAGCCGCGCGCAACGACGGCCAAGGCATGGCCATTTTGCTCATCACCCACGACCTCAATCTGGTCCGCCGTTTTGCCCAGCGCGTGGCGGTGATGGAGCACGGCAAACTGGTCGAGAGCAACAGCACCGAGGCGTTGTTTGCACGGCCGCAACATCCCTACACCATCAAACTGCTGAACAGCCGGCCACAGCGCGAGATTGCCGAGGTGCCGGCACAGGCCGCCACCTTGCTGCACACCCAGGCGCTGCGGGTGGAGTACGGGAAAAAGATTCCCGGCTGGCGCGGCTGGTTTCGTCAGGATCGTTTTATCGCCTTGGACAGTGCCGATGTCTCGCTACGCGCCGGGGAAACCATTGGCGTGGTGGGCGAATCCGGCTCGGGTAAATCAACCCTGGCCCAGGCCATTCTAAGTTTGATCCCGCTAAAAAGCGGCGCGCTGGCTTTCGATGGAGTTGCCATAGAGCAGCGCTCCAAACAGCAGCGCCGCGAACTGCGCGCCACCTTGCAGGTGGTGTTTCAAGACCCCTTTGGCTCGCTGTCGCCACGCCAAACCGTGACGCAAATTGTCGGCGAAGGCTTGGCCCTGCACTTCCCCGAGCTAAGCGCCGCGCAACGGCTGCAACGCATTGTGGAAGTGCTTGGCGAAGTCGGCCTGCCGGTTAGCGCCCTAAGCCGCTACCCCCACGAATTTTCCGGTGGCCAGCGCCAACGCATCGCAATTGCCCGCGCCCTGGTGTTGAAGCCACGGGTGGTGGTGCTCGACGAGCCGACCTCGGCGCTGGATGTATCGATTCAAAATCAGATCTTGCAGCTGCTGGTCAGCCTGCAGAAAAAGCATGGCCTGAGCTATGTGCTGATCAGCCATGACCTGGCCGTGGTGAATGCCTTGGCGCACCGCCTGTATGTGCTCAAAGACGGCGTGATCGTCGAGTCTGGCGACACCGCCGAACTTATCGCCCGCCCCCAGCACCCCTATACCCAAAGCCTGGTTCAGGCCTCGTTATAAGCCGGCCCATGGAAACTTTATGACTCGAACGACCTTGTTATCACGCCCACGTTTTTACGCGGTACTGGCCTTGTGCGGCGTGCTATTGGCCAGCCCGTCGGCAAGCTGGGCGGCTTATGCGGTGGCGCAATTTGGCACACCGAAATACCCGGCCGACTTTCAGCATTTTGACTATGTAAACCCGCAAGCGCCCAAAGGCGGCACCCTGTCGATGTCGCTGGTAGCCACCAACAGCAGCTTTGATAAATACAACCCCTATAGCCTGCGTGGCACGCCACCACCGGGGCTGCTGGAACTGGTATTTGAAACCCTGACCATCAATGGCATGGACGAACTGAATACCCAGTACGGCCTGCTCGCCGATGATATTCAGGTGGCCGATGACTTCACCTCGGTGGTGTTTCACCTCAACCCGAAAGCGCGCTTTAGCAATGGCGATACGGTGACCGCCAGCGACGTGTTGTATTCGTTTAAAACCCTCACCGACGGCAAAGCCAGCCCGCGCTTCAAGGCCTACTTTGCTGAGATCGCCGACGTGCAGGTACTCGACGCACAGCGCGTGCGTTTCGCCTTTAAACGCAAAGGCCGCGACCTGTCGTTTATCGCCGGCAGCCTGCCGGTGTTCTCGCCCAAGTGGGGGCAACAGGCCGATGGCAGCAGCGTGGCCTTTGACCAGTTGCGCTTCGAGCAGCCGGTGGCCAGCGGCCCCTATCTGATCGATAAGGCCATTAGCGGGCGCGGCATTATCTACCGGCGCAACCCTGATTACTGGGCCAACGACCTGCCGGTGCGCCGTGGTTCATTCAACTTCGCCAGCATCGATTTCAAACTCTACAAAGACCGCGACACCCAAGTAGCCGCCCTGCGCGCTGGCGACTACGACGTGATCAGCGAAACCCAAATGCGTTACTGGTGCTGCCAGTACATCGGCAAACGCTTCGATCAAGGCGAGTTGGTCAAACGCCAGTTTGCCCATCGCAACCCACCGGCCATGAATGGCTGGGTGGTCAACCTGCGTAAGCCACGCTTTCAAGACCCACGGGTGCGTGAAGCGCTGAACTACGCGCTGGATTTTGAGTGGATCAACCAGAAAATTTTCGACAACGAATTCAAACGCGTCGACAGCTACTTCGCCGGCACGCCGCTGGCCGCCACTGGCGTGCCAAGCAGCGACGAGTTAAAGCTGCTGGAACCCTACCGTGGGCAAATTCCCGACGCGGCCTTCGGGCCGGTGTGGGCGCAGCCCTCCACCAAAGCGCCGGGCAGTGTGCGCGATAACCTGACCAAAGCCTTGCAGCTGTTTGCCGAAGCCGGCTGGCACAACCGCGACGGCGTGCTGCGTAACGAGCAAGGCGAGCCGTTTATTTTGGAAGTGGCCGGCACCCGTACGCAAAACCCATATACCGATCCCATCTACCTGAACCTGAGCAAGATCGGCGTGGTGGTAAAGAAAAAACTCACCGATGCCGCCACCGCGCGCAAGCAACTGACCAGTTTCGACTACGACTACACCACCCTGGCCCTGCGTGAAGCGCGCATTCCCGGCGATGAGCTGTGGCGCAATTTCAACAGCAAAGACGCTGACCGCCCCGGCTCGGAAAACATCACCGGGGTGAAGTCGGCGGCGGTCGATGGGTTGATTAAAAACCTGCTCAATGCCGACAGCCAACAGGAACAGCAAACCGCTGCCCGCGCCCTTGATCGCGTGCTGATCAGCAGCCACTACGTGATTCCCTGGCGCTACCTGGATAAGCACTACGTGATCTTTAACCAGCGCCTAAAACAGCCCGCCACCTTGCCGCTGTATTACGGCGCCAACGAGTGGGTACTGAGCACTTGGTGGGACAGCCACGCCGAGCGCCTGACCGCTAACCCTTAAGCCCCTGCCCTGTGAGGCCAACATGTCCCAGCCACGCCAATCCACCCACGCCATTCACCCGTTGTTTATCAATCGCTGGTCGCCGCGCGCCTTTACCGGTGAAGCCATCGACCAAGCCACCCTGCATAGCCTGTTCGAAGCCGCGCGGTGGGCGCCGTCGGCGAATAACTCGCAGCCCTGGCGCTTTGTTTACGCCCATAACGGCTCGCAGCACTGGCCCGAACTGCTGCAACTGCTTAACGAGAAAAACCGCGCCTGGGCCGCTAAGGCTTCGGCGCTGATTGTGCTGCTGTCGAAAACCACCCACGTCCGCGCTGGCAGCGACGCCGCCACGCCGCTACGTAACCATTCGCTGGACGCCGGCGCGGCCTGGGCGCACCTGGCTCTGCAAGCCGAACATGCCGGCTGGCACACCCACGCTATCGGCGGCTTTGACCGCGACCAGGCGCGCGTGCTGCTCGGCGTACCGCAGGGCTACAACGTGGAAATAGCCATTGCCATCGGCAAGCAGGCTAGCCGCGACAGCTTGTCGGCCGAGCTACAAGCGCGTGAACAACCCACCCAACGCAACCCACTGGACAGCCTGATCGCCGAAGGGCGCTTCAGTTTTGCCGAGTGAACCGTGCACCGCGCCGCCGCCCTAGCAGCCCTCTGCACGCCTGGCGCGTGCGAGCCAATCACCGCCTGTGACCGACAAATACACCTATGAAAAACCTCTGGCGCACTATCCAGTTCATCCCCGAGTACCGCGGACGGGTGATCGCCGTCACCCTGGTCGGCACCATCCTCGGCTTTATCGGAACGGCCACGCCGTACCTGTACAAAGTGGTGGTCGACACCATCTCGCAGCTCCTCACCGGCAAAATCACCCAGGAGCAAGCGACCTGGAGCGTCACCGTACTGCTCGGCATTTTCTTCGCCCTGCGCCTGGGCGTGGTCATCTTTGGCGCCCTGCAAAACAAGCAGGCCGATGACCTTTGGCTGGACACCGTGAGCACCTTTCGCCAGCGGGTTTTCGACAACATGACGCAGAAGTCCATCGACTACTTCGAGAAGACCCGCGTCGGCGAAATCATGGACCGCTTCGGCAACATCACCAGCATCACCATGTGGCTGTCGTCGCTGACCGAAGGCACCCTGGCCAACATTCTGCAGATGCTGTTTATCATCACCGTACTGCTGATCAAGGCACCGGTGGTCGGCGCGATCATGACCGCGGTGCTGCTGCTGAATTTCTGGATTTCCTATCGCACCGTCGGCTGGACCCGCCCCTACCGCCGCGGTTGGCAAGCATTGGCCGGGCGTATGACCGGGCTGCTGGCGGAGATGGTCGGCAATATCTCCACCGTGCGCAGTTTTGGTGGCGAACCGGCGGTTAAACAGCGCTATGACGACACCCAAGCCGAATGGCTGATCACCCGTGGCAAGCTGCACACCACCGAATGGCGCTCTGAGCAGGTGCTGAATCTGATCAACACCTTTGGCGTGTTTATCGCCGTGGCCTTGACCGTGCACGGCGCCCTGCAAGCGCGCTTTACCACTGGCGATATCCTGCTGATCCTTACCCTCACGCAAAACCTGATCAACAGCATTGGGCCGATTGCCCGGCAGATTAACCAGGCCGGCGAAATCGAAAGCAACGCCGAGCGCTTGATCGAGCTGCTGGATATCGAAGCCGAACACGCCGATCGGCCCAACGCCATCGCGCTGACCAAGCTCGACACCATCACCTTTGACAACGTCAGCTTTCACTACCCGGGCAAAGACGAATACGCGCTGAAAAACATCTCCTTTCAGCTCGACGCTGGCCACACCCTGGCCCTGGTGGGCAGCAGCGGCAGCGGAAAAAGCACTATCGTCAAACTGCTGATGCGTTTTTACGACGTGAGCGACGGACGCATCCTCATCAATGGCATCGACCTGCGCGACTACCAGCAACGCAGCGTGCGCGCGCTCATGGGTGTGGTGCTGCAAGACGTGGCGCTGTTCAACGACAGCATCGGCGAAAACATTGCCTTCGCCCGCCCCGGCGCCAGCATCGACGACGTGCGCCAAGCGGCCCAGGCCGCGCATGCCGACGAATTTATTCAACGCATGGAAGCGCAGTACGACACGTTAGTCGGCGAGCGCGGCATCAAGCTTTCCGGTGGCGAAAAACAGCGCGTGGCCATTGCCCGCGCGGTGCTCAAAGACCCGCAATTGATCATTCTCGACGAGGCTACCAGCGCCCTCGACTCTGAGTCTGAGCACCTGGTGCAGCAAGGCTTGGAGCGTCTGATCAGCGGCCGTACCTCAGTGATCATCGCTCACCGTTTAAGCACGGTGATGTCGGCTGATCTGATCTTGGTGATGCGCAACGGCGAGGTGCTGGAGCGCGGTCGCCATGGCGATCTGGCCCAGCGCGAAGGCGGCTTCTACTCGCGGCTATTTGCCCTGCAAAGCCAAGGGCGCCCGGCACTGGCCAACTAAGAGCGCGCGTGCTGCGGGCTAAGCAGCAGCTGTTGTTAGGCTGCTGCTGACCAGCCAAGCCGCGTACAACGTGCTCGCAGAATTCAACTCAAGCTACTGATTTTCAAGATATTTATTAAGCGAAAAAAGCCTGGCACAGGCGTTGCAGTACCCCTTTAAGCGGCGCCTGCACAGCCTTCGCAGTTGGCTTACCTGGCAGGTCGATAGCAGTTCCGCTGCTGACAACCACGCCGTGCTAACGGCACGTGCCCCACGAATCCCCCAAGGAAAGCCCATCGTCATGAGTCAACCACTGGATACACTTTGGTACACCCGTTGCCCCGTTCCCACCGGGCTTGGCATTGCCGTGCAAAAAGGCTGGCTGGAAGAAACCCTCGCTACCCAAGGCACCCATATCAAGTCGTTGCGTGAGTCGGAAAACCAGGCCGTGCGCGAGTCGCACTTCGACCACACGCTGCAAAACTCGGTACGCCATGGCGGCAATATTCCAGCCATTTGGGCGCGCGCCAGTGGCCGCGAAACGCGGGTGATCGGCCTGTCCTGGCAGGATGAAATTCAACTGATCCTGACTCTGCCCGACAGCGGCATCAAAACCGTCAAAGACCTTAAAGGGCGCAAATTCGGCTTGCCATTGTGGGCCAAAGCGCAAATCGACTTCTCCCGCGCGCAAGCCATTCGTGGCCTGGAAAACGCCTTGAAACTGGAAGGCCTGGAAGTCAGCGACGTGGAGCTGGTCGACTACCTGCGCGACGGCACCCACAGCGACGAACCGGCGCAAACCATTGCCGGCACCAGCACCTTTGGCCGCCGTAGCAACGGTGGGCAGAGCGCTGAGTTGGTCGGTTTGCTGCGCCGTGAAGTGGACGCCATCTTTCTTAAAGGCGCCTCGGCGGCGCACCTGGCCCAGACCTTCGGCCTGCACACGGTCATCGACACCGGCTCGCACCCTGAACCGCTGATTCGCGCCAACAACGGCACGCCGCGCACCCTTTCGGTAGACCTTAACCTGTTGGAAAACCACTTCGACGCTGCCGTCGGTATTCTCGACTCGGTGATCCGCGCCGAAGCCTGGGCCTGGAACCACCCCGAAGACACCCGCCGCTACCTGGCACGGGAAACCAACAGCAGCGAACTCTACGTCACCGCCGCCTATGGCGAAGACGCGCACCTGCGCCTGCGCACCGACCTGCACGAAAACTCGATTCTTGGTTTGCAAGACTTCACCCACTTCCTGCACCGCTGGAATTTCATTCCGCAGACCTTCTCGGTGCGCGACTGGATCGACCCGCGTCCGCTGCAAACCCTGCGCTCAGCTACCGCACTAGCGGGCTGAGCGTAGGCTCACAAGACCTCTACAAGCAGGCCCCATGAGCAAACCCCTTGATACCCTCTGGTACACCCACAGCCCGGTTCCAACCGGGCTGGGGATTGCCGTCGAATCGGGCCGACTGGCACAAGCCTTTCGCCCCTTCGGCACCACCATTCAAGCGCTGCGCGAATCCAACGACCGGGAAATTCGCGAAGCGCATTTCGACCACCACCTGGCCAACTCGGTGCGCCACGGCGGCAATATCCCCGCTATCTGGGCCCATGCCGCTGGCGCGCAAACCCGCTTGCTGGGGTTGTCCTGGAGCGACGAAATTCAACTGATCGTCAGCAACCCCGACAACCCGATCAAAAGCATCCGCGAACTAAAAGGCCGGCGCTTTGGCCTGCCTAAATGGGCCAACGTAAAAATCGACTTCAGCCGTGCCACCGCTCTACGCGGCTTGGAAAACGCCTTAAGCCTGGAAGGTCTGCAGGTAGCCGACATGGAACTGGTCGACTACCCCTACGGCGGCACCCACAGCGACATCCCGGTGCGGCATATCTTCGGCGCCCAAGTACGCCTGAACGGCAAACGCGTACGGCGCAGCAACCGTGAACTGATTGGCCTGCTGCATGGCGACGTCGACGCCATCTTTCTCAAAGGCGCCCACGGCCTGCAATTGGCCGACGAGTTTGGCCTGCATGTGGTGGTGGATACCGGCTCGCACCCCGACCCGCTGATCCGCGCCAACATCGGCACACCGCGCACCCTGACCGTCGACCAACACCTGCTCGACGAGCACTACGACGCCGCCCTGTGCATTGTCGACAGCGTCATGCAAGCCGAACGCTGGGCCTGGGTACACCCGGAAGAAACCCGGCGCTTTCTCGCCCGCGAACTCAACACCAGCGAATACTGGGTAGCCGCCGCCTACGGCGAGGACGCCCACCGCCGCCTGCACACCGCCCTGGACGAACGCTCCATCGTCGCCATGCAGCACCTCACCGACTTCCTGCAACGCTGGGGCTTTATCCAACAGAGCTTTGACGTACGCGACTGGATAGACGAGCGGCCGCTAAACCACTGCCTGGCTAACTTGAAAACGGCCTAAGCGCCCTGCCCAGCCCACTAAACCAGGCGTTTTTCCTTGGACGGCCGGTAGCCGTAGTAAGCGCTGTAACAGCGGCTGAAATGGCTGCCGGTGACAAAGCCACACGCCAGGCCGACATCCACTACCGACAGCGTGGTGTGCTGTAACAAGCGCCGCGCTTCGGTAATGCGCAGTTCCAGGTAGTAGCGCTGCGGTGTGGTCCCCAATTGTTCGCGAAACAGGCGCTCGATCTGGCGGCGCGAGCGCCCGACGTAGCTGGCCAGTTGCTCCAACTCCAGCAGCTCTTCAAGGTTGGCTTCCATCAGCTGCACCACTTGCCGCGTGGGCTCACTGATTTTCAGCAAGGACTTGGGGTTGATGCGCCGATAGCGCGACGCCTCAAAGGCCAGAATGTCTTCAATGCCATCAACCAGCGCACGGTTATGCAACTGCTTGATCCATTCCAGAATCAGCGTCGGCGCGCCTGAGGCCGATGAAGCGGTGAGGCGGTCGCGGTCAATCACATAACTCTCGCTGGTAACCTCAGCACGCTTGGCCACCTCCACCAACGCCGCACGGTGCTCAGGGTGAATCGCGCAGCGATAGCCGTCGAGCAAACCGGCACGGCCGAGAAACCAGGCGCCGTTCCACAACCCACCTAACGGCATACCTAAACGCGCAGCGTCTTGTAGCAACTGCAAAAAACTATGATCGGCGTGCAACGGTGTGCGGTAACCGCCACACACCACCAGCATGGCCAAGTCATTGAGGCCGGCGTGGTTGAGCTCGGCATCGGGGCTGATCACCAGGCCCAGGTCGCTGATTACCTCGTTACCGTCGAGGCTGTAATGGGTGACCGAGAAGGTTTGCGCTTGCAACAGGTTTGCCGTGACTAACGTGTCCAAGGCCTGGGTAAAGGCCGGCAGGGAGAAGTTTTCCAACAGCAGAAAACCGACACGCGTGCGTTTGTTCCCGCTGTTTTGGCCCTCGCCAACATAGCGGTAGTTTTTGGTCTTCATCACGCCACTAAAATCACGCCGTTGCATCACTCCCCGCCTCCCAAGTACCAGCGCCCAACATCCCGGTAAACCAACCGCCAGTTGCGTAGCTTTCACCCCATTGTGCCAAACAGGTCACGCCGCGACATCGCAACAGCGACCCGTCGTCGCACCATCAGCGCCGAGACGCTGGGGGCGAACTGGCCTAAACACAGAGCCGGACAAAATCGGCCGCGTAGTAATCAACGCCAGCACCGGGGGCTGGAATTCCTCCCGATTAATCGTGCATGGTGTAACCCCCAACACCCGCTGTTAAGGACCACCATGCGCACCGGCATTGCCCACTGCAAAGACGTTGATCTGGCCTATGAAGATTGGGGCGATATCGCCGCACCGCCGTTGGTGTTGATCATGGGCCTGGGTGCACAGCTGGTGTTGTGGCCGGATGATTTTTGCCAAGGCTTGGTCGACCGGGGCTTTCGCGTGATTCGTTTTGATAACCGCGATGCCGGCCTGTCGAGCCGGGTAAACAAGCCTTACACCACGCCGCAGTGGAAGCTGTTTGCCCGCGCACAGTTGGGGCTGACGTCGCCGACGCCCTACTCCCTGACCGATATGGCCGACGATGTGGCGCAGTTGATGGAGGCGTTGGAGGTGCCCTCGGCACATATCGTGGGGGCGTCGATGGGGGGCATGATCGCGCAGATTTTTGCCGGCAAATACCCGGACAAAGTACGCGCGCTGACCATTCTGTTTTCTTCAACCAACCAACCGTTATTGCCGCCGCCGGCGCCCAGCGTGTTTTTAAAGCTGGTGTCAACGCCGCCCGAAGGCGCGGGCGAAGAAGCGATTGTGCAGCGCCAACGTGACTTGATCCGCGCCATTGGCAGCCCGGCCCACCCCATGCCGGAGCACGAGTTAGATGCCTTGATTCGCCTGCAAATTGCCCGTGGCGCCGACTTTAAAGCCACCGCCCGGCAGTTCGCCGCGTTGCTCGGCAGCGGTGATTTAAGGCCGCACTGCAAACGCGTGCGCGCCCCGACCGTGGTGATTCATGGCTTGGCCGACAAGCTCGTGCGCCCAGCCGGTGGCAGAGCGATTGCCCGCGCCATTGCCGGGGCGAAATTACACCTGCTGCCGGACATGGCCCATGACCTGCCACGGGCGTTATGGCCGCAGATTTTCCAGGGTATTGGCGAGCGCTAGGCTCTTTTAAGCGGCAAATTGCGCGGCGCTTTAGCGTGCGAAGGCCTGCTGGGCTCACGGATTTTTCTTGTTCAGAGGGAGCTGTAATGACGGTAAATCTTGTAGAAGAAGCGGCAACCCTGCCCCACGCCTGGCGCTCGCGCATTCTTGGGCAAACCGGGGGCGCCAACCTGAAGGTGATCCGTATGGACAAGGGTGGCATTCCCTACGAAAGCCACGGTGAATTTCAGGAGGCGCTGTTGGTGATTGAGGGCCACATGACCCTGGATGTTGAGGGTGAGTTGTTTGAAATGGGACCAGGGGATTTTCACCTGGTGCCGGCGGGTAAAAGCCACCGGGTGTTGGAAGGGAGCTATGGCACGCTGTTTCTAGTCGACGCGTAGGGTGTGCTGTGCGCACCGGTATTATTTAAAACTAAGAACAGCCCCGCTCGCTTTTTTGCCCAACGCTCAGGCCTTGTAAACCTGCACCCCTTGCTTACGAAACTCCGCCAACACCTTTGCCGGTGCATCGGCCGGCACGATCAGCCCACTGATTTCCGCCAACCCGACCACTTGGTAAGGCGACGCCGTGGCCAGCTTTTCCAGAGAAGCCAGCACAATGGTTTCCGCCGAGGCATGGCATAGGGCGCGTTTGATTACGCCTTCTTCATAGTCGCCCGTGGTTAGCCCTGCGCTGCTATGCACGCTGCACACGCCCATAAAATACAAGTCCGCACGTATGCGCCCGATGGCTTCCAGGGTGGCGGCGCCGGTGCCGACCATGGAGTGGCGAAACAGGCGACCACCGAGCATCAGCACTTCGATATTCGTATGTTCGCTCAGCTCCACAGCGATCGACGGGCTATGCGTGACCACCGTGGCCGATAGCGTCAGTGGCAAGTGCCGCGCGACTTGGATACAGGTGGTGCCACCGTCGAGTATCAGCACTTGGCCAGGCTGCACGCGCTTGGCGGCGGCGCGGCCGAGGGCGGCTTTTTGGTCGGGGAAAATGCCCTGGCGAGTGGGCAAATCGCCCATGGCGGCAGAGGCCGGCAAGGCACCGCCGTGCACGCGGGTTAACAAGCCTTCTTTGGCCATTTCCCGCAGGTCGCGGCGGATGGTGTCTTCGGAAACGCCCAGTTCTTCACTGAGCGGCTTGGCCAGTAACTGGCCGTCGCGGTTGAGGCAGTCCAGTAAAAATTGCTTGCGTTTGCTCGTCAGCATCGCCGATTCTCTTCACGAAGTTGCACGATACTGCACGAAATTACACACATTGAACAGAGGCGCCGCCATGGCCAATCGCAACGTACGCATCCTCGCCCAGCACCTGCTCTCGGATAACTGGTATGTGCTGAAAAAAGTCGAGTTCGAGCTACAACGCCGGGACGGCAGTTGGCAGCACCAAGTGCGTGAGGTGTATGACCGTGGCGATGGCGCCACCATCCTGCTGTACAACCTGGAACAGCGCACGGTGATCCTCACCCGGCAATTTCGTATGCCCTGTTACGTGACCGGCCACGAGGGCTACCTGATTGAAACCGCCGCCGGGCTACTGGACAACGCCAGCCCGGAAGAACGCATTCGTCTGGAGGCCGAGGAAGAAACCGGCTACCAGGTCGATGCCGTCGAGAAAATATTCGAAGCCTTTATGAGCCCAGGCTCGGTCACCGAACGCCTGCACTTTTTTATCGGCCACTATCAGCCGCAGGACCGCACGGGCGCCGGCGGCGGGCTGGCCGAAGAAGGTGAAGATATCGAGGTGCTGGAGCTGCCCTTTGCGCAAGCCATGCAGATGGTGCGCGACGGGCGGATCATGGACGGCAAAACCATTATGTTGCTGCAGCATATGCGCCAGCTTATGCCGACCTAGTTGGCAAATTTGCCCCACGTAAACACGTTTAAACCAGGCACGGCTTACACTACGGCCCCTCACTACTTCGCACGGATGCTTGTTATGACGACGTGGCCCGATACCCGTTTAACCGTGTTGCCCGGCCAGGGGCATCGTTAACCGCCTGATGCGCGAAAAAGGTCCGCTTAACCCGCAGGCGCCGGCCTTTCCGTTTGCCGGCGGCGCGCTGATACCGTTGCGGGCTAAAACCGAGCCCGCCGGCCTGGGTGATTTCAGCAACTTGTGGGCAGGCCAGGCGTTCCCGTTAAGCCCGGGCCGGACTGCCGAATTATCGGCACAGGCGTTGACGCTACAGTTCGCCGCCGACTATGCCGCCCTCTCCCGCACCCCACGGTTTACACGGTAATAAACAACGCCGACGTCCAGATCCGCGATTGGTCGCGCTGGCGCGCGCAGATAAACAGCGGGTGCTCGCGGCCACGGTCCAAGGCCAACTCCGCCAGGGAGATTCGCCCTTGTACCTGACGTGGCAACAGCTGCTCGGTCACCCGTTCCAAGGACACCTGCAGTTCTGCCCCTGGCAGTTTTTCGATCAGCGCGCCCTCGGCTATCAGCTGCGCGCCGTTCAGGTGTAGTTCGACGCTGGGGGCGTGCACGTGTGGGTGTGGGTGCAGCGGGTCGCCGACTTTTACGTAGCCATCGACGCGGCTGGTCAGGGTGATGCGCGCATCGGCCAGAGCTGACAGGTCGATTTCCAGGCTATCGGTATCGCCATTGGTGTCGGTGCGAAAGCCTAAAGTGGTGGCGTTTTTGCGCCACACGGTTTGCTCGGGGTGGTCGGCGAAGCCGTTGATAACCGCACCGGTAATGGTGATTTCACCGCTCCAGTAGGCACCACGGTAGCGGTCTTTGATGCGCGCGCCGCCCAGGCGTACACGCACTTTGCGTGCGGAGAAACCAGCCTCTTCGTGCAGGTTGCGTGACCAGAGGCACTGCTCGCCATCAAACAGGTCGACCTGCTCCCAACCGGCATCGCCAAGCAAGCGGTAGTCCAGGGTTTGGCCGCCAGCATCGCGCACCACATCACCCATAATGTGTTCGCCAAGGCGCAGCAGCCCGTAACTGCGCTCACCGGTGGTGGCGAAGGTATGCCGGGCCCGTAAGGCCTTGCCCACGCCGGCCCGATCAAAGCCCGTGGCGATTACGCCGGTAAGGCCACCGCGCGAACCAAACACCGCCGTGGCCGGCACCCCGCCGCCACAACGGCCTTGGTGTTCGTCACTGTTGGCCGCAGCGCCCACGCGATAGCCGCGCTGCAACGCTTCGGCATACACCCAATGAAACTGGCCCCAGGCCGAGCCCACTTCAATCAGGCGCTCAAGCTCAGGGTGGTGCCAGTCGAGGTTGCAACGTCGGCCGCCGACGTGGGGCATCATCAAGTGGCCTTCGGGATTTTTCGCGTACGCCGCGTACAGCTCATCCACCGGCCAGGCGCCGGGTTTGATGGTGCCGGCGGTGAATTCATTCCACTCAAAGGAGCGCACCAAGCGGCCCTGGTTATCAAAGGGAAACTCTGGTTTGCCATCGTGCAAAAACACCACATTGCGGTCGCCACCGGCGCAGGAGTTGCCACACCATTCGGTGCCGGGGTAGCAAACAAAGCGGCCTGGCTCGTTCAGCTCGGCAATCAGGGCAACGGCGGCATCCCAGCGTTTTTCGGTGATATTGAAGTCGTTGGCGGTGTAGCCCAGCACATCAAGGCCAGCGACATCGCGGCCGTAGCTGAGGTTATAGAGGGTGTCGTTGGTGCCAACGGTGTCATCGGAATGCACATGCAAGTCAGCGTACAACGGGCGAATGCCGGCCAGGGCTTCGTCCACGTTGATATAGGCCTGAGCCGGCGCCACACCCTCATCTAGCGGCTGCACGCTGACCGACCACCTTCCAACTTCAGCGCTGGCAAACGCGCAATCGCCCAGCCTTCAGCCGCCAAGGTAAACGGCACGCCCAGGCTGCTGCCTTGCGGCCCGTTAAGCAGCACCTTGCCGCTCAGCGGCAGGTTGCGACAGGTGTTGCCCCAGGCGTCGTCGGCGCGAATCAGCAGATCAAACGGCTGCCCCTGCCCAACCAAACGCGGCACGATGACCTGCAAACGCTCGGGCACACCGGGCACGATATCCAGCAACAAATCGCCAGGCACTTCGGCAAATTTCGAGCTGCCCAGTGGGTCGATAAACAGGCGCAGACGGAAGTCTTTTTCGACAAAGCTCTGCACCCGCGTGCCCGCCCCGCCCTGACGGCGGTCGCCGATGCGGATCACGATGCGGTCGCCGGGGTTCAGATAGCCGTCGACGATATCGATCAGAATGGCTTTCTGAAACGGCCGCTCATGGCCCTTCTGGTCAAAGCGCACATTCAGCTGTTGCACCGTGGCCGGGCTTTGCCCAGGCGCCAGTTCGCCGGCCTGGTATTCGGCGCTGACGTAGTTGGCGGCGGTTGCATCGGAGGTCTGGAACAGCGCCCAGTCGGAGTAAAACTTAAACGCCAATTTCAACCAGGCCCCGTCTGCCAAACCGCTGCCGCCCACTTCGTAGACAAAGGTGATTTCGTCCCACTGCCCCGCCACCAAGGTCTGGCGGTCGCAACGAATGCTGCCCAAAAACGGTCGGGCTTTATTGCGTGCGTAGAGGCCAACGGGGGCGATGTAGTGTCCGGCTTCGCGGGGGTCGAAGGTCTGGCTCACGGTAAATCCTCTCAACTGAATAAACGGCGGCGGCCCTTAGGCGGCGCGCCAGGATTGGTAGTGGCGCTCGATACGGCGGAACACCAAAGCTTCCATCAACCAGGCCAATAGCCCAATCAAGACAATGCCCAGCAGCACTTGGCTGGCATTGCCGATTTGCCCGCCCATGGACACCATCCAGCCGATGCCCTGCGAAGCGCCGATCATTTCTGCCGCCACCAGGGCGCGCCAGCCTTGGCTAAAGCCAATGCGCAGCGCCGCGGTCAGAAACGGCAGCGAGGCCGGCAGGTAGACGTAGCCAAGCAATTGCCAGCGGTTGGCGCCCAGCGTTCGCGCCGCACGCACTTCGCCTTCGCGAATGCCCAACACGCCCTCTTGAATAGTCACGGCCATGGGAAACACCGCCGCGATAAAAATCACTAAGGTGATGGAGAAAAACCCAAAGCCGAAAACGAGCAAAATCAGCGGCGCCCAGGCAATCGGCGGAATAGCCATAAACAGGCTATTGAGCGGCGCAATAAAATCGCGAAAGTGCCGCGACAAACCCGCCGTCGCGCCCAGCACTACCGCCACCAACACCGCGCTGATAAAGCCAGCCAGCTCTTCCAGCAAGCTGGCCTTGAACTGCTTCCACAGCGAGCCATCGGCCGCCCACTTCCAGGCTTCGCCTGCCACCACCCAGGGTTGCGGCAGCACGTAGCTGGGAAAGCGGCTGGCGAGAAGGATCCACACCAGCAACAAGAACGGCAGCGAGGCCCAGCCCCAATTCGGTTTGAGTGACGGCATGACAGGCTCAGCGCGAGGCTTTTTGCAGGTACGAGGTGTCGACCAGATCCTTGACGTCCATAAACTTCAGCTCGTTGGAGTAGTTCATCAGGCGCTGAATAAAGGCCAGATCACTGGCGCCCAACTCGGCCGACCAGCCCAGACGTTTGCGCGCTTCAGCGACAATCTCTTGCGGCTGGGAGGTGCTGCCGTCGGGGCGTTGGATGGCTTCCAACTTGAACGCCTCAGCGATGATTTTATTGGCCTCGGCCGGGTGCTCGTTAAGGAAGGCAATCGCCTTGCGGTGGGCGCGCAGCAGCTTGACCACATCATCGGGACGGTCGCGCAGGGTTTCCGGCAAACCGATCACCACGTACCACGGGTACTGCGGCAAGGCTTGGTTGACGTCAAGTAGCAACTTGGTCGAACCGCGCAGCAGCGCTTGGCTAACAAAGGGTTCCCAACTAAACGCCGCGTCAACGATGCCGCGCTCCAGCGCCGCATTCATATTGCCCGGTGGCATATCGACGATTTCCACGTCGGTATCGGGGTTGAGCTTGGCGTTTTCTTTCAGCACATAACCGCGCAACAGCACGTCCATGCCGCTGCCCTTTTTCACCCCGGCCAACTTATGGCCCTTGAGGTCGGCCAGGCTGTTGATCGGCCCACTGCTGTTAGTGATCACCGCCGCTTGGCCGTAGTTGACCTTGGCCAAGATCACGCTCTTGAGGCCACGCGCATACCACTGGTACACCGGCGGCGTGCCGACATAGGCCACGTCCAGTTCATGAGCGGCCAGCGCTTGTTGAATCACCGGGCCATCGCCCAGGGCTTTCACGTCCACCGCCAGGTTTTCATCGCGGTAGTAGCCTTGTTTCTCGGCAATAATC